>Ga0265780_10001203_pt1 | contig 37560 bp, 32 predicted proteins | sample P1T30metagenome_FD_192432 | JGI IMG/M metagenome (GOLD analysis project Ga0265780, IMG submission 192432) | Plant litter microbial communities from East Loma Ridge, Irvine, California - P1 T30 | ecosystem: Environmental > Terrestrial > Plant litter > Unclassified | place: USA: California...
AGTACATCCATTATTACAATCACGACCGTATCAAGCTCAAGCTAAAAGGCCTGAGTCCTGTTCAATACAGGACCCAGGCCTTGGCTGCCTAGAGAACTTAACCGTCCAACTTTATGGGGTCAGTTCAATCCGGGCTTTTTTTTTGTGCGACGTGGCGTTGGCCTGGCGCCGGCGATCCCCGCCCGCGGGGATGCCGGGTCAAGGCGTCACATCACTGCACGGGATGACGGATCGAGGGGCGCGCGGCCGGAGTCGGGATCGCGGATCAGCGCAGGCAAACGACAACGTCGTCCCCGCGCAGGCGGGGACCCAAGTTGCTCGCGCAGGCGGGGACCCAGGTTGCTCGCGCATGCCGGGACCCAGGTTACTCGCGCAGGCGGCGACCCAAGTTATTCGCGCAGGCGCGAATCCAGCTTGCCCGCGCGAACACGTTCCTCAGGTCTTGGGCAGGGTCACGCCGTGCTGGCCCTGGTACTTGCCGCCGCGGTCCTTGTACGAGGTCTCGCACACTTCGTCGCTCTCGAAGAACAGCACCTGGGCGCAGCCCTCGCCCGCGTAGATCTTGGCCGGCAGCGGGGTGGTGTTCGAGAACTCCAGCGTCACATAGCCTTCCCACTCCGGCTCGAACGGCGTCACGTTGACGATGATGCCGCAGCGCGCATAGGTCGACTTGCCGAGGCAGACGGTCAGCACATTGCGCGGGATGCGGAAATACTCGATGGTGCGCGCCAGCGCGAACGAATTCGGCGGGATGATGCAGACGTCGCTCTTGACGTCGACGAACGAGTTCGAGTCGAAGTTCTTGGGGTCGACGATGGTGCTGTTGATGTTGGTGAATACCTTGAATTCATCGGCGCAGCGGATATCGTAGCCATACGACGAGGTGCCGAAGGAGATGATGCGGCGGCCATCCTGCTCGCGCACCTGCTGCGGCTCGAACGGCTCGATCATCCCGGTGCTCTGCGCCATGCGGCGGATCCATTTGTCGCTCTTGATAGTCATTATCGGTTTCCAGCAGGGAGAAAATCCCGCGATTCTACGCGAAATGCCAGCGCCGGTGCAGGTCCTTGCCCATGCATGGTGAATATTGGTTGCAACTATCAGCGACAATGCCTACCATCAGTCACTTCATACCATGGAGTCGTGCATGCCTCTCGTCCTCAAAACCCTGATGCTGGCCGGCCTGGCCACGCTCGCAGCCTGTACCACTGCGCCTGCTGGCCAGACGCCGCCCGCACCCGCCGAGGCCGCGCAGAAAATCGCCGCCGCGCCCGCCGCACCTCTCGAAGAGTCGATGACCGGCTCGCGCATCCGCAAGCGTAGCAACGATGGCGGCGACCGCACCGTCAAGACGGTCGGCGCGCGCGATGCGCGCGATGCGCTCGACTCGGCGATGCGCCCACTGAACGGCAGCGGGCAATAGGCGCTACAGCAGGCGCTGGACCATGGCGTGCGTCAGGCGCGCCGTTTCCTGCGGCTTCTCGAGCGGATACAGGTGGCCGCCCTCGATCATTACCAGATTCGGGCCCACCAGCCGGCGCGTCGCGCCCAGGCCTGCCTGGCGCATCTCTTCCGACTCGGTGCCGGCGATGAAGCCGACCGGCACCGGGAACGGCGGCCGGATCACGTCGCCCATATGGTGCGGCAGCGTCGCGTAGATCGCGGCTTCGGTCGTGCGCTTGAAGCGCAGCGTCACGCCGTCGGGATGCGGCGCCAGGCCATGCTCCATATAGTCGTCCAGCGCGCCGGGCGCCCAGGCCTGGAAAATCGGCTTGGCGCCGAAATGCGCGCGCGCGGCGTCGCGGTCGGCCCACAACTCGCGCCGCTTGTGCGCGAAGCGCGCCGGCGACAGGCGCACGCCCCAGCCGACCATCTTGGCCAGGCGCCACGCCAGCGCGCGCCAGCCCGCCACCACGGGCGAATCCAGCATCACCACGCAGCGCGCCAGGTCGGGACGGCGCCGCGCCGCCATCAGGCATAGCGCGCCGCCCAGCGAATGCCCGACCAGGATCGCCGGCTGACCGTAACCCTCCAGGTGCTCGACCAGTTCGTCCACCAGCGTCGTCCAGCCGTCGCCCACCGGATGGCGCGGGTCGTGGCCGTGCATGTCCAGCGTGCGTACGTCGTAGTGCTCGCCGAGCAGCGCGAGCAGGCGCGTATAGGTGCCGGCGGGGTAGCTGTTACCGTGGGCGAAATGCAGCAGGGGTCGGGACATGGAGGGGCGCGGTGGTGGTCGACAGCGGCCGATTGTACCGCCTGGCGCCGCCCCTCGGATCGCCTTTAGAGTGAAACGCCTATAGTCAGGGTGGCGCTGTAGCCCTGGCTGGCATTGCCTGTTACGCTCGCCATCTGCAGGGCCGTGCCGTCGCTGAACACATTGTCGGTGGCAAAACTGATGCGCGCCAGGTTGGCCACGCTGCTGCTGTAGCCGCTGCTGGCATAGGCCTCGGTCAGTGTCGCCAGCGGGAAGGTGAACTGCGAGGTCTTGACCCGGTTCGCCGCGCTGGTCGACCTGGCCAGCGTCGGATACACCTCGAAGTGCACGTGCGGCATGCGCCCGTCGTAGCAGCCGGGGAAGATCGTGGTGAAGGTCACATAGCCTTCGCTGTCGGCTTCCTGCACCCCGCGCAGGTAGTTCTCGTCCACGATGCCGGTCGAGTACATCGAGTAGCCGCCCTCGCGCGTGCAGTGCCACAGGTAGACGGCCGCGCCGCCCGCGGCGGCGCAGCCCTGGGCCACGTTCTCGATCTTGAGGCGGATCGTCAGCGGCACGCCCTGAGCCACGCCGGAAGCGCCGGCCACGCTGGCGCGGATGTCGCTGCGCACGATGCCCGACAGGACCAGCGCGTTGGCCACGCCGCTGCTGTTGCGGTTGGTGCCATCGCCCGGATACGGTCCGCCCGTCTCCTCCGGGATCACGGAACAGGCGGCGCTGGCGCCACTGCTGCCGGTGCTGCCGGTCGTGGTGGTCGAGGTCGAAATGCCATAGCCATCAGGGTTGCTGCCGCCGCAGCCGGCGAGTTGCATGGCCGCGGCGCCCATGGACGAGCACAGCCAGCGCAGCGACTGCCGGCGCGTGGCCGGCCCGTCCAGCAGGCGTGTGAGATCTGCCCCCAGACCTCGGTGGTGGTCGCGATCGTCGTGGTGGTGGTCGTGGTGGTGGTCGTGGTGGTGGTCGTGGTCGTGATCGTGCTGGTGACCGTGACCTTGACCGCGACCTTGATCGCGACCGTGATCGCGAACCTGCCGCTCCTGGCGCCGGGTCGCGCGGATCATTGGGCCACCCCGCCCTGCTTCGCCTTGCCGCCCTTGCGGCCGGCCTTGCGCGCCGCAACGCGCGGCTGGTCGAGCTGCGCGCGCTGCTGCGGGTTCAACACTGCCTTCAATTCAGCGCCCGTCTTCAGGCGCAGCATCTCCTGGTCGGCGATCGCCTGGCCCAGCGCCTGGGCCGCGCCGGCCGCCTTGCCCTGGTCCAGTTCAGGGGCATGCGCCAGGTCGCGCAGCGCGTCCTGCGCCTTGCGCTCGGCTTTCTCGAGTGCGCGCTGCTGCGGCACTTCGGCGTGCAGGATGGCGAACACGCGGTCCTGCTGGGCTTCGCTCAGGTCGAGGCCGCGCAGGAATGGCGGCACGCGTTCCAGCGGGCCGCGCGGGCCCTCGTCGCGCCCGTCCTGCTGTTCGACGCCGGGGCCGTCGACACCGGGGCCGTGCGCTAGCACCGGCTGGGCCAGCACGGCCGGCGCGGCCAGCAGGCAGCCGGCCAGGGCGCAAGCGGCGCGCAAGTTGGTGAAGCGAGGGTGCAGGGTCATCGTGGGTCCTCCCGTGTTTTGGAGCCGCCATTGTGTCGGCGCAGGGCGTAAAACGCGCCTAAGCGACGTAAATCCGGGTAAAACACTGGGCCCATGGGCAGACCGCGGCGGCGCGGTTTGCTATCCTGTCTCCATGAATCATGTATTGCTCATCGATGACGACGTCGAACTGGTCGGCATGTTCGCGGAATACCTCGAGCAGGAAGGCTTCAAGGTCACCTGCGTGCACAACGGCGAGGATGGCGCGCGCGCGGCGCTCGACGGCCAGCATGCGATCGCCATCCTCGACGTCATGATGCCGGGCACGGGCGGCATCGAGGCCCTGCGCAGGATCCGCGCGGCCAGCCGCATCCCGGTCCTGATGCTGACCGCGCGCGGCGACGACGCCGACCGCATCCTCGGCCTGGAGCTCGGGGCCGACGACTACGTGGCCAAGCCCTGCACCCCGCGCGAGCTGACTGCGCGCGTGCGCGCCATCCTGCGCCGCACCCAGGCGCCGCACGCGAGCGACCCGGGCGTGGTGCTCACGGTCGGCAAGCTGGCCATGTATCCGGAAGGCCGGCGCGCCAGCTGGGACGGCCGGCCGCTCGAACTCACCAGCACCGAATTCAACCTGCTCGAGGTCCTGGCGCGCAACGCCGGGCGGCCGGTGAGCAAGAACGAGCTGTCCGAATCGGGCCTGGGCCGTCCGCTGGCGCGCTTCGACCGCAATATCGACGTCCACCTGAGCAGCCTGCGGCACAAGCTGGGCCCCTTGTCGGATGGACGTTCCTGCCTGCAGACCATCTACCGCCAGGGCTACCAGCTGATCAAGGAATAGCATGGGGCGGCTGTTCTGGAAGTTCTTCGTGTCGATCCTGCTGGCCCAGGTGGCCGCGACCATCGGCATCGGCGGCGCCTTCTGGCTGCGCGACCAGGCGCGCCAGAAATCGGTGCCGAGCCTGGATTCGGGGCCGCCCGCGGCGGTGGCGCTGGACGCCGCGGCGGCCACGCTGCGCCATGGCGGCGCCGCGGCGCTGCGCGATTTGCTGGGCGAACTACGCCGGCCGCAGCTGTTCGTGCTGGATCCGGCGCGCCGCGAGCTGCTCGGGCGCACGGTCCCGGCCAGCCTGCTCAGGGAAGTCGAGCGCGAGCTCGCGCAGGACGCGCCGAACGACTGGACCGGCGCGCACTGGCGCGGCGCGCGCCGCCTGACCGGCCCTGACGGCCAGCGCTACATCGCCTTCGTGCCGCGCCAGTTCGGGCGGCCCGAGGGTATGCGCGGGGGCGGCGCACCCGGTCCGCTGGCGCCGGCGCTCGATCCGGGCGCGCGCCGCCGCGTTGGCCAGAGCGTGGCGATCGGCGCGGCGGTCGCGGCGAGCCTGCTGTTCGCCGCCCTGCTGGCCTGGTATTTCTCGCGCCCGATCCGCGCCCTGCGCTCGGCCTTCGAAGCGGCGGCCGCCGGCGACCTGGCGCCGCGCTTCGGCCCAGGCTCCAAGGGCGGCGACGAACTCAATGACCTGGGGCGCGACTTCGACCGCATGAGCGAGCGCCTGCGCGCCCTGATGGACGGCCAGCGGCGCCTGCTGCACGACGTCTCGCACGAGCTGCGCTCGCCGCTGGCGCGGATGCAGGCGGCGGTCGGGCTGGCGCACCAGCAGCCGGACAAGATGATCTCGAGCCTGGAGCGCATCGAGCGCGAGAGCGAGCGCATGGACAAGCTGGTCGGCGAACTGTTGACCCTGTCGCGACTGGAAGCGATGCCGGACGCGCTGCGGCGCGAGCCGGTCGACCTGACCGACCTGCTCGACAGCATCGTGGCCGACGCCCGCTTCGAAGCGGCCCAGCGCGACTTGCGCGAGCGGCGCGCGCCCGGTCCCGCGACCCGGATCCTGATCGAGGCCGATGGCAGCGCCATGGTCAGCGGCGACGCCGACCTGCTGTGGAGCGCCCTCGAGAACGTGGTGCGCAACGCCGCCAAGCACGGGGCCCAGGGCGGCATCGTCATGGTGACGGTCGGCTGCGACGACGGCCAGGCCCGTGTCGACGTGCTCGACCGCGGCCCCGGCATCGCCGCGGCCGATCTGGCGGCCATCTTCCAGCCGTTCTTCCGCTCCGGCGCCTCGCGTAGCAGCGTCGACGGCCATGGCCTGGGCCTGGCCATCGCCCAGCGCGTCGTGCATGCCCATGGCGGCGAGATCGTGGCGTGCAATCGCGACGATGGCGGACTGAAAGTGACCATCACCCTGCCGCTGGTCTGATTCAACTGAGCAACATTACCCACGAAGCATTTCCATATAGCAACCTTTACTGCTAGCATGACCATTTTCCCACGCTGCGTGGGAGCAGACGATGGCGTTCCAGCGTAAAGGGTGATCGGCAATGGCGGCAGGGATTCAAAAAATTGGTTCGGGTATCGACGAGACGCTGCAGGGCGGCGCCGGCGACGACGAGCTGTATGGCGGCGGCGGCAAGGACATCCTGATCGGCGGCGCCGGCAATGACCTGCTGCGCAGTGGTTCACGCTGGAATCCCGTCACCCAGCAATGGGAAGACGACGACGCCGGCGACCGTCTCGAAGGCGGCCAGGGCGACGACATCCTGTATGGTGGCGCCGCCAACGACACCCTCGATGGCGGCAGTGGCAGCAACCTGCTGTACGGCGGCGCCGGCGACGACATTTACCTGATCCGCAGCGAGTTCGACCGCGTGTGGGACGCCAGCGGCAACGACAAGGGAGTGATCCACGCCGACTGGTTCCGTCCCGAAGCCAGCGTGGAGAACTGGACCTGGGCTCCCGGCGTGCAGCAGCTGCCTAACTGGATCGCGGCGCTGACGTATATCGCGCCGGTGACGAGGCAGACCGGCGAGACCTTCGTCAAGTATTACCATTTCGCGGAAACCCCGGGCGCCAGCTTCAGCGAACGCGACAAGGCCGACTTCAAGCCGTTCACGCCGCTGCAACGCGAATTCATCAAGCAGGCCTTCGCCTATATCAGCACGGTCGCGAATATCGAGTTCCGCGAGACCGGCGACGCCGGCCAGGAAGGCGCAGTCGTTATCGGCAGCAATCTCCAGGAGATGTCCTCCGGCTACGCCGGCCCCAACATCTTCATGCTGGGCCATAACTGGGACGTCAACCTGAACCCGGCGGTCGACAACTACGCCGTCACGACATTCCTGCACGAGATCGGCCACGTGCTGGGCCTGAAGCATCCGTTCGGGCACGAGGATGCACTGGGCGATATCGGCAACGGGCCTTTCCTGGCCGAGAGCGAGGACCGCTCGACCCATACGCTGATGTCATACACCGTCGTCCCCGAGAGCTACAAGATGGCCTACGGCGCGCTCGACATCGCAGCGCTCCAGTACCTGTACGGGCCGGCCCACGCGGCCAATGCGGGCGATACCGTGTATGCGCTCGATCCGGCCAGATCGACCATGATCTCCGACGGCGCCGGCGTCGACACCCTCGACGGCAGCGCATTGGCGGCCGACCTGACGCTCGACCTGCGGCCCGGTTATTGGAGCGACCTGGGCGTGCGCAGCAGCTCGATCGTCGACGCCGGCCAGGTGACGATCAACTTCGGCGCCGTGATCGAGAACCTGTTCGGCGGCAGCGGCGACGACAGGCTGACCGGCAACGAGGCAAACAACCTGCTGCGCGGAGGGCTCGGCGACGACATGCTCAGCGGCGGCGCCGGCAGCGACACGCTCGACGGCGGCGCCGGCCTCGATGCGGCGAGCTACGGCGGCAAGATCGCCGATTTCAAGATCGGTATCGGGCAGGACCAGGTACGCGTGACCGACACCAGGGCCGCGGCCGATACCGATACGCTGCTCGGGATCGAGCGCCTGCGCTTCGACGACGGCTGGGTCGCGCTCGACATCGACGGCGTCGCCGGCCAGGCCTATCGCTTGTACCAGGCCGCGTTCGACCGCACGCCGGACCGCGCCGGCCTCGGCTACTGGATCGGCCGCATGGACGGTGGCGCCAGCCTGATCGATGTCGCCGGCGCCTTCGCCGGCTCGGCCGAATGGACCACGCTGTATGGCGCCGCGCCGGCCAACGCCGCCCTGCTGACGAAGATCTACCAGAATATCCTGGGCCGCGCGCCCGACCAGGGCGGCTATGACTTCTGGCTCGGGCATCTGGACAGCGGCACGCTGTCGGCGGTGTCGCTGCTGGCGCAATTCAGCGAGAGCGCGGAGAATGTCGGCGCGGTGGCCGAGATCATCGGCGGCGGGATCGCGTTCACGCCGGCCTTCGCCTGACCGATGCTCATCGTCCCGGTAGAAAACCGGCCCGACTGGAAGCATCCGCCGCTGGCGACGCTGCTGCTCATCGTCATCAATGCGCTGGTGTTCTTCGTCTACCAGGGACAGGACGCGCAGCGCCTGGACCAGGCCTACGCGTGGTATGCCGAGTCCGGCCTCCTCGAGCGCGAGCGCGCGCCGTTCCTGGCCTACCTGGACCGCTCCGGCAACAAGCTGCTGGAACAGACGGGCGGCGCGGCTGACGAACCCGGCACGCTGGAGCAGGCCGCCTGGCAGCGCCAGGCGCAGTTCGAGCATGCCGTCCACGACGCGGCCTTCGCGCGCGCTTTGCACCGGGAGCTGGCCGGCGATCCACAATGGCTGGCCGCGCGCAGCCGGTTCGAGGTCCTGGCCAATGCCGTCAGCAGCCGTGCCTACGCGTTCGAACCGCGCGACCCGCGGCCGGTCACCTGGATTACGAGCATGTTCCTGCATGCCGATCTCAGCCACCTGGTCGGCAATATGGTGTTCCTGTTCCTGTTCGGCTTCGCACTCGAGATCGCGATCGGGCGCGCCGTGTTCCTGCTGCTCTACCTGTGCAGCGGGATGGGCGGCAGCCTGCTGTACTGGGCCTCGGCATACGGCACCGATGGTGGCGCCCTGGGGGCGTCGGGCGCCATCTCGGGGCTGATGGGCATGTATATCGCGCTCTACGGCCTGCGCAAGATCACCTTCTTCTACCACGTGGTCTTCCTCACCGGCCTGGTACGGGCGCCGGCGCTCATCGTGTTTCCGGTGTGGGTCGGCTTCGAGCTATGGGGAGCGCGCTACGCCGCCGACAACGTGGCGTACTGGGCGCATGCCGGTGGCCTCCTGTTCGGCTTCGTCCTGCTCGCCCTGTGGATGCGCGCCGGCCTCGCGGTCAATCGCGCCTATGTCGAGAAGATCGACCATGACGCGCCGTTCCGGTCGGCGTTGTCGCGCATCGGGCAACTGGTGGCGGCGATGAAGCTCGATGCGGCGCGCCAGGCGGCGCAGGCGCTGGTGGAGGCGCATCCGCACGATGCGCGCGCCTGGCGCAGCCTGTACGGCGTGGTCAAGATTTCGCCCGCGAGCCGGGAGTATCACCGCGTCGTGCAGGTACTGTTCAACCATGCCGGCGGCGGCCCACGCAACCCGGGACTGCAGGCTCTGACCGAGGAGGTGGCGCATGAATACATCCGGATCGGCGGCGCCGCGCCGGCGCTGACGGAGCCGGTATCGCTGACGCTGGCGCCGCGCCTCGGCCGGGTCGAGCACATCGCGCCCCTTGCCTTCGTGGTCGAGCGTTTGCTGGTCCTCGGCTGCCGCCACGAGAGCATGCCGCGCCTGCTGCAGGCAGCCAGCAACCTGTCCACCAGGGCCGGGCACGCGACGCAGGCGCGGCACTTCCGCGAGCAGCTGCAAGGGCGCTTTCCGGATTCGGTGGAAGCGCGTCAGCTGGCGGCGTATGCGCCGGCTTGACCGGATGTGCGCAGCAAAAGGATCACCTTGCGGTAGTTCGTGATCTCGGCCGCCATGGCATGGTCGGGGAAATGCTGCAGCACGAAATCGAGGATCATGATGGCCTTGCCATCGTCGCGCAGCCCTTCCGAGTAGATGCGCGCCAGCAGGTAGTAGGCGCCAGGCAGCCCGTCGCTGGTGGGCGCCTCCTTGTGCAGCATGCCGAGCAGCGCGATGGCGCTCTTGTACTGTCGCAGCCGGAAATATTCCTCGGCCAGCGCCCGGCGCAGGGCGATGCTGGCCGGCTGGTAGTGCGGTGCGATACGGCGCGCGGCTTCCACGGCGGGAACCAGGCGGCTGTTGCGCTGCCGCGTCTGCAAGGCCCGCAGGTAGCGCTCGGTGTGCTGGACGACGCGTTCCGCATCGTCGCCCGCTTCGCACAGCAGCTTGTGGTGGTACTCCAGCACCTCGAGGTCGTCAGGATAATCGGCCACCATGCCGGCCATCTGCCGCAGCGCGTCCTGGTAGCGCGCTTCGCGCACCAGGATGACGGCGCGCGCCAGTTCCAGCGCGCGTGCGTCGGCCGGCGCCGCCGCATGCTCGTCGTCGGCCTGGATGCCCAGCGCCTGGTGATGCTGGAACAGCAGATATCCCATCATCGCTCCCATGACCATATTGAAATACGCGGTGCTGACGACCAGCAAGGTCAGCAACACGTCGGGGCCCTGGCTGGCAAAGTAGTCGAGGGTCGCCTCGGGCAACAATCCGATCGCCTGCTCCGGCCCCTGCGCGGTAATGAACAGCACCAGAAGCAGGCCGACATACGACCAGCCGGTACGCGCCGCCAATTCGATCGCCAGGATCGGATTCAGGGCCGCGCGCAGGGAGCCGTGGATCGCCAGCAGCATGATGCTGGCCGGTAGCAGGAGCGACGCGCCCACGATCGCCACGAATCCGATCAGGCCGAGACGTCCCATCGATGCGACCAGCATGCCGTACGCGAGCATCAGGCCGAGCATCTTGAACGTCGTGGGATTGCCGTCGAATAAGTCGTGAATGCCGGGAGGGCGCGGCCGGCCCTGGCTGCAGAATTCGATCACGCGCAGGCCGTGGCGAATGACCAGCGAGCCGACGATAAAAATCGGCAAGAAGACCCACGGGCCGGCGTTGGAAAACAGCCGCGCCGTGGCCATGGTCAGCACGCCGAGCAGCAGCAGGAACAGGATGCCGTTCAGTGCAAATGGATAGGTGAAGAAGTGCGGCATCCGCAGCCACAACGATGGTAACGCGTGGGCCGCGCCAAGGTGGTGCATATTCCCGCCGCATAGCGTGCAGTACGGAGTGCGCATCGGTTCCGGCGCGGCCGGGAAGCATTCCTGGCAGACCAGCGTGCCGCACGACAGGCAGTTCCAGTTCGCGGTTTTTTCCGGGTGATACACGCAATGGTCCGTCGCCATTTATTTTTTCTTGCTTCCAGTGTGATTGAGGGTAAGTACAACGATATTACTATTAGAATGTGGCAATGTTAAGCTGCGGAAATTGTTGACTAGCCAATCCTGTCCGCGCTGGCGATTCCGTCGCGCATATGTTGTGACGATGTCACAGCGACGGACCGGAATGGCGTGCTCATCGCCCGTGCCAATAGCGCGCATGGGTGGCGCGATAGGGTTCGACCTCCACGACCGACCCGAAGCGCAGCACGATGGCGCCCTGGTGGTCGGTGCGCAAGCGGTCGATGCCGAGCGTGGCATAGCGTTCCAGCACCTGCTGTTTCGGATGGCGGTAGCGATTGCGGTGCCCGACCTGGAAGATCCCGACGGCCGGACCGACGGCGCGCAGGAAAGCCAAGCTCGACGAGGTGCCGCTGCCGTGGTGCGGCGCCAGCAGGACGTCGGCGCGCAGCCGCTCGGGAGCGGCGCGCAGCAGCGCGGCCTCTTGCGCCGCCTCGATATCGCCCGCCAGCAGGATCGCCTTGCCGCCGGCGCCGATGCCGATGCCGATGCGAAGCACGCAGCTGCGGGCATTCGCCGTCAAGCGGGGATCGCGGTAGCTGGCGGCCTCCGGGCCGAGCATCTCGAAGCGCACCCCGTCCCACTCCCAGGCCTGGCCGGCGGCGCAGCGGTGATGGCGCGGCGCGAGCGGCAGCAACGCGTGCCCGTCCGGCAAGGAGGAGCTCAACTCCCCTACTTGCACGCTGCGCAGCACGGCGTCGGCGCCGCCGACATGATCGAGGTCGCTGTGCGACACGACCAGCATGTCCAGCTGCCTCACGCCGCGCCCGCGCAGGTAAGGCAGGATCACGCGCGTGGCGCCGCTGGCGCCGGGCGCGTAGCGCGGACCGGTGTCATACAGCAGCCGATGGCGGTGGGTCTCGACCAGCAGCGCCACACCCTGGCCGACGTCGAAGGCAGTGACCTGGAACCGGCCGTCCGGCGGGGTGGTGGGCAACTGCGCCAGCAGCGGCGTCCAGGCCGCCAGCCCGGCCCAGCGCTGCGGCCAGCCGCGCGGCGCCAGCAGCCAGGCGGTGCCCATCACGGCCAGCCCCAGCATCCAGGGCGCCGGCGCCGGCGCGGTCCACACCGCCAGCTCGGGCGCGGCCAGCCACTGCAGCGGCCAGGCCAGCAACACGATCGCCAGGTGGGCCGTGGCGAGCGCGAGATCGGCCAGCGGCGACGGCAGGATGCTGCCGGCCAGCGCCAGCGGCGTCACCAGCAGGCTGATGACGGGAATCGCCACCGCATTGGCCAGCGGGCTCACCAGCGAGACCTGGCCGAACAGCAGCAGCGTGAGCGGCGCCAGCCCGACCGTCACCGCCCACTGGGTGCGCGCCGCCAGCCGCAGACCGGCGCGCCAGCCGCGCAGCTGCTCGCCCAGGCGCGCGCTGCAGGCGTACAGGATGGCCGCCACGGCGCCGAACGAGAGCCAGAAGCCGGGCCACAGCATGGCCCACGGGTCGCGCAGCACGACGACGCCGAGCGCCAGGCACAGCACGTGCGAGGACGAGGCGATGCGACCGCACCAGAGCGCCGCCGCGACCACCGCCAGCATGTACAGGGTGCGCTGGGCCGGAACCCCGAAACCGGCCAGCAGCACGTACAGCAAGGCCACCGCGGCGCCGGCCAGGCTGGCGGCCTTCTGGGCCGGCAGGCGCAGCGGCAGCCGGGCATGCGTGAAGAACGAGCGCCGCCATAGCCAGGAGACGGTCCAGGCGGCCAGCCCGGCGAGCATCGTGATGTGCAGGCCCGAGATCGAGACCAGGTGGCTGATGCCGGTGCGGTTGAAGATGTCCCAGTCGTCCTGGCCGATGCCGCGCTGGTCGCCGATCACCAGCGCGACGATCACCCCGGCATACGGCTTGCCGTCGAGGCGCGCCAGGATGCGCCCGCGCAGCCAGCCACGCGCGCGTTCGATGGCGTAGCCGGCGCCCGGCGTCCAGTCGTCGAGGCGGCGGTTGGCGCCCCCGGCCGGCCGTACGTAGCCGGTGGCGCGCACGCCCTGCTCCAGCAGCCAGGCCTCGTAGTCGAAGCCATGGGGATTGGCGTTGCCGTGCGGACGCTGCAGGCGCACGACCAGGCGCCACCGTTCGCCGGGGTGGACGAAGGCGGGATCGGCCGCCGTGGCGCCGTACCACGACAGCACGATCTTCGGGGGAACGGTGGCGCCGCGGGTCTCGACCCGGTCGACATCGAACTGGAAGCGCACGCCGCCGTCGAAGCGGTGCGGAAGGCTGGCGACGGTGCCGGTGAGGGTCAGGTCGCGCCCTTCATCCTGTTGGGGCAAGGCATCGCTGAGCGCCAACTGGGCGCACAGGCAGGCCCAGCAGAACCCAAGCACCAGGCCGATCGCGATCGACCTGGCCAAGCGGGGCAGCAACAAGGCGCCGCCGATCGCGCCAGCGGCCAGGGCCAGCAGGGGCTGCGTCGGCGGCAGTTGCGCCTGGAACTGGATCGCGGCCGCCCCCAGCGCGAACCCGAGCAGCGCGCAACGCATGGCGCGCCGCCGTCAGGCGCCGGCCAAGGCCACGGCTACGGCCACGGCCACGGCCACGGCTACGGTCACGGCCCCCGCCACGGCCGATATCGCGCCGGGCATCATGCCGTTTCCTCCGTGCCCGTCAGCGCCGCGTCCAATGCCCCCGCAGCCTGCGCATGGCGCATCAGCTGCCAGGCGCTGCGGCGGTGGATGCAGGCGGGATGCGCGGTGCTGCGTGGCCCGAACTGGGCGCGGAAGGCCGCCGCCGGGAGCAGGCTGCCAGCGGCGAACCAGCGCGTTCCATCCAGGGCGTGACTGTCCTCGCAGCGCCACCACCCGCTTGCCGGACAGGCCATGCCGGTCTTGGCGACGCTTCCGATGGGGACTTCGCCATGCGCGCGCGGCATCGCCGCCGCAGGCACCAGGCCCGGCTCGGACGCGGCAATCGCGTGCGCGAGGCCCGAAGGCTGCGCTACCCGGGCTCCATGGCGCCGGTCGGCCAGCGACCACAAGGTCGCGTTGGCGCTTTCATAGCTGGACTGCACGCCGCGCAGGCGCTGCCACATCGTCTGCGGCGGCAACAGCAGCGCCTGTGGCATGCGCTGGCCCTGCTTGATGAACTGCCGCTGGCCGCCGAAGATCGCGACGCCGTTGCCGCCATCGGCGCATTGCCACCAGCCGCTCTGTGGACAGGCGTCGCCCGCCAGCGCGCCCGTTCCCAGCGCGACCCGCTCTGGCGCGGGCGTGGCGGCGGCGACGGGCGCATGCGGCCGCAGCCTGATACTGCCCAGGATGCCATCCCAGAGCGCGAACAGCGCTTCTTCGGACAAGGTCGACTGGACCGGCCTGCCGCCCGCCACCGGATTGACACCGGCTTCGAGTTCGAGCTTCAGCCGCGGCGCATAGACGTCGTCCGGCCGGCCTGCGGCTTCCCATTGGAATGCATAGCCGGTGGTGAAATTGGGCTCGCGCACGCGCATCACCAGTTGTTCTCCCGCCAGGTCGTTGACCTGGTGGGCGCCCTCGCGCAGATGGGTGAACGCCAGCCGCATGAACACCGGCTCGCGCGCGACCGCGTCGGCGTTGCGCGCCAGCAGCCCCGGCGCCGGGTCGGCGCCCGCCATCGACGACAGGACGATATTCACGTCAGGATGCCCGGGCAGCCCGGCGAACATGACCACGCTCTCCAGGTTGGCGTGGGCATACGGGTCCTGCACGAGCGCGTGCTCGAGGCAAAAGCCGCTTTCGCGGGGAATCTCGCCGCTGGCCAACGGCCGGACGCGGCGCAGGATGCCGGTGACGCTGTCGATATGCCTGTCTGCGATCCATTCGACGTCGCCGGTAATGCTGACGTTCGGGAAGCGCAGCATGCCGCGCAGCGCCAGGTTCTCGCTGAACACGACGCCGTCGCCTTCGAGCACCTTCGTGCGGCGCCGGTTGAAGACGAAGGTCTTGCCCTGCCCCTCGCCCACCGTGAGCTGCCTGCTCGCCTCCAGGCTCGGCTGGCCATCGCGGTTGACGGCGCCGGCCATGCCGCGTTCGGTCTCGCGCAGGCGCGCCGCGAACGCTTCTTCGCTTTCCTGGTCGGTGCTCGAGATATCCAGGCCGCCGACCGAGCCGTGGCGGATGGCGACCTGGGCCTGTGCCGGGAGGTCGATCAGAAAGCGGCCCACACACACTGTCTTGACCTTCTCGCTCATCTTCGCCACCTTCTGCTTGTCATTGATCGTTTGCACGGAATTGGCCAGCAGCGACATGAGCGCCAGCGCGACCGCCGTCAGAGCGCACACCCAACGCACCCGCCGGCTGCCAAGCCGCTTCATTTGACGTCCTGTACGATCTTGACGATGAGGTGGCGGATCAGCAGACGGGTGCTCTCGGGCTGCAGGCTGTCCTGGTGCCGAAAGCCGGCCGGTGCAAAGGTTTGCCGGACATGCGCCGCCGCACCGGCGCCGGACTGCACCGGGACCGTCTCGTCGCCATGGGCATCCTCGGGCCAGACGAAGAAGCGCAGCCGCAGGTCCTGCCCGACCCGCACTTCGCGCTCGCCGTTCGGGGCGATGGATTCCAGCCGGCCAGCGCGGATGGCCGCCGGCGTCAGGACTACTGGATTGACGGCAGGTTCGCGCGCGACCCAGCGGATCTGTCCATACGCCCGCAGGTCCTTGTCGGCGCCGTAGAAAGCGAAGGTATTCGGGTGGTAATAGGGCTGCCCCTGCGCGCCGCCCGCAGTGGTCAGGAGCCGGGTATGGAAACGTTCGGCGACCCCGATCGCGTCGGCGATGCGGTCGACGACGGGCCTGTCGGTCCTGGAAAAACGCCGCGCCGGATCGGCGAGCGCGGGATCGATCATGCGATACCAGGATGTCATGTCGCGGTAGAAGTCGTAGGGATTGCCCGTCGGTAGGGAAAGCAGGTCGCGCACTTCGTCGCGCCGGTTGACCGAGCGGATCGTCTTGATGATGAGCCAGGGTGCGGGATACAGGTGATTGGGCAGCAGCTGCAAGGCCCCTTCGGACAGGGCCATCACCGGCGTGGTCTGGGCGCTGCTCTCGCCGCCGAGGTCGGCGACCGCGCCCGCTTTCAGGTTGTCGCCCAGGCCATTGGTGTAGCGGCCGCCTTCGGTGCCGCAGGCGAGGCGCCGGTAGGCGACCGGCGCACCGAGCGCGGGCATCGTGGCGTGGATGATGCCGGCGATATCGGGCGCGCTGCCGTCGCCGGGGGCACTCGACCGCGCGCAGGCCCTTGCCACAAGGCCGCCCATCGAATGCGTGATCAGGATCACCCGTTCGCACTGGTGCTTGCGTTCGGTCCAGAACGCCTTGATCTGGTCGATGCGCCGGCGCAGGCGCTGCGCCGAATCCTCGCACGAGGCCAGCCAGTTATAGCCGAACGCGTACACCGGGTACTGATAGCCGGCATATTTCTCGAGCTCGGCTTCGGTCACCCTGGCAATGCTGCGCACGCCCCATGGTTCGGGCTGCGACTGCATGACGCGTCGCCAGAAATGGCGGATCTCGCGCACCCCGCCCGGCGACACCTGGAAGGTCTTGTCGAGGTGCTTCTGCAGGTCGATCAGCACGGCGCCATAGGAACCGGCATGCACCTCGCCCCATCCGCGCTCGCGCAGGACCGCGGCGTCGAAGCCGACCGGTGCGAACTCGAGCTGGCCATTGGGGTCGACTTCGAGACTGCCGGCGTCGAGGATGCGCTGCCGCTCCGAGGGCGTGCGGCCCGCCCAGCGGCGCGCCTCCCAGAATCCTTCGATGACGCCATTCGGCGGCCGCCAGGCCGGCTCGCCCGGCGCCAGCACATCGTCGCTCCGTGACTTGACGTCGCGGCGGGCGCGCAGGTTGGAGCCCATGATGCCCGGCACGAGAATCACCGGGATGACCTTGCGCGAGCCGATGGTGACGCGCGCCCTGACCTTGAACGAGGTCGGCGTCGCCACCGTGTGGGCCACCAGGCTGCCATCGCGCTCGACCGTCGGCTGGGGGATCGGGCGGGTCGGCTCTTTCATGCCGCGCCTGCTGCGGGCGCCGCTGCGGATGCGCCGGCGTCGTCGGATGCGCCGGCGTCGTCGTCGTCGGGCAGGAGGCGGATCTCGATATCGCCCATCGCGTAGCTGTTCAGGATGCTGGTGCGTCCCTCGTCGTCGGTGACGCCCTCGATGCGCGTACCGTCCTCGTGGCGGGCGATGTAGCGCTTGCCGCGCGCCGGCAGGTTGGTCTGGCGATCGAGCACGACGATCCGCTCGTCGGTCTCGAGTTCGGTGGTAGGCAGGTGCATGCCCACGGGCGCGCCGGCGCCGCCGGTCAGGTGGTCGACCGTCGCCGCCTTGACCACGTGCTTGCCGCTGCTCTGGTGGGTGATCGCGCCGCCGTTCCAGTCGGTCTGGGCGCCCTGCGACACCACTTTCACCGACGGCGCCTCGAGCTCGATGCCGATGGCGGCGATCAGGCGGATGCGGTTCGAGGACTTGATCTCGATATCGCCCTTGTGGGTTTCCACCACGATGTCGCCGCGCGCGGCGATGAGCTTCATGCCCAGTTCGTAGGCAAACAGGCTAAGCGCGCGCGAGGCGCGCATGAACAGGCTGCGGCCGGCCGCCACCTCGGCGTCGCCGGTCGAGACGATATCGATCTTCGTCCTGGCGCCGAGCGCGATGCTGTCTTCGCTGGCCAGCAGCACGCCGGCCGGCGCGCTGACCGCCACCATCGGCGCGCCGCCCTTGCCGGCGCCGGGCGCCACATTGCTGCCGTCGTGCCAGTGGCGCAGCCGCTCGGCCAGTGCGTCCAGGCGTGGCCTGACTTCGTGGTCTTCGCCGTGGTCGGCCGCGAGCCGGCCAAGTTCATCGAGCACGCCATGCATCATCTCGGCAATGCCGACCAGGCCGCCGCGTTCGAGCTGGCCGCCGGCGTCGCCCGGCAAGTCACCCGCACTGAGCAGGATGCCCTCGCCGCCGCGCAGCGCCACCGCCTTGTCGCTGCGCAGTTCGGCGCCCTCGCCGCGCGCGCCCGACTGGCCGTTGGCGCGCGGTTCGGACAGCCAGCCGAGGTTCAGTTCGGACGCGGCGTGTTCGCTGGCCAGCTGCACCGCGATCTGGCCCGGGGTGTCGTCGAACAGCAGCTGGCCGCCGCGAGCGCCGCCGATCTCGCAGCTGCGCATGCCGGACAGGTAGCGGTTGCCGGGCAGCGCGCCGGAGCGGCTCAGCGCCGGCGGCTGCGCGCGCTGGTTGTACAGCTGCGACAGGATCACCGGGCGGTCGGGGTCGCCCCCCATGAAGGCGACCAGCACCTCGCTGCCGACGCGCGGCAGACCGAGCGTGCCCGCTTGCTGCTGGCTGCCCGGCCCCGCGCCGGCCCAGTTCGACGCGACCCGCACCCAGGCCGAATCGGCCGGCGTGTCGGAGGCGCCGGCGCCATGCGCGTGGCGATGGTCGCTGCTGCGCATGCCGGGGAAGCGGATCTTGACCCGCCCCAGCGCATCGCAGTGCACTTCTTCGCCGGGCGGGCCGGTGACGATCGCGCTCTGCAGCTGGGGACGCGGCAGGTCGACGCCTGGATCGAAGCTCGGCGCCAGCGCAATGCCGCGCCGGACCGCGTCGAAGCTGACGCGAACCCGCACCGGGTCGAGCGAAGGCGGCGTTTCGGGAAACGCGGCGCCGTCGAGCCACGCGCCCATCAGACGCCGCACACGCGCCGCGACATCGGCCGGAAGGTTGTTCTCGGCCTCGATGCGCAGCGCCGTGACGGTGAAATCGCGCTCGGGGGCCGGATGGGCGTCGATCTCGGGATGGCCGTCGAGCGTGAACCACTCGCCGGCGCGCAGGTCGCGCACGGTGCCCTCGCCATGGAAGCACTTGGTCTCGAATTCGTGCCGGTTCATGCGCACCTGGCCCAGGCGCCAGTGGTCCTCGACGTCGTTGCCGGCGTGCGGCATCTCGACCTGGTAGTCGTCCAGGCTGGCCGCGAACTGGTTGCCGCTGCGGCCCTGGTCGGCCATGCTGCGCGCACTGGCGGTCATGAACTGGGCGCCGAGCGGGTTGCGGTAGTCCCAGCTGTGGCGCGTGGTGCTGCCCGGCTGCAGGCGGCGCGCGGCGCACCACGAGACGATGGTGTCGCGCTCTTCGCTGGCGCCGCCGCGGTGGTAGCGCACGGTGCCGGCGCTGCTGCGCAACAGCGAATTGGCGTCGGCGAACAGCACCATGGTGTGGGTCGGCGCAGCCGCCTGCTCGACATCGAGCTGGCGCGCCCGCGCGCGCCCGGGCCGGAAGGTCCAGGCCACGCCGCGCCGGCGCAGCAGGCGGCGCACGAAGGCGGCGTCGGATTCGTTGTACTGCATCGTTTGTTCGCGCGGCGGGAACTGGCGCATGTCGAACAGCGGATCGAGTTCGTAGTCGAAGGCGCTGGCCAGCACGCCGTTCGACGTTCGCCATTCGTCGAACAGCACCTGCACGATCTCGAGTTCGTTCTGGTAGCGGAACACGCGGCTGTTGATGCGCTTTTCCATGATCGCCAGCGCGTCGCGGATCACCAGCTGGTAGACGCCCAGGCCGCCGTCGTAGTCGCCGGCGCGCGCTTCGGCCACGATGCCGCAGGCGCCGCGCAGCTGGCCGCGGTCGGTGACGAACTGGACTTCGGCCGGCAGCGCGATCAGTTCCTTGAGCGGCAGGCGCGGCGTGGAGGCGACGCAGGTGACGATGTATTCGATGCCGCCGCACACCGATTCGGTGCCGCTGACGCGCTGCGGCAGCAGGACCTCGTCGGCGAGATGGTCGGCATGTCCGAGGCGCAGGCGGATCGGGCGATGCGCCGTCGTCAGCGATTTCTCGTGCTGCAGCATGCGCAGGAATTCGCTGGCGCTGTCCAAGTCTGTCTCCTGTCCGATGGTCACTCTACGCAGAGGAGGACATCTTGGCACGAGGGATCTCAGGCCGGTTTGCTCGTGCTCACAATTGTCGAGTGAACTACGATGCGGCGCGACGCTCGTAGCCGTCTAATCAATGGGACAGAGTGCGGCGAGGCGCGGAATTGCCGCCAGCGACGCGCGGTGCGCCGCAAGCCTGACGTCATCGACACCGATCCCGCGCAGTTCGGCCAGCGTCGCGCCAATGCCCGGTAGTTGATCGGGGCTATTGCGTGCCGGATGAATCCAGCTTGGCGCAATATCGGGTGAATCGGTTTCCAGCACGATCGAGGCGAGCGGCAGCTCGGCCGCCAGGCGCCGGATCTGCAGCGCGCGCGTGAAGGTCATGTTGCCACCGAATCCCAGGTGGAATCCCAGATCAATGAAATTCTGCGCCTGCTGGAAACTGCCATTGAAGGCGTGGGCGATTCCCCCTGGCGGCCGGATCTGGCGCAGGTGCTTCAAGACCTGGTCTTGCGAGCGCCGCACATGGGTCAGTACCGGCAGACCGAAGTCGCGGGCGATGCGCAGCTGTTCGCGGAAAAACCGCTCCTGCTTGTCGCGCATGGCCGGCTCGCACAGCGTGGGAATGAAGAAATCCAGGCCGATCTCGCCAATGCCCACGAAGCGCGGATCGTCCATCGCCGCCGCCACCCGTTCGCGCAGGTACACCAGGTCGTCGTCCTGTGCCTGCGGCACGCAGATCGGGTGGATGCCCAGCGCATAGCAGGCGTTCGGGCTGGCGTGCGCCAGCGCCGTCACCGCATCGAAGTTGCCCCGCTCGACCGCCACGATCACGATCATCGACACCCCGGCCTCGGCGGCCTTGCGCGCGACCCCGAGGCCGTCGCCGCCGTACTCGCGCGCATCGAGGTGGACGTGGGTATCGATCCACATGGCTCAGCCCTCGGCCGCCTGCAGACCGTGCTCGGTCATGCGCAGCACGCGGTCGCAGCGGCGCGCCAGTTCCATGTCATGGGTGACGATCACGAAGGCGGTGCCGAGGGTGCGCGACAGCTCCAGCATCAGGTCGAAGATCACCTGGGCCGTCGTGTGATCGAGGTTGCCGGTCGGTTCGTCGGCCAGCACGCAGGCCGGCTGGGTCACCAGCGCGCGCGCCAGCGCCACCCGCTGGCGCTCGCCGCCGGACAGTTCGCCCGGCCGGTGCGCCACCCGTTTGCCCAGCCCGACGCGCTCCAGGACCGCCTGCGCCCGTTCGAGCGCGGCCGCGCGCGGCTCACGCCGGATCAGCAGCGGCATCATGACGTTGTCGAGCGCGGTGAATTCTGGCAGCAGGTGGTGGAACTGGTAGACGAAGCCGAGCGCGGTGTTGCGCAGTTCGCCGCGGCGCGCTTCGGACAGGGTGGCGAAGTCCTCGCCGTTGAGCGTGACCGAACCGCTGCTGGGCGTATCGAGTCCGCCCAGCAGGTGCAGCAGCGTCGATTTGCCAGAGCCCGAGGCGCCGACGATGGCGACCCGTTCGCCGCGGTGGACGGCGAAGTCGATGCCGTCGATCACCCGCACGGTGGCGTCGCCCTGCCGGAAGCTCTTGCCCAGGCCGCGGCAGGCCAGGACCGGGATCACTGCGGGGGTCGCTGCCGGGGTCGATGCGGAAACCGCTGCCGCGTTCGCTGCGGGTGTCGACCCTGGAAACGCTGCGGGCGTGGTTGCGTCACTCATAGCGCAGCGCCTCCGCCGGTTTCACGCGCGACGCGGCCCAGCTCGGGTACAGCGTGGCGGCGAACGCCAGCACCACCGAAACCACGCCGATGATGGCGACATCCGGCCAGTGCAGGTCGGATGGCACGGTACTGATCAAATATATATCTTTGGACAAGAACTCCACTCCCAGCAAGTGTTCGATGAACGGAACGATGACATCGATGTTCAGGCTGACCGCCACCCCCATGCCGACGCCGGCCAGCGTGCCCAGCACGCCGACCACCGCGCCCTGCACCATGAAGATCTTCATGATCGACGACGGCGCGGCGCCCAGCGTGCGCAGGATCGCGATATCGGCCTGCTTCTCGGTCACCGTCATCACCAGGCTCGAGACCAGGTTGAAGGCGGCCACCGCGATGATCAGGGTGAGGATGATGAACATCATCTTTTTTTCGGTCTGTACGGCAGCGTACCAGTTGGCGTTGAGCTTGGGCCAGTCGCGCAGGATCAGGTCGCCCTGCATGATGTCCTTGAGCTCCGCCGCCACTTGCGGCGCCTCGCGCATATTGGCGATGCGCAGGCGCAGGCCGGACGGCGCCTGCAGGCGCTCGAGGCGCTGGGCGTCCTCGATGTGCACGAACGACAGCGCGGCGTCGAAGTCGAAGTGGCCGGCCTCGAAGATGCCGGCGACGGTGAAGCTGCGCGTGCGCGGCACCATCCCGGCCGGCGTGACCTGGCCCTGGGCCAGCACCATGGTGACCTTGTCTCCCAGGCCCACGCCGAGCGCGCGGGCAAGCGCATAACCCAGCACGATATTGAAGCTCCCCGGCTTGAGGGCATCGAAACTGCCGGCGCGCACCTGGCGGGCGACCGTCGAGACCTGGTCTTCCTGGCCCGGCAGCACGCCACGCACCACGGACGGGCGCATCACGCCGTCGCGTACCAGCAGACCCTGGGTTTCGACGAACGGGGCCGAGCCCAGCACGGCCGGGTGGCGCGCGGCCTGCCGCGCCTTCTCGCGCCAGTCGGGCATGCTGCCCGAGGCGTCGAACACCTCGATATGGGCCAGCACCGACAGCATGCGGTCGGTCACCTGCTTCTGGAAGCCGTTCATCACCGACAGCACGATGATCAGGGCCGCCACGCCGAGGGCGATGCCGGCCACCGAGATCAGCGAGATGAAGGAAATGAAGCTGCTGCGGCCGCTGCTCTTGCCGGCGCGCGTGTAGCGCAGGCCGACCTGCCACTCGTACGGCAGCTTGTGGAGAATGCTCATCGATTGCTTACTCATAGCGCAGCGCCTCGGCCGGTTTTACGCGCGATGCGGCCCAGCTCGGGTAGATGGTGGCCAGGAAGGCCAGTGCGATGGCCACGCCGCCGATCCAGCCCACGTCGGTCCAGCGCAGTTCGGACGGCATCTCGCTGATCAGGTAGACCTCTTGCGACAGGAAGTGCACGCCCGCCAGCCGTTCGATGGCCGGCACGATCACGTCGACGTTCAGCGCCACCAGCACGCCCAGCCCCACGCCGAGCAAGGCGCCCAGCATGCCCACCAGCGTGCCCTGCACCATGAAGATCTTCATGATCGCGCCGGGCGAGGCGCCCAGCGTGCGCAGGATGGCGATGTCGGCCTGCTTGTCCTTGACCGTCATGACCAGCGTCGAGACCAGGTTGAACGCCGCCACCGCCACGATCATCGTGAGGATAATGAACATCATGTTCTTCTGCGACTGCACGGCGGCGAACCACACGGTGTTGACCTTGGTCCAGTCGCGCAGGATCAGTTCGCCCGGCATCGACTGCTGCAGGGCCTGGGCCACGCGCGGCGCCTGCTGCAGGTCGGCCAGGCGCAGCCGCAGGCCGGCCGGGAACGCGACGCCGGTCGCGGCCTGGGCGTCCTCGAGATTGACCAGGGCCAGCGTGGAATCGAATTCGAAGTGGCCGGCCTCGAAGATGCCCGAGACGGTCAGCGGGCGCGCGTGCGGCAGCGTTTGCTCGCCGCCGGCCCCGCCGGCGAGCATGCCGCCATTGGCCACCAGCATGCTGACGCGGTCGCCCACGCCCACATCGAGCGCCTTGGCCAGCGCGCGGCCCAGCACCACATTGAACGAGCCGGGCTTGAGCGAATCGATGCCGCCTTCCTTCATCTGCCCGGCTACATCCGACACCCTGGCCTCGTCGGCGGGCGAGACCCCGCGCAGCAGCGCCGGCTTCATCACGCCATCGGCCAGCAGCATCGACTGCACGTCCAGGAACGGCGCGGCGGCGCGCACCTCGGGGTGTTCGAGCGCCTGCGCGGCGGTGGCGCGCCAGTCCGGCAACGCGCCGCGCGCATCGTAGACCTCGACGTGGGCCAGCATCGACAGCATGCGGGTGGTGACTTCCTTCTGGAAGCCGTTCATCACCGACAGCACCACGATCAGCGCCGCCACGCCGAGCGCGATGCCGGCCACCGAGGCCATCGAGATGAAGGAAATGAAGCTGTTGCGGCCGCTGCGCTTGCCGGCGCGGGTATAGCGCAGGCCGACCTGCCATTCATAGGGGAGTTTGTGGGTGATGCTCATACAGTCCGTGGAAACAATCCGCTCGATTCTTGTTCTTCTTGCTGCGCCAACCCGGCAGTTTGCCAGAAGAACCACTTTCATGGCGCGGATTATCAAGAAACCATGTGCGGCGGCTGCCCGCAAACCGCTGGGCCGCCGCGCCGCCATGCCGATTTTGACCTAGAATAGCGGGATGGCCCATATCACGCTTGTCCTGCCGTTCGCCCTTCCGCTCCCCGAATTCGCTCCCGACCTGGTCCGCGCCCTGGATGCGCCGGCGCTGGCCGCGCTGCTGTCGCGCACGTCCAGCGCCAGCCGTGCGCCGAAGGCCGACATCCATCACGCCTTGCCGCATGAAACCTGGCTGGCGGGCGCGCTCGGCCTGGGCGACGGAGCCCAGGCGCCGTTCGCACGCGCCGCGATGCGCGGCTTCGGCCTCGATCCCGAGGGTGGCAACTGGTTCATCGTCACCCCGGCCCACATCCAGATCGCGCGCAGCCACCTGATGATGGCCGACACGCGCCAGGTGAGTTTGTCCGACGCCGACGGGCGCGCCCTGTTCGAGGCGGCGCGCGCGCTGTGCGAAGAGATCGGCCACGGCCTGCGCTATGGCGACGCCCACACCTGGTTCCTGCGCGCCGACGACTGGACCGGCTTCGACACCGCCAGCCCGGACACGGTGGCGAACATGGACCTCACCGACTTCATGCCCAAGGGCGCCGGGGCGCTGGCCTACCGCCGGCTGCAGAACGAGGTGCAGATGGCCTGGCATGCGCACCCGGTGAATGCCGCGCGCGAGGCGCGCCGGCTGCCAGTCGTGAACGCGTTCTGGCTGTGGGGCGCCAGCAGGCAGGATCCGTCCGCGCTGCCGCCGTTGGCCAGCTACGCCGCGCCCGGCTGGCTGGCCGCGCTGGGCGCGCAGCGTCTCGACACGCTCGAGCGCCTGAGCGACACCCTGGAACGCGGCGGCCTGCTGGTCGCCGGCAACCTGGCCGAGCCTGCGCTGGCCTCCGACTGGAGCGGCTGGCTGCAAGGCATGCAGCACCTGGAACAACAACTGTTCGCGCCGCTGCTGGCCGCCGTCAAGGATGGCCGCGTGGGCAAGCTGCACCTGGTCCTGTCCAGCCGCGAAGGACTGGCCACATTCACCACCACCGCGATGGCGCAGCGCACATTCTGGCGCCGCCCGACATTGGATCGACTGACTTGACACTGAAGACCCGCATCGCCACCCGCCCCTGTCCGTTCCGCACCTCGGAACTGCTGCGCCAGGACGGCGTCCACCCCGTGCTGGCGCGCATCTACGCCGCGCGCGGGCTCGAGCACGTCAGCGAACTCTCGAGCGAGCTCGCTGCGCTGTCGCCGCCCGCCGGCCTGAAGCACATCGACGCCGCCGCCGTGTTCCTGGCCGACGCGATTCAGGCGTCCAAGCGCATGACCGTCGTCGCCGACTACGATTGCGACGGCGCCACCGCCTGTGCGGTCGCCCTGCGCGGCTTGCGCGCGATGGGCGCGCAGGTCGATTACTTCGTGCCCAACCGGGTCATCCACGGCTATGGCCTGACACCCGAGATCGTCGCGATCACGGCGCGCGAGAAGAATCCCGACATCATCGTCACGGTCGACAACGGCATCGCCAGCATCGAGGGCGTGCTCGAGGCCAACCGCCGCAATATCGAGGTGGTCGTCACCGACCACCACCTGCCGGGTGATGCGCTGCCGCCGGCGCGCGTGATCGTCAACCCGAACCAGCCCGAGTGCGGCTTCCCGAGCAAGCACCTGGCCGGGGTCGGCGTGGTGTTCTACGTGCTGCTGGCGCTGCGCGCCGAGCTGCGCCGGCGCGGCGTGTTCGACGCCCAGAGCCAGCCCAAGCTCGACAACCTGCTCGACCTGGTCGCGCTGGGCACCGTGGCCGACGTCGTCAAGCTCGATGCCAACAACCGCATCCTGGTGGCGCAAGGACTCAAGCGTATGCGCGCCGGCCGCATGCACGCGGGCGTGGCGGCGCTGTTCCGGGTGGCGGGGCGCGAAGCGCGCTGCGCCTCGCCGTTCGACCTGGGCTTTGCCGTCGGCCCGCGCCTGAACGCGGCCGGCCGGCTCGAGGACATGGCGCTCGGCATCGAGTGCCTGACCACCGACGACGAAGGCCGCGCCTGGGCCATCGCCCAGCAGCTCAACGAGATCAACCTCAAGCGGCGCGAGATCGAGGCCGAGATGCAGGACACCGCCCTGCTGCACCTGGACAGCTTCGAGCCGACCAGCGCCAGCACGATCGCGGTGTTCGACGACGGCTGGCACCAGGGCGTGATCGGTATCGTGGCCTCGCGCCTGAAGGAAAAATTCTACCGGCCGACGATCACCTTCGCCCCGGCCGGCGACGGCTGGATCAAGGGCTCGGGCCGCTCGATCCCGGGCTTTCACCTGCGCGACGCGCTCGACCTGGTCTCCAAGCGCGTGCCGGGCCTGATCGACAAGTTCGGCGGCCACGCGATGGCGGCCGGGCTATCGATCCGGCATGAGGCCTTCGACACCTTCTGCCAGGCCTTCGAGGCGGTCGGCCAGGCCTGGCTGACCGAGGCCCAGCTCGAGCGCATCGTCGAGACCGACGGCCCGCTCGAGGACGAGTTCTATTCGACCCAGTTCATCGAACTGATGGACGGCCAGGTGTGGGGCCAGGGCTTCGCGCCGCCGGTGTTCTGCGACGAGTTCCGCGTGGTCAGCCAGCGCATCCTGAAGGAGCGCCACCTGAAACTGCTGCTGGAAAAGAATGGCCGCCGCTACGACGCGATCTGGTTCGGGCACATCGACAGCCTGGGCGAGCGGGCGCGGGTGGCGTTCCGGCTCGACGCCAACGAGTACAATGGCGTGACAAAGGTGCAGTTGCTGGTCGAGCACGCTGAAGCGGCCTGATCAGCCCTTGGCGGCGCGCAGCCGGTACCAGGCGCCGCCCAGCAATTCATAGGCCGCATGCCACGAGCGGCGCATGCCCTCCCCGCTCGGCATCCAGGCGGCCGCCCCCTGGGCCTGGTCGCCGAAGAACATGGTGGGCGCGTCGACCACCTGCAATCCCGCATGCTCGAAGGCGGCGCGGGCGCGCGCCATGTGCATCGCGTCGGTCACCAGCAGGATGCGCTCGACGCCGCCGGCGCGCAGCAGCCTGGCGCTGAAGACCGCGTTCTCGCCCGTATCGCGCGACTTCCCTTCGACCCACTTCACCGGCACGCCGAAATCCTCGCGCAGTGCGCTGGCCATCGCATCGGCCTTGGTATAGGTATCGGCACTCGGCCCATTGCCGCCGCTGACCAGTACCGGCAGGCCCGTGCGCCGCTGCAGATGGGCGCCATAGCGCACGCGCGCCAGCGCGATATAGTCCGGGATGTCGCGCCCACCGTATTCCGGCGCGCGCCGCATGCGGCCGGCCGCCAGCACGACGATGGCCTGCGCGCCGGTGTTCTCCGGCGCCAGCAGCGGCGCCGTCTGGCGTTCGAGAGGACGCACCAGGAAACCGGCGCCGGCGCCGGTCGACAGCAGCGCCAGCAGCGCCAGGCTCGACCCCGCGACTAGCCTGGCGGCGCGCGGCCAGCGACGCCCTAGCAGCAGGCCGAGCGCGATGAGCGCGAACAGGCTGGCCGGCGGCAGCAGCAGGCTGCGGGGAATCGCATTGATCAGGTCGGGCACGGCATATCCGGTGGTTGCAAGGTTGGCGACAGGATACACCGGCGCGCCACCGCACTTGCTTTCTCACTATCATTAGCGGCATGTTCTTTATTATTCTCAATGTCGTCGGCAGCCTGATGCACTTCTATGTAGCGCATCGCCTGCATGCGCTCCCGGCGCTGCGCACCCGCATCCCCACCCGGTTCTGGTGGAGCGGCGCCGTCGCCGTCTGGGCAATCTACCTGCTGGGCGTGCGCCTTGGCGACGCCGCCCTCGACTGGCGCTGGTGGCCGGGGCAGTTCGCCATGACCTGGCTCGGCGTGCTGTTCGTCATGACGCAGACCCTGCTGCTGGCCGACCTGGTGACCGGCTTCGGCTTCTGGCTGCGCAAATGGGCGCCGCGGATCCTGGCCGCGGGGGCGATCGCCGGCGTCTCGATCAGCGCCTTCGCGATTTTCCAGGCCGTGCGTGCGCCGGCGATCGTCGCGCACGAATTGACGCTGCCGGGGCTCCCGCGCGAACTCGACGGCACGGTGCTGGTGGCGCTCAGCGACACCCACCTCGGGGCCCAGCGCCGCGCCGCCTGGCTCGGCCAGCGCGTCGACCAGATCAATGCACTGGCGCCGGCGGCGGTGGTGATGCTGGGCGACCAGGTCGAAGACGAACCGATCAACGACGACCAACTGGCGCCGGTGCTGCGCCGCCTGCGCGCCCCGCTGGGCGTGTGGGCGATCACCGGCAACCATGAATACTACGGCGACGCCGGCGCCACCATCGAGGAGTTCGCAGCCGGCGGCGTCAGGTGGCTGCGCGACGAACGGGTCGAGATTGCGCCCGGCCTGCACCTGGCGGGCCTCGACGACATCGGCCGCGCGCTGCATGGCGGCGACATTTATGCCGGCCTGGCGCGCACGCTGCCGGACCAGGCCCCGGGCGCGACGATCCTGCTGGCCCATATCCCGGCGCCCGGCCTGGTCGAGCGTGCGTCGCGCGAGGGCGTGGCCCTGATGCTGTCCGGGCATACGCACGGCGGCCAGATCTGGCCTTTCAACTACCTGGTGCAGCGCCGCTTCCCGCACCTGGTGGGGCTGCACCACGAAGGCGGGATGCAGCTCTTGATCAGCCGCGGAGCCGGCGGCTGGGGCCCGCGCATGCGGCTGTGGCAGCGCGGCGAGATCCTCAAGCTGACGCTGCGCGCCCCGCGCTGATCACGGCTGCGCGCCGGGGCGATAGGTCGCCCCATGCCGCATCACGAAGAAGGCATCGTCGGCCACGCCCTGCGCTTGGCGCGCGACAGCCAGGTCGAGCGGCGCCTGGTCCAGCCGCTCCTGGCCCATCGGGTAGGTGCCCCAATGCATGCCGACGCTGCGCCGGATGCGCAGCTCGCGGTGGATGCGCACCGCTTCGTCGGGACTGACGTGCGAATTGCGGTACCAGATCGGCTGATACGCGCCGATGCCCAGCGCCGCCAGGTCGAAGCCGTCGAAACTCGCGGCGATGTCCTGGATATCCTTCGAGTAGCCCAGGTCGCCGGAGAAGAAGAACGAGAAGCCCGGACGCGTCACCGCGAAGGCGCCCCACAGGGTGCGGTTGCGGTCCCACAGCGAACGGGCCGACCAGTGATGCACCGGCAGCATGTGCAGCTCGATCCCCTGGTAGACGGTCTTGTCCCACCAGTCCAGCTTGACGATGCGCGCGCGGTCGCCGCCGGTGACGTTCTTCTCGAGCCAGAGATCGACGCCCAGCGGCGCGACCAGCAGCGGCGGTCCGCCTGCCTGGCGGTACAACTGGCGCAGCGACTCCTTCGACAGGTGGTCGTAGTGCGAGTGGCTGATCAGGACCACGTCGATGCGCGGCAAGTCCTTCAAGGCCACGCCGGGCGCCTGGTGCCGTTTAGGGCCGGCGAACGGCAGCGGCGAGGCGCGCTCGTCGAACACCGGGTCGGTGAGGATGTTCACGCCGGTGCCGGTCTGGAACAGGAAGGTCGCGTGTCCGATCCAGGTCAGCGCCGGCTCGCTGCGGTTGGCGTGGATGAAGGCCAGGTCGGGCGCCACCGTCTCGATCGGCGCACGCGGCGCACGTACCGACGCGTCCTCGGTCCAGTTCGCGATGCGCGCGGCCCAGCCCTCGAAGAAACCGAGCGTGGGACGCTGGTAGGCCGGGTTGGGCGGATAGTTGTTGGCGAAGCCTTGCGGCCGATGATGCGGTTTGCTGGAGTCGTAGTATGGATGTTGGTTCGCACAGCCGGCTGCGAGCAGGCCAACAAGGAGGATGAGTAAAACGGGTAAAGTGCGCATGCGGCTGACTCGGACTGTCGAAACGGCAAGTATAGGGCTTGTGGCAAGGAACTGGCCCCGGATTGGCAAGCACACAATGAACGACACGCCTTGCGTGGCATACCGGCGTAATGATGGCGGTTTTCAGTGGGTTTATCGCCTGTGGCCAATGTTCTTTTTCGCTGCTTTCCGGTAGGATAGCGCCTTTTGCTGGCCAGTTATTTAGTGTCGGCAATCCCGCGATGCCAGAGTGGCATGCCGCATCCGGGAACGTCAATCTCAGAGCCCGGGATGCACGCCGCATCGGCCGGGTTCCTTCTACTGGAAGCGAATGGAGAATCCCCAGATCCCTCAGCCGCGCCGCCGCAATGTCGCCCTGCCCGGCGCCGCGCTGCTGGTGCTGCTGGTGCTGCTCGCGATCGGCGCCGAGGCCGTGCGCTGGGCCCGCCACGCGCATGCCGCGCCCAGGCCCAGCCTGAGCGCCGCGGGCGCCGCCGGCGACGTGACCATCGCCGAACTGTCGAGTACGCATATCCCCGCCCCGCACGGCATGCCGTCGGCCCACGCCAGCACCCTCACGCCGCTGCCGGGCAACCGCATGCTGGCGTTCTGGTGGGCCGGCAGCCGCGAGAGCGGTCCCGACGTCAAGGTATTCGCCTCGACCTGGGCGAATGGCGCCTGGAGCGCGCCGTGGGTGGTGGCCAGCCGCGCATCGCTGAGCGCCGAACTCGGCTATGGCGTGCGGCGCATCGGCAACCCCGTCGCCTGGACCGACCGCAACGGCAAGATCCATCTGTACGTGGTCGCGACCGGCCTCGGTGGCTGGGCCGCCGCGCGCATCGCCCACATCGTCTCGCAAGACCATGGCGCCACGTTCCGCGTGCGCCGCGTGCTGCCGACCTCGCCGCTGTTCAATACCAGCGCGCTGGTGCGCACCGCGCCGCTGGCCCTCAACGACGGCGGCTGGTGGCTGCCCGTGTATTTCGAGATCGGCAACAAGTACCCGATGCTGATGGCGTTCGACGCCGACGGCAACCCGACCTCGCTGGCGCGCATCGGCCAGAGCACCTCGACGCTGCAGCCGGCCATCGTGGCGGTGTCGCAGACCGAGGTGCGCGCGCTGCTGCGCGACGACAGCGACCAGCGCCGCATGCAGCACGCATCCAGCCTCGATGGCGGCGCCAGCTGGCAAGACCTGCCGGCGCTCGACCTGCCCAACCACAATACCTCGATGGCGGCGCTGCGCCTGCCCGGCGGCCAGTTCCTGATGCTGCATAATCACGCGGCCGACGACGCCTCGGCGCGCAGCGTGCTGCGGCTGTCGATCTCGCAGGACATGCGCAGCTGGCGCACGGTCGCCGACGTTGCCCGGGGCAAGGTCGGAGACGAATTCTCGTACCCGACGATGCAACTGGTCGGCGACGAGCTGCACATCACCTATACCTGGCAACGCCAGGCGATCGCCCACCACCGCTACCGCATCACCGCTGGAGGCACCATCTGATGAACCTGCCCGATCTGGCAACCCAAATTCTGTACGGCCGCCTGGGCTGGGCGGTCGTCGTCGCCACCCTCGTGTGCGCGCTGTGGCGCCGCGCGGCGCCGATGTCGCGCAACGCGCTGCTGGCCGTCGCCGGCGGCGCCCTGGCGGCCATGTGCCTGCCGGGCGAACTGGCGCCATCGTGGTGGCTGGGACTCGCATTCCAGTATCCGAGCGGCCTGCTGGTGGGGTGCTGCCTGCTGCGCCTGTCCGAGCGCTGGCATGGCGTGCGCCGCAGCCAGGTGATGCCGCAGGCGCTGGCCGGCGTGCTGGCCGTCAGCGGCGCGCTGCTGTACCTGGACGCCATGGGCGTGCTGGCGCGCGGCTTCTATTACGCGGGCTTCGGTCCGCTTGCGGCGCCCGCGCTGGCGCTGGTCGCCGCGCTCGGCTGCGTCGTCGCCATCCTGCGCGGCCATGCGCGCGGGCCGGCCGCCAGCCTGCTTGGCGCGCTGCTGCTGTTTTCCCTGCTGCGCCTGCCGACCGGCAACCTGTGGGACGCCCTGCTCGATCCGCTGCTGTGGGCCTGGGCGGTGGCCACGCTGCTGGCCGGCGCCCTGCGCCGCAGCGGCCGGCGCGCATCCGATCGCGCGCCCGAGGCGCTGGGCGGGAGCGTGGCCGACCAGGTGCCGGCGCCGATCCTGCGGCCGATCGCAGCAGAACATTTTTCGTCCTTGAAGGAGCAAATTGGTGGTAAATAACAAATGGTACAAGCACCCGGTGATCATCACGGCAAGCGTCATCAATGCGTTCTGCCTTCTGCTGGCGCTGGCCTGGTCGAACAATGCGCACGAAATGTCGCGCCTGCTGGTGGAAGACGGCATCGTCGAATGGTCCCAGTTCCTGGCCTTCTCGATCACCTCGGGCCTGCTCGGCTATGTGGCGATCGACCGCTGGAAGACGGATGGCCTGCGCCTCGAAGTGCTGGTGCTCGGCGGACTCACCGCGCTGGTGGCCCTGGCCGCCCTGGAAGAGATCAGCTGGTTCCAGCGCATCCTGCAGATCCAGTCGCCCGACTTTTTCCTGCAGAATAACCGCCAGGCCGAAACCAATCTGCACAACCTGGGCTTTGGCAAGGAAAGCCTGCACAAGGCCGTGCTCCTGAAGATCATCGTCATCGCCGGCCTGATCCATAACCTGTTCCTGCCGCTGCTGGCCATCAAGCGGCCGCAGATCCGCGCCTTCGTCGAGCGCTTCGGCCTGTACCTGCCGCCGCTGGCCGCCTCGGTGCCCTACCTGATCCTGGTGATCCTGTCACACCTGCTGATCGACCATCCGCGCAAGGGCGAGCTGGGCGAAACCTTCGGCGCAGTCCACTACATGGCCACGGTGTTCGGCGCCTATTTCGTCGGCGTCGCGTATGGCAGGAAGCCGCTGTTCGAGGGCGTGCCGGCGCGCCGCGTGTCGACCCTGTTCGCGATCCTGATGCTGTATGTGCTGATGATGGGCTGGATGCTCAGCGCCGGCGCGGGCGCCGATGCGGCCCTGCTCAGCGGGATCAGCAAGGACTGAACGTTCGTTCGCTCTTGCAAACGGCGGCCCGGCGTGGCCGCCATTTTTTTTGCTGGATGTCCGCTAGTGCCCCGTCTCGCGGTACTCGCTGAATATCTGCCCCACGAAGTCCACCACTGCCCGGATCCGCGCGCTGCTGCGCAGGCCGCTGTGCATCGACAGCCAGATATCCTGGTCCAGTGCGGGGATGTGGGGGATGGCCGCCACCAGCTCCTGGTGCGCGCCCGCCAGGAACGTCGCCAGCACGCCCAGGCCGGCGCCATGCGACACGCCATCGAGGATGCCGAGCCCATAGCTGCAGCGCATCCACGGCGTCGGCGCGCCGGGCAGCGCGCGCAGCCACTGGTCGGACTGGAAGTCGGCGCGCGGTTCGTCGAAACCGACGAAGGGCACCCGCGCCCAATCCCGGTCCTGCAGCGCCTGCGCGTGACGGGTCGCGACGGCCTGGCTGCAATACAGGCCGAAGGACAGCGTCCCCAACTGGCGGGTGACGAGGTCGAGCTGCTCGGGTCGGAAAGGCCGGATCGCGATATCGGCTTCGCGCCGCGCCAGGTTGTAGGGCCGGTGCGACGTGACGATCTCGACCTCGACGTTCGGAAAGGCGTCGTGGAAGCGCGCGAAGCGGGTGGTCAGGAAGTACGACAGCCACTCGTCGGTATTGATCCGCACCAGGCCAGACGCCGCGTGCGCGTCCTGGTGGTCGCGCGTGCGCTCGATCTCCAGCGCGATCTCGCCCATCTGGCCGGCCCAGGCGATGATGTCGGCGCCGGCCGCGGTCGGGATGCAGCCGCCCTGGTAGCGCTCGAGCAGCTTCTGGCCCAGCGAGGCCTCCAGCTCGTCCAGCCGGCGCGACAGCGTGGCGGCGCTCACCCCTGCTTTTTTGGCCGCACCCCGCAATGTGCCCTCGGCGGCAATCACGAGCAGCAAACGGAGGTCATCCCAATTCGTGTGTTTCATATTTGGAGCATCATGCACGGATTTTTCGTCTATGCATACATAATCTCGTATGCGAACATGGCTGTCCAAACATTATTCATCAAGAGTTTCCATGCGTACCTTCCGCGACCGCGTACGACACGCGCTATTGTTCGAGGCTGTCGCCCTCGCCAATTTCATCCCAGGATCGGCGCTGTTGTTCAAGCAGCCGGCGGACCACATGGGCGTGATCGGCGTCGTCTCGGCGACCGTTGCAACCCTCTGGAACTTCGCGTTCAATACGGGATTCGACCAGGCGATGCTGCGCCTGCGCGGGAGCGTGCATAAAACGATGGCCATCCGGGTGGTGCATATCGTGCTGTTCGAAGCGGGACTGGTCGTCATGCTGATTCCGTTCATTGCCTGGTACCTGGCCATTGGCCTGTGGGCGGCGCTGCTGATGGATATCGCGATCGTCGTCTTCTACCTGGTGTACGGCTTCGTGTTCAACCTGGCGTACGACCGGGTATTTCCGGTTCCCGCGGCGCCAGCGCCGCAGGCCGCATGTTCGCCTGGCTAAGTGCTCGGCAATCGCAACCGCGGTCGAACACGATCGTCCAGCGTCCAGGCGCTTCGAGTCGCCATACCGAATTGAAGCTGCCGATGCGGCGCCCGGCGGCGTCGCGTACTGGGCCGGTGCTGTAGGCGAGCGTGCCGGACGCCAGTACTTCGACCTGCTCCGGCTCCCATGCGAACGGCGCCCTGGGGCCGTCGAAGTAGCGGCGCCATCCATTCATTACCGCCTCCCTGCCGCGCAGCGACTCGGTCCCCGACATGAAAACGGCCTCACGCGCCACATAGCGGCTGAAGCCGTCGATATCCCGCTGGGCCATCGTGGCGGCAAAGGCGCGCTCGTGGTCGATCACCTGCTGGCGCAGGTCGGCGTTCGGCATCCGCGCGCGGCCGACGCCAACCGCTGCGGCCAGGCACACTGCGATCAGGGTGAGCGAACTCAGGCGCATGGAGAGAATTTGCTATTTGGCAATCTGCTGATTCTGTCATGCGCTGCGACGCTTGACAACCGGCCCTTGCATCGCGTTTGAAATCGGAGTATAAATACTCCACAACCGGAGGAATCATGAGCTTAGCCTACGCCTATCCCAAGAGCCGCTTCGAGCCGGCGACGCTGGTGGACCTCCATTCCCGGCTCGAGCGCGAACGCCTGTCGCAGTCGGCGCTGAAGGGTTTTTTCAGGCTGGCCGGCGCCTGGCGTCTGCGCGACGACGATGCGCGCGAGCTGCTCGGCGGGCTTTCTTCCTCGTCGTTCTACGACTGGAAAAAGAACCCCGACCGGGTGCTCGAAGTCGACCGCATCACCCGCATCTCCTACCTGCTCGGCATCTACAAGAGCCTGCACATCCTGTATGGCGACCAGCTGGCCGACGAGTGGATCCACCTGCCCAATACCAACCCCGTCTTCGCCGGCCGCAGCCCGCTTGCCTACATGCTCGGTGGCGGCCTGCTGGCGATGCAGTCGGTACGCAAGCTGCTTGACGCCCGGCGCGGGGGCCTGTGATCCTCAAGCTCATGCCGCGCCTGACGCTGCTGCGCCAATTCGATACCTGCCGCCTGATCGCTTGGGGCGAATATCTTCACAGCGATTCAGTTGGTCTCGCAAAGTATTAGGCCCCTGAAAAAAGAAAGGCGGCGCAATGAGCGCAAATATAGCGCACCTGGAATAACCCATGATTTCAGGCGTCGTCAGTGGGCGACCGGTTGAATATGGCCAGAAATGCGCGAGCCGCGCCGTTTCTGGCCCTGTTTTTCAGGTTGAAATGCCTAATTCTGGCGGTCTGGGCGGACCTCGGGCGTCAAAACGCCTCGACCCGGGCCTCCTTCAAGTAGACAAGGCGCTGCAGGTTGTAGGCAGCCACCTTCCAGTTTAGGTGCAACGTGGCACGCGACAGGCCGATGGAGCGCAGCGCCTTGCCGCCCATCTGGGCCAGGCCGGCAAACACGTGCTCGATGCGCGCGCGCGTCTTGGCGATGCGGCGATTGCGCAGCTGCTGCGTGTCGGAAATCGGCTTGTCCTTGCTGCCCTTGCGCTGGATGTGCATGCGCCAGCCCTGCTGGCCCAGTCGCACTTCACGCTCGCTATCGATGTAGCCCTTGTCGGCCAGGATGTTTCGGTTCGTGTTCGCAGGATCAAGCACGTCCTCGAAATGCGTGGTGTCGTGTTCGCTCGCCGTGCTTACCTTGATCTTGCGTACCAGCTTGTAGCGATTGTCGGCATTGGCCGAGACCTTGTAGCCGAAGTAGGACTTGCCATGCTTCTTCGCCCAGCGCGCGTCCATATCTTTCTGGCGCCGTTTGGCGGGTTTCCAGTCGGCCGGCATCGCGCCTTCGCTGACCAAGGCTTTCTCTTCCCCGCTCAGCGACTGCCTGGGCGTCTGCACGATGCTCGCATCGATCATTTGGCCGCCGCGCGCAATATAGCCATGCCTGGATAGCTGGCGATTGACGGCTTCGAAAATGCTCTCGCTGGCGCCGGCCTGGATCAGGCGCTCCTTGAAAGTCCAGATCGTCGTCTGGTCCGGAATCTGACTGCTGGCGCGCAAGCCAACGAAGCGCTGGACGCTCAGGCGGTCAAACAGCTGGAATTCTACAGCGAAGTCGACATGCTGCTCCGAGACCCGCAGCGCATCGCCGAGCTTATTCAGCTTGGCTTCGCGCTTCTGGTCGGCAAACAGACTGGTCTTGATCATGGAAATTACGTCAGATTCGAGGCGTCAGCATCTTGCCAGATTCGCGAAGGTTTTTCGAGGTTCCCTATAGTTACACCCCCTATATATATCTCGGTAGGAATTTGCGCATTACCTCAACTACGAATCGCGCAGACAGTACGCAGGCACTGGTATGCAATGCGTCGCCCTTCGCAGCATCACCCATATCGACAACAGATTTGACGCCAAAATAAATAGGTCTACTTAGAGACTGAGAAGCAGCCTCATAAAAGGCGTACATTTCCATTTCAAGAGCTGCCCATTTCCTATGCTGCAGTGCAATATCATTCATTTTAGCAATATCCGCCACTACGGCCGAGCCGGATGATATAGGACCGAGCCGAATACTGGATTCTTTCAGTTCATTATCATAAAGTCCAGCCTTTAACTTTGCTAACAGCGCCCCTTCTTCTGTAAGTTGCTCCAAATGCGCTCTCAACTCGTTAGAAACCGGCGCCTGATAAGGCTCCTGCATAAATCGATTGTCTTTAAATTTTCCAGTTTGATATTCCCAGCACATATCCCCAACTACCAAGTCGAGCAGCTTAGTTTCCCCATCAACTCCGGCGCAAATTCCGCTCATCGCGGTCATCTTCGGCTGGAATATCTCAATAGATTTTGCAACGGCGATCGCCATATTTACCAGCCCCATACGCTGCGGGGTCACGCAAAAACCTTTGTAATCGCCAATCATAATCTCCTGGCAGTTAAGCCCCGCGATTATTTCAAGATTCCCGAGTACTGCATCACTCAAACTGTAAGCTGCTCGCT
>Ga0265780_10001204_pt1 | contig 37512 bp, 41 predicted proteins | sample P1T30metagenome_FD_192432 | JGI IMG/M metagenome (GOLD analysis project Ga0265780, IMG submission 192432) | Plant litter microbial communities from East Loma Ridge, Irvine, California - P1 T30 | ecosystem: Environmental > Terrestrial > Plant litter > Unclassified | place: USA: California...
GCAGGCGGGTCTCGCCGACGATGCTCGACTCCAGCGTGAACACGCTCGAGGCGCGCAGCCATTTGGCGTCCTTGCTCTGGACGTCGACCGTGATCTGCACCTTGCCGTCGTCGCCCAGGTCGACCTGGCGCACGCGCCCGATCGGGAAGCCGGCGAAGGTCATGTCCATGCCGGGAATGACGCCGGACGAATCGTCGGCCACCAGCGTCAGCTTCTGGGTCGGCTCGAACACGCCGCGCGCATACATCACGTACAGCACGAAGCTCACGATCAGGCAGCCGAGCAGCACCAGCACGATCATGGCCTTGGCTTCGACGTTCTTCGGCTCGTCGAAACTGGAAGATGCGGGAGGTTCGGGTGGTGGCGGCAACGTCGTTTGCGTCATGTCGTTCTTGGGTCCGGGTGTCAGGTCTTGGGTCTGGGGTATGCGGTGCGGGATCAGATGTACTTGAGCGCCAGCGACGCCGCTTCGATCAGCAGCAGCACGAACAGCAGGCGCAGCGCGCCCGGCTGCACGGTACTCGCCAGCAGGCGCGGATAGCGCTGCAGTTCGAGGATGGCGGCGGTCGGGATCAGGGCCACGGCCAGGCCGAACGCCACCGTCTTGAGCACGAAGCCGGTCGTCACCGCGGGGGCGAACACGCGACCGACGGTGCGGGTGTAGTCCGGGATGCCCCACGGCGAAATGCCATACACGTTCAGGTAGGCCAGCAGCAGCACGATCACCGAGGTGACCAGCGCCAGGCTCAGGACCGCGACCGCGTTGGCGATCAGCTGCGGCACCAGGTCGCGCCGCAGCTGCCGCAGCGATTCGTCGCTGGCCGCACGCAGCGACAGCCCGGCGCGCGCCAGGCCCAGGGCCGAGGCGTCGAAGGCCATGCTGGCGCGCAGGGCCACGAACAGGGCGGCCGACAGGGGAATCAGTTCGAGCACCAGCACCCGGACCACCATCTCGAGTGCGAAGCCCGACAGCCCGTAGCTCTTGGCGGTGACCAGCACGATGCGGATGATGACCAGGCTGACCAGGCTCGACGCCAGCGCGAACCAGGGCAGCACCTGCCAGGTGCTGGCGTGGATGTGGCGTGCGGTGGCGTGGAAGCTTTCGCGGCGCCAGATGGCCGGCGAGAACGCCGTGACCACGGCGACCGCGCCCAGGTGGATCATGTACCACCAGCTGCGCAGGTAGCGCGCCAGGGCGGCGAACCACTGGTTCGGTTGGGCGATGGGTGGGCTCGTGCGCGGCATGGGGTGAATGATACTTGGTCGGGGCCGGCGTAGGCGTGTTCGTGACAAATGATTACGTTCGGGTGGCGCGGCGCAGCTGGATTTCCGCAAGGACGCCCCACGAAGGCGGGAAGGACAAGCACACTTTGCGTATAAGTACTCCGGACGCTAGGGCGCCTGCGGGAATCACGTCGATGAACGCGGGGGGCGTTGCGTGCGACTTCGGCGTGCAGGCGCGCCCCTCCCCTACTGCCGGCGCGCCTCCATCACCCCCGACACCTCCATGATCGCCGCGATCGACTTCTGCACCTGCGCGGTCGACCCGATCTCGGCCGTGAACACCATGCGCGCCTGGCCCTTGGCGCTCTGCGTATTCACCCCGATCACATTGATCTTCTCGCGCGAGAACACCTCGGAGATATCGCGCAGCAGCCCTTGCCGGTCCTGCGCCAGGATGAACAGGTCGACCGGGTACACGGTCTCGAGGCCGGCGCTGCCCCATTCGACGTGGATCACGCGCTCGGGCGACTTGTGCTGCATCTCGGCGAAGTTCTTGCAGCTGAGGCGGTGGATCGAGACGCCCTTGCCGCGCGTGACGAAGCCGACGATCGGATCCGGCGGCGCCGGCTTGCAGCACTTGGCCAGGGCCGTCATCAGGCCTTCGGTGCCCACCACCAGCACGCCCGACTTGGCGCCCTGCTCCACGCTCGAGGCGCGGCTCTTGTTGACCACCGCGGCGTCTTCGACGGGCGCCGGTTCGGCGCTCTCGTGCAGCGCCGCCTCCACGTGGCGCAGGCTGAACTTGTCCTTGCCGACCTCGATGAACAGTTCGTCCGGCTTGGCAAAGCCCAGCTTCTGCGCCAGCAGTTCGAGGTTGACCGCAGTCTTACCCTCGCGCTGCAGCGACTTTTCGACCAGGGCCCGGCCATGGGCCAGCGTCTCGGCCTGGTCCAGCGCGTGGAACCAGGCGCGGATCTTGGAGCGGGTGCGGCTGCTGGCCGCATACCCGGGACTGAGCCAGTCGCGCGACGGTCCCTGGCTGCCGGCCGCCCCCTTTGCGGTGATGATCTCGCAGGTCTGGCCGTTCTTCAGCTGAGTGTTGAGCGGCACCATGGCGCCGTCGATGCGGGCGCCGCGGCAGCGGTGGCCGACGTCGCTGTGCAGGTGGTAGGCGAAGTCGATCGGGGTGGCGCCGACCGGCAGCTCGAGCACCCGGGCTTGCGGCGTCAGCACGAAGATGCGATCGTCGAGCGTGGTCGCCTTGAGCTTCTCGACCCATTCGCGCTGCAGGTCTTCCTGGCCGGTGACGGCGTCGGCGACGTCGGTCTTCCAGGCCAGCAGCTGGCGCAGCCAGGCGATTTTCTCGTCATAGGCCTGGCTCTTGAAGTTCGAGCCACCCTCTTCCTTGTAGCGCCAGTGCGCGGCGATGCCGTATTCGGCGAAATTGTGCATCTCCTGCGTGCGGATCTGCACTTCGAGCGGGCGCCCGTCGTCGGCCGTCACCACCGTGTGCAGCGAGCGATAGCCGTTCGGCTTGGGGCGCGAGATGTAGTCGTCGAACTCCTTGGGCACCGGGGTCCAGATATTGTGGATCACGCCCAGCACCGTGTAGCAGGTCTTGATGTCGGCCACGATCACGCGGAACGCGCGCACGTCGTACAGCGCCGAGAAATCGAGCTCCTTGCCGCGCATCTTGCTCCAGATGCTGTAGATATGCTTGGGCCGGCCCGACACCTCGGCCTTGATGCCGGCCGCCGCCAGTTCGCTTTGCAGGCGCTCGATCGACGACGCCACGAAGCTCTCGCGCGACATGCGCTTTTCTTCGAGCATCTTGGCGATGCGCTTGTAGGTGTCCGGTTCGATGAAGCGAAACGCCAGGTCTTCGAGCTCCCATTTCAGCTGCCAGATCCCGAGCCGGTTGGCCAGCGGCGCGTAGAAGTCCAGCACCTCGCGGCCATACGCGCGCGTCACCTCGTCGAAGCGCTTGTGTTCGGCGAAATGACGCAAGGTGGCCGCGCACGAGGCCAGGCGCATCAGCACCACGCGCATGTCGGTGGCCATCGCCAGCAGCATCTTGCGCAGCGTTTCGTTCTGCGCCGCGGCCTGCTGGGCGGCGTTCTTGCCGCTGCCGACCGGCGCCTGCCCGGCGGTCAGGTCGCGCAGGCGGATCAGCTGGTGCACGCCCTGGACCAGGGCCGCCACTTCGGGGCCGAAGCGCTCCTCGATGCGGCCGAAGGTCGACGGCTCCATCAGCGCCAGCTCGAACAGCAGCCCGGCGATGCGGGTCTCGGCGTCGGTGTTCAGGTAGGCCAGCGTGCCGGCGGCGCCGAGCGAGAAATCGAACGCGCGCTGGCCGGACGCGGCGATGCGCTCGCCGTAGGCGCCGATGGCGTATTCCAGCGCCGCGTGCACGCGCTGGCAGTCGTCCTGGCCCAGTCCCTGGACCAGGCCGGTGTTCACGTCACCCAGGAGGGCGGTCGACACCATGGGATCAGCGCAGGGCGGCGACGACGCACACTTCGACCAGGCAGGCCGGGTTGGCCAGCCTGGCTTCGACGGTCGCGCGCGGCGGGGTGTGGCCCTGGGCCACCCATTCGTCCCACACCGCGTTCATGCCGGCGAAGTTGGCCATGTCCGAGATGTAGATCTGGCAGCTCAGGATGCAGGTCTTGTCGCTGCCCGCCTCGCCCAGCAGGCGGTCGACATGGCCCAGCACTTCGCGCATCTGGTCCTCGATGCCGGCGTCGGTCTGTTCGGCGATCTGGCCGGCCAGGTAGATGGTGTCGTTGTGGATCGCCACTTCGGACAGTCGCTTGCCTACGTGCAGTCGTTTGATTTCCATGATGTCTTTCTTCTGTTATATGGTTCAGGCATGGCCAACCCGCAGGGGTTCAGCCGATTAAAAATTCGCGCGCGATCGCGATCTGGTCGGCATGCACGAACGTCGGCGCATGGCCCACGCCGGGCACTTCGACCAGGTGCGGATGCGGGCCGCGCTGCGTCATCTTCTGCGCCGTGTCGCGCGACAGCAGGTCGGAATGCTCGCCGCGCACCAGCAGCGTCGGGCAGCGGATCGCATCCCAGGCCGCCCACAGCGCCGCCTCGTCGCGGGCCGCGCGCTCGGGCGTGATGGCGCGAAACGGCTGCGCCAGGTTCAGATCGTAATGGCGCTCCCATTGGCCGTCGTGCGCCTCGCGCAGCACGTCGGCGGCGAGTTTGCGCCACTCGGCGTCCGAATGCGGGCCGAACGACGCCGAGACCGCCTTGACGAAGTCGGCGCCGGCGTCGAAGCTCGGGAAGCGCACGTCCTGGCCGATGTAGTCGCCGATGCGCTGCAGCGCGGCGCCGTCGAGCACCGGGCCGATATCGTTGAGCACCAGGCGCGTGACCGGGCTGCCCTCGAGCGCGGCCAGGGCCATGCCGACCAGGCCGCCCATCGAGGTGCCGAACCAGGCCACGTCGTCGCTGCCCGCACGCGCCGTCACGCGCGCAACCAGCGTCACCATATCGGCCACGTACTGCGGCACCGTATAGTGACTCGGGTCGCGCAGGCGGCCGGAGCGGCCGCGGCCGACGATGTCAGGGCACACCACGCGGTACACATCGCACAGTGCGCGCGCCAGGTGGTCGAAGTCGTCGCCGACGCGGGTCACACCGTGCACGCACACCAGCACCTTCGGATTGTCCGGATCGCCCCATTCCTTGTAGGCGACACGGTGCAGCCCGGCGGGCGAACTGCAGGTGACGCTGTTTAATCTGGGTTCAGGCATCGTGGCTCCGGCATGGGAATATGGGTGGCGCGGCAGCGCCGGTTCACCATCGCAAAGGCGTTGCGATTAGAATTCTACCAATTCTGAGGAAGTTCCCCCGATCACCTTCACATAGAGGACACAATGAAATCCAGCATGCTAAGTGGCAAAACGGCTCTCGTCACCGGTTCGACCTCGGGCATCGGGCTCGGGATCGCCCGTTCGCTGGCCGAACAGGGGGCCAATATCGTGTTCAACGGTTTCGGCGACGCCCAGCAGATCGAGAAGCTGTACACCGACATCGGCGCCGAATTCGGGGTCCAGACGGCCTACCACAACGCCGACATGTCGGTACCTGGCGAGATCGAGGCCATGATGCGCTACGCGTTCGAGAAATTCGGCGGCGTCGACATCCTCGTGAATAACGCCGGCATCCAGCACGTGGCCGCGATCGAGGATTTCCCACCCGAGAAATGGGACGCGATCATCTCCATCAACCTCAGCTCGGCCTTCCACACGACGCGCCTGGCGCTGCCGTCCATGAAGCAGAAAGGCTGGGGCCGCATCATCAACCTGGCGTCGGTGCACGGCCTGGTCGGCTCGGCGCAGAAGTCAGCCTATGTCGCGGCCAAGCACGGCCTGGTGGGCCTGACCAAGGTGACGGCGCTCGAGACCGCGCAGACGGGCGTCACCGCCAATGCGATCTGCCCCGGCTTCGTCTTGACGCCGCTGGTGCAGAAGCAGGTCGACGACCGCGCCGCGCGCGAAGGCCTCGACAACGACGCGGCGCGCAAGGCGCTGCTGTCCGAGAAACAGCCCTCGGGCGAGTTCGTCACGCCCGACGAACTGGGCGCGCTGGCCGTGTTCTTCTGCAGTCCGGCGGCCAACCAGGTGCGCGGCGTAGCCTGGAATATCGATGGCGGCTGGGCCGCCCAGTAGCCGCCAGGCTCTGCCATCAGCCACAGGCGCGCAGGCCTGTGGCTTTTTTTTTGCGCAGCGCTCACAGCGCGCTTTCCTTCGCCCGCCGTTGTGCACCGAATCGGATCATCCAGGATGCGTGTGGATATCCATCATGCTCTGACGCGGTGCAGCATGCGGATTTCCACAATAGCCGGCCTTGACAGATTGCCCCACCATGGAACAACGATAAACCTCTGTCAAAGAGTTGCCATGAAGAAGCCTTTCTATAAAGTACTGTATGTCCAGGTGCTGATCGCCATCGTTCTCGGCGTTCTGCTGGGGGTGTTCTACCCCGAACTGGGCACCGCGATGAAGCCTTTGGGAGACGGCTTCATCAAACTGATCAAGATGATCATCGCCCCCGTGATCTTCTGCACCGTCGTCGCCGGTATCGCCGGCATGCAGGACATGAAGAAGATCGGCCGCGTTGGCGGCAAGGCGCTGCTGTATTTCGAAGTCGTGTCGACCTTCGCCCTGGCCATCGGCCTGATCGTCGCCAACGTCGCCAAGCCGGGCGCCGGCTTCAACGTCGACCCGGCCCACCTCGATTCGAGCTCGATCGCGCAATACACGACCGATGCGCATGCCCAGACCACGACCGAGTTCATCATGCACATCATCCCGACCACCTTCGTGGATGCATTTGCAACGGGTAACATCCTGCAGGTGCTGCTGGTCGCGATCCTGTTCGGCTTCGCCCTGTCGATGATGGGCGAGCGTGGCCGGCCGGTGACCAAGTTCATCGATGACATCTCGCACGTCATCTTCGGCATCGTCAACATCATCATGAAGGTCGCTCCGCTGGGCGCGTTCGGCGCGATGGCCTTTACCATCGGCAAGTACGGCATCGCCTCGCTGCTGCCGCTGGCCAAGCTGATGGGGTCGTTCTACCTGACCTGCGCGCTGTTCATCTTCATCGTGCTGGGCGCCATCGCCAAGTTCACCGGCTTCTCGATCTTCAAGTTCATCAAGTACATCAAGGAAGAACTGCTGATCGTGCTGGGCACGTCGTCGTCCGAAAGCGCGCTGCCGAACCTGATGCGCAAGCTCGAACGCCTGGGCTGCTCGAAGCCAGTCGTCGGCCTGGTGGTCCCGACCGGCTATTCGTTCAACCTGGACGGCACCAATATCTACATGACGATGGCGGCGCTGTTCGTGGCGCAGGCGACCAACACCGACCTGACCCTGACCCAGGAACTGACCATCCTGCTGGTGGCGATGCTGACCTCGAAGGGCGCATCGGGCATCACCGGCGCCGGCTTCATCACCCTGGCCGCGACCCTGGCCGTGGTGCCGACCATCCCGGTGGCCGGCATGGCGCTGATCCTCGGCATCGACCGCTTCATGAGCGAGGCGCGCGCCCTGACCAACTTCATCGGCAACGGTGTGGCGACGGTGGTGGTGTCGAAGTGGGAAAACGAGCTGGACTCGAAGCGCATGGACGATGTCCTGAGCGGCCGTGTCAGCATCGGCGATATCAGTGCCGCCGACGCCGGTCCCGGTACCGTCAAGGATGTGCGCGAAGCGGCCTGATTTCCCAGCCCGCATCCTCGCAAAGCCGCGCCTTGAAGGCGCGGCTTTTTTTCGTGGCGCTGTCATCGTTACCTGTTGATGACGCCGAATGCGATGCGCAACAATTGTTCGACGGAAGTGACCCGCCCGCCATCGAGCGCCCAGCGCCACCCCAGATAATTAGGTAGGCGATTCGAGGCCACGCCATGGAAGCGCGCCAGCCATGCGCGCAGTCGGCTGTGGTAGGCATTCACGTTTTGTACGTGGATGGCGCCCTCCAGGCTGCTGCGCACACGTTCTCCCGCGCTCAGGTTGACTGATCGGTGCGCAATGCGATGCGTTCGCGCGAACGCCTGATAAGCCGCGTTGGCATCGGTGACGAGCAATGCCAGGGGATCGAGTTTGGGCAGCAAGTGTTGGGTCAAATGGGCGCTCTTCAAGGCGCCCCGCCCGGTGACGGCGTCGACCGTCGCGCCATTGCGGTCGCGCGCCACCAGAATACAGTCGAGTTCGCGGGAAATGCCGCGACGGCTTGCCCGGCCGCCACGCTTGCGCGCCTTGCGATCGAGTTTGCGCGAGCCCTTCTGCGATTCGAGCAAAAACAGCTCGTCGGCTTCCACGATGCCCGTCAGTTGTGCCGGCCGGTCGTACTTGACACGTTCGAGAAAGCGGTGACGCCAGCGAAACGCCGTATTGCGGTGTACGCCGCCCCGCTTGGCGGCGGCGCGCACTGGCTGCGAATCGAGCAAGGCGGCCAGGTAGTCAAGCCATTTGCCCTTGAGCCGCAGCCGTGCCAGCGGCGTGCCGGTGAGATCGTTGAAGGTGCGCCCGCAGCTGCAGCAGCGAAAGCGCTGCAAGTCGTTGGCATGCCCGTGCCGGTAGCATCGTTCGCAGGCGCACCTGGGGCAGCGCCGGGTACGCGAGCGAATCTCGTCGATCAGGCCGACTATCCGGTCCAAGCCGGCCGCAGGATGCAGGGCGGCGAGCACCGTTTGCCGCTGATGCTGGTTCAACAGTGCAAGTTGGGCGAACAGCCGGGAAAACCTGGGCGCTTTCATGATCGGCTCCCTGTGGAGGATGACAGGGGTTGGACCTCGAACCAGCTCGGCAGTTCAATCCTCATCTACAGATAACGATGACAGCGCCTTTTTCGTCCCGACACCGGCCGAGCTGCTGCACCGCCACGCCGACCCGTCTGTTATATTGCTCGCATCCAGACGAGACGATCTCCAGATGCAAGTCGCCGCCACTCCCGACAACGAATCCGCGCGCCTGGCCGCGCTGTACGAACTGCTGATCCTCGACACGCCGCCCGAGGAACGCTTCGACAAGATCGCCGCCTTCGCCGCCGCCGAGTTCGACGTGCCGATCGCGACCATCACGCTGGTCGACACCGACCGCCAATGGTTCAAGGCCAAGGTCGGCACCGAGGTGTGCGAGACCGGCCGCGACGTGTCGTTCTGCTCGCATGCGATCCTGGATCCCGGCATCATGGTGATCCCGGACGCGCTGCAGGATCCCCGCTTCGCCGACAACCCGCTGGTAACGGGCGCCCCACACATCCGCTTCTACGCCGGTGCGCCGCTCACCCTGCCCTCCGCAGCGCGCCTGGGAACGCTGTGCCTGATCGACCGCGTGCCGCGCACCCTCGATGCGCTCGAACTGGGCATCCTGGGCACGCTGCGCGACCTGGTCGTGCTGGAGCTGGGCAAGCAGAAAGGGCGCCAGGATGCCTGAACCGACCCATATCCTGCTGGTCGAGCCAGAACCGATGTTGCGCCGCACCGTCGTCATGACCGCCCGCAGCATGGGCATGAGCCAGGTGCACGAGGCGGCCGACAACGCCGCCGCGCTGCGCATGCTGCATGCCCGCACCTACCATGGGGCCGTGGTGGCGGTCGGCTGCGTCGGCAGCGGCGCCGAGCGCCGTTACGACCTGGGCCTGGTCGACCAGTTGCGCGCGAGCGTCAAGGCGGGCCAGTCCATGCCGATCGCCATCATGGCCGACCAGGCGACCGCCCAGCTGCTGAACGAATTGCGCGACCGCCAGATCAGCCGCGTGATCCTCAAGCCCTTCCGCGCCAAGGTGCTGCTCGAAACCATCGAGAAGTTCGGGGAGCTGGCGCGCAAGCCTTGATCTGCGCTTGCGCTGCCGCTTGATCACTTTATTCGCTAAGCATGCGGGCACCGCTGGATTCTTGTAGACAAGCTAATCTAGACCGGATAATCTACATCCATCTTGAACCCGAGAGGATGTCATGCCGCGCTCCCCCGACGCTCCCAAGCCCACGCCTGCCGAACTCGACCTGCTTCAAGTGCTGTGGCCGCTCGGCGCGGCGACCGCCAAGCAGGTGCACGAGGCCATGCTGCTACAGCGGCCTGACGTGACCTATGCCACCGTGCTCCGCCTGATGCAAGTAATGCACGGCAAAGGACTCCTCGGCCGCGACGAGAGCGAACGCTCCCATGTGTACACGCCGATGTACGAGCGCGACGCCCTGCAGACCAATTTGCTGCAGGACCTGGTGCAGCGCGCCTTCTCCGGTTCGGCCAAGGCGCTGGTGCTGGCGGCATTAAAAAGCGGCATCTCGAAGAAGGACCGCGAGGAGATCGAGAAGCTGCTCAGGAACGAGGACCAGCAATGACGGCCGCCGCGCTCGTCGCCGCCATCGGCTGGACGCTGGTCGATTTCGTTTGGCAAGGGGCATTGGTCGGCTGCGCGGTGGCGCTGCTGCTGGCCGCCCTGCGCCATGCGCGTCCGGAACACCGCTATACGGTGGCCTGCACCGGATTGCTGCTGTGCCTGGCGCTGCCGGTCCTTGGCCTGGCCATGCGCCTCGGCGACGCCGGCGGCGGCCAGGCCGGAGCGATCTTCGGCGTCGCCGCAGCCGGCGCGGACCTGTCGGACGAATTCCTGTGGGCCGCGCTGCTGCGCGACCATCTGGCCTGGATCGTAGCGTGCTGGGCCGCGTGCGCCTTCGTCCTGGCCATGCGCATGGCCCTGGGCCTGCTGTGGATCCGGCGCGCTGGCTCGAACGACGCGCGCGATCCTGCATGGCAGGCGCGGCTCGACCGCCTGGCCGCCGGTTGCGGCATCGCGCGCCCAGTGCGCCTGCGCCTGGTCGCTGGCCTGTCGAGCCCGGTCACTGCCGGCTGGTGGCGGCCGGTGGTACTGGTGCCGGCCAGCCTGGTGTCGAGCATGCCGGTCCATTTGCTGGAGGCCCTGCTGGCGCACGAAGTGGCGCACATCCGGCGCCATGACTACCTGGTCAACCTGGCCCAGAACGTGGTCGAGACACTGCTGTTCTACCACCCGGCTGTGTGGTGGATTTCCGGGCGCATCCGCGCCGAGCGCGAACACATTGCCGACGATATCGCGGCAAGACAATTGGGCGAACCGCGGCGCCTGGCCCTTGCCCTTTCCGAGCTGGACAAACTCCAGTTCTCCACCCACCACCTGGCCCAAGCGGCCAACGGAGGAGATCTGATGTCACGCATCAAACGCCTGGTTCGCCCCGAAGCGCAAACGGCCAGCTGGAAGGCGGCGGTCCCCGTCATCGGCCTGGCCATGCTTAGTGCAGCAGTATTCGCCCATGCCCGCCCGGCGCCCGAGACCGAGACCGTGGAAAAGTATGACTGGATGGCGCTCGCGGATTTCAATTCCTGTCCCAAGCCACGCTATCCGGAAGCCGACCGCGCAGCGCGGCACCAGGGCACCGTCGACTTGCAGTTCCTGGTCGGCATTGACGGCAAGGTCAAGGACAGCAAGGTCGAGCGATCCAGCGGTCATCCGACGCTGGACGAGGCCTCGCGCTCGGCACTCGTGAAATGCAGTTTCAAGCCGGCGCTCGCCAACGACAAACCGGTACAGACCTGGACCAGAGTCTCGTATGTCTGGTCGCTCGAATGACGCTTCATGCAGCGGCCCACGGCCAGCCGCAGCACAACCTGATTCGATCAACTGCCACCGCTTCCGGGCGGCTCTTAAAGGAAATTAAATGTCACGCATCATGCAAGCAAACCGCCCCGCCACGTTCACGCTGAACACGATTCGCGCCGCCGCCATGGCCACGCTCGCCCTGGCCACGCTGGCCGGCTGCGCCCAGCCACCCGCGAATCCCTTCGCGTCCATGCCCGACAGCGTCACCACGACGCCGGTCGCCAATTTCAAGTCCTGCGCCAAGCCGGTCTACCCGAAGGACGCGCTGGCCGCCCGGATCGAGGGCACCGTGACCTTGGCGATGCTGGTCAAGGCCGATGGCAAGGTGCGCGAAGCGCTCGTGCGCAAGTCGAGCGGCAACGCATCGCTGGACGAAACGGCGCGGGCCGCACTGGCCAAGTGCAACTTCCAGCCGGGCACGGTCAATGGCGCAGCGAAAGAACAATGGGCTGAAGTACAGTACGTCTGGGTGGCCGAATAGGCCGGGAGTCGCACCGGCAAACGACAAGGGCGCTGGAATCCAGCGCCCTTTGTTTTACCCTGCGACGATCATACCTCTGCGACGATCACACCTCTGCGACGATCACACCGCCGACACGTCCAGCTCACAGCCGGTCGCCGCCACGAGTTCTTCGCGGCGCACGCCCGGCGCCAGCTCGACCACTTTCAGGCCGTTCCTGGTCACGTCGAGTACGCCCAGGTCGGTGATGATGCGATCGACCACGCCCACGCCCGTGAGCGGCAGGTCGCATTTCTTGAGGATCTTGTGGCTGGTGGAACCGTCCTTGGCGGTGGCAACATGCTCCATCACCACAACGACGCGCTTGACGCCGGCCACCAGGTCCATCGCGCCGCCCATGCCCTTCACCATCTTGCCTGGAATCATCCAATTGGCCAGGTCGCCCTGCTCCGATACCTGCATCGCACCCAGGATCGCCAGGTTGATCTTGCCGCCGCGGATCATGCCGAAGGAATCGGCCGAGCTGAAGTAGGCTGCGCCCGGCAGCGCCGTCACGGTCTGCTTGCCGGCGTTGATCAGGTCGGCGTCGACCGCGTCGTCGGTCGGGAACGGGCCGATCCCCAGCAGGCCGTTCTCGGACTGCAGGTACACCTCGATATCCTTCGGTACATAGTTGGCGACCAAGGTCGGCAAGCCGATGCCCAGGTTCACATAGAAGCCGTCTTCCAGCTCCCGGGCCGCGCGCGCGGCCATTTCATCACGAGTCCATGCCATGTTCTTGTCTCCGCAGTCGTTGGTCTAGGTGCGCACGGTGCGCTGTTCGATGCGCTTCTCGGGCGTCGGATTGTGCACGATGCGGTGCACGAAGATACTGGCCGTATGCACGTGATCGGGATCGATCTCGCCAACCTCGACCAGCTTCTCGACCTCCACGATGCAGACCTTGCCGGCCGTGGCCACGTTGGGATTGAAATTGCGCGCGGTCTTGCGGAACACCAGGTTGCCGGCGCGGTCTGCCATATAGGCCTTGACCAGCGATACGTCCGGGAACAGCGCGTGCTCCATCACGTAGTGCTCGCCACCGAACTCGCGGGTCTCCTTGCCTTCCGCGACGATGGTGCCGTAGCCGGTCTTGGTGAAGAAGGCGGGAATCCCGGCGCCGCCAGCGCGCAGTTTCTCGGCCAGCGTACCTTGCGGGGTAAATTCGAGTTCGAGTTCGCCGGCCAGGAACTGGCGCGCGAATTCCTTGTTCTCACCCACGTAGGAGGCAATCATCTTCTTGATCTGGCGCGTCTCGAGCAACTGGCCGAGGCCGAAGCCATCCACGCCGGCGTTATTCGAAATCGCGGTCAGGTTCTTGACGCCCGAATCGCGCAGCGCCGCAATCAAGGCCTCGGGGATGCCGCACAGGCCGAAGCCGCCGACGGCGATGGTCTGGCCGTCTTGGACGACGCCGGCCAGTGCCGAACGCGCGTCAGGATAAACTTTATTCATACCCGTCCCTTTTATAGGTTAAGCCAAAGCTCTTCTGTACTACTGAGTAGATTGTCAGCATAAAATACGTGACACCGAAGCACAATACCGTAGAACTACGGCCACCCGACGATATACCACCGCTAATGAACACAGCTGTAGATCTGCCTCAGAAGATTGCTTCGTACGACATCGATTACGAGATGATCTTCCAGCACGCACCGGTGGGCATGTGCGTCTCGCTCGACCGCGTGATCCAGGCCTGCAACGGCGCGCTGGCGGCGATGTTCGGCTATGCCGAAGGGCAATTAAGGGGGCAGTCGTTCAGCGTGCTCTACCCGACCATGGACGAGTTCCTGCGCACGGGCGACCGCATCATCCCCATCATGAACGCGAGGGGCCGGTACTCCGACGAGCGCATCATGCGCCGCTCGAGTGGCGAGCTGTTCTGGTGTCACGTGACAGGCCGCGCGCTCGACCCGCTCGAGCCACTGGGCGCCGGCGTGTGGATGTTCGAGGATGTGAGCGAGAAGCGCCCGGTGACGGCCGAGCTGACGCCGCGCGAGCGCGAGATCGCGGCGTTATTGGTTGAGGGCAAGACCAGCAAGATGATCGCGCGCGATACCGATCTGAGTCCGCGCACGGTGGAAATGCACCGGGCCAGCCTGATGCGCAAGTTCGCAGCGTCGACCTCGTCGGAGCTGGTGCACAAGCTGGTGGGCGTCGCGCGTTGACCGTACTCGCGCTGAGCTCCTCGAACAGACCTGTCATGCAGTAATCCGCCTGGCTGATCATCGCGATTGGCCAGTCGAAACACCATGTTGTTTATTAGTAGATCACTGCGACCCCAAACTTGCCCATTGACAACATTACCGATACACTTTCGTGACCAAATAATCACAAGAATCGGGATGTCCAGATGAATAAAGTCAGTCGCCTGTTCGCAGGTATCTTATCGAGTGCGTTTATCGCCCAGGCAGCGCTTGCCGCAACGGTGACCAATGCCGATATTATTAAACTTCTCGGCGCAGGTATGCCCGAAGAAGTGGTCGTGGAAGCGATCGAAGCGGGCACGCCCAAATTCGATACTTCCGCAAACGCCCTCATCGCCCTGAAAGCAAAAGGCGCAACACCGGCTATTCTCAAGGCGATTCTGGCGGCTGGCAAGCCGGGCGAAAAGGCCTCCACCGCGTCGCGCGCGAAACCCTCGTCGTCATCCTCATCGTCGTCGTACAATCCGGAAGAGATCACACTCAATCTCGACGGCCAGTCGAGCACCATGCAATATATTATTCCGCAGACCCGCACCGCCGCGCGTGCCCTCGGCTTCGGCGGCATGGCGACCTACGCGACGCTCAGCGGCGAGAAAGCGCAACGTCGCATCGTCGGCAATCCGGAATTCATCGTCTCGGTGCCAAAAAATGCGCAGGCGAACAATTACCTGACGCTTGCTAATTTTGCGGTTCGTAATAATGGCACGCGTGAAGTCATGACCGGTGGCGGGTATATGAGCTATTCGAGCGGCATTAACAAGAGCCGCGTCGTGCCGGTGACGACCGAACCACTGGCGGACCAGTCGGCCGCACGCGAAGGATTCATTCTGCACAAGATCACGCCAGTGTCGCCGATTGCCAAGGGAGAGTATGCGCTGGTCCTCTACACGGGCGAGATGCGCACTGCCGGTTTCTTCGCCCAGGCGTCCAACAGCTACTTCGATTTCGGCGTCGATTAAGCACCTGCCCGCGCCGCGCTGGTGCGCCTCACAATTCGTGCAGGCGCACCGGCGTCAGGACCGGCGCCTGTGCCAGCGGCCTGTCACAGGCGAGCACACCGGCCAATCCCCCAGCCTCCAGCGGATATTCGGCGACGCTCGGCCGCGCCAGCTTGATGCGCGCCTCGTACGCGCACCACATCCGATAAAAGGCGGCATGCCTCGCTTCAGGCATCTGCGCCTGCAACGCTCTCACCTCCTGCGCATCGAACGCCTGTTCCGCCAGCGCCATCACATCGCGCGCCGGATCGCTGCGCTCGATGTCCAGGCCGAGCGCAACACCACGGCCAGCTGCGCAAGCCACCCAGCGCCCGCTGTGCGAAATGCTGAACCCCACGTCCGCAACATCCGGCAGCGCGGGCGCCAATCCCGCCCGCTCGTGGAGGAGAATCGTCTCGGGCGCACGGTCAAGCAGGCGACCGAGCGCCGATCGCAACAACGCACGGCCGACGATGAACTGGCGGCGGCGCTCGGGTCGCACGAATCGCGCGCAGCGGTCACGCTCCGATTGAGCCAACCAGGCAGCATACGACGCCAGCGCATCGGGATCGATGGCCTGGCTGTCCACCAGCCACACAAGGGAGGTTATGGACGACGCCACGCGGATCGGCGCCGCTTACCTGGTCTTGACGAAATCGGCCTTCAGGGCCACGCCGCTCATGATGGCGCCGTCATGGCATTCGAACTCGGTCGGGCTCGAACGCTCGATGTTCTTGTAATTGCTGACGATGTTGACCACTGCATTCGCACCGAGCTCCTGGGCGCGCGCCTGCAGGCGCAGCATGGCGGACAGGAAGGCCCAGTTGCAGGCGGTTTCGGCATCCTTGCCGAACGAATTGGTTTTCTGGCTGGTCTTGTCGGAGCCCAGCCGCGATGCGATCGGCGGCGTTTTCTGGTTACCGAAGTAGAACTTGACGCTGTCGCCCAGGCGATTCCTGGCGTCATTGGCGTTCATGGCCGCGTCGATCGACAGCATATGCACCGTGTCGCGGGCCTGCGCCGGCGCCGCCGCAGCGACGATGGCGATGCCAATGGCGACGGTGAGAATCAGTTTCTTCATGGCTTGGCTCCTGTTAATGAAGGGTGATGGTGGTGGACAGCCAGGTGCAGGCATGGCCGTCCAACCCGGTGCTTACTGCATGGCGACGGCTGCCGCGTCGGCGCCGGTCGGTCCGCCCACGGCGCGCTCATAATTCAGGATGGTGTACTCGCTGGCCAGCTTGGCGACGCGGGTGAGCATCAGGTTGTCCTGCACACCGAGGGTGAAACCCCCGCTCATGGCGCCGGCGCGCTGGAAGAACTGCGGCTCGGCCACGACCTTGCCGTCCTGGTCGCGATAGGTCACGCGCATCAACACACCGGAGCTGCCGGCGAACGGGCCCAGGAACACGCGGGTAGCGCCGCTCTTGAACGAGATCTGCTCGACCACCGGTTCCACGGTCAGCGTACGGCCATTGGACGGAGCACTGTTCCACTTCTGGATCGATGGCGCCAGGTCGTGGACGAAGTTTTCGCCAATCTTGTTCAGCGCGGCCTGGTTCCCCTTGTAGCCTTGCGCGAACACCACCGGCTTGACGACGATCCGGCCGTAGTGCGAGAACGCCTGGGTCGGCGCAGGGTTGGTCAGGGTGGAGGCCTTGATGCTGGTGGCGCAACCGTGCAGCAGCGGGACCGCGGCGACGAGGGCAACGGCGAGGATGGTGCGGCGAGTGGCTTTCATGGACTTCCTTTTTTGGTTTTGGTTATTGGGCACTACCTTTTGAAGATCAGCGACGTATTGATGCCGCCGAACGCAAAATTATTGGACATCACATACTCGCAGTCGAGCTTGCGTCCCTCGCCGCGGATGTAGTCGAGCGCACCGCATTCGGGATCGACTTCGTCCAGGTTGACCGTCGGCGCGAACCAGCCTTCGCGCATCATCTCGATGCTGATCCATGCTTCCAGCGCGCCGCAGGCGCCGAGCGTGTGGCCCATATAGCTTTTCAGGGAACTGATGGGCAGGCACTTGCCGAACAGCGCCGCCGTGGCCTGGCTCTCGGCCAGGTCGCCATGGGCGGTGGCGGTGCCGTGGGCGTTGACGTAGCCGATGGCGTCGGGCGCCAGGCCGGCGTCGCGCAGGCTTAGCTCCATCGCCATTTTCATGGTCGCGGCATTCGGCTGGGTGACATGGGTGCCGTCGCTATTGGTGCCGAAGCCCACCAGTTCGGCGTGGATGGCAGCGCCCCGCGCCAGCGCGTGCTCGCGCTCTTCCAGGATCAGGCAGCCGGCGCCCTCCCCGATCACCAGCCCGTCGCGCGCGCGGTCGAACGGGCGCGGGCTGGTGTGCGGGGCGTCGTTACGGGTGCTGGTGGCGAATAGCGTATCGAACACCGCCGCCTCGGTGGCGTCGAGCTCCTCGGCCCCGCCCGCGATCATGGCGACCTGGCGGCCGCTCTTGATCGCCTCGTAGGCGTAGCCGATGCCCTGGCTGCCCGAGGTGCAGGCCGACGAAGTGGTGATGATCCGGCCGGTCACGCCGAAGAACACGCCGAGGTTCACCGGCGCCGTATGCGCCATCATCTTGATGTAGGTGGTGGCGTTGATGCCGCGCGTGGTGCGCTCTTCCATCATGCGACCGAAGTCGCCGATCGCGCTTGGCGTGCCGGCCGACGAGCCGAACGACACGCCCATCTGGCCGCTGGTGAGCAGTGGATGGTCGAGCAGGCCGGCATCCTGCAGCGCCAGTTCGCTGGCGCGCGTGGCCAGCAGCGCCACCCGGCCCATGCTGCGGGTGGCCTTGCGGTCGTAGTGCTTCGGCAGCGCGAACGGCGCCGCCGGCGCGCCGAGCTGGGTGTTGAGACCTTCGTAGCCGGCCCAGTCCTCCATGCGCACGACCGCGTTGCGGTACTCGCCCAGGCGCGCGCGGATCGTGGGCCAGTCGTTGCCGAGCGGGCTAATGCCGGCCATGCCGGTGACGACGACGCGGTGGTTCATGCCAGCCCCCCGTTCACCGACAGCACCTGGCGGGTCACGTAAGCCGCGTCTTCGGACATCAGGTAGCTGACCGCAGCCGCCACTTCTTGCGGACGGCCGACGCGGCGCGCCGGCACCAGCTTCAGCGCCTCGTCCAGCGGGACGTCGGCGATCATATCGGTCTCAATCAGGCCCGGCGCCACGCAGTTGACGGTGATCTCGCGCTTGGCCAGCTCCAGCGCCAGCGCCTTGGTGGCGCCGATGATGCCGGCCTTGGCGGCACTGTAGTTGACCTGGCCGCGATTGCCGATCAGGCCCGAGACCGAGGCCATGGTCACGATGCGGCCGGGCTTCCTGCGCTGGACCATCGGCATCACCAGTGGATTGAGCACGTTGAAGAAGCCGTCCAGGTTCGTGCTCAGCACCAGGTCCCACTCCTCGCCGCTCATGGCCGGGAACGCCGTGTCGCGCGCCACCCCGGCGTTGGCGACCACGCCGTAGTAGCAGCCATGCTGCTCGATATCGGCCAGCAGGATGGCGGCGGTGGCCTCGCGCTGGCCGATGTCGAACTGCAGCACGCGCGCGGCGCCGCCGCTGGCCACGATCTCGGCCGCCACCGCGTCGGCATCGGCACGCCGGTCGCGGCAATGCACGACCACCTCGAAGCCATCGCGCGCCATGCGCAGCGCGATCGCCTTGCCGATGCCGCGCGACGACCCCGTCACCAGCACAGTCTTGTTGGTAGCACTCATTCTGAACTCCGTTGCAAAAACTCTTCAACATTATCGGGTTGGAATACGGTGATGGTCGCCGTGGCCAGCTCGCTGCCGTCGCCGGCGTCCACGATGCGGCAATCGAAGGCGCCCAGGCCGTTCTCCCCCTGCAGCGCGCGCTGCACATGGATGTGCAGCAGGCTGCCGGCGGCGAAGGCCGGCGCCGCGCACGCATAGCGGCGCGTGCCCAGCAAGAACCCGACCCGCACCGCCTCGCCGCGCAGGCGCGCGGCATAGCCGGCGTGGGCGGCGACGGCCTGCGCCATGTACTCGACCCCGACCCAGGCGCCGACCGCGCCATCCACGCAGAACATGCTCTCCGGCGTGATCGCCACTTCGGCGCTCAGGTTCTCGTCGTCGGCGGCCAGGACGCGCCCCAGCAGCGACATGGCGCCGCCGTGGGGCACCAGCTCATCGATTTCAAACATGCTCATGCGGTCCTCCCGAATACCAGCGCCGCGTTCGAGCCGCCGAAGGCGAACGAATTACTCAGCGCGTAGCGGATCGGACGGCCCAGCTGCGCGCCGGGCGCGGCCACGTTCAGCGCCGGCAGCGCCGGATCGCGGGCGCCATCCCACAGCTGCGGCGGCAGCCTGCCCGCCGGATTATCGTCTTGCATCGCCAGCCAGCAGAACGCCGCTTCGACCGCCCCGGCGGCGCCCAGCGTATGGCCGGTGAACGGCTTGGTGGAGCTGACCGCGACCTCGAGGCCGAACAGCGCGGCGACCGCGCGCGACTCCATCGCATCGTTCTGGACGGTGGCGGTGCCGTGCAGATTGATGTAGTCGACCTGCGCGGCCCCCACCCCGGCGCGGCGCAGGGCGTCGCGCATTGCCATGCGCGCGCCGCCGCCTTCCGGATCGGGCGCCGAGATATGATGGCCATCGGACGATTCGCCCCAACCGCACAGGGCCACCGTGGCCGGCTCGCGGCTCATCAGGAACAGGGCCGCCGCTTCGCCCAGGTTGATGCCGTTGCGGTGGACGCTGAGCGGATTGCAGGGCGCACTGCTGACCGACTCCAGCGCGCTGAAACCGGCGACCGTGAAGCCGCACAGGGTATCGACGCCGCCGGTGACGACCGCATCGCACAAGCCCATGCGGATCAGGCGCGCGGCGCTGGCCAGCGCCTTGGCGCTCGACGAACAGGCGCTCGAATGCACATACGCGGGTCCCGCGACGCCCAGTTCTGCCGCCAGCGTCTCGGCGCAGGAGCCCATCTCCTGCTGGCCGTAATGGAACTCCACCGGCAGCTCGCCGGTGTCGAGCTCGGCCTGCAGCGCCGTCTCGGCCGCACTCACGCCCGAGGTGCTGGTGCCGATGACGACACCCACTCGCGCCGCGCCATAGCGCGCGACCATCGCGTCGACGGCAGGCCGGATCTGCGCCAATGCGGCCAGCGCCAGCGCATTATTGCGGCTGCGCTGGTGCAGCGGCAGGTGGGACAGGTCGGGCAGCGTCGCGCTGACGCGGCCCAAGGGGAGCGGGCGGCCCGGCGAGCAGGCGCTCGACAGCGCAAGTCCGCTGGCCGCGTCGTGCAGCAGGCGGCGCGCGATCTCCGCGCGCTCGCTGCCCAGCGCGCACAGAAGCGCGGACTCGTTCAGGTATACAGTCGGTTTGTCCATGGCGTGGTTCATTCCGGGGCCGGCACCACGGTCAGCCGGTATCTATAGCGCACATTGTCCAGCACCGCCGTGCCCTGCCAGCGCGGCATGGCGCTGTAATCGATGGTGGCCACGACTTCGCCATCGCGGCGCAGCGTGCGGCGCAGGCCCTGGTCCTCGATTGCCCAGCCAGGCGGCAAGGCGCGTGCGATCTCGGGCAGCGGCCACAGGGTCAGTTGCAGGTCTTCCAGCACATCGGCGGCGCGCACCTGCGACGGCAGCATGGGATGGCGCCATTCGGTCAACTCGCGCCCATCGAACTCCAGGCTCAGTACGCGCATGCCGAGCGCCAGGCCCACCAGGCTGACGCGCTGCGCATCGACTTCGAGCGCCGCGAACAGGTCGTTGGTGCTGCCAGCGCGTTCGACCGTCAGCTGCTGCTGCACGCTGATGCTCTGGCCCAGCGCGGAGGGCGCCAGGCGCAGGCCAAGGCGGGCCGGGGTGTCGGGACGGGTGGCGCAGGCCGCCAGCAGCACTGCGGCGGCGAGGATCGCCAGGCGTTCAATGAGGCGTCGCATGGGTCGCTTTCGTGGAAACGGCAAAACAAGGGGCGAACAGCCAGACCAGGGCGGCGCCGAGCAGCATGGTGAGGCCGAACGCCCGCAGCGCCGGGGTGGCGCTCAGGGCCAGCAGGCCGAATGAAAGAATGGTGCTGGCGGCCGACAGGCCGACCGCCAGCCAGGGTGCGTCGTCGCCGTCCGACTCCTCCTGCATGAAGATGCCGTAGTCGACGCCGACGCCCAGCAGCAGCATCAACGCGAGCACGTGGAACAGCTGCAGGTGCTGGCCGCCAAGGCCCAGCAGCGCCAGCGTGAGGGCGCTGGCCGCCGCGGTCGGCGCCAGCACGCGCCAGGTGCGGCCCCGGTAGCGCGGGAACAGCACCGCGAACACCACCGCGTAGGCGCCCAGCACCACCCAGCCCATGGTGGCGCGGTAGCTGCCCAGCACCGCCGAGATGCCGCCGACCTTGTCGACCCACTGCACGCCGTCGAGGCCATCGGCGGCGCCGGCCAGCACCGGCAGCGAGGCGTAGCGCAGGCCGCGCAAGGCCACGATGCTGGCATGCACCTTGCCGCCAGGCGCATCGATCACGCCCAGCCACAGGTGCCGCCACGGCTCGGCCGCCGGCGTACGCAGGAAATCGTCGACCAGCATCGGCCTGGCCTGGGCGCGCAGGCGGGCGGCGCTGTCGGCGACCCACTGCGGATCTTCCTCGATATCGGCCGCCAGCAGCGCCAGGGGCCCGTCGGCGCGCAGCAGCTTGGCTTCGACCAGCGCCATCCGCGCGGCCTGGGCACGCGCGGACGGCACCCAGTTGGACAGCGCCTGGTAGCCGGCGATATGCTGCTGCGCCACCAGCGGCTCGAGGCGGCGCTTGAGCGCTTCCTCGCGCTGCAGGACCTGTTCTTTCGAGTCTCCCCGCACCAGGAAGTACTGGACGGGACTCGGCGCGTCGAGCAGGCGGCTCAACTTGATCTGGTCCTGGATCAACGCAGGCGGCGAGGATTGCAGCGAGCGGATGTCGTCGTTCGTCGTCAGCTGCGACCAGCCGCCGATGGCGAGCGCCGTCAGCGCGAGCACCACCAGCAGCGCCGCCGGCTTGCCACTCAGGCGCGGCCAGTGCCGGACCAGGGCGCGATAACGCTGCGCCAGCCAGCCGGCTTCCAGGGTGCGGCCCGAGATCAGGCGCGGGAACCAGCACACCACGGTCAGCCAGGCGAACACCAGCCCCAGCGCCGAGAAGACGGCCATGTGGCGCAATCCTGGAAACGGTGTCAGCGCCAGGCCCAGGTAGCCGATCACCGCCGCCAGCAAGGTCAGGCCGAGACCGGGCAACAGCTGCCGGAGCAAGGCAGGCGAACCGAGCGACGGGTCGGCCCGCAGGCGGTGGCACAGAAAATAGATGCCGTAGTCCTGGGCGACGCCGATCAGGCTGGCGCCGAATACGAGCGTGAGCAGGTGGATCTGCCCGAACAGCAGCCAGCACACCGACAAGGCGCCCAGGAAGCCGACGCCGACCGCCACCAGGGTCAGGCCGATCGGCTTGACCGAGCGGAAGGTAAGCCAGGTGAGCAGGACGATGCCGATGAACGAACCGACCCCGATGGTGTGGATCTCGCGGCTGGCTTGCTGGCCGGCGGCGGCGGCGTGCAGCACCACGCCGGCGGTAATGACCTCGGCACCGGGCGCGGCGCCATGGGCGGCCGAGCGCGCCTGTTCCAGCAGCGGCACCACGGCGGCCTGGGCGCCGAGCGAAAAGGCCGACTGCTTCAAGGTATAGGTCAGCAGCACGTACTCGCGCCCTTCCCCGGCCACGAACAGCCGGCCGTCGCGCGGGCGCACCGGGGTCTCGCCGGCGCGCTCCTGGGCCCAGCCGGCGAACAGGCCGAACGGATCGTCACGGAACGCGCCCAGCTTCGGCCCCGAGAAGGCGTTATACAGCCGCGCCAGCGCGGCGTCCGTCCAGAACCGGGCCGGCTCGTCGCGCAGCTGGCGTTCCTGCGCGCTGCCCACCAGCAGGGTCGCGTGCGGCTGCAGGCTCGCCAGCCAGCCGGCCTGGGTCTCGTCGCCCATCGCGTCGAATACCAGCAAGCCGTCATGCCGCGCCAGCACCTGGCGATAGGCGTCGGCAGCCTGGCCGGCCTGCTCCCAGTGCTGGGCGCCGACCAGCACCACCACGCGCTGCTGGGCGCTGTCGACCATATGGGTAAACGACTGCTGCAGCACCGGGTCGCGTTTTTCCAGCGGCAGCAGCGCGAGGATATCGGTGTCGGGCGTGATGCGCTGGCCCAGCCACAGCCAGGCGTTATGCCCGACCAGCAGGCAGACGATGAAGGCCCAGGCCAGCGCCAGGCGGCGTTGCATGATCAAAGCTGGGCCGCCTCTTCAGGCAAGACCGCGCCAGGGCCGGTCTTGATATCGGAGAACACGATCTCGGTGCGGTCGCCGCTATCCTCGTTCATCTGGATGCTGCGCACGTAGGCGCCGCCTTCGAGCGAAATCGTCCCGACCGCGCGCGCCAGCGCCGCACTCCTGGCCTTGAGCGCGACCCTCCAGCTGTCGCCCTGGATGCTGCCGTCGACGTCGAACAGGCTGTCGAGCTGCCCCAGGTCGCCGGCGAGCAGCGAGAACAGCACGCCGTTGATCATGCGCACCGTCGGTTCCTGGCTCGCCTCCAGCCGCATTGCGACACGGTCGCCCTGCAGGTGGACGATCTCGTCGCGCTTGAGGCGCAGCGTGTTGGGAAACGGCTTGAGCGTGCGCCACAGGACGCCCTTGCCGGCCACCACGCAGAAGCGGCCACTGGAGGCGAGCGGCTTCTTCATGCCGGCCAGGCGCTTGACCTGGTCGAAGCGGCCGCATAACTGCTCCGGCTTGGCCAGCATGGCCTGGATCTGCGCGACCGGCGCGCCGGCGTGGGCGCCAGCCATGCCCAGCATCAGGGCGGCAATGGCAAGAATGCGTTTCATGGTGCGGCTACTCCCAGTTTCTCGTACAGGATGGCGGGCGACACGAAGCACATCTCGCCGCTCTTGATGTCGACCGCGACCTGGGTCGTCGTGGCGCGGTTCAGGCGCTTGCCGCTGGCGGCGTCGCTGATCAGGTAGTCGATGCGCAGGCGGTTCTCCCATTCGACGATCTCGGCGCGCAGCAGCAGGCGCTGTCCGAACACCGCCGGACCGGCATAGCGCAGGTTCATCTCGATGATCGGCCACATATAGCCGGAGTCGCGCATCTGCTCGTAGTTGTAGCCGATCTTGTCGAACAGCGCGCAGCGCGCCACCTCGAGGTATTTGACGTAGTTGCCATGCCAGACGATCTGCATCGGGTCCAGGTCGAAGAACTGCACCTGCATCTCGATCTCGGCCCACCAGCGCGCGGGGGTCTTCGCCTTACGCATACAGGCTCCAGGCCTGGCCCCGGATGCGCTCCAGCAGCAGGCGCAGGTCGGGGTCGAGCCTGCGGTCCTCGCGCACCGGCGCCACATCGTCCGCCAGTTGCGCGAGCATGCGCGCCAGCGGCGCCGGCAGCACCCGCGCCGGGTCCAGGCGCTGGCGCAGCCAGACACCCTGGCGTACCGTGATCAGCAGCGCGGCCGCCACCTGCTCGGTCAGTTCCAGCACGCGCAGGCAGTCGCGCGCGGCAATCGTGCCCATGCTGACCTTGTCCTGGTTATGGCATTCGGTCGAGCGCGAGAACACCGAGGCCGGCATGGTCAGTTTGAGCGCCTCCGCAGTCCACGCCGAGGCGCTGATCTGCAAGGCCTTGAGGCCGTGGTTGATGGCAGCGCGCTCGCCTTCCATGCCCGACAGATTGGCCGGCAGTCCGGCGTTGTAGCGGGCGTCGACCAGCAAGGCCATCTGCCGGTCGAGCAGGTCGGCCAGGTTGGCCACCGCGTTCTTCATGCCGTCCATCGCGAACGCGATGTGGCCGCCGTAGAAGTGGCCGCCGTGCAGCACGCGCTCGCCTTCGGCGTCGATGATCGGGTTGTCGTTGGCGCTATTGAGTTCGTTCTCGATCGCGCTGCGGAAGAACGGCAGCGCATCGGCCAGCACCCCGATCACGTGCGGCGCGCAGCGGATCGAATAGCGGTCCTGCAGGCGCTTGCCGTTGCGTTCGCGCTGGCCGCCGTACTCGAGGTCCTGGCGCAGCCAGGCGGCCACGCCCTGCATGCCGGCGTGCGGCTTGACCGAAAACAGCGTTTCGTCGAAGTGGTGGTCGTTGCCGTCCAGCGCGAACGACGCCAGCGCCGTGATCCGGGTCGTCAGGCGCGTGAGGTACTCGGCGCGCTCGAAGGCCAGGCAGGCCAGGCCGGTCATGACGGCGGTGCCGTTCATGATCGCCAGTCCCTCTTTCGGACGCAGGCGCAGCGGCGCAATGCCGGCCTCGAGCAAGGCCTGGGCGGCCGGCAGCTGCACGCCGTCGCGCAGGACTTCGCGCTCGCCGCACAACACCGCCGCCAGGTAGGACAGCGGGGTCAGGTCGCCGCTGGCGCCGACCGAGCCTTCGCTCGGGATCAGCGGCAGCAGGCCGGCATCGAACAGGCGCACGATCTGTTCCAGCAGGCCGACACTCACGCCCGAAAAACCCTTCGCCAGCGACGCCAGGCGCGCCGCCATCACGGCGCGGGTCTGCTCCGGCGTCAGGAACGCGCCCAGGCCGCAGCCATGGTAGGTGTACAGGTGGTGCGGCAGCTCGGCCACCAGCGACAGGGGCACCGGCACCGTGCACGAGTCGCCATAGCCCGTGGTCACTCCATAGATCGTACCGTCCTCGCGCAGCAGGCGGTCGAGGAAATCGGCGCCGCGTGCGATCGCGGCGCGAAACGCGGGATCGTCCGACAGGACGGGGCGCGCCGCGCCGCGCGCGATCGCCGCCACGTCGTCCAGCGTCAGGCGCTGACGATCGAAGCGCACGGCGCGCACGGGGTGGGTCAGGTCATCAAGCTGCATCAGGTCGTTCCGATCCGGGTTGTTGCCAAAAGTCGTAGAAGTTGAACCATTCGAGCGGCGCGCGCCGCGCATGGCGCTCGAGCCGCGCGGCATAGTCGGCCGCCAGGGCGTCGAGCGCCTGCGCGCGGGTGGCGCGCGGCAGCACGACCCGCTCGCGCAGGCATTCGAAGTGCAGCTCATGGCGTTCGCCCTGCCGCAGCGCGAACATGGTGTAGAGCGGGCAGCCGAGCACCGACGCCATCACGTAGGGGCCGATCGGGAACGCCGCAGCCTGCCCCAGGAACGGCGCCATCGCGACGCGCGGCGCCGCGCTCACCGGCACCCGGTCACCCGCGATGACGACGAACTCGCCGCGCTCGATGCGCTCGGACAGCTGCATCGCCATCGCCGGCGTCATCTCGGTCACTTGCATCAGGTTCAGCTGGCTGCGCGGATCCAGCCTCGCCAGCATGGCGTTGAACGCTTGCGCATGGCGCGTATGCACCAGCACCGTCACGCGCAATCCCGGCGTGCGCAAGGACAGCGCCCGGCACAGGTCGAGGTTGCCCAGGTGGGCGCACACCAGCAGCGCCCCGCGGCGCGATTCGATCATCTCGAGCAGCGGCTCGGCTCCGTGCAGCGACACGTTCGAAAAATCGAACAGCCCGCCCCACAGCAGCATCTTGTCGAGGATGGCTTCGGCGAACGCCCCGAAATGACGCACCACACCGAGGACGCCATGCGGCGCGCCGGCGCGCGCCAGGTAGGCGCTGGACGCGCGCCGGGCGCGGCCCTGGGTCGCGACATACCAGACGAGCACCGGGTACAGCGCCAGCCGGAAAGGCCAGCGCCCGAACACGCGGCAGATCCAGAACAGGAGCCGCATGCCGCCCACGAAGCTGGCTTCGTTGATGGCCGCCCAGTGGCGCGGCGCAGCAGCGGACTTCAATTGCGCCATGCACGCACCAGCAAGCGGGGAAAGCGGGCCAGCATGCCGAAGAACAGCGCCACATGCAGGCGGGTGATCAGCACGTTGTCGGTCCAGGCCTTGAAATGCGAGACGCCATCCGCGGGATAGCCGACCCGGGTCGGCAGGTTCACCACCTGCACGCCGTCCCAGTACAGGCGCACCAGGATCTCGATATCGAAATTCATGCGCAGGCCGAGACGGCGCCGCGCTGCAAGCGCCGCGACGGGCGCCACCGGGTACACGCGAAAGCCGCACATCGAGTCGCGAATCGCCAGCGACAGGGTATTGATCCAGACCCAGACATGGGTCAGGTAGCGCGCATACAGCCGCAGTGCCGGGACCGACTCGTCGTACACCGGGCAGCCCGCGATCACGGCCTGCGGCGCGGCGCGCGCGGCGTCCAGGAAGCGCGGGATGTCGCCCACGCTGTGCTGGCCGTCGGCATCGACCTGCAGCACATGGCTGTAGCCCCCGTCCCGGGCCCGTTCGAAACCGGTCAGCACCGCCCCGCCCTTGCCCTGGTTGACGGCATGGCGCGCCAGGACCAGCTGCGCCGGGTGGCGCGCCACCAGCGCGTCGAGCACGGCGGCGCAGGACGGCGAACTGCCATCGTCGACCAGGATGCAGGGCAGACCGTGGTCCAGCACCTGCGCCACGACCTTGCCGATCGCGTGCTCGTGGTTGTACACCGGGATGACGACGCAGGGACGGAACATGTCGCTCACTCCGCCCTGGCAAACCGCAGCAGCGAGTGGCAGTAGCCGATGCCGTCGCGCGCGGTCACCAGCGCCAGGCCGGCGTCCCGCGCCAGGCGGATGTAATCCTCGCTCTCGTAGACCTTGCTGTTGCCGCTTGCCAGGACATTGAAATACGGCGAGGTGTTGATCAGGCAGTAGGAGGCGATATCGTAGCGCTGGCGGTCCCAGAAGGTGTCGAGCACCAGCACCTGTCCGCGCGGACCCAGTGCGGCCGCCACCCGGCGGAAGATGCTGGCGATCGCGGCTTCCGAGAAGCAGCTCAGGAATTGACTCATCCAGATCAGGTCCATCTCTGCCGGCAGCACGGCCGCGTCGTCGAGCAGGTCGGTCGGGTGCAGGCTGGCACGCTCGCGCAGGCCGCTCTCGGTCAGCCTGGCGTCGGCCATGGCGAGCTGGCCCGGCAGGTCGACCAGGTGCAACGCCACCGACTGGTCGTAGGCCAGCGCGGCCAGCGTGAACTTGCCGGTATTGGCGCCGATGTCCATCAGGCGCCGCGGCGCGGTCGCGAACACGTCCGGCATGATTTCGGGGAACGAGGTGTCCGAATAATAGTGGTCGAAGGCGAGCCAGCTGCTGCGCGCCGGCTCCGGCAGCCGGGACAGGCCCTGGTACAGGGTCGGCCAGTCGCCGAAGATCTTCAGGCCCAGCGGCTGCTCGGCGTCGAGCGCATGTTCGAGGTCGAACATGGCCTGGTAGCAGACGTCGTGGTTGAAGTCGATATTGACCTGGGTGATCGGATCGGTCAGGACCACGAAGCCGGCCTTGTCGAGGGCGTAGCAACCGTCGTTGATCAAGACGACGCCGGCCGACAGGCAGGTCTCGAGCACCACCTTGAGCACATACGGCGTCCAGCGCCCGGACCCCGCCAGCTGCTCGACCGACAGGCCGGCCTCGCCGGCGTCGGCGATGGCCTGCAGCATGCCGCGTTTCCAGGCGTAGCGCACGCACTGGAACACCACCGGGCCGTAGGCGATCTTCTGCGCTTCGAAGCGGGCTTCGAAGGCGCTCTGGCGCTCCGGCGAGAATTTTTTGTTCAACATGCGCGTCAGCTTCCCAACAGGATGCGGCCGCTGGCATGCGCGCCGGCGTCCGAAAAATAACGGAAATTCAGGCTGTTCTTCGCCTGGTCGTGCACCAGTTCGAGCTGCACCGGATGGCCGGGGCGGATCATCTGCTGGAATTTGAGTGCGTTGATGCCCTTGAACACGCCGGCCAGCGCGAGGTACTGGCGGCCATAGTGGATCGCCCAGTCGACCTGCACCACGCCCGGCAACACCGGCGCCACCCGGAAGTGGCCATCGAAATACAGCAGGTCGGCCGGCACCACCAGTTCGAGCAGCGCGCGCGCCGGCTCTGCGTCCAGCACGCGCAGTGCCGGAAAGCGCGGGCGCTCGTCCAGCAATGCCAGCAAATGCGACTGCGGCGTCTTGCCCTGCGCATTCACGGGCAGCGCGTCCAGGTAGCGCCAGCGGCGCGGCAGCGCCACGGCCTCCACCACCGGCGCCAGCGCCGCGCGCAGGCGCGCGTTCAGTTGCGCCTTGCCCCCCTGCGCCAGCAGCGCTCGCCCCTGCTCGCTCGGCACCACGAACGCGGCCAGCGACTGGCGCGCCGCCTCCGGCGCGCACAGCACGCGCGCCTCGCGTACCAGGTCGGTACGCAGCAAGGCCGCCTCGATGGCGTCGAGCGAAATCCGTTTTTCCTCGATCTTGACAATGCGGTCGGCGCGGCCGCGCAACACGAAGCGTCCCTCGGCCCGCGCCTCCGCGCGGTCGGCCAGCGCGAGCCAGCCGTCTGCGCCGGCGAAGGGCGACGCCACCTCGAGCTTCCCCGCGTCGTCGAGGCGCCAGCGCACCTGCGGCAACGCCGTCCACTCCTCGCCCGCGTCGCGCCGGCGCCAGGCCACGCCGCCGCTCTCGGAACTGCCATAGACTTCGAGCGGCGCCCGGCCCAGCAAGCGCGCCGCATTGACCGACGCGGGCTGCTCGAGCATGCCACCCGACGAGAACACCCCGCGCAGCATGCGCGCCGCGCCGGTCCAGTCGAGGTGGTCCGGCATGCGTTTCAGGTGCGCAGGGCTGGACAGCAGGATGCAGGGACGCGCCGCCAGGCCCTGCGCCAGCGTTTCCGGGAATTCGTGGCGCGCCGCATGGATCGGGCGGCCCACGGACAGCGGCCACAGGACCCGGAACAGCAGGCCGTAGATATGCTGGTGCGAGACGGTGGCGATGACGTCGGCCTGGCCGAGCGCTGCGCCGAACTGCGCCTCGAGCGCCGCGACTTCGCTCGTCAACTGCGACCAGCGCTTGGGAATCGGGGCCGGCTCGCCCGTGCTGCCGGATGTGTAGACGACCAGGGCCGCCGCATCGTGCGCCGGTGCCGCCCAGCGACCGTGCCAGGCGTCGTCCGCCAGCGGGCTGGCAGGCGCATGCGGCGCCGGAAACTCGCCCCAGAAAGCGTCGACCCGGCCGGCCAGCGCCGCGCAGCTGGCCGGCAGCGTGTCGGCGACCAGCCACACGGTCTTGTGGCTCAGCCAGGCGCCCACCAGGGCCGCCGCGAATTCGAGACTGTCCTCGATGAACAGCGCCACCTGCGAGGCCGCGCTGCGCCGGCCCAGCGCCGCCCAGGCCCCGGCCCGCGCGGCGAATTCGCCGTGGGTGAGCGGCGCGCCGTCGCGCCAGCCAGCCACTTCGCCCGCGGCGCGGGCGGCAAGTCGATCGAACAGATCAAGCATGGTGCAGGCGCTTGAAGCGCATGCGCAGCAGGTATTCCCCACCAAACATCGCTCCCATCAGGAGATAGGCGATCACGCCGTTGTACAGCGACCAGACGGCTTCGGACGCGAACAGCGCGGTGGCGAGCGCGAGCGCGCCGTTGATCACGAAGAACACGCACCAGGCCTGGGTCACGCGCCGGGTATACCGTACCGCGGCCGGCGGCAGGTCGGGCTCGCGCAGCCGCGCCAGGCGCTCGATCATCGATGGTCCCGCCACCAGGGTCAGGCCAAAGGCGGCCAGCATCGCCCCGTTCACCAGCACCGGGTACAGCTTGAGCGGCAGCACGGCGTTCGAGGCGACGGCCAGCGCCACCAGCAGCAAGGCCCCGGCGGCGCTCCAGCGCGCGGTCGCGTTCAGCGCCAGCGAAGGCAGGCGCGTAGCGACCGTCAGCAATAGCAGCCCCGCCAGCCAGCGCGGCTCGACGCTGCCATGGCCAAGCCAGATGGCCAGCGGATAGAGCAGCGTCAATGCGCCGGTCAGGACATTCCAGAGCACAGGGTCAGGCCGCCTGCGCCTGCGGCTCGGCCGCGGATTGCGCCTGCGCTTCACCCAGGCCGACCAGCGCCTCGACCACGTCGTCGATGGTGCGGATCGTCTTGAAGACCTCGGGCTGCAGGCGCTTGCCGGTCATCTGCTTGAGCTTGACCGCCAGGTCGACCGCGTCGATGCTGTCGATGTCCAGGTCGGCGTACAGGTTCGAGGCCGGGGTCAGCGAGGCGCGCTCCAGTTCGAACATCTCGGCCAACAGGTCGGCGACCCAGACGAACAGCTCATCGCGGTTCATGTTTTCAATGCGTACCATGCGGTTCTCCTACTTCTTGCGGTTGGCTTCGATCATCGATGCCAGGGCACGCACCGAAGCGAAATGACGGCGCGTCTCTTGCGATTCGGCCGACAGGGTGATGCCGTAGCGCTTCTGCAGCGCCACGCCGATTTCGAGCGCGTCGATCGAGTCGAGTCCCAGTCCTTCGACGAACAGCGGCGCCTCGGTGTCGATGTCGTCGGGCGTGATGTCCTCGAGCTGGAGCACGTCGATGATCAGTGCCTTCACTTCCTGTTCAAGCATGTTGCTGGCCTTCTCTCATGAAAAACTGTTGGAGGTATTCGGTAAGGCGGCGTGCAGCGACCACCTCGGGCACGTCGTCGTGGCGGAACAGCTCCACCGCGATATCGTCCTTGACGTCGATGCAGAACCGCGCCTGGCGCGGCGGCACCTGCCACCACTTGTCGCCCTTGCCCAGGGTCGGCGGATCGCACTGGATCACGACCGGCGTCACCGCGCGCATGCCGCGCACGGCGATATTCGCGGCGCCGCGCTTGAGCGTCGCGGCGCCCCCTTGCGGGGTGCGGGTGCCTTCCGGGAATACGATCAGGTTGCCGCCGGCGCGCAGCGAGGCAATGCAATCCTCGACCAGTTCCGGACCGCGGTCGTTGCAGATATAGCCGGCGGCGCGGATCGGGCCGCGCATGAACGGGTTGCCCGACAGCGCGCCCTTGACGATGCAGTCGGCGTTGCGCACGAATGCGATCAGGAACACCGTGTCGATCAGGGTCGGGTGGTTGGCCAGGATCAGCTGGCCCTGCCGGTCGAGCTTGTCGAGGCCCCGCACTTCGTAGCGCAGGACGCCTAGTCCACGCATGATGCCGACGAAGGCGCGGAAACTCAGGCGCACCGTGGTGCGCGCCGCGTGCTGGCGCGCGGCCGGGCTGCGCACGCACAGCGACAGAAGCGGAAATACGAGGACCCTCAGCACGACTGCGCCAAGGCCGAACAGCGCAAAGCTCAGGCCCGTGGCGAACACGCGCCAGATGCGGCAGATACTAGCGAGCATCGCGGCTCCAGGTCCAGCGCTTGCCGGCGGCATTCCGCACCAGCGGGGCGCCATCGGCCAGCTGGAACCGCAGTACCTCGAGGCCGCCCGGCACCTGCGACACCTGCTGGCCGTCGTGGCCGTGCCAGGCCAGGCGCAGCGGACGCGCGCCCGCCGCCACCATCGCCCAGGCGAAGGCGAACGGCTGTTCGTCGCAATCCTCGAAGGCCTTGAAAGGCGCCGGCAACGGCATGTCGCAGGCAATCAGCAAGACCATCGGCGCGCCGTCGGCCAGCTGGCCGCAGGCTTCGATCACGGCATGTTCGAGGGTGGCGCTGCAGGCGGCAAGGGCTACGTGGTTGGCGCGGTCTGCGCGCGCGATCGAGAACAGGCCGGCGCTGGCGTTGTGCACTGCCAGCCCGAACGCGGTGGGAGACAGGGGTTCGCCGCGGGCCAGCTCGCGCAGCAGCTCGACCGAGCGCGAGACTTCGCCATGGCGTGAACAGAAAACGATGGGGATATCGGCGTCGTCGCCGATGCACTCATAGGCGACTTCGAGCGCCATGCGGCCCAGGAAGCCGGCGCGCCGGCGCAGCATGGCCGGCATCGCCGCGACTTTCGGTTCGCCGCCGTCGGCGAGCAGCCAGGGCGCGCGCGCCCACTCGGCCCAACTCTCTCGCGTCGCCACGCCGGGAGCCCATGCCGCATGCCGCGCGATGGAGAAAACGACCTCGTTCTCGAACATAAACTGCCAACAGTGGAAAGATGACGCGCCCGCAAGCGCCCTGAATGTGGACCCGATTATAAGCGTTCAGTTTCCATGTAGGAACTGTCCGACAGGCAAGAACGGTAATTTCGCAACAATGTGTACCGTATTTGTCACGGGGTGTCATCCGGGGCAGGATTCTGCCACAGGCATGCTGACGACAATCTCTCCAACTATCACGCGGCAGCGTGTTTCGCTAACTCTCCGGCAATTCGGCTCGCAAGGATTCTGGCAGCGGCGTCGATTTGCCCGCCTTGAAATCGACCCAGACCACCTTGGCCGTGCCTTCGGCGTGCAGCGCCCCTGCTGCGCCCTCGTCGTCGACCAGGCGGATCTCGTGCGAGACTTCGACGCTCGAGCGCCCGGGCGGTGCGACGAAGGTCGTCACCTCGATCTCGCCCGGATAGGTCAGTTGCTTCAGGAAGCTCATCGATGCATTGACGATCACCGGCCCCTCGCCGCGCGGATCGGGCAGGCCGCCGACCTGCTCCAGCCAGGCGATGCGGGCGGTTTCGATGTAGCGGAAATAAATCGTGTTGTTGACATGCCCCATGGCGTCCATGTCGCCCCAGCGGATCGGCATGCGCATGGTGTGAACCAATTTCTTGCTGCTCATTGCTTCCTTCTTTGCGTGTGACTGAAAACCTTATTGCGCCGTCATGCCGTCGTCGGCCGTGATGATGGCGCCATTGATGAAATGGGATTCCTCCGCCGCCAGCAGCAGGAGCAGGCCGTCGAGGTCTTCCGGCTTGCCCGGCCGCTTGCGCGGCAGCAGTTCGACCAGCCTGCGGCCCGGCTCGGTCTCGAAGTAATCCTCGTTCGAATCGGTCGCGATATAGCCCGGGCAGATGGCGTTGACATTGATGCCGTACTTGCCCCACTCCACCGCCATCGCCTTGGTCATCTGCACCACGCCGGCCTTGCTCATGCAATACACGCCGATCTGCGGCAGCACGCGCAAGCCGGCGACCGAGGCGATGTTGACGATCCGGTGCTGCTTGCGCGGGTCGCCCTTGGCGCGCGCGATCATGCGCTTGGCGGTCTGCTGGGCCATGAAGAAGGCGCCGCGCAGATTGGTGTCCATGATGTAGCCGTAGTCTTCCTCGCCCACATCGAGCAGGCGCTGGGTCGACGAGACGCCCGAATTATTGATCAGGATGTCGATCGGCCCGGCCTCGGTCTCGGCGTGCGCGATCGCCGCCTTGATGCTGCCCAGGTCGGTGACGTCGAGACGCACCACGTGGGCGGCGCCGCCATCTGCCTCGATTTCGGCGCGTAATTCCTTGAGGCGCTCGGTGCGGCGCGAGGCCAGCACCACCTGCGCCCCGGCCCCGGCCAGGGCCTTGGCGAAGCGCGCGCCCAGCCCGCTGGAGGCCCCGGTGACCAATGCAATCTTGCCTTCGAAATTGACTTCAATCCCCACGTCCGGCTCCTCGTCACTGTTGCGCCACGCTTTGCGAATGCGACATGATCCCACAAATGCCCAGTATTAGATTGCCCCATCTAATATTGCCTTTACAATGGCCGCGATATTGCATTCAACGGCAAAAACCCGCACACTCGTGCTATTTTCTTGACTGCCTCAGATAGAGTCCAAAAAAACATGACAGAGACAACGAATCTTCTCGAACAATACGGTCCGCGCGAAGCCATGGAATACGACGTCGTGATCGTCGGCGGCGGTCCCGCAGGGCTGTCGGCGGCGATCCGGCTCAAGCAGCTGGCGGCCGACAAGGGGCAGGAAGTGTCGGTCTGCGTCCTTGAAAAAGGCGGCGAGCTCGGCGCCCACATCCTGTCGGGCGCGGTGATGGATCCGCGCGCCCTCAATGAACTGATTCCGGACTGGAAGGAAAAAGGCGCACCGCTCACCACGCCGGTGACGGAAGACCGCGTCATGTTCCTGACCGAGACCAAATCGTTCTCGACCCCGGTGTTCGCGATCCCGAAAGCGCTGACCAACCACGGCAACTACATTGTCTCGCTCGCCAATGTCGTGCGCTGGCTGGGCCAGCAGGCCGAAAGCCTGGGCGTCGAGATCTTCCCCGGATTCCCGGCGGCCGAGGTGCTGTACAACGAGGACGGCTCCGTCAAGGGTGTCGCCACCGGCAATATGGGCGTCAAGCGCGACGGCGAGCCGGGACCGGAATTCCAGCTCGGCATGGAACTGCACGCCAAGTACACCTTCTTCGCCGAAGGCTCGCGCGGCCACCTGGGCCGCGCCCTGATGGCCAAGTACGACCTGAACAAGGGCAAGGATCCGCAGACCTACGGCATCGGCATCAAGGAGCTGTGGGAAATCGATCCTGCCAAGCACCAGCCCGGCCTGGTGCTCCACACCGCCGGCTGGCCGCTGCCGAACGACACCTATGGCGGCTCGTTCCTGTACCACCTGGAAAACAACCTGGTCGCGGTCGGCTACGTGGTGGGCCTGTCCTACCAGAACCCCTACCTGTCGCCCTACGAGGAATTCCAGCGCTACAAGACGCACCCGGACATCCGCGGCTTCTTCGAGGGCGGCAAGCGCATCTCGTACGGCGCGCGCGCGATCACGGCCGGCGGCCTCCAGTCGCTGCCGAAGACCGTGTTCCCGGGCGGCTGCCTGATCGGCTGCGACGCCGGCTTCCTGAACACCAGCCGCATCAAGGGCAGCCACGCCGCGATCAAGACCGGCATGCTGGCCGCCGAAGCCGCGTTTGCCGCGCTGGGCGAAGGCCGCGCGGCCGACGAGCTGAGCGCCTTCCCGGCCGCCTTCGAGCAATCGTGGCTGCATGAAGAACTGCACATCGCGCGCAACTTCAAGCCATGGATGAGCAAGGGCCTGGTGCTGGGCACCATCATGACCGGCATCGACCAGATCGTGTTCCGCGGCAAGGCGCCATGGACGCTGCACCACAAGCATGCCGACCACGAAGCTTTGCGCCCGGCGTCGCACTTCAAGCCGATCGCCTATCCGAAGCCGGACGGCAAACTGACCTTCGACAAGCTGTCGTCGGTGTTCATCTCGAACACTAACCACCGCGAGGACGAGCCGGTCCACCTGACGCTCAAGAACCCGAGCGTGCCGGTGGACGTCAACCTGGCCAAGTATGCCGGTCCCGAGCAGCGCTACTGTCCGGCCGGCGTCTACGAGTTCGTCAAGCGCGAGGATGGCGGCGACCGCTTGCAGATCAACGCCCAGAACTGCGTGCACTGCAAGACCTGCGACATCAAGGATCCGACCCAGAACATCGTCTGGGTCACGCCGGAGGGCGGCGGCGGCCCCAATTATCCCAATATGTAAGGACGCGCCCATGGCGACCATCACGCTGCACATTTCCTTGCGCGCCGTGGCGGCCGCCGGCCTGCTGGTGGCTGCGGCGCCCGTCCTTGCCCAGGACGACGCCGCCCTGCGCACTGCTGTCCGGCTCGGCCACGAGATGGCGGTCGAGTCGAACATCACCTATCTGCGCGCGAGCGGCCAGGATCTCAAGCTCGACCTCTACCGCCCCTGGCGCGCGAGCAGCGAGCGCCTTCCGGTCGTGCTGAACTTCCACGGCGGCGGCTGGGTCGCGGGCAAGCGCGAGGACCGCGCCCTGACGGTGCTGCCTTATCTGCAGATGGGCTTTGCCGTCGTGAACGTGCAGTACCGCCTGGGCAACGTCGCGCTGGCGCCGGCGGCGGTCGAGGACACCTTGTGCGCGCTGCAATGGGTCGGCCTCAACGCCGAACGCTACCGCTTCGACCTGGACAAGGTCGTGACCACCGGCGACTCGGCCGGCGGCCACTTGGCGCTGGCGACGGCCATGATCCCGGCCGATTCGCCCTTGACCCACCAGTGCGCCTTCCATGAAGGCACCTGGAGCGGCCCCTACAAGAATGCCGCGCCGAAGGTGGCGGCGGTCGTGAACTGGTATGGCATCACCGACCTGGCCGACATGCTGCAGGGCCCCAACACCCGCTCGTATGCGGTGGCGTGGTTCGGCAGCCTGCCCGAGCGCAACGGGCTGGCGAAGGAGCTGTCGCCGCTCAGCCATGTACGCGCCGGCGGACCGGCCGTGTTCACGATCCACGGCGACGCCGACAAGCTGGTGCCATATGCACACGGGGTGCGGCTCAAGGCAGCGCTGGACAAGGCCGGCGTCACGAATGTGCTGTACACGGTCAAGGATGGCGGCCACGGCGGCTTCAGCGCCGACCAGCAGGTCGCGATCTTCACCGAGATCCAGGCCTTCCTGCGACGCCAGGAGATCATCGGGCCGGCGCGCTGACCGCCGGTTTTTTAAGGCGCTGTCATCGTTACCTGTTGATGACGCCGAATGCGATGCGCAACAATTGTTCGACGGAAGCGATCCGCCCGCCATCGAGCGCCCAGCGCCACCCCAGGTAGTTGGGAAGACGGTGTGAGGCCACGCCATGGAAACGCGCCAGCCATGCGCGAAATCGGCTGTGGTAGGCATTCACGTTCTGTACGTGGATGGCGCCCTCCAGGCTGCTGCGCACCCGTTGTCCCGCACTCAGGTTGACCGATCGGTGCGCGATGCG
>Ga0265780_10001205_pt1 | contig 37509 bp, 36 predicted proteins | sample P1T30metagenome_FD_192432 | JGI IMG/M metagenome (GOLD analysis project Ga0265780, IMG submission 192432) | Plant litter microbial communities from East Loma Ridge, Irvine, California - P1 T30 | ecosystem: Environmental > Terrestrial > Plant litter > Unclassified | place: USA: California...
TACTAAAAATAGCTTAAGAATAGTTAGCAGAAGCTAAAATAAGCTAAAATAGGCTAAAATACCTTCTTATAGAAAGAACTACTAGCATTTAAGCTACTAGCTAACTTCTTAGCTACTATAGACTTATATTTGCGCTTAGAGACCTTAGCTTTAATAGATTAGTAAGCTTTACTATAGTTACTAGCTATAGGCTTTATCTTAAACTTAGAATCTTTATTTTTATTAAGAATACTACTATATAAGAAGCAGTAAGTAGAATAAGAAATATATTTTCTAAAAATTTAAAATTAGAGCTAGAGGCTAGAATAGGCTAAAATAACTTACCTTAAGAGAGCCTAAGCAGATATCTTTAAATAATAAGCTAAGCAGATAAACTATATCTTAAGCTAATTAGTATTAAAGATAGTAATACGCTCTATAGTATAAGAGAGTAAAACCTAGTTTTTAGAATTATTTTTAGTGCGCGCGCAGTACTCTAGATTAGTAATATACTTAATAGATTAGTTTTTCTAAATCTCTATTAAAATTATATTTATCTTATTAAACTTATCTTAAAGAGTTAAGAAGACCTAGAAAGAAGTTAGAATAGGCTATAATACTCTAAAATAGGCCTAATAAGTAAAAAATACTTATAGTAATATAATTCTAGCTTAAGTTCTAGTATTAAAAGCACTTAGAAATTCTAGTACTTATTTAGTTATTAAAGAAGCTTATATTAGCGTTAGTAAACTTTATAAAATAGTAACTATACTTGCTTATATACTAAGAAGAGCTATTAGTATAGGCCTAGACGCAGTAACTATAGAAGTACTTAGTTAATACTAAAAACAGCGTAAACTTATTACTTGCAGTAATTCTATTAATTATAATAGCAAATATATAGACTAGGCAGATAAAGGCGTAAAGCAGCGCTATACTATTTAGTTAGTACTATTCTAATCTATAATAATCTATTCTAAATCTATAGATTAGGCTATATCTAGAAAAATACTATAGCAAATCTCTAGAAAGAAATAGAAAAAATTAAAAACTTATAAAAAATTAAGAGTAGAGTATAGAAGAGATAGAGAAAATCTATTAAAATAAGCTTATATACTAGGCGTAAACGCTCTTACTGCTATACTTCTGCTAGCGCTCTATAAAAATAAAAGTAAAAATAAGAAGAAAAAGTAAAGGTAAGAGAAAAAGTAAAAAAAGAGACGCTTCTACCTGCTACTTAGAACTAAAGAACTATTAACTATTCTAAGCTATATTAGCCTATTATTAGTAGAGGTAAAGTAGCTAAGCTTTAGAAGCTATTAACTAAGTTAGTTAACTCTAAGAAAGAGAATAATATTAGAAATTTAGTATTTAGAGGCATTATAAGAGTAACGTATTTTATAGTTAGCCTTAGCGTAGCCTCTTAAGATAAAAGAAATATAGAATTATTAGAAAGAGAATAATAATTCGTCTAAGTATTAATTAAGACTTACTTTTACCTCTATTAGCAGTCTTTATACTTAACTACTTTGTAACTTACTTAAAGCCTTATAACTTCTAAAGAGTATTCTTTACTTTTTCTAGTCTAACTTAGAATACTTAGTAACTATCTATAGTAGGCTAAGATATATAGAGTATCTTTTTAGATCTATTACTATAAAAAGAATATAATATATCTATATATACCTGCAAAAGTCTATTATAGTTATATCTGCTATTATAGTATTATATACTAGTAGCTTAAATCTATTAATCTTTTCTGCTAGCACTTTAAGTAGAAAGTATATTGCTAAGCTTTATTTCTTAATAAGTATTACTAATATTAAGTTTAACTATACGCCTAGATCTACTAGTACCTATTATAGCTTTATCTTTCTAATAGTATATTATACTATTAGAAGTTTTATAAGTATTAGATATAACGCTTCTTAAAGTATTATTACTTCTTTATTTTCTTAGAAAAGAGCTATATAAGTAAGAAAGTAGAAGCTTAGTTCTTCTACTCTTTTTCTTTTTCTATATTTTTCTTATATAAGTTACTTTCTACTTTAGTAGAGTTAGTATATTTATTAGAGTAGTAGCTCTGCTATCTGCAATTATAGTAAGTAATATAGTATATTTTAAGCTTAGTATCTATTCTTTACTCTCTTTTTAAGCTAAAATAACTTATTCTTGCTTTCTTAGTATTTTTAGAGATTTTTATATCTTTCTTTAAACTATGCAAATCTAGTTACTACTAGTTAGCTTTCTTTTTATTACTAGTTATCTTAGTATTCTTTTTTAAGAAAGTTTATTAATAGATAATATTAGCTTATTTCTCTATTATTATAAGATTAAAGTATATTTCTATTAGAAGCTTCTTAAGATTTCTTTAGATCTTAAGTTATAAAGATAAGATATATTTAATTACTTATAGTTTAGGCATAATAGTATTACTTAGTTCTTTCTATAATAGCCTTAAATAGTTTAGAAGTTCTATTAGAGACTAGTTTACTCTTTATCTATAGCTCTTAATTTATTTATAAGCTACTCTTTATCTTTCTTAAGAGGTTTCTAGTATATTAAGTATTACTGCTTTAAGATTAGCTTAAGTAGAGAGCTAACTTATAAAAGTAACTCTTTTTACTAAGTAGTACGTATTCTATAGTATCTTTAGTAACTTTATAAAGTATATTACTTTAAAATTTACTTTTTATTATTTATATATAAAATATATAGCTAAATAAGTAAAATATCCTTTACAGTTCTATACTTAGCAGTTATATTCTACTTAGTTATATTTTATAAACTACTAAAGTAGTATTAGTTATAGTAGAGCTGCTAATAGCAATACTAAAGCTACTACTAAAGTACTTAGATTATTTATAAGTATATAAAGAGCAGAAGTATCTTCTGCTACTACTTTAGCCTAAAGTTCTTAAAAAGAATATAGTTTTTTTTTCTTTTATCTTTTTAAGCTATATATATATTTTCTAAAGTTCTTTAGTAAATTTAAGATTCTTAAGCCTATTTTAAGCTATTTTAACTTTTAAAGTATTAGCTTAAGCTCTTTTACTAAGTTTAAAGCTTTTCTTTACTTTACTTAGTAGTAGAGTTTTATTAAATACTAAAGTTACTCTAAAAAAGTCTTTAAGAGAGTTTCTAGTTTCTAAAAGTTTTATCTATATATTTTAAAGCTTTTATAAAGTTACTTCTCTACTCTTAGAATAGTAAACTTAAAAATAAGTAATTAAGCAATCTATCTTATTTAATTATATACTTCTAGCTTATATAAAGATAAATAATTTAAATATAAGAATTTAAGTAGATTATAAAGTAGTTAAGTATAAAGACTACTAATAGAAGTAAAAATAAGTCTTAATTAATATTTAGATAAATTATTATTCTCTTTCTAATAATTCTATATTCTTTTTATTCTAAGAGGCTGCGCTAAGGCTAACTATAAAATGCATTGCCCTTACGACGCCTCTAAATACTAAATTCCTGACATTGTGTAGTCCACCTCGCCCTCGAAGACATTGAGGCTGAATGGCAACGATCGCGCTTCGGCGTGGATCTGGCGGCATGTCCTCAGGGACTGCAGCACTTCAATGTTGTAGTGCCAGTGGTAGGATTCGAAGCGTGGTCGTCGCCTATGTGTAACCTGCTTGTGGGCAGGCGCGTTGAGATATCGGCCCCGATTTTACTTGGGTCGAACGATGTGGCCGCCGAAGATGTAGGCGTAGATTTTATTGCGGGTTTCGGGTGGGAGACGGAGAAACGGGGAGGTGGTTTGGTTCTTGAGGGTGCTTGGGGGAAGTTACCTAGGTAGTGAGTTGTCATGAAGGGTGGAGGTTAGTGAGCTTACATTTTGTCGAGAGCGGTTGAGGTATACATGGCGCTTTGAGGTTGTAGGTTGAATAGTTTGGTGTTATTCTGTATCGATGTGGAGAAGGTAGAGAGAAGTAATGCCCTGGGTGACAGAATCGGGCCTGAACACTGGAACTAAGGCCAGATTCACCAAGCTATCTAGGTATATGATCTCTATGAAAGAGATGACATCACATTCGACCAAGTTTGTATCTCATGAGTCCAAGCTCTACCAGTCCAAATCATCCTGCCAATGTGAAGACGATCCGTGTCAATTATCGGCACTCGCGGCGCCCTCTCCATTTCCACCTTCATCTTCTCGAGCTGGACCTTCAGTTTCGCAATGGTCTTCAACACCTCACCAGGATTCCTCGGGCGCGCCCACTCGCGGAATACCAAATTTACCCTTTTGATGCCGTTGAATTGCCCGAGCTCGAGCAATATTTCGCGCAACGGAGTCATCCAATTGGCTGTGATGTGTGAAGACGTGATGATTTGGACCACCTCAATCACATTCCTATGAGCCAACGGGATGAATGTTAACAGGAGTCGGAGGTTATCTGGTGAACCTTGGAATAGACTGAGTTTGCAGTTCAAGAGCTTCGTGTCTTGGTATAGTTGACGACACGTCCTCAGGATTGCTAGTCGGTGAGAGTGATCTGCGGCAGAGCCGGCGGTGGATGGCAGCTCAGGGGCATGCGTGAATCGTGTACGGATCCCGTCCCAGTTGTACCAGGCTTCGTAGCAGTGCTTATGGATGCCAAAGAGTTCTTCGTAGATCTGATTGCGAAGTTCGGGAGGGAGGCGGAGGAGATGTGATGATTGTTGATTTCGTCGTGAGCTGGACTTCGTCAGTCTGGGTGTAAATTGTGGCACAGAGTGCTACTTACATGGCATTGTGATCACTTCTACGCTTGGGAGCAACGACTCTAAGGCCATGTAGTTCTGTCATGATGGAAGCCCTGGAGGTTGACTTGATTTTGTAGTTAAGGTAGTGGAGTCAAGCGTGTAAGATTCCAAGCGCCCGAGTGGCTAAAATACGGAAAGAGCGCACTTGGGAGACCTGGAGCCCTTGAAGATGTAGCGTATTCTTGCACACTTGTGATTGCTCTGCAGCAACATACTCAAGAGTTTCACTCCATTTCTTTCACAGGACTGCAAGCTTGAGCGGCGTCATAGCCTTGAGACACAGAAAAGTATGGCATTTCCCTGATCTAATTGAGTCTTAGATAAAGCGAGCTCCTGAGATAATGAAAGTGGCGATTTGCCAGCCGACTAGCTGTCTATGTGCTGTCGGATAGAAGTCTGTTCCATAGCTAGCATACTAAGAAGGTTTGCTGCGGCAAAGCTACCACGAGCGATTTTGATGCTCTAGATCAATCCGAAGATCAGAATCACAACCCAGCATCACCAAGTTCTCCTTGAAAACCTCCAAAAACCTCTGGCCATGATATTCCTCAAGACCATCATACAACGGACCATTCCTTCCGTCCCAATACAGAACGACCTGTTTTATGTTCGGTGCCATCTTGACAAGGTTGATAAGCTGCTCATGTGTTTCATTGTACCACAGAGAGTTTATGGCGTTTTCAGAGCAGACGAAGATGGTGACGCATAGCGTATGCACGTTCTTTGCCGCAACCCCACCTGCTAGCTTTTGCAAGCATCTCCCCACCATTTGAATCTCGCCGCTGATGGAGTTGAGCGTGAAGACAAGCAGTTTTGTCTCATTCTGCAGTTGACGGCATGTTTCAGTGATGGCAAGCAGGCGCTTATGTTCTCCCAAGTCCATCTGTCGGCTCTGTGAATGAATCGTGAGAGTCAAATTTCCATTCTTGTTGCCCGAGAAGTATTGAAGTCCTAAACGAGAGTGAAACTCATGGCCTCCGAGAACATATCCGTAGATATTGTTCCGGACCTCAGCGGGCAGGCGAAGGAGCGGCGACTCGAGTTGATTGCGAAGAGTACTGTGACACTACGTTACTATTCACGTTCAAGAGCAAGCTTAATATTACTCTGAGAAACTTACATGTCATCCTTGGTTTGTAGCGGCGCGGCTGGAAAACTCCCAGTCGTGTCCATGGCGGAAGACATCGTTTGTCGAATGGTAATATTCAGAGTGCTTAAGTGACAAGAAGACTCGGAATCCAGTTGATGATTGCGGTCGAAGTAGAGGTAGCTTAGATTCCCCAGAATAGGAGATGGAGGGTATATATGTCTGGCGGACATTCCGGCGTTAGCGCAACGCTAAACAACAACGCAGTCTGTGAAAGGCAAGGCACGTGCACAGACTCAGTGACGACATTATTTTCATTCAAATTTGGCCGCTTCTACTATTTCATTCTACGTTTTTCGTTGAGTGAAAGAAAGCTGTACCTCTTGGGTACAATCTGCGTATTGAAGATTCATCTTCGAGGGGCCGAAAACAGTGCTATACCCTGACTCGAAAAGACAGTGCCGAACTCAAAGCTTCATTGAGGTCACCGAAAGATCGGAATTCTAGAAGTAAATTTTCCCGATGTTCGTGTATGTGTATTGATCCGGCGACCCAGGCGATCCTCTCCTTCCATATATACCTTTATGTACGGCCACTGACACGCCCCGGCCGTCATTGCCCTTGGTGAGCATATCTGTGAGCCAATTTTTGAGGTTGACCGCGATGCTCTTCGGAATGCGCCAATTCATAGGATGAAACAAGACGATCTCCACTTGAGCAAGGCCCTTCATTGATCTAAACCTAGCCGCCAGCTTCACCAAACGTGGATGTACCGTAGAGAGGTTTACAGGTGGCGATGCTGGTGTCGATGCTCTGAAGACATCCTTTATGCTGAGCAGTAAATCAACTTTCCGGATGGCATTCACCTGTTCAGTGCTTAGACGGCCGCCATCAATTGCTTGAGCGAGGCTCTTAGAGTAGCCACCGAAGTGGTTCAGGCGAAATGGCAGTAGGTTTGTTTCGGTATGAAGCTGACGGCACACTGTTGTGAGAGCTAGCAAACTACCAAGAACGCACCGCTGAGTATCAGAGATGATGCTGTGTGAGCTGTGCGTGGTAAAGCCGCAGTTCTGCTCGTTCGCAGATATCTCAATCTGAATTAAGAGCCCTTCTCTTAGTTCTTACCTAAATTACAATCTATAAGCCGCACCACGCCGTAGATATGAATTAATAATCCCAAGCGGTGTCACCCCGACGGCCCATCACCTTGAGCTCAACATTGTTTCCTTTTAGCACTTGCGATGAATCGCTCTCCTCGAATTTTACCTTCCAACTGGCAACCATTGTGTCCTCTTGATCTCGACTTATCCTCCACGGCAACTGCACCACTATGCACCGGAGCTGCGAGCCAGTCGCGAAAAATTCCATTACCCGAAGTATTTCTGGAGAAATCCATTCGACGGTAAAATCCTGATTAAGGTGTAGACTTCCAAAATCAGTCCAGATGCGAATAGTCTTGAGCAGATCACGAATCTTGCCGTCGGGGAACAGTTCAGGTAGGGCGACAAGCATGTGACACTCATTGCCACCGAACTCATTCATGCCGAAGAGCAGGGGCCTGCCTTCCACGCGGGTTTGACGGCAGACACGAGTGAGTGATGCGATATGTTGCGGTTTGTGCCACTTGGTCCCTGGACCCTCTCTGCATTCGACTCTGCACCGCCTACTTGACTCAAGTCCATCCCACACTTGAATATCTGAACCACCGAGTGCGTACCCGTAAATTCTGTTCCGCAGTTCACCAGGAAGGCGAAGGAGCGGCGATTGTTCTTGGTTGCGCAATGTGCTGTACCTGATCTTAGCATACTTCGTTGGCTTTCCATGACTTTACTTACATCATGTCCGTACTTGAAAGCGCCATAGTTGAATTTGGCACGCCTGCTGAGCCGCCTTAACCGTCGGAGAGGGGCGTATGATCGAAATCGCTGTGTCGCTGTTGAATGGGATAGTTGTGGGGTGAGCGGGGTTGTTGGAAAGAGAAAACAGGCAGTGATACGAACGGGGGAAAGAGGCTAGAGCATCACAGGGTAGTGCACTATATATAGTGTACCTTCACCAGCGAGAGAAGTTCACATACGTGCCGAACCCTTGAATGCCGTGATCAAGAGCGGAGTGCATTAAGCTATTATGATATTTACGTGAAAGTGAACAGGCACCGTACGTTTCACTTGCTCGTCTCCTCTATTCTCCTGCTTTTGCTCATATGGTAGTAAATGCAAGTTTTACGACGTGATAAGGCTCGTTTAGTCCTTCTTGATGGATGTTGTGAAGTCCCAGTTGTTTAGATACCCGCTACCGGCACAGAGGTACGTAGCGAAGCCGAGCCAGCCCAGGTAAGGAGCAAGCAGCCATCCGCACACCGGATCAACCTGGCCCCAGATGTAGGCAAGATAACCGACAGTGCCGCCAAGAGCAAGAATATCGACAGTAGCAGCAATTGGACGGCCCAGGGAGAAATACAGCGGAGTCCAGATCAAATTCAGACCGAGCTGGATGCTGTAGAGGGTGGCGCCTTGCTTGGCCAGAGAGACAGTCTCAGGGTTGATCGAAGTTGCACCAGCAGTCCATGCACGGTAGGCCGTGTAGCCCATGGTCGCATAGAGTGCAGTCCATACTGGTCCAAAGACGTAGCCAGGCGGATGAAAGGGTGGCTGCTTGAGCGTCCTGTATTGCTGTTGGGTATTGCTTGCTACAAAAAAGTTAGGTAGTGTTCAGAAAATTTCGAAATGATGTCGTACGACTGATGGAGAACCCGACAGCTGTTCCGCATGCTACAGGAAGCAGGATCGCTGCAGCGGGATTCGAGAAGAGGAAGCTGGGGAGGGTTAAAGAGGGGATGTACGACGTCATGGTGGATAGTGTAAAAAGTGTGGAGGCCCGTGACAAAGCTCAGATGGAATGGACGAAGAAGCTGTCCACAACAAGAACACGATGTCTCGCGTTGCACAATTGACCTCGGGCGTCCCTAAAGATGCGCCTCCAATCAGATCCTAGCCTGCCGCGAGTATAACGCGCTAACGTGCTTGACCCACTTTCCGCCGAAGCTCCGTCTCCGCGTTCCTGCCTTTCCTGATTAGCGCTGGGCCGTCTCATCGGCGCAGCTGCCGCGACAGCGACCTCACCTCCCTTCACCATCTCTCATCTCCACTGCGCATCTTTGGCCGGGGAGACACTTCAGCACATCGTAAGTGCAGCCGATTCTCATCATCATTGCTGCCTCTTGTTGGTAAACTATCCCTTCTTCCAGAGCCATCTTGAAGCTCCCAAGCTTTGTCCGCGCGACCCAGCGCACTGCCTACCTTCCCAGCTATCATGCCTCTCCACGCTTCTCTTCTCCCGGCGCGGCTCGCGTGCGCTCAATCGCATCGAACGCTGCCACCTTCTTGTTCTACTCTACTTCGTCTGCCCTCTTGTCTCTACTAATTATGTTCCGCGTCTCTTGTTACTTATTTGTCCTCTCTCTGACACGAGGCCATCATGGCAAACAGCTACTACCGAGATTGTCTGTCTATTGCGCGCATTATCATCTCTCGGCGAGATTGCCACAAAGCAGGAGCAAGCATACCGCGCATCGCGCCAGTGATCGATTCACTGCCGACCCGACTCCCCTGAGCTACACCGGCCTTCGCCCATCCATCGTCCGTCAAGATTGTCGACATAATACACTATCTCCATAGTGCCAACTGCCGTGATCATGGACTCATACACGTATGGTTACCACTACATCACGTGCCAAACCGATACTAATGCCTCTCAGTGCTACTCGGGAGGATTCGAGACCACCACCGGAAGCCTACAGACGGCGCTCGCCAGGTAAGTTATCCAATTCATCTACCAAGCCTAGCACTTGAGCGATACCACAAATGTTTGCGATACGCGTTCAGTGAGAGTGGTCGGGCTCACTCACCTGCGGTGTGGGCTCAGACGTCAATTTCCTGCGCTAGCTGCACTGTCTTCTTGCGAACCTCCTCGCACCCAGTTTCACTCAGCTCTTACTTCAGCATTCGTCTAGTATGGATTTTCGACTAACATTTGCTGTGAAAGGTTCTGGCGACCGCCGGATCAGACGGCGTTCGCGCTCGCCCCAGAACATCGACCGTTATCAACCTGATCGCGCGCGCGACTACGATCTCCCCCCGCCCCGTCGCGATGGAAACCGAAGGCGCTCTTCCCCTCCACCTGTTCAGGCTGGCATCGATCGCTACGTCCCGGGCCAGGACAACTTCACTCCGACCTTCACCACGAACCCAATCCCTAATCCGATGTCTCTCGAATACCAGGTCGGCTTCAACTTCTTCGCAGAGTGGTGGCGTGTCGAACAGGTCATCAAAGACGAGAAAGAGCGTGCGAAGAATGGCGGCCGAAAGCCTGTGCTAAAAGGCGAGCGCGAAGCTCGTGAGGAGCGAGGCAAGGAGCGCGAACAAATCCAAGCCGCATATGACGAATACAAGGAGAAGCTACAGGTGCAGATGGCCAAAACTTTCGTAGACAAGCACAAGGCCGAGGAATGGTTCAAAGAACGTTACGACCCTGAGTATGACCAGGCTTTCAAGCAGAAGCTGAAGGAGTACCGCCATGGCATCTACGCTGACTGGGAGCGTCAACTCGACGAAGGTTACTTTGATGAGTTCACGCTTGAAGGCATCTACAAGAACGACTCCAACGGCGCAGGCGGCATTGTCGAGAAGGAGGAGGGCGAGACCACTGCAGCTAACGAAGTATTGGGTGTGGGTGATCTGTTACCTTGCAAGGGCGGTGAGATCCGCGATGAGTCTGCCTTCCAACCAACGCTGCTCATCAAGACTATTGCGCCCACGGTCAATCGCGAAAAGGTCGAAGAGTTCTGCAAGGAACACCTGGGTGAAGGCCCAGGTGGCTTCAAGTGGCTTAGCATGAGCGATCCCAATCCACTCAAGAAATGCCATCGTATTGGCTGGGTCATTCTCCACCCCGGAGATGAGCAGCCTATGGCCATCGACGACCGTGGCGACGGACGCGATGAAGAAGGAGAGGAAGGCTCAATTGAGGACAAGCCCGACGTTCCACAAAACACGGCCCAGAAGGCCCTCGAAGCTCTCAACGGGAAGACTGTCAATGACGAAGTTCGTGGAAATTTCACATGCCACGTCGGCATCCACGAGCCACCTGCTGCTCCCCGCAAGAAGGCGCTGTGGGATCTGTTCTCCGCACCCGAGCGTATCGAGCGTGATCTGGAATTGGCTGAGCGACTCGTCCGTAAATTGGACAGCGAACTCAAAGTCGACCACGAAGAGCAGGTTGGCGAAGTGGATGGCGTGGCCAAAATTGAGCAGCGCGTTGAAGACCTCCGCTCCAAGGGTTGGCTCCAGCCACCAGCGAATGCGCCTGCCCCAGTCAAGAAAGAACGAGACCAAGACGATCTTGAAGAGGGAGAGGATGAAGTCATGGAGGACGACGAAGGCGCTCTCGATGACGAGGTCGATGATGAAGAGCTCTTGGTGAAGAAAAAGAAGCTCGACCTTTTGATTGAGTACCTGCGCCGAGTGTACAACTTTTGCTTTTTCTGCGTGTTCGAGAGCGATTCCGTCCACGAGTTGATTCGCAAGTGTGCCGGCGGACATCTTCGACGGCCCCGCGCCAGCTTGACAACGGCTGCAAAGGCCACCGCCAGGGCCACCGCCAACGGCGAAGCCTTCCCGTATCGCAAGCAAGAGGGTCAGGGCGATGCAGAGGCCAATGGAGATAGCCCCGTTGAAGAGCGGAAGCCGCTCAAGATGAGTGGCAAGAATCAACAGCAGCTCCAACGTGCCTACAACTGGGTCAAGACTTACGAGGAGAAGCTTCTGCAGCTACTGGAGCCAGAGAATGTTGACATTCGCAAGTTGGGAGGTAAGCCCCTTGAGGAAGCTATGGAAGATGAGATGGCCCGCTACGTCAAGCAAGAGGATGAGTCAAAGTGGCGTTGCAAAGTACCAGAATGCACCAAGCTCTTCAAGGGCCAGCACTTCTGGCGCAAGCACGTGGAGAAGCGTCATCCGGAATGGTTGGAGAAGCTTGAGAAGGATGTAAGTATTCTTGCTCAACAACACCTGCAAACCGAACTAACAAATGATAGCTCCGGCTTGTGAACGCGTACGTCGTTGACCCAGCACACATTGCTCCATCCCGCAGTGATGCCAACAGCAATGGCCACTTCCCCATGGGCAACCACGTACAGGCTACCGGCACACCGCGCGGATTCAACCTGGCTAGCATGAACATGGGCATGCCGGGCAACGGAATGCAAAACGGCATGTTCAATCCTGCCATGGGCAACTGGGACCCCAACGCTGTCCATGATGATCGCCAGGCTGGACCCATGCGACGAGGCGGCGGCCGCTTCAACAACAACCGAACTGGTCCTTACGACAGGCAGAACCGAGACGGTCGCAACCGACCCAACGGTGCTAACGGCCGTCTTACACCTCCCCCGCGTGGTGGACGACCCGGGGTTCAACGGTTCGGTGACGGTGGACCTGGTCCCGTTCAGTCTACACAAGGTCGCTCGATCAAGAGCTACGAAGATCTGGACGCAGTAGGCGGAGGCGGAAGTGGAGAGCTCAACTACTGAGCACTGTACAACACATACTAAGATAATTTTCGCTGGGTATAGCTTCCGCTGCGACTGTACCAAAGACTGTGCGGTCAGGTCACATGGATGGCGTTAGGTCAGGCATATTTCCTTGCGTGCAAGACTGTCTCTATTTGCTCTGGGAGGCGTTTTCAAGGTCTGACATATCCTGGCATCTCCAAAACTATCTCAGCAGCTCTTGGATAGTCAGATTTAATGTAGAAGAAAAAAGAAGATTCTGCATCAAAGCTTAGCAGAACTGATTGCACCGTGATATATGCTCGGGGCCGACAAGCGTCAATGACAGGACACCCGTGAGAAGTGAGCTTCACCGCAACTGGAGGAAGCAATGCCCTCGGTCATGGTCTGGAACGGGTCACAAGAGGTACCTAGGTAGAGTTTGCACGCGCCAAGGTGGAGCACTTCCTCAAGACGGCCTTACTATTGAGGATGTGGTGTTGCACACATGTGCAGTGTCCAAGCCGAAGACCGGCCTTCCATGGCGGGCCTTCAAGCAAACCGGGTTCACACGCGGGCAGTTCAGCACAACACGGCAAGTCATAGGGCACTCCTGGTATGTAGATATTGACAGTTTGTCTTCGCCAAGGGTGCAAGCATGCCGTGACTTCCTTTGGGCGCGTGCAGTCGCTCGTGGTGTTCTTGTGGAGCCGTTAGCGGACGCTGTCATTTGCTGCGGCGACTGCGCCATGCGGCGGTTGCGTCACAGACGTGTGGCTGCATCTCTGGATGCGCCCGCTCTGACTTCAGTGCTGACAGGCTCTGTATACGCCGGTTCGAACAGGCCTCGAGACGTTCCGCACTATCTACTCAAGGAACCCATCCAGAGCCGCGTCTTCCTTGTTCCCGCGGCGTCTCGGCACCCAAGCGCGGTTCAGCCTCAGTAGCAGCAGCCACACGACAAGGCTCGTCATACAACACGCGTCGACCTCACTCTTGACAGGGTCCGTGTCGCAAACTTCTTCATTAATTTTACACCCTACAGCTTCTGTTCTCTCCGTCTTTCAGCTTGCGCTTTTCTCTCCTAGTAATACAAACACATCAATGTCCGCGAATACCCCACCTTCTATCAAGCTCAACGGAGCTACAGAGCCCACCACTATGGCGACCGAATCCACAGTCCCGCAGGTTGACGAAGCTGTTGCACCAAGCGCTCAGAGACCGGCGCCCTCGCGGGCTGACACTACCTACTCCAAATTTTCCATGATGTCGGTGCCACCAGAGGGGTCCATATTGACCGGCAAGCAAGAACACTGTAAGCACAGCAGCAACCCCACGCATAGAGAACTTTGCTAACGAACGCGTCAGACCTCAAGCGCGAACTCATATCACAGCAGACCAAGTACGAAATCTCCGAGCTCAACACACCAACAGCTTTGCAGCGCTTCGGCGCGCCTTTTCGCTCAGATGCGGGGGAAGTTGCGCCTGAGGACTCTGAGCTGCCCCTCCTACGATACATCTTCGTCCACCATGTGCGAAACTTCCCTTTCCTGGATAAAGCCAAGGAGAAGGAGTTCTGGCAAGACAAGCTCCAAGTTGTATGTTGCTCGGACCGTGGTTTTAGTAAAGGCGTCCATAACTAACGTTGAACAGTTCCTAGAGTCCTTCGCGAGCAAAGACATCTCATCGTCCGAAGATCGGCTAGAAGAGACGAAGCGGCGGAAGCTGGCGCTCAAGGCGCATAAACTGGTGGAGCTCATGATGGTGTCTGGTGTCCCCACCGCATCTGGGTACGAAGAGAGGATACGCTTCGCAGAGATGGAGATTGTGGACCGAGGGGCAAACGAGAGAGGACTCACGATGAATGCGCCCAGTGGACACTCCATCAACGGCTGGGACGTCAATATCTCAGGGGTGCGGACAACTTCAGTGAAGAAGCACCTGCGGTACCACACGCACGCGGTAAGAGCGAAGCAGCAGTTTGCTTACGTTTGGACTAACATCTGCGCAGGAGTACATTATCCGCGTGAAACAGGGCGACGGTAAAGACTTCTACATCGGCCGACGATACGCAGACTTTGTTCAGCTCCACAAGCGCATACGTCTAGAGTTACCCGGCAAGGTGCTCCCTCCACTTCCTCGAAAGAACAAGAAGGATGGTCTGTTGTCTTCATCAAATGCAGATGATGACGACGCAAGCTCAATCTCATCAGCTTCCACTCAAGGGCCGCCACCACCAGAACCGCAAGAGAGCAGCAGCGGTGGAGGTTTACGAAGCTACTTGTTTGGTGGAAGTCACAAGAGGAATGCCTCCCAGTCATCACTAGGAGGTAAATCGAGATCTCCACGGGCGTCCGGGGAGCACTCGCCATTCAAACAGGCACGCAAGCTGTATAGAGAGGAGCAGCGTGTGTCGCTTCGCGCTTTTCTCCGCAACTTCCTCCACAATGAACGCATCGCACAATCGAGCGCCATGGCAGAATTCCTTACCCACGATCCAATAGAAGTAAATGAGGAAGAGATGGAGGACATTGCACGTCGAGAAGAAATGGATGCCAAGCGGATACAAGAGCAAAAACAATTTTACGAAGTCGCAAGACAACGGGCTGCAGAGCTTGACATACACATGGAAAAGTTCAGACGCGAAATTGTAGAAGCCAACGGTCTCACCAATCTCTTCGCGGAAGTCAAGGCGAAGAACACCATCCGGGAACTCAAGCCTGAATACCAAAAGTTTGCGGAATGGTTACGTATAGAAATCGCTGCCACGATATACCATCTCTTCTTGGCAGAAGACAACTCTCCCGAACTATTCGCGCAATTGAAGCGCATACACTCGCTTGTACCGTACGGCGTGCTCAAAAATGTCATACGGATAGCCAACCCAGCAGCTGTCATGAGTGGAGTACTGGATCTTTTCCTTGCACAGCCTTTTGGAGCGCGGTCACTGCTGCAACGAATCTTTGGCATGGCTATTCATGACGGTGTCAACTCGGTACAAAAATCTATCGACACCCTGTCTTCTACTAAGATCAAAGACGAGGTTCTTTGCGCGAAAATCAAAGCATACGTGCAAGCGGACGAGGAGGTAAAGGACGTTATACGACAGGAGGCGGCAAAGGAGGACGTTGACGTCGTCATCACGATCCTCCGATCTGGCTTTTTCGAGCCTGAGCTGAGTTCGCAGCAAGTCGAGAAGGTCTTCAATGCCTACGTCGCGTGGAATAACGCGGTGGAGAACACAAGGCCAGGCCGACTGAGCCGAATGGCCAGCAGTCGTAGCAATCTCACAACAGGCGTAGCTAGCAACGCCCCAGTCGACAAAGAGTTCAAACAAGGCGCTGAACTGTTCGCACATCTGAAGCAATACCTCAAGCTGTGTCTCCGACAGAGGGACAAGACGATGATGCTTCAGATCATCGAGGAGGTAAGCATATCTTCAGTTGTTCATATTGAGATTGGTGCTAACACGAATTCAGCCTACTACGCTGCAGCTCTTCCGTGATTTGTTCACAATCTTCTACGAGCCGCTCGTTCGCGTGTACAAGTCAGCGAACGTATACAACAGTATAACGGACTTTGCCATGTTCGTTGACGACACTATCAAGACTATCGAAGCCTGTCAGCGTCAAGAAATATCCGCAGACCCCAACCAGACGGTGCAAGCCTTCATCGATCTGTGCGCGCGACATGAAGACAACTTTTACAAATTCGTTCATGAAGTGCACCTCCACGACAATGGGCTGTTCGACCAACTCATGGGCTGGCTGGAAGGCATCCTCGAGTTCTTGAGACACGGCCCCACTAGCGGTGGCAAGCTTGACATGAATGCGCTGGTTCAGGGTGCGATGGATTCTGGTGTGATCGACCAGAAGAAGGCGACCAGGGAGATTAACAGTCTCATCAAGTGGCAGACAGCGAGGAAAAAGTGGCACTCGGACAAGACAAGGCAGAAGATGGCTAGTGGAGGCGACGAGCCTGACGGCCTCTTGGGCGGCGGCATGGCTGGGTTTAAGTCTAGTGACTTTGGACTGAACGAGGTATGTCTGACCAATGTCCTTTTGCAGGACTGTCTGCTAACAATGTTACAGCTTGACCTTGCCGATCTCGAGCTCGACGACGATGCTACGGATTCCGAGCCTGAGGAAGACGACGACGAAGACATTGCAGACCCCATAGAGGCCGAACGCAAGAAGCGCGCAGCTACAGCCGAGAAGCTCAGGCGGAAGGCTGGCGAGCCGAAGAAGCCGCAGATTGAAGAGTTGTACAAGCTCAGCCCGAGCTTTGTCAGCATGCTGAGAGGTGTTCTAGCACGATAGAGAGTCGTGTTTGGCAGTAGATAGATACCACGGGTCGGACATGGATATGAGATGAGAGGGCTTATAGAGGGTAACCTAAGATGCCCTTATGAATACCTAGGACGAAGGCCGATCAATACCACTTTAATGCACTCTTGGATCGTTCTCGACGTTGGACAAGTGCTGCAGCCCTGAGCCCTGGCTGACTCGGCGCCACGTGCGGCGCAATTGGGCTAGCCCATGCACGATCCCGGGTTCTGGAGCTAGTGTTCCATCGCATAGCTGTCCTTTACAGCCGAGTGTCGCAACGCCCACGCGCTGTCTTGCTCACCTTATTTCACTTCTCTTGTACAATGATATTGCGGGTCTAGCACAAGGGGTGCTATACATTCCTTCACTACACGCGTCCCAATAAAACAACCACTGCAAACGCAATTGGGACTCGGAGCTCACAGGTCCCGAACCACACTTTCGCAGCACACGCTTTCCCCGCTGTCGCACTGAGACTCATCTGCACTACGAGAGCCTCTCGGCCTTTACTATCCCTTCGAATCACTCAACTATCTCTTCGCCTCAACTACCCTGCAGCGGTAGTCCTTCAACATGCCAGCCAAGTCCCGTTTCAACAGGCTCGATGCCTTCACCAAAACAGTCGAAGATGCGCGCGTGCGCACGACATCCGGCGGTATTGTCACAATAGTCAGCTTGTTGGTCATCTTCTACTTGACCTGGGGAGAATGGGCAGACTACAGGCGGGTAATAGTGCGCCCGGAGCTGGTGGTCGATAAGGGCAGAGGCGAACGCATGGAGATCAGCTTGAACATAACGTTCCCGCGCGTACCGTGCGAGCTGATCACGCTCGATGTTATGGATGTGTCTGGAGAGCTGCAGATGGGCGTCACGCACGGCATCAACAAGGTCCGCTTGAGTCCTGAGATTGAGGGTAGCACCGTTCTATCGACCACGGCGCTGGATCTGTGAGTGCGACCATGTCTTGTCTTGGACAATGCCAGGGATGTGAACATTGCTAACGTTTTCGAAGGCACAAGGACGAGGCGCAACATCTCGCTCCCGATTACTGCGGAGAGTGCTACGGCGCACCTGCTCCCACCAACGCGATCAAGGCCGGCTGCTGTAACACTTGCGACGAGGTCCGCGACGCATACGCTTCGATATCGTGGTCTTTTGGTCGTGGCGAGGGCGTCGAGCAGTGCGAGCGTGAACACTACGCCGAGCACCTCGACCAGCAGCGACAGGAGGGATGCCGTCTGGAGGGCAGCATTCGCGTCAACAAGGTCGTTGGAAACTTCCACATTGCGCCTGGAAAGTCGTTCTCCACTGGCAACATGCACGTGCACGACCTCGAGAACTACTTCAAGGACGAATACTCGCACACGTTCACCCACAAGATCCACCACTTGCGCTTCGGTCCTCAGCTGAGCGACGCGGTCATTGCGGATATGCAGAAGAAGCACCAGAACACCGGCCCTGGAGGATGGACTAGCCACCACATCAACCCGCTCGATAATACCGAGCAGCAGACCACCGAGAAGGCATACAACTTCATGTACTTTGTCAAGGTCGTCTCGACCGCCTACCTGCCCCTTGGCTGGGAGAAGGAGGCTCCTCGCCTTACTAAGCACGACGAGCTCCTTGGTTCGACCATCGAGGGCAACTACAAGGGCAGCATTGAGACCCACCAGTACTCTGTTACCAGCCACAAGAGGAGTCTTGCCGGCGGGAACGATGAGAAAGAGGGCCACAAGGAGCGCATCCACGCCAAGGGTGGTATTCCGGGTGTCTTTTTCTCCTATGTAAGCTATCCTCACCTATGCAACCGAATTGCAAAACATTGTAAACTAACCTCCGTCTAGGACATCTCACCCATGAAGGTCATCAACCGCGAAGTCCGTGACAAGACTTTCTCGGGCTTCCTCGTGGGCCTGTGCGCCGTGATTGGTGGCACTCTCACTGTTGCGGCTGCTGTTGATCGCGCACTGTACGAGGGCGTCAACAAGATCAAGAAAATTCACTCCCAGTAGACGAGTGCCGCATTGTGAGTTGACCTTGTTACATATCGTTTGCATTTACGGTTTCGGCAAGTAGCCTGGCGTTAGGATGGGTTCATGGTACCAGACGAGGATTAGACTTATAAGGGATAGTGGAATGGAGCAGAGAGGAGAGGAGCAGATGGGGCGCTGTGCTTAGGCATGCCAGCTTGTAGTATCTATGTCAAGAATATCTGAAAAATATGAAACTGTTTCATCACGTGCACATCCGCTCTTGACCAAATCCGCGGTGAACGTGAGTCGGTGTACTAAGTTTGTTGCGGTTTCACCCAATAGCCAAACTAAACCACAGTCACTGCGATCCTATTGTGGCTTGGTGAACGCACGGGCCCTTAACAAGCTCTCATAACGTAAAGCTACCCTCCACCTTTGCCTCACCTCACAAACTCAAACTTTTCTCACAACAACCTGAACAAGCTCACATCAACTCCCGACATTCATTCAATACTCACAAGTCACACTGTACAACTTGCCGACTAAAATGTCTACACCTCGAGGACGCGGGCGTGGCCGAGGCCGTGGTCGGGGCGGCGGAAACTTCTTCCAGCACCAACAGTCGGACGGCGATTTGGCCATGGGCGACTCGCGCGAATTCCAGCCGCGTGGTCGAGGCCGGGGAGGCAACCACTTCCAGAACAACCAGCAGCATTACAACAACAACAACCATTACCATGACGGCGACGACGGCAACTTCAACTCACGTGGTCGAGGCCGAGGTCGAGGACGAGGACGCGGCCAACCATTCCACCAAAACCAAAACCAGCACCGTTCGCACCAGGACCAGCCCGGAGACGACGAGCGCGACAAAAACCGTTCAGAAACCGTTGCACTCCTGGAAGGCTTCCTCGGCCGGCGGTACAACGCGTCGACCAAACTGCTCGACCTCAGCAGCATCGCCTCGGACGCCGAAGTGCTCAAGTCCGGCATGTTCAACAGCGAGACGACGCAGAAGAAGTTCTTCCCGGCGCTGATGGTCGTCTGCGACACGATGCTGCCCAGCCGCGAGCAGAAGATCAACGCCATCGAGAGCGTGTCGCTAGCCAACAATAACGTGCCCAACCTCAACGTCATCTACGAACTCGTCAAGTCGCTCAATCACATCAAGAACCTGGACCTCTCGGGTAATGCCTTTGCTAGCCTGTTGCCCCTCAAGCCCTGGAAGAACCGCTTCAAGAGCCTCGAGCATCTCATCGTCGATCCCCTGCCCGACATGAACTGGGAGGAGGAACTGGTCGATTGGTTCCCGCGCCTCAAGATCCTTAATGGCAAGCAGGTCAGGCCCGATGCGCAGCAACAGCCTCCTGCACCGCCGCCTGTTGCAGCTGCCGCTGCGGCTCCGGCGTTCTGCGCTGCGCCTGCGCCTATCACCCCGGAGCAGGAGCAGATGATCGTGTACGTCCAGCAAGCGACCAATCTGACGCGCGACTATGCGGTCCAGTGTCTGGAGGCGGGCAATTGGGATCTCCAGCAGGCGAGTGATTTGTTCACGCAGAGCAGGGCGACGCTGCCGCCCAGTGCGTTTATGGCTTAGAAGGCGCGGATGTAGGGTTGCTGGGCGCTGGCGTAGCTCGTGGTGAGCTGGACTCGGAACTACGGACATTGCAGGGCGGGCTTTTCCTTGAGTTATCTGCGCATTGGGTTCGTTTTGCATAGCATGGAGTATCGGCATGGGCGTTTGGCCTTCGGGCTGGGTTTCTCTACTTTGATGGATGCGTGGGTGGGTGGAGGATGTATATACCCGGGGCATGGAAAAGACGCTTCAGTGCAGCATAAGCATGAGTTCATTAGAGATGAAAACAATTAAGCCTTGTACGGTTCAGCAAACCTTTTCTTACCGTGACCATCTCTTACGATGCAAACATGCATATAACAACACATATTCGCAGAATAGTCGAACACATAGCTGAACAGATCGAACACATAGCTGAACAGATCGAAACTCGCCGCACTCGCAGCTCATATATTCCCACCAAACCATCTAATGACTTTTCCTCTGCGCATTCGCCAACGCACTATCCAACGCCGCAGTAACATCCACGTGAAACAGCGGGCGATTCAGCCCTTGAACCACCGCCTTGCGCGACACCCTCTTGCCCTCCCTGCCACCATACGCCTCACTGTACGCCAACTTTCTATCCAGACTCCCGTCCTCGCTCGAGCCATCGCCCTCCTCCACCGCCTTGACACCCTCGGCGGCCTCGATATCAAGCCCCGCCGCACTGCGCTGTCGCAGGTGCTTGTTCTCGCGCGCCTCCGCTGCAGCAGCCGCGCTGTCTGCGCCGCCCAGTTCCGCGACGCTGAAGATGGGTTTCCAGCGGTGTACGCCCGAGTCGTCCGGGTCGGGGGAATAGTATCCGAACCCAGCAGCGGCGAGCGCGCGTTTCGTCCAGCGGTTGTTGATGTTGGTGAAGTGCCAATCGACCGTGTCGGGCGCGGCCCATTTATCCAGCTGGTTGCGGACGTCGATCAGGTTCTGTATTGAGGTGAGGTCGACGTTGTTGACAGACGACATGTCGAGGATGATAGCCTTGAGCGTTGGGCGCGCCTCGTGGTCGGCGGTTTCCTTGCCGCGGCGGGGGCCGGGGTCATTCCAGGGACGGTCACCGGGGCGGGCGTATGCGGTGGGGTTTGTGCGGCGGGTCTTTTTGAAGATGGCTTCGGTTAGGGCGTCAAGGTAGTGGTTGGCGTTGGGGTAGTTGAAGCCTTCGCTGAAGCGGTAGATGAAGATGCCAGGGTAAGGGTCTTCTAGGCCGATCAGTGGGTTTGAGCCGTCGTGGTGGTCGATAGGGAGGAATATGTTGCGGATGGAGTCCTCGGGTTGCTGGGGGATCTTGCCAGAGCCGGGCTCTTTGCGGTCCTCTCTATTGCTGTCGGTTCGCTCGAGAATGTGGTCTCCGACGACGGAGTGAATTGTGGCACGTCCCATGAACCGACCTTTGGCCTTGAACGCACGGAACAGGAACAGCGCTGCGGAGACAGATACCGTCACATAGATGCCGTTCTCGATGCTGCTGAAGATGGTGACCAGAACTCCGGCAAAGAAGATGAAGACCTCGAGGGGAGATATTCTCCAAAACTGGTAGACAGTGTTCGGTGGCGTGATCAGATCACCGACAGCGTGAATGATGACGGCGGAGAGAGCGGCGTTAGGAATGTACCAAAACATGGCCGGGAGAGCGTAAATCGCGAGAAGGACTACGAAAGCTGTGATGACACCAGCGAAAGGAGTGCGAACACCAGCCTTCGATTTGATGGCTGTTCTGGAGAATGATCCTGTTGCTGGGTATGCTCCAAGGAACGGACCAAGACAGTTAGTCACACCAATGGCCACAAGCTCCTGTGAGGGGTTGATCACATAGTTGTTGACTCTTCCGAAAGATTTCGCGATGGAGATGTGCTCGATGAGAAGGACAATGACAGTAGACGGGAGCTCAGACGCAAAAGACTTGATGATGTCGGTCGTGATATTGGGTATGCGAGCATGCTTGAATCCTAGTAGACGTCAGCAATGCAAAATAAAGATACTGGTTGGCAAACTCACCTCGTGGAACAGACCCAAGAGTGGAGATCTTTGGCTTTGTTCCGTTGGCCCTGTGATGACGATTGACCAGATAACTGAAAAGAACATATAGCAGAATGACAAAGGCCGTCCGCAGAGTGTTCAGGAAGAAGAAGGTCTTCGCTCGGCTCGGGAAGCGCTTTGCAAGCTGGTTGCAGGTGAAGCGGATCAAGTATAGAAGGAAGAGGGCTGTCAGTCCGAACGAAGCATTGATATCTGTTGTGCCTAGGTGCTTAAGTGAGTTGATGATAACCTTGTAGGTGGACTCTCGGTTGTTGACATTTTTGATACCCATCAAAGCGGGAAACTGGCCAACTCCGATATTGATTGCGGATCCAGTCATGAATGCAGAAATGGCAGGCAGGGAAATCAGGTCAACAATCCAGCCTAATCGAATCAATCCAAGGAAGAGGACGATGGCACCTGAGATGATGGCCAGCGAAGATGCAACAATATCCCTTGGGACACCGGGTAGCCTTTCCTCGGCTCTCAAAATCACGTTTCCAGTGACAGTCGAAAGCACGGCGACAGGGCCGATGGTGATATCCTTGGAGGTCGCAAAGAACCAGTAGATCAACACACCCATGAACGATGAGTAGAGTCCGAATTCGACAGGGAGCTGAGCCAGCTTGGCGTAAGCCATACTTTGGGGGACGACGACGGCACCGACAGTGATACCTGAACGCTTTAGCGCAAGCTCGAGAGTTGAGAAACGACAGACTTACCAGCGACAAGATCTCCTGTAAGCCACTGCAAGTTGTACCGCGATATCCAATGGACGAACGGGAACAGACTCCAGAAGTACTCAAGCCATTCGCGACCGCTCGGCGTGATGTGGCATATCCATTCCCATGCAGAGGGCTCATGTTCAACATAAGAGTCTGCAGAGTCGATGGAGAAAACGCTCTCTCCTCGTGTGATGCGGTCTGATCCAGTCTCGTTACGGTAGTGCAGGTCGATACCAAGGACCTTTGCGAGGCCATGACCGACCTTGGTGGCTGTAGTAGCCATGGTGTAGCTGTGGATATTCTTCTCGTCAAGTCTGATGGATGATCGTCGGTGTCTTCAGACGGACTGGTGTAACTTAAGTAAGCTCGACAAGACTGAACAAGCTTTGACAGCTGTGTCAGAGGTGCCAGGTGCCCGGAAAGCTTATGTATAGCGCTGACTAGATGGATGGGCGCGCAATCTATTGTGCGACTGGCCCGATAACCTTGTGTATCCTAGGCTACAGGTCCAACGGCTATAGGTCCTTCAAGTGTCTGCTTGGGATCGACTTCCTGGGTGTGCGGTATTAAGACGGTCGCCGCGCTTGATGGTGCAGAATCCGGAAAGGCCAGTAGCTTCGGCGACGCCTTCAAATTGCTTGACCTGGCGGCGAAATTGCGTGACCGGGTGCTCTCAAAAGCAAAGAACCAAACACACGGGACCGACTACGCGAAGTGAGACTTGCGAATTGAGCGGTGCAGTTGGTACCTGAGGTTAGAACGGCAGAGTATGGGAGGTGGGCACGAGCATCCTGAGCGAAGGCAATTGAGATTACTCCAGCATAAGCGCAAGAGTTTAACAGATGACATAACTCTGTGTTCGCCGGACAATAACGGGTCTATTAGAGGCCTACGGTGGTGACGCCGCTCGCCGCGACGATTTGAGATGAGTGTGCAGGGATACTCGGGCGCTGGCAGGGTTGGTGCGGAAAGGATGTGATGGTCGCTGGCACGGCCAGGTTAGCATCCAATCGAAGTCGACACACAGCTTATGGCGTGCTCGGAGCCACAGATGTCGTCTTGTCGTTGTGCGAACGCCATGGTCTTGCCTAGGCAGTGGCGCTGACAGGTTGATTCCAGGAACATTCGCTATCACGTCCCTCACTGACGTTTGTGCGCCAGCGCCGCGGAAGGTCGCTCACGAGCTCGTGTTTTTGCTATCTGCTTCGACAGCTTGGAGCTCGTGATATTCCAGCATTCTGTCGCCATCTGTGTGGCTTTGTTCGGACGCTCTTTGATTCTCCACGCTCCACAGCGCCAGCTTGGCTTATGACGCAATGCCGTCGTGGGAGGTACCTATTTCCACATGTGTTGAGACAACGCGAGCAGAATCGGCGGAAACTAGCATCTCTCTCGGATCGCAGTTTGTGCATTTGCATCTTCGGAAGAAAGCCGCGGTTGAGGTCGCGAACGGCCTGATCCGTTCAAGCTTCGCGGCGGAAGGGACGATGTCGGCAGACGTTGAAATGACATCAGAAGGCCACTTTGTTCTTTGACCGCCTGGCGATCTGCGACCATTTTGCAAAAGTGAATTCCTTTCTACTATTCTGCTGGCTGCACAGTAATGTTTGCTTCCAAGTTGCCATCCGAATGGAGGTGAAGTTGCGGCAAGGCTCCGCAAGGTGGGTTTCTCGGCAAGTACTGCATGGGATGAAGTTGGCTTTCCCCTTCCGGATTGCTCCACTAGAGTAGTGCGGCTAAGCGGCCCTTAAGATGAAGAGAATTGCATGTGCTGAAATTAAAGTTGGTGGGATGTTGGCTTAGATACGGTTTGATAAAGGAACGTTGTCGTGCAGACATGCAAAGTTCGCCAAGTAGTGCTGTAACTTTTGCTAGTGTCGCAGCCGACTTCTAGAACGAAGAGCATGCTTCTTGTTCAAGCACGAGCCAGGTTGCTGAGTTGCAAAATTCGAAGCATATCAGTCTACCTATCAAAGGGGCTCTCGTAGAGGGTTGCTAAGGCTACCTGGATAGGGCTACCCAGGTAATTTAACATTCGGGCCACGTGACTTAACCCCTTCACTCGTACACCGATCCGAATGTGTCATCTTGTTCGCGACAACTACCGAGTTTATCAATAGATATTGCATACACAGAAACTGAAGAAGTGTGCTTACTATTGATGCGTCGTACTTTGCAGCTAGAAAAGGAGAGTCACAGAATTTACTGTATCATGAAGACGCGACTCTACCCGAATACAGATATTGAACCTCATGAATACAGGCATTCACTTTGCCATCATCATTGCGCATAGCTGCTAATCACGCATTCCAAGCTTTGCATGATTGGAATTCTGTTTGTGAAAGCAAAATGTTTGCTTCCACGATTAGAATCCTTACAAAATAAAAAACGTACCGATGCCCGAAGAGTCTTCGTAACAAAATTGTTTTAAAGAGAGCTCCATCTTCTCAACCTCATGGGCACGCGACACAAACCCCACGCCGCCGCACGAGCCTCATCTCCATCCATTCACTGCGGGGTCCCCTCACATCGCATCTCGGCCGCGCAGCGACCCACCTAAGCAGTAACAAGAGTAAGCCTAGCAGCACGCCTCAAACTGCTTTTCCGTCCAACCACACCCCAAGATTTCTCGCACGAAGAGAGAAGTGAGTGAGAGAAGTGAGTCACAAGCACGGAAAAGGCCTTCCAGCAAGCTTATATCCGAAGCCATGCGCTAGCCCATGATCCTCGCTAAAAGCACGACCTCTCGACGAAAGCCCATCTCCTGCTCTCCAACCTCTCGTCCTGCGAGTATTCCCACCTTTTCACTAAGGCGGGAGACGTATCCCCAGCATGTCTGCACGCATCCTCTCGCGCACCGCGGATTTTCTCGGCATAACGTCGCTGAACGCTATCGGTCGGGATGCCTACATCATCATCGCCCTGCGCTCGCTGCGCATGTTCACGGCGGGGATACCTAGCTTGATCCTCGCGCTGTTCTTCGCGAGCTTGGAGTTTCCGGACACGCGGATTGGGATATTCATGACGCTGACGCTGCTCGGCGACGTCATGCTCTCTTTACTCCTCACGCTCGTAGCCGACAAATTGGGCCGGAGGAGGATCCTGTTCATGGGGAGTGTGATGATGGCGGGGAGTGGCGTGGTGTTTGCGCTGTCGGAGAGCTTCTGGGTGTTGTTGGTGGCGGCGGTGTTTGGGATTATTAGCGTGACCGGCGCAGATTGTGGGCCGTTTAGGGCGGTTGAGGAGAGTATTCTGAGTGGGTTGACCGACGGGAAGACGAGGAGTGATGTGCTTTCGTGGTATGTTACAGCGACGACGATGGCGGGGGCAGTAGGCGCGGAGGTTGCGGGGCGGACGGTGCAGGCGTTGGAGAAGAAGAGTGGGAATACGACCAAGGCGTTTCATGCGTTGTTTTGGGCGTATGCTGCTTTTGGGATTCTGGGGGCTGTGTTGTGCTTGGGGTTGAGTGAGAGGTGTGAGGCTGCTGGCGAGAAGAGGGAGATGGCGGAGCGAGGGCAGAGTGGTGAAGAAGAGGAGGAAGTGTTATTGGATGCCATGACGCCTAGCACTACCGATGGCTTTGAGGATGCTGGACACCGCAGTACGACACCGGCTCAATCGCCGAAGAAGCAGAGTTACTTCAGTCAAATCTCCCAGTCGACACGCTCCATCATGTACAAGCTGTGGATCCTTCTCGCAATTGACTCTTTAGCCGACGGAATGACTCCCTACTCCCTCATGAACTACTATGTCGACCAGAAATTCCACCTATCCAAGGCCACTCTCGGAGACATAACTTCAGCATCGCAATTCCTCTGCGCTTTCAGTGCCGTTTTCGCCGGTCCACTCGCCAAGCATATCGGTTTGATCAATACCATGGTCTTCACACATCTTCCTTCTTCAATCGCCAGCGCCTTCATCCCACTACCAAGCAGTGTTGGATGGACAATCGGCCTGATGCTCTTCCGCGCTTCTCTCAACAGCATGGATCAAGCTCCTCGCACCGCTTTCATCGCTGCAGTCGTGAAGCCCGAGGAGCGCACGGGTGTCATGGGCATCACGAGCATGCTACGTACACTCGCTATGAGTGCTGGCCCATCCATCACCGGTTTGCTCTCCGGAAACGGCACCTTCTGGGTCGCTTTCCTTGCTTCGGGTATATGTAGAGTCACATACGATCTCGGATTATGGGTTCTGTTTGTCAACGTCAAAGTAGACAAAGATGCTGGAAGAGAGAACAAGATTGAGAGTGCGGACGATGAAGCTTGGAATGGGTTGTTGAGCGATACTGATAGCGAGCAGAGTGAAGATGATAGAAAGAGCAAGGATGTCGAACAGGGTCAGAGGAGTGTCTAGGTTGAGAGCATGAAGTCTATTGGAATAGCATTGTTGAGTTGCCCTAGATAAAACTCTGCTGTGTTTAGGCCAGTCGTAACGCTAGCTCCTTGGATAACACACAGGTGCGTGTATGAGCATCGCTAACAATATCCATCTGAGTCCTCGAAGACCACTTCCACATCCCGACCGGCCAGCGTATCTACTAGGATTTTTATATGTTCTTTGTATGTACCATCCTCAATGCGAGCGACCAGAGCAAACCTCTGAAGGCTTGGCAAGCGATCAACAGGAGCGTTTACGGTGCTCACACAACCGACATGGCAATGGATACACCACCAGTACTTGATGGCCTTGAGCTGTGACAAGTTAAATCTTTTGAACAGAGGCTCAGGTTCACTCCACCCGTACTCTGCGTCCGCTCCCCCGAACTCATTAAGACCGAAGAACAAGAGCGCAGATTCGGAGTGGGTTTGCCGACAGGTCTTGGTTATGCTGAGTATGTTCCCGATGACTTGTATTCTCTTCAACTTTGCGTTGATGATGATGAGTGGCCGCTTCGAACCATCGAGATCGATTCGATGGCCTTGGAGAACGTTGGCGTAAATGGCGTTCCGGATCTCTGCTGGAAGGCGAAGGAACGATGACGTCTTCTGGTTCTGAAGAGAGCTGCAATTACCATTAGACGAATATCAAATACAGAAAGACAGTCAATATTTACATCTTGTCTGCTTCAAGCGGGGTCAGACCTGTACCATGGGCCTCAAGGATTGTTGCGTCATTTATCGTGTCCTGCATCTTGGGTGTTTACTACCCTTCAAGAGAAGCGTGCGTTGGTGGTGAGGAGGACTTGTAAGGTTGGCAGTGAGAGGTTGATCAATTAGAGGCGGAACAGGGTTGCACGGTGACTCTAAACGTTAGTAGAGTAAAGATCAAGTAGGCGGGGTGCGCGCTCAGTGAGCGAACGAGCGCACAAGCTCAGGGGCACGTGACACCTGGTCGCGCCTTCTAGTCACTTCAATGCTCCCACGTGTGATGATGTCACAGGGCTGCTGGCAATATCTCGCAGTACCGACGCAACAAAACAAGGACCCCGTTCTCACTCCAGCGACCTTGAAGTTTCTCGCATTTGCAGTTCAGAACGGACCTCCAATTACTCCTTCGACAACGGCAATCAAGTGGAATAGCGGCCCAGGCGATGTCCTTCAAGGGTCTCTCCAATGATGAGGCGTCGGCCATGTAATTGATCTCTTGCGCCTCTTACATTTCGAGTGAATTTGATGATTTTGAAGCACCCTCCGCAACCAGAAAGACTCCCTGCTGCTCCGCCTGCCTGCAGAACTTCGCAACCTCATTTACGGATATGTGTTCGACCGCATCGGGATCCATTTTCACTACCCAGGCGTAAGGTCGTGGCTAGTATATGAACAGGAATCTTCGCGCAATCTGCCTGTCACCGCATACGCCCTCGTCAACTCCACAGCCGCATGTCGCCAAATCCGTGCCGAGGCCGAAATCCTCTTCTTCGAGAACACAGAACTGGGCTTCGTCGACTGGTACGCCATGTGGAAGACCCTGTCAAAGATTGAGCCTAGGCAGCGAAGGGCTATCAAGACTCTTCGAATCAGAATTTACAGAAGGCTGTTCAAGGGAGACGTCTATCCGCTTAAGCACTGGGATGGTCTCGAGTGTGTCTATCTCGATTCCCCGAACACAAGTCAACAACTCTTTACAGCGCTCAGGACACTGTTTGGAAAAGCGGACCTGCAATTTGTGTGATGCTCGATGCAAGTGGGTGCCGCATAAAGACATCCCTCGGCGAGAATTTGTTCTAGAACACAAGGTTCAACAAACGAGCCGTTCCAGTACATAGTATAATGCAAACAAATGTACAACCTTCAAGTCGCAAGTGAAATAGTATAGCATGATTGACCGTGAGTGGCTGCTGTTCCGGCGGTCCTTATTATTGAGTGCCTCGATCACATATCTGGGTCATCGCTAATATGGAAGCGGTTCGGTTGTAGCTGCGTCAGGATGCTCGTCCGGTCCGGCGTTCGCTTTGGCCTTTTTCATCTTTTTCTGTTGGCTCTTCGAAATCGGAGCTTTGTTCTCAAGCGGATTTCCTTCTAAGCTACCTCCTGGCCGCTTGCCATTCTGGTTCGTGGTCGACATGCCCTTCCCCTTTTGTGTCGCCTTCTCTTTTTCTACATGTACGGGCTTCTCGCCACCATAGACGATGTCAACGACGCCCTTGTAGCTCTGCCGCTTGAGTCGCGCGAATTCAACCACACTCCGCGGCTCTTTTGTGAGGCCGTCCTTGCCCTTCTCACTGCCCAAGCCCCATACGGAAGCTAGGTTGATGATGTCGCTCGGTGCGCGTATGCCGAGTACATTCCTCGCGTCTGAACTGAAGATCAGGCCTCGTCCTCGTGTGACTCGTATGAGCTGTGTCGCATTGCTGATCAGATTGCGCTTCGCCATGGGGTCGGTGGAGAGGATTCCCTGGCTGTAGCATAGCTCGATCTTGATACCGCGTGCTATTGCCATGCCCAACATGGGGAACTTGAAATGTTTCTCCATCTTGCGGGTCAGATCCAGCGATATTATGTCGACATCGAGGCTCTGGCATGCCTGCTGCAGTGTGCGCTCATCGGTCGGACGAGCAGCAACGAGATCGTACAGCTGTTGCAGCTGGGGTATGCGGAAGTTCGAAGCGGCATCGGTCAGGAAGATGTTGCATCGTCGCAGGATACGCAGGTTTGGTGGTTTGGGGAAGGGAAGTGGGCCGGTGACGGGCGAGTTCTGCAGACTGATCAGCAGCCGTGATGCGAAAGACGGCGCAAATGAAGCAGCTCTTGTTTCGCCCAAGAGGACATATAGAATGAACAACAGTAACACGTGAGTCGCGTATATCTACATACCAGGTCGGAGGGCAGCTTTCCTGAAAAAGTGTGAGTGAGAGCTACCACATCAAATCCTACTGCAGTGCGTCAGCTATTGCGCGCATTTACGAACGTCGGACTGCGCTCACATTCGTCGAGGAAGACGACGGTGCGCTGTAGTTCCCTCATCGCATCCGTCCAGGGCACATTTAGGTCGTGGAACATGTCTGCGGTGAATGCGACGGGAAACGCGGGATTTGGAGAGCTTCGAGAACGCGACACCAAAAAATCTTAGTACGGCTGGCTGTCACAAGCTTCCCCACGGCAGTCGCTCGGAGCTCGACCACAGTCACGTGATTCGCTAAGTGCGTGCAGCCACAAGCAGCCTGCACGACGACGACAAGGCGCAGGCGGAGCTCTCTCTCGGCATCAAAACATCCCCGTGTTACTCGACTGCTCAATCACCTGCTGCTGCACCGCCTCCTCTCCGTGCGCCCCGTCGACGAGTTTCCAGGCGTTTTCCTCGGAACAAGGCAGCTGCGCTCGGCGTGCTTGCTGGCCTTGCGTTCGTCCTCTTGCGTCCCGTTCTCCTCCGCTTCTTCTCCCCCCACCACGAGCCTCCTGGTGACCACGCCGACCCCTCTGCGCCCAAAACCCTCACTGGCACGTCGCCACTGCCCGTAGCGTCGCTTTCGCCCAGTATGGCGCTGAACAACACCACGGGCGCAACGAGCATTGCCCGTGTTTATCCCGATGTCAACGCGAACATGCCCCGCTCCTACTGGGACTACGACTCGGTCAACATCTCCTGGGGCGTCCTGGAAAACTACGAAGTCGTGCGAAAGATTGGGCGCGGAAAGTACTCGGAGGTTTTCGAAGGCATCAACGTCGTCAACTACCAGAAATGCGTCATCAAAGTCCTGAAGCCCGTCAAGAAGAAGAAGATAAAGCGCGAAATCAAGATCCTGCAAAATCTGTCCGGCGGCCCCAACATCGTCTCGCTGTTGGATGTAGTGCGCGACAACCAGGTTAGTGATGGTTCCGACTGGATTGGGGATTGGGTATTTCGTCTCATCCAAGTCGTGCATATGGCAGCACTGCTAACAAGCGTTGACACAGAGCAAAACACCGTCGCTGATATTCGAATATGTCAACAACACCGACTTCCGGAGTCTTTACCCCAAGTTCCAGGACTACGATGTGCGGTTCTACATAAATGAGCTCCTCAAGGCTCTAGACTTCTGCCACAGCAAAGGCATCATGCACCGGGATGTCAAGCCTCATAACGTTATGATCGATCATGAGAAGCGGAAGGTCAGTCGATGGCATCAGTATTGGGTTCTATGAAGCTGACAGAGTCTAGTTACGGTTGATTGATTGGGGTCTTGCTGAATTCTACCATGCCGGTACCGAGTACAACGTCCGCGTTGCTTCGCGTTACTTCAAAGGCCCGGAACTGCTGGTCGACTTCCAGGAGTACGACTACTCTCTCGACATGTGGTCGCTCGGCGCCATGTTCGCATCCATGATCTTTAGGAGAGAACCATTTTTCCACGGCAACAGCAACTCGGACCAGCTTGTCAAGATTGCGAAAGTCCTAGGAACCGAAGACTTGTTCGACTACCTCGACAAGTACGATATCGAGCTAGATGCGCAATACGACGACATTCTAAGCCGGTATCCCAAGAAGCCATGGCACTCTTTCATCAACGCGGAGAACCAGCGTTTTGTCAGCAACGATGCCATCGACTTTCTTGATAAGCTTCTGAGATACGACCACCAGGTGAGCGACGCGGTTTCAGCATCAAGGGTATGCACTGACATTCGCAGGATCGTCTCACAGCCCAAGAAGCAATGGCGCATCCATACTTTGCCCCCGTCCGGCAGGCAGCACAACAAAACAGCAGTGCCGCAACATGATTGATACCCGCTTCAGTAACTAGACCTCAAGTAATGGCATGAATACACAAACACGAGATGCTCACTTCAGTCTCGCATCCCATGATGCTCCTAGCGGGTTACTACTTCTTCTTACCGATGATATCTTGTCCCCCAAGATGACTTATTTGGGAGCAAAAGTCACGTTAACGGTTGATGGGTTCTGGCGCTCTCCTTTTGCATACGTATTGCGTGGTCGGCTAGGCTGCTGGAGGAATATCGACTTTGGAAATCTCTGTTCGAATGGACTGCAAGCATGGCAAGGCGTTAGAGTGTTAATTCATCCATGGAATTTCATGCCGTCGGTCCGTCAATCGTCAGTCGCAAATATGTCCGCGGTACACACGAGGCATACATGAACGCGACATTGTGACTCCCAACACCCAATCTAGCCAGCTCTACGCGGAGGTGGCCGAGAAATGTGACACGCTTGAACCACTCCTCTCTAGCCGACCGAACGGATGAGTCCGAGATGATTACGGTGAGCTCCTACGGTGACATGCCCTAATTGCTTTTCCTGCTTTTCCACATCCGGTGCAAAGAGATAAACATACGTCATTTGTCCAAATATACAGACCAGAGGCGCATTACGTGGGCTGTCGCATGATTTGATTCGGTGTCCATGATGAAGGTGGATATGCAGACGCTCGGATGCTTTGGTGTTGCGGGGAGACTCGCAGCAGCTGCTCACAAAGTGGGCTTGGCTTGAGTCAAGCTCGGAATGACTGGACTTTTTGTTGCTCACTCATATGCCGCCCCGCGCACCTGCATTTCGCACTGCTGCTTGCAGACGATACCTGCAATACCCACTACAACGTGCACCCCTTCGCTCGTGCCCGGCCGTCCTGCACACAGGCCAATTGCGACCACAACTCTACACCTTTCCCCACGCTGAGCGCGTGCTCACAGCCCACTACACCACCCCCACCATGGCGCTCAACGCCAGCTCGCATAACGTCGCTGGCGAGAAGACCGGGCCCAGCACCGCCGCTCCTCCGGCTGTTAGCGACGATGTTAAGAAGGACTTGCTCGATGCCGCCAACACAGACGCCGTCGGCCAGTCTGCGCCGGGTCGCGAGAACGAAAAGGGCGTAGAGAAGAAGGAGAAGAGCGCCAAGGAGCTCGAAAAGGAGCGCAAGAAGGCGGAAAAGGACGCAAAGTTCAAGGCGAAGAAGGCGGCTGCAGCTGGCGCGCCGAAAGAAGGCGGGGCTCCGAAAGAGAAGAAGAAGAAGGGCAAGGAGGAGGAGCAGTTGCCCGAGTACGTCGAAGAGACGCCCAAGGGAGAGAAGAAGCGCCTACAGAGCCTGGATGGTCCTTTCACCAAAGCATACATCCCCAAGGTCGTCGAGTCGGCATGGTGTGAGTACCCCGCGCGCAAGAATAACTTACATCCCACTGACAATCGCTAGATGACTGGTGGGACAAGGAGGGCTTCTTCAAGCCTGACATGCCCAACGGAAATGTCAAGAATGCCGGCCACTTCGTCATCCCGATCCCCCCACCAAACGTCACTGGCAAGCTTCACTGCGGTCACGCCCTCGCTACGTCACTACAAGACGTTCTGATCCGATGGCATCGCATGCGCGGCTACACCACACTCTATCTGCCTGGTTGCGATCATGCTGGTATTGCGACACAGAGCGTTGTCGAAAAGATGCTCGCGAGGCGTGAGAACAAGACCCGACACGATCTTGGGCGCCAGAAGTTCATTGAGCGGACAATGGACTGGAAGACCGAGTACCACCAGCATCTGACGCATACCCTGAAGCGCATGGGAGGCTCATTCGATTGGACTCGGGAGGCCTTCACCATGGACAAGAACTTGTCCAAGGCCGTTACTGAGAGCTTCGTCAAGATGCACGAGGATGGCCTAATTTACCGCTCAAATCGCCTCGTCAATTGGTGCACACAACTCAACACAGCCCTCTCAACCCTCGAAGTCGACAATAAGGATCTTGCTGGCCGTACACTACTCTCCGTTCCTGGATACGAGCGCAAGGTCGAGTTTGGTGTCCTGACCCATTTCAAGTACGCCATCCAAGGAACCGACAAGTTCATCGAGGTCGCCACCACGCGTCCCGAGACGATGCTTGGTGACTCAGGTATTGCCGTGCACCCCAAGGACGAGCGATACAAGGACGTTGTTGGCCTGCAAGCGAGGCATCCATTCGTTGACCGTCTCATGCCCATCGTCGCTGATGAATACGTTGACCCTGAATTCGGTACCGGTGCTGTCAAGCTGACACCTGCACACGATGCAAACGATTTCAACCTCGGCAAGAAGCACAACCTGGCTTTCATTAACATCCTTAACGACAATGGCACTATGAACAAGAACACCGGTAGCTTTGAAGGTCAGAAGCGGTTCGATGTCAGGTACAGCATTGTCACTGCTTTGGAAGAGAAGGGCCTTTTCGTCAAGAAGGAGGATAACCCCATGAAGGTCCCCATCTGCTCGAGATCTGGCGACGTTATCGAGCCTATCATGAAGCCACAGTGGTGGATGAAAATGGAGGGTCTCGCCAAGCCCGCCATTGAGGTCGTCAAGAGCGGCGAGCTCAAGATCAAGCCAGTCACGTCTGAGAAGGTTTACATGCACTGGATGAACAACATCCAAGACTGGTGTCTGTCGCGACAACTTTGGTGGGGTCACCAGATCCCTGCCTACTTCGTCAACATTGAGGGCGGTGCGGGAGATCGGAGCGACAATGACACATGGGTCACAGGCCGAACTGAGGAGGAGGCACAGAAGAAGGCGGAGCAGAAGTTCCCCGGCAAGAAATTCACATTGGAGCGCGACGAGGACGTACTCGACACGTGGTTCTCATCTGGATTGTGGCCTTTCAGCACTCTTGGATGGCCAGAAAAGACCCTTGACTTTGAGAAACTCTTCCCTACCTCTGTACTTGAGACTGGTTGGGACATTCTTTTCTTCTGGGTTGCCAGGATGGTCATGATGTCGCTTCACTTGACTGGAAAGGTTCCCTTCACAGAGGTGTACTGCCATTCGTTGATCAGAGATTCAGAGGGCAGGAAGATGTCGAAATCTCTCGGCAACGTTATCGACCCCGTTGACATCATGGATGGTATTACTCTCGAGAAGCTGCACGACCAGTTGAAGATGGGTAACCTAGACCCTAAGGAGCTCAAGTCTGCGGAAAAGTACCAGAAGACCTCGTTCCCTCAGGGTATCCCCGAATGCGGTGCTGATGCGCTACGCATGTCTCTCGTCGGTTACACCACAGGTGGTGGCGACATTTCCTTTGATGTCAACGTCATCCATGGCTACAGGAGATTCTGCAACAAGATCTATCAAGCAACGAAGTACGTCTTGGGACGATTCGGAGACCTCACACCTCGCGCGAAGATCGCAAAGTCTGGAAAGGAGTCCCTGCCCGAGCGATGGATTTTGCACAAGCTCACCGCCTCGGCGAAGAAGATCAACCAGCATCTTGATGCCCGGGAGTTCTCGCTCGCGACGCAGGTCGCCTACAAGTACTTCTACGAGGTAAGGAGCTCACACACCAATCATCGTGAATGCGTGCTGACATACTATAGTTCTTGTGCGACACTTACATCGAGAACAGTAAGGCCATCTTTGACGGGGGCAGTGAGGAGCAGAAAGAGAGTGCCAAGCAGACTCTTTACACAGCTATTGAGGGAGGATTAACTATGATCCATCCCTTCATGCCTTTCTTGACCGAAGAGTTGTGGCAGCGCTTGCCCCGACGGGAGAGCGACAAGACGCCTTCGATTACCGTTGCTTCATTCCCAGAGTACATCCAAGAGTTTGACGATGCGGCTGCGGAGGACGAGTATGAACTACTGGTCGACTCTGCCAAGGGTCTTCGCTCCCTCACTGGGGAGTACGCTTTCAAGGAGGGCGCAAAGACTTACATCCAGGCGCTCGATAACAAATCGCAAGGAACTCTCTCCACATCAACATCTCTCCCGTCGATCAAATCTCTTGCCGGAAAGACCGTCGCCGAGATCACCATCCTCTCGCCGTCAGACCCCGCACCGACTGGTTGCGCCGTATACACCATCGGATCCGCAGCTACTGCGTACCTCGACGTCAAAGGCCGCATCGAGATTGACAAGGAGATCACAAAGGCTCAGGACAGACTCGTCAAGGCCAACGAGACTATCCAACGCCAGAAGAAGATCATGGACGATGAGTGGGAACAGAAGGTCAGCGATGTTGTCAAGGATCTGGAGAAGAGCAAGCTCAAGGATGCGGAGACGGAGGCGAGGAATTGGCAGGCTAGTATTGAGCAATTTGAGAGGCTCAAGCTGGAGTAAACTCTCCGGTCTCGGAAGTACGGGATGGACAGTAAGCTCGTCCAACTTCTTGGGTGAGATGCAGCACGTGTCAATCTAACGACCAAACAAGACGTCTTCTCCTCAACGTTTCTTTCATGTATTAGAATAACAACCATGCCACAAAAGCAAACTTCATTCTCTCCTGCACACAAATCTTATCGTGTAAGAATCATCGAGAGAGACCCACTTCGCCCGTGTCCCCACCCCGAGCAGGAATTTTCTTTCACGCACACATCCATCCACACGACCTAAGTGCAGAATCACTTTGCAGCCACGACAAACATGAGTACATGTACCAGTTAACATTCTAGTATTCTTCATGAACTCGGCCTAATGGCCCAATGGCAAGGCGCTTGACTACGACTCCCCCCTAATCAAGAGATTCCAGGTTGTAAGTTACACACATCAACATCAGCTTCAATTCGAATCGCAACTAACACTCTCCCAGCGACCCCTGGTTAGGTCAAACACACAAATGTGTGATTTCTTTCTTTTTGCCCCTGCTCATCCCGCATGTAGTCAACGTCTCATTTTTGCCCTCACAGCGCCGCCCCGTCCACAAGTCTCCTCCTGACATCCCTGAACACATCCTCCCCGCCGTCAAGCATGCGCACATTAACACACGTCATATCTGGATAGAACGCAGCGTCTCGACTGCGCGCCATGCAACTCGCGCCACACGCTCCGCAGAAGTAATGCGCCATCTTATGCGTGCCGAACGTATACACCTACCTCGCCCATCAGCAAACCCCCCAAGTCATGTTGAAAACAATTGGGAAGGAGGACGACGGACCTTGAACGCCGTCAAACTGCCCGTGAGAAACGTGACGTTGGCGTTGGAAGGGTAGATCATCAAGTATCCGTTTTTCACGCAGATGCTGCAGTTGCATTGGGAGATGCGCGCGGAGACGTCGGAGAGGGGCGGGGAGGTGGTCACGGTGTATGTGAAGGCTGCGCAGTGGCAGGAGGCGGTGTATGTTTGTGAGAGGGGGGAGGGAGGGGCGAG
>Ga0265780_10001206_pt1 | contig 37501 bp, 41 predicted proteins | sample P1T30metagenome_FD_192432 | JGI IMG/M metagenome (GOLD analysis project Ga0265780, IMG submission 192432) | Plant litter microbial communities from East Loma Ridge, Irvine, California - P1 T30 | ecosystem: Environmental > Terrestrial > Plant litter > Unclassified | place: USA: California...
ATGCCTGGTCCGACCGGGCTGGCGGCACCTCGGGCGCCCTCTGGGGCTCCGCCCTCGCCAGCCTCGGCGCGGCCGTCGGCGACGCCGCGGCCCCCGACCGCAACAGCGTTTGTCTCGGGGTCTCCTCCGCGACAGAGGCGATCCTCGAGTTCGGCGCGACCGTCGGCGACAAGACCATGGTCGACGTGCTCGTCCCCTTCGACGCGGCGCTCATCGCCGCCGTCGACGGCGGAGCCGACTTGGCCACGGCCTGGGTCGCCGCGGCCGACGTGGCCGTCTCGGCCGCGGCGGCCACCGCCGATCTGCTGCCCAAGATGGGCCGCGCCCGCCCCCATGCCGAGAAGAGCCTCGGCACGCCCGACGCGGGCGCCACCTCCCTGGGCCTCATCGTGCGAGCAGTCGGACGCGTCCTCGCGCCGGACCCCGCCGCCTGACGGCCTCCCTCCACCTCCTCACGAAAGGCACCACCATGGCTGACCAGCTGCGCATCGTCGTCGGATCGGACGACGCCGGATTCGACTACAAGGAGATCCTCAAGGCGGACCTCGCCGCGAACGACGGCGTCGCGAGCGTCGTCGACATCGGGGTCGCCGCCGACGGCCACACCGCCTACCCGCACGTCGCGGTCGGCGCGGCGCGCATGATCGCCGCCGGCGAGGCCGACCGGGCGATCCTCATCTGCGGCACCGGGCTCGGCGTCGCGATCGCGGCGAACAAGGTCCCCGGCGTCCGTGCCGTCACCGCGCACGACGGCTTCTCGGTCGAGCGGGCCGTGCTCTCGAACGACGCGCAGGTGCTCTGCATGGGCCAGCGGGTCATCGGCGTCGAGCTGATGCGACGCCTCGCGAAGGAGTTCCTCACGTACCGCTTCGACACCTCCAGCGCCTCGGCCGAGAAGGTCGCGGCCATCTGCGGCTACGACGGCTCGGGCGAGCCCGTCGGCATCGACGCCCGGGCATGAGCCACGCGGTCGCCCGCCCCGACGGGGCCCGGTTCACGATCGGGGTGAGCCTCAAGATGTACTTCACGCACGCGAGGACGATCGCCTGGGCGACCGAGCTCGCGGGGATCGCCCGTCGCCACCCGGCGATCCAGGGCGGCGTCGTTGACCTCTTTGTCGTGCCGTCGTTCCCAGCACTCGTCCCCGTGCGGGAGGTGCTGGCCAGCACCCCGGTCCGCCTCGGCGCCCAGGACCTCGCGACGGCCGACGCCGGCGCCTTCACGGGCGAGGTCAGCGGCGTAGAGCTCGCCGAGATCGGCTGCACCCTCGCCGAGGTGGGGCACGCCGAGCGGCGCACGCTGTTCCACGAGGACGACGCGGTGATCTCCGCCAAGACCGCCGCCGCCCTGCGGAACGGCATCACCCCGCTGCTCTGCGTGGGAGAGGAGTCGCCGGCGTCGCCCGCGGTGGCCGCCCTCGAGGTGGCCGTCCAGATCGACGCCGCCCTCGCCGAGGCCGACGAGGCCGGGCTCGACGGCTCCGTCGTCGTCGCCTACGAACCCGTCTGGGCGATCGGTACCCCAGAGCCGGCGGCACCCGACCACATCGGCGCCGTGGTCGCCGCCCTCGAGGCACGCCTCGCCGAGCTCCCCGCACGGGCGGGCAGCCGAGTCATCTACGGCGGCAGCGCCGGCCCGGGGCTCCTCACCGAGCTCGGCGGCGACGTGCGCGGGCTCTTCCTCGGCCGCTTCGCACACGACCCCGCCGCAGTCGAGCGGATCCTCGACGAGGCGCTCGAGCTCGACCGGGCGGCCTCGGCCGTCCCGGCCGGCGAGGCGTCGTCGTGATCGGCCTCAGCACCTACGCCTACTTCTGGCGCGGCAGCGACCTCGTGCCCGAACCGCTGACCCTCGAGGACATGCTCCGGGACACCGCGGCGCAGGGCGTCCGCCTGTTCCAGATCTGCGACCACGCGCCGCTCGCCGACCGCACCGACGACGAGCTCGCCGCCCTCAGGTCCCTCGCCGACGAGCTCGGGCTGACGCTCGAGCTCGGCACCCGCGGCACGCAGCCGGCCGTGCTGCGGACCTGGCTGCGCCTCGCCGTCGCTCTCCGCGCCTCCCTGGTGCGCAGCATGTGGACCGCCGGCGACGACCGGCCCGACGCGGTCGAGACTGAGCGCCGCCTGCGCGAGGTCCTGCCCGAGTACGAAGAGGCAGGGGTCACCCTCGCCCTGGAGACCTACGAGCAGGTCGGCTCGGCCGAGCTCGTCGACGTGGTGAGCCGCGTCGACAGCCCGCGACTCGGCATCGTGCTCGACCCGGCGAACACCGTGGCGAACCTGGAGCACCCGGCCGACGTGACCGCGCGCTGCCTGCCCTACGTGGCCAACTGGCACGTCAAGGACTTCGCCTTCTCGCGGAAGGACGGCTGGGTGGGGTTCGCCCTGACCAGCACGCCGCTCGGCGAGGGACGACTCGACTACGACGGCATCCGGGCGGCGCTCGACGAGCGCGACGGAGGCGCGACGAGCGTCAACCAGGTCGTCGAGCACTGGCTGCCCTGGCAGGGCGACCCCGAGACCACCACCCGGCTCGAAGCCGAGTGGACGACACGAACCATCTCTCAGCTAAGGAGCAAGAAAAATGACTGACACCCTCGACACCACCAGCCCGAGCGTCACGTACGCCGACGGTCAGGGCTCGCCCGACGTGACGGTCGCCGTCATCGGCGCCGGCGGCAAGATGGGCCAGCGCGTCTCGAACAACCTCGCCAAGAGCGCCTACACGACCCTCTACAGCGAGGCCTCGCCCGCCGGCGTCGAGCTGATCGAGTCGCTCGGTCGCACCGTGACCGCGACCGACGTGGCCGTGGCGGACGCCGACGTGGTCATCCTGGCCGTGCCCGACGTGGTGCTCGGCAAGGTGTCCGAGCAGGTCGTCCCGGCGATGAAGAGCGGCGCCGTCATCTTGACCCTCGACCCGGCAGCCGCCTACGCGGGCCTGCTCGCCGTGCGCGAGGACATCCACTACGCGGTGGCGCACCCCTGCCACCCCAGCGTGTTCCTCGAGCGCACCACGAAAGAGGAGTGGGCCGACACGTTCGGCGGCGTCGCCGCTCCGCAGGAGGTCGTCGCGGCGCTCGAGGGCGTGGCCGACGACTCGCCCGTCCGCGAGCTGATGACGCAGGTCATCTCGACGATCTACGCACCCGTCATCGCCGTGCATTACGTCACGGTGAAGCAGCTGGCCGTGCTCGAGCCGACGCTGGTCGAGACGATGGCCTGCATGATCGGTGCATTCTTGAAGGAGGCGCTCGAAGAGACCGTCGACGGCGTCGGCGTCCCCTACGAGGCGGCTCGCGCGATGCTCTACGGCCACACCTGGATCGCGCTGACCAACGGCCTACGCGGCTCGAACCCCTTCAGCGACGCGTGCCACATCGCCATGGACTACGGCCGCGAGTCGATCGTCAAGGACGACTGGAAGAAGATCTTCGACGACAGCCAGCTCGACAGCGTCATCGCGCGCATGCTCAAGATCGACGCCGTCAAGCACTGACCGGCGTGCCGACCGAAGGCAATGCCCGCGGCCCGCAGGCAGTCACGACCGCGCCTCGACGGGTGGTTGTGGTCGGCAGCATCAACATCGACGTCGTCGTGCGCACTACCCGGCATCCCCGGCCGGGCGAGACCGTCGCAGGCCTCGGACTCGCGACGGGGCTCGGCGGAAAGGGCCTGAACCAGGCCGTGGCAGCCGCCCGTGCCGGCACGCCGGTCGTCATGGTCGGAGCCGTCGGCGACGACGTCGACGGGCGCCGGGCCGTTGATGCCCTCCGCAAGGAGGGCATCGACGTCTCTGGCGTCCTGACGAAGCACGACAAGGCGACCGGCCAGGCCGTTGTCGTGGTCGACGAGTCGGGCGAGAACGCGATCATCGTGATCGGCGGAGGGAACGCAGCCCTGTCTGCGGACGACGTCGTGCGGCACCTGCCAGCGCTCAGCACCGACGACGTCGTCGTGCTGCAGAACGAGATAACGGCAACCGCCACGCGAGAGACGGCACGCATCGCGCATCTAGCCGGCGCGACCGTCGTCTGGAACGCCGCCCCCGCCCCCACCGACGCGACGCATGTGCCCGCTCACGTCGACGTGCTGATCGTGAACGAGCACGAGCTGCACGTCGTGGCTGAGCTGACCGGAGCCACAGCGGGCGGCCATGTCGACCCGGTCGTACTTGCAGGAGCCGTGGGAGCCGGCCTCAGTGCGGCGGTCGTCCTGACGCGCGGCGGAGCGGGATCCACCATCGTCGACGGTGAGCGGGTCGAGAGCGTTCCCGCCGAGGTCGTCGACGTCGTCGACACGACGGCTGCGGGCGACACCTACATCGGCTACTTAGCGGGACTGTTGCGAGGCACCACCGCGACCAGCGCGGACCTCGTCGTCGCTGGCCGAGCCGCGGGCTTGAGCGTCACGCGGCGTGGGGCGTCCTCGTAGATCCCGTTCCGCGAGGAGGTCGCCCCGCCTGGGACCTCGGCGGGGGGCAGCGGCGCTGCCCCCTCCTGACCATCAAGCTGGGACATCAACGTGGGGCGCCTCACTCCCCCACCGGGCCCTCCGCAAGACCTCGAGCAAGCGCCCGGTACAGGGTCGTCCGGTCGATCTGCAGATCACGGGCTACCTTCGCCTTCGGCACCCCCGACTTGATCAGTCGGCGCGCGTCGATGAGCTGCTCGGCCGTCACTTTCTGGGCGCGGCCCTTGTATTTGCCGGCCGCCTGCGCAAGACGGATGCCCTCCCGCTGCCGCTCCCGGATCAGGGTCCGCTCGAACTCCGCGAACGCCCCCAGCAGGTTCAGCATCAGGCGGCCGACCGCATCCTCGGTGTCGCGGCTGTAGGTCTGCTGCTCCTTCACGAACACCACCGACGCACCCTTGCCGGTGATCTCGTCCACGATCTCCCGAAGATCCCCTAGTGACCGTGCCAGCCGGTCCATCGAGGCGACCTTGACGACGTCGCCCTCGCGGACGTACCGGATGCAGTCGAGCAAGGCAACCCGGTCCGCCCTTGACCCACCCGAAACCTTTTCTTCGAAGACACGGTCGACGTCACCGACGGCCTCGAGCAGTCGGCCAAGGTTCTGGTCCACTGAGCCCACCCGGACGTACGCGACCATCTGCGTTTTGTGCTGCACCATTCCTAGCCCCTGACACACACCTGTCGCGAAAGGAGCGAAACACGCTCTAACGCCACGCGCGCCGCGGTTCCTTGCGCCTGATGCGCTGGGTATACCCCAGACCTACGGACTACTCAATGGCGTCGGCGAGGTGGGCACCCCAGACTTCGTAGGTGTCCCGGTATCGGTGCTCCTCGGACTCTGGCCGCCAGACCGACCGAGTGAGCTCCTCAGGAAAGCTGACGACGTCGACCGAGGCATAGTCGTCCGCGAGTGCTCGAGTGCGTTCATTCAGAACTCGTCCATGGAGACCTGCTGCTAGACGTGCCGGGGCAGACAAGCTTCCGGCGTTGTCCAGCGGGGGGATCTCGCCGACGAGAATTCGTCCCCCTCGAGGAAGCCCCTGGAGGAGGACATCGAAGGTCTCGCGAAGAGACGCCTCCCATGCGAACGGCGAGATCACTCGGAGGGCATCACTGATCCCGATCAAGATGATGACGCGGTCACACCCAGCCAACCGATCGCCCTGCTCGACGACCACAGCCGAGGCCCCTCGAACGCTCGACGACGACACCGAGGCGATCGACCACGCCACCCCTCTGCCCGTCGCTGCTGCTCGCCGCCGCGCGAAGAAAGCGGGCAGGGATAGTTCGTGCGTCCGCACACCCAAGGTCAGTTCCCCCAGCTCCCCCACGAACAACACCCGGTCCGGGTCGCAGCCCTCAACCACCCCGTCGGCGGCGTCATTTGGGTACACGTCACCCCCCGCATCACGGCGACGGAAGACAAACTCAGCAACGCGGGCGCCACGCAACGGAAACGTGGCGAGAACACGCAGGGAATTCAGAACGGCGAGGGGCATGGGAGTCCTCGGCCCAGAACATGCAGGTCGAATGCTGCGTGCTGCGGGCTCATTGTCGGGGACGTTCACGGTACTGGCACGCCAGAACCGCTCCTCAGCTTGCACCCCAACCAGTCCGATGAAGGCCGGGGCGTGTCCGTCAACGGCCGGTAAACAAGCGATCTACCCATTGAAGTATCGGCACCTTGCAGAGCAGGTGAAGAAGGTCTTCGCCGTCTTGCCGTTTGAAGCGCCAGCTGCGCCGATGGGTCGCATTGTGTTCGGTTCCTTGTCAGGGGCACACCACAAGGTCCGGTACCAGTCAGTCGCCCCTTTCTGGGGCCTCGTGTCCCGGATATCTCCGTCGTAGCGTTCGGGGGTGTCAGCAGGTGTCGTCGATCAGGCACCTGCCCGCACCCTCGCCGCGCCCGTCGACACCCGCGAGGCGCCCCGCCCGTCGCGCGTCGGGCCGTCGGCCGGCGACGACTCCCTGCGCGTCGGCATGGAGCGGAGCATGGCGGCGACGTTGGCCGTCGCCGCGTCCCTGCTGGTGCTGCTCGCCCTGCCGGACTTCACCCAGGAACACCTGCCGGGGTTGACACCGCTGGTCGTCGTCTCGTTGATCCTCGGCGGGTCGATGCTCGCGGCGCTGCCGCTCGCGCTGCTTCGTCGCCCGGGGCCCGTGCGGGCAGGGTTGTGGATTCCCGTCGCGGCCTACGTCGGCCTGCTCGTCCTCGAGCCGTTCCAGACCCACCGCACCACCGTGGACGACGGGACGATCCCGTGGCTGGTGGGCCTGTCCCTTGTCGCGTTCGCCTGCACGGCGGTGGCCGAGGTCGACCCCGTGCGCGCCGGGATCATCTGCGGGGGCATCGACGCGGCTCTCGCCGCCGTCTACTGGGGACGGTTCCCGTTCATCGACACCCTCCTCGAGTTCATCGGCCTCGGCCTTCTCGCCGCCGCGCTCGTCGTCGGCGTGAAGGCCCTGCGGGCCCGGGCCGACCAGGCCGACGCGGCCGAACACCGCGCCCAGGTCCTGTTCGAGGGCCAGCAACGGCAGGAGGCCACCGAGGTCGAGCGGGTGAGGACCGACGCGCTGTTGCACGACACCGTCCTGGCCGCGCTGCTCACGGCGGGCGGCGACCACTCCCCCGAGCGGACCGCGGTCGTCGCCCGGTCGGCCCTTGACATCGTCTCCGACGTGGGCCACCACGCCACCCTGCAGCCGACGACCGTCCCCTTCGGCGAGGTTGTCTCGGCGGCCGATTCTGAGCTCGCCCCGCTGCGCGGCGCCGCTCGGGTCGACCTGGCCGCGGTACGCGATGTCCTGCTGCCGCCCGCCATGGCCGAGGCGCTTGTCTCGGCGACACTGCAAGCCCTGACCAACAGCGTCCGTCACGCAGGAACCACAGCCGACCGGGCGGCGACGGCCACGCGCCTCGAGGGCGGCGGTCTACGCATCACCGTCTCGGACGACGGAGCGGGCTTCGACCCGGACCGGGTGTCCGCCGAGCGGCTCGGCGTGCGCGTGTCGATCCTCGAACGCGTCCGCCTCGCGGGGGGTTCCGCGAGCATCCGCTCGGCGCCGGGTCGCGGGACCGCCGTCCACCTCGAATGGCACCCGACCGGCGGCCCCCCGACCGTCGCCCGCCGCCCGGGCGAAGCCCTCTTGAACCTCATCCCTCGCAAGCACCTCTACCGCGTCCTCGGCGTCGTGATCGTCGTGGCGGTCCTCATCGCCACCGTCGACGCCGTCCTCGTCACCCACGCCTACGGCTCCGTCGTCGCCTCGCTCCTCGGCCTGCTGATCCTGCCCGCCCTCGTCCGCGGGGCGAGACGAGGCTGGATGTCGAGCCGGACAGCGTGGGGCACGACGGCCGTCAGCTGCCTGCTCTGCGCCGTCGCCACCATCGGCCTCAATCCAGAGACGTTCGACTACGCGTCGATCGCGCGGTACACCTGCGGGGTGCTGGCGGGAGCCGTGATGGGGTGGATGGCCGGACGCAAGGGACCGCCCATCGTCGCCGTCGCGGTGCTCGTCGCACAGATCACGCTGTGGGCGGGGCCCACCGGAGCCATCCGCCTGGGACTCGCCGGCGAGATCGTCGTCGTCATCGCCGCTCTATTGATGCACCACGCAATCCGACAGGTAACCTCCGCGGCCCGGGTCGCCGCGGGCCAGCACCGCGACCTCACCATCGCGCAGGCCGAGCTCGACGCCGTCGACCACGAACGCCACAGGCGACTCCAGCACGCGCACCGTACCGTCGCCCCGATGCTCCGGCACATCGTCGACGCCCGGGGCGACCTCGACGGGTCGACCCGGGCCGAGTGCCGGGTGCTCGAGCAGGCCCTCCGCGACGAGATCCGGGGGCGCGGCCTGCTGAACGACTCCGTCCGCACGAGCGTCGACGCCCTGCGGCGCCGGGGGGCGCTCGTGCAGGTACTCGACGACGGAGGACTCGACGACGTCGATCCCGAGACCCTGGACGCCCTGCTCGACGAGGTCGCGCGCCGTCTCGAGCCCGTTCGGTCGAACCGCGTCGTCCTCCGGTCGGGCCACCCCGAGTCAGGCACGGCCGTCACCATCGTCGCCTCGACCCCGGACGAGACCGCCGCGGCCCTCGGACTCGACGCCGACGACGAGGTCGACCTCTGGGTTAGCATTCCCCACCCGAAGGCAACTGAAGAGTGAGCCTGAGGCCAGCTACCACCACCACAATTGCTCCGCGCAGCACACACATCTGCGAAGCCCGCCCCTGCCTGTGAGCCGTCCGGTCAAGGACCGTCTAACGGATAGTGGCTGAGGGCCAGCCAAACCCAAGGATCCACAAACTGAGCTGGGTACCCGCGACTGCTCCATTTGCTCGAGGAGACTCATCCCTCACGGCCATGAGACCCGGCTGGCCATCAGTGCCCTGTATCAGGAGCGCTTTTTCCACCCCACCACACCGGCGGCAAGCAATCCGATCCCAAGACCGAAGGATGCGACGACGAGCAGCCAGGCAGGCATCCCCGTGCGACCCACGGGGCTCGAAAGATCAGGCTCTATGCCGAGCGTGATGACCCCTCCAACGAGCAACAGGAGGCCGAGGGCCGCGAAGAAAAGGGGACGAGTGATTGATGTGTTCATGAGGTTCCACTTCTACCTACACGAGAGGGATCAGGACGACATTTGCGAGTCCACCAGGTTGCCTCCTGCCTCCCCCACGACAAAGCAACCGGCCGCAGCGACGAAACCGGCGCCAGCAGTCGCTGCCCCGGCCGCTGCGGCCAACGCGACGCAGAATGTTTCAATTGCAAAGCCGGCAGCAAACCCAGCAAGGGTGTCGTTACCATCAAGAACTTTTCCGGTCCCGTATAGCCCAGTCGCTGCCCCTGGGAGTCTTCCGGCTTTGATCCAAGATCGGTCTGTGGGATCCGCTTCGTTGACGGGGTCTCCTCCTGCAAACCCGTACCGGTTGGCGTTCTTGGGGTCGAGGGGTGCGTCGAGGGTGTCGCGCTGGGTCCAGGTGCCAGTGGCGGCGAGGTACCAGCGGAGACCGAACTTGACGATGGTGCCGTTGTCGGTGCGGTTGCCGTTCTTGAACCCGTAGGGGTTCTGCACCCACTCGTCACTCGTGGACCCGGCGGTGACGTTCTGGGCGCCGTACGGGGAGTACGCCACCTGGAACGCGGTCGTGCGGGCGTCGGTGAGGAGCCCGACCTGATTCCCGATCCCGTTGACGACGTAGAGCCCCGTCACACCGTCCGCGGTCGTGAGGTTGAGCGGCTGCCCGGTGACCGGGTCCGAGATGACGCTCGAGGTGCCGGCGCCGGCGGTGCTCTGCCCGACGATGATCGGCACGCCCTGGCTGTCGGCACCGCCGTAGATGTACCCGTATGCCCCCACCCCGTCGGTGGTCTCGGTGAGGAGCTGGTTCTGGTCGGTCCCGGCGTAGGTGTACCGGGTGGTGACACCGTCCTCGATGGAGGACGTCATCTGCTGGGCACCGTTGTAGGTGTACGTCGCCCCCGGTCACGCAGTCAGGGTGCCGGCACCGTCGTAGGCGTGCCCCTCGGAGTCGACCTGGGGGCCCGGTCGAAGGCGAGCTCGACGCCGGACTCGTCGGTGCGGTCGATGACCTCGCCGCCGATCGTCGACCCCGCTGACGACCTGCGGGCGACGGTCAGCAGCACCTCCGGGGCCGCGCCCGCCATCAGCAAAAGCGCACCCTCAGCGCAGCGCCACCCACGCGATCAGCAGCATCGTGGTGATGAACCCCGCCACGAAGTTGAGCCAGAGGAACCGCTTCCAGCCCTTGTTCGCGCCCTCCGCCTCCGCGTCGGTGACGTTCCACCACGGGGCGCAGTTCAGCGCGTACGCGACCGGGATGACCGCGGCGAACGGGCCAGGGGCGTCGGTGAACGTGAGCAGGACGCCCGAGAGCAGGTAGGCGACGACCGCGAGGCGCACGGTGGTGCGCGCCCCGAAGACGGTCGCGATCGAGGCGATGCCTCCCTCACGGTCGGCGAGGACGTCCTGCACGGCGCCGAACGCGTGGCTCGCCGCCCCCCAGAGGAAGAACGCCCCGAGCAGCGCCCACAGCTGCGGCGTGAACGTCGCCCCCGCGAGCACCAGCCCGTAGACGGCCGGGCTGACGAAGTGCGTGCTCGACGTGACGGAGTCGACCACCGGACGCTCCTTGAAGCGCAGGCCCTTCGCCGAGTACGCCACCACGGCGAACAGGCTCACGGCCAGCACCAGCCAGCTGAGCGGACTGCCCACCGCGACGAGGAACAGCACGAACGGCACGCACGACAGCACCGCCGCCCAGAGCGTCGTGCGGTGCATGCTGCGGTCGAGCAGCGCGCCCTCGACGCCGCCCTTGCGCGGGTTGCGCAGGTCGCTCTCGTAGTCGAAGACGTCGTTGATGCCGTACATCGCCAGGTTGTACGGCACGAGGAAGAACAGGATGCCCACGACCGCGACCAGCCAGTTCACCTGCGAGAAGTCGAAGGCGGGGCTCGGGCCGGTCGAGAGGACGACGGCCGCCGTGCCGTCCGCGATCTGGCGGGCGACCGTCTCGGAGACGTAGGCGCCCTCGCTCTCGGGTCGCGGCGCACTCGCCGCCGTCAGGATGTACGCCGCCGCGAACGGGAACGCCGTGTTGATCCAGCTGAGGGGCCGGGACGACCAGAACAGGGCCTTCAGGGTCGCCGTCACCGCGCCTCCTCGGCCTTCGTCCCCGCGCCGCCGGCCCGGGCCGCACGACGCGCCGCGGTCGCGGCCTTCGCCGCCTCGGTCTCGCTCTTGGAGCCGAGCAAGGTCCACACGCTCGGCAGCAGCACGAGCGCCGCGACCGCGTACGCGAAGTCCTCGAGCGGGGCGATGCCGACGAAGGCGCCGCTGATCCGCGACTCGTCGTAGCCGACCAGCCCGACGCCGATCATGACGTTGTCGAAGACCGCGGTCATCACGAGCAGCACGGCCGTGGCCAGGCCCGCCGCGCGCACCACGGGCGCGAGCGACCCGGGAGCCGAGGAGGCGCGGGTCGCCCGGGTGCGCACCCAGCGCAGCAGCAGCGCGGCTCCCGCCGTCACGGCCACGAGCCCGAGGAACACGGCGTTGATCGCCCAGTAGGTCATGCGCGGCCGCCGTCCGTCGTCGCGTCGGAGGAGCTCGCCGACCCAGAGGAGGTCGCCGACCCGGACCCGGAGGGCCCGGCGGACCCGCCCGGCACGACCGGCTCGCCCGTCGACAGGCGCGCCGAGGCGGCCCGCCGCTGGGCCCGGGCGTCGAGCACGAGCCGCGAGCCGGCGAGCAGGTCCATCGTCAGCCAGCAGAGCAGCACGAGGAAGAAGACCTCCTCGAGGGGCAGCTCGGGCGCCAGCTGCACGCCCGTCATGAACGAGGTCTCGCCCCGGAAGAACACTCCGGCGTCGATGCCGACGATGTCCCAGATCAAGAAGAACACGACGCCGACCAGCAGCGTGACGAACGCCCGCCAGCCGTCGCGCCAGAAGAACAGGCCGAACCGTCGGTCGAGCATCGCCATGCCGAAGATCGAGATCAGCAGGACGATCAGGTACGCGAAGCCCATCAGGCGGCGCCGGGCTCGGGCAGCGGACCGGTGCTCGTGTCGCCCCGCATGTTCTTGAGCAGGATCTCGGCGCTGATCAGGCACATCGGCAGGCCGATGCCCGGCCGCACCGAGCCGCCGGCGTAGAACAGACCCTGCACGTGCTCGGAGGTGTTGCCCGCGCGGAACATCGCGCTCTGCGAGAGCGTGTGCGCCGGGCCGAGCATGCTGCCGCTCCACGCGTTGACGTCGTCGACGAAGTCGCGCGGCCCGCGGGTGCGACGCAGCACGACGCGCGACGCGAGGTCGGGGATCTCGGCCCAGTCGGCGATCTGCTCGATGACCTGGTCGGCGAGCCGCTCGATCAGCGGGTCGCCGTCGCCGGCCACGTCGCCGCCGCCGAGCGCCGGGTCGGCGGGCAGCGGCACGAGCACGAAGAGGTTCGTGTGCCCGGCGGGCGCCGTCGACGGGTCGACCGTGCTCGGCTTGCAGACGTACAGCGAGGGCGGGTCGGGGATGCGCTTGTCGTCGCCGAAGATGCGCTCGAAGTTCTCGTGCCAGTCGCGCGCGAAGAACAGCGTGTGGTGCTCGAGCTCGGGCACCTCGCCCTCGACGCCGAGGTAGAGCAGCAGGGCGCTCGGCCCCGGGTCGCGCGTCGCCCAGTAGTCGGAGTCGTAGGTGCGCAGCCCCTCGGGCAGCAGCGTCGTCTCGAGGTGCTCGAGGTCGGCCGCGCCGACGACCACGTCGGCCTCGAGGCGGTGGTGGCCGCCGTCGGCGTCGCCGTGCTCGACGCCGCGCACGACCGCGGTGCGCCCGGGCCCCGGCTCGGTGAGGACGCGCGTGACCGGCGCCTCCGTGACGATCCGCACCCCCGCCTCCTCGGCCACCGCCGCGATCCGCTGGATCACGGTCGTCAGGCCGCCCTGCGGGTAGAGCACGCCGTCGTCGAGGTCGAGCGTGCTCATCAGGTGGTACATGCTCGGCGTCGCGAACGGCGACGACCCGAGGAACACGGCCGGGTAGCCGAGGATCTGCCGCAGCCGGGGCTCCTTCACGGCCCGCGAGGCGAACGCGTCCAGATCCTGCAGCAGCAGCCGGCCGAGCTTCGGCAGCCGCACCACGACGTCGCCGCGCAGCAGCGGCCCGACCGTCTCGAAGCTCGTGTAGAGGAACCGCTGCTTCGCGAGCTCGTACGTGTCGCGCGCCGAGCGGAGGTAGCCGCGCATGCGGTCGCCGCTGCCGGGCTCGACGCTGTCGAACAGGGCGATGTTCTCCTCGAGGCCGCGCGGCACGACGATCGGCTCGGCGCGGGTGCCGTCGGCGTCGGGCTCGAACAGCACGCGGTAGCCGGGGTCGAGCGGCACGAGGTCGAGCTGCTCGTCGGACGACGTGCCCATCATCTTGAAGAAGTGGTCGAAGACCTCGGGCATGAGGTACCAGCTCGGCCCCAGGTCGAAGCGGAAGCCGTCCTGCTCCCACGTGCCGGCGCGGCCGCCGACCTGGTCGTTCTTCTCGAGCACGGTGACCTCGTGGCCCTCGCGGGCCAGCAGCGCGGCGCTGGCGAGGCCGGAGATGCCCCCGCCGATCACGACCACCCGGCGGCCGTGCCGCTCGATGCTCGTGTCGCCGGTGGCGCGCTTCAGCCAGGGGGTCGTCACAGGGAGGCTCCAGGGGGTCGGTGGTCGGGCACGGAGGCGACGCGGCCGGCGGCGGCCCGCAGCGCGATCCGCACCTTGACGGGGTCGGGCACGCGCACGCGCGTCCGGATGAGCGAGGAGGCGGGGGTCGCCTCGAGACGCCGGTTCAGCTCGGCGAACAGGCCGTGGGCGAGCGCCACCGCGCGGCGCGACGAGGCGGGCAGCACGGGGATCACCTCGCCCGAGACGCGCAGGTCGTCGTCGATGTCGGCGACCAGGCGCTGCTTCGTCGCCTCGTCGAACGTCGTCACGTCGACCCCGGGGAAGTAGCTGCGCCCGAGGTGCTCGAAGTCGGCCGCGAGGTCGCGGAGGAAGTTCACCTTCTGGAAGGCCGCGCCGAGACGCGTCGCGCCCTCGTCGAGCAGCGCCCGCGTCGAGTCGGGGTAGGCGTGCCCGGCGAGGAACGCCCGCAGGCACATCAGCCCGACGACCTCGGCGGAGCCGTGCACGTAGCGGTCGAACGACTCTTGGTCGTGCTCGGTCGCGCTGAGGTCGGCGCGCATCGACTCGAAGAACGGCCGGGTCAGCTCGGGGCCGAAGCCCGTCGCCCGCGCGGTGCGCGCGAAGGCGTGCACGACGAGGTTGGCGCTGAAGCCCTGCCGCATCGCCCGCTCGGTCTCGGACTCGAGCTCGTCGAGGCAGCGACGGGACTCGTCGACCGTCAGGCCCGCCTCCGTGGCCGGCCCGTCGACGACCTCGTCGGCGACGCGCACCAGCGCGTAGACGTTCTCGACGTGCTGCCGCACGGCCGGGCCGAGCAGGCGCGACGCGAGGCCGAACGAGGTCGAGTAGCGACGGATGACGCCGGACGCCGTGCCGTCGGCCGCGTCGTCGTAGAGCGCGAGGCCGGTCACCGCACGCGCTCCAGCACGACCTGGACGAGCGGGGCGAGCGCGTCGCGCAGGGCCGCGCCGATCTCGGGGCCGTCGAGCACGTCGAGGGCGCGGCGGGCGTGCTCCTCGACGAGCTGCTCGGCGAAGCGCCGGGCCCCGCAGGCCTCGAGCCGGCCGCGCACGACGTCGGCCTCGGCCTCGGTCAGGTCGGACTTGCCGATGAACGGCCGGATGCCGAACCAGTCGTCCGTCGTCGCCGCGTGCGCCACGAGCACCGTGCGCTTGCCCTCGCGCAGGTCGCCGAGGGTGGTCTTGCCGGTGTCGGTCTGGGTGCCGAAGACGCCGAGCAGGTCGTCGACCACCTGGTACGCGACCCCGACCTCGCGGCCGAACTCGCCCAGGGCCCTGACCACCGCCTCCGGCGCCTGGGCCAGCACCGCGCCGGCCTGCAGCGGCGCCTCGAACGAGTAGACGGCGGTCTTGGCGCGCTCCATCGCGAGGATCTCGTCGACGGTCGGCAGGTCGTCCGAGAGCGAGAGCTCGACGTCGATCATCTCGCCGCCCGCGCTGACGAACACGGCCTCGTCGAGCAGGTCGAGGAGGCGCGCCTGCACCGGGCCGTCGCAGGGCACCTGCAGCAGGAGGCGGCTCGCACCCGTCAGCGCCAGGTCGCCCGCGATCACGGCGGCCGACATGCCGCGGTGCTCGGCGGTGGGCGTGGGGACCCCCGCCGTGGTCGCCTCGTCGCGGTAGCTGCCCGAGACGTTCGGGATGCCGCGGCGCGAGAAGTCGCGGTCGATCACGTCGTCGTGCACGATCAGCGCGGTGTGCAGCAGCTCGAAGGCGGCGCCGACCTTGGCCGCGGCCTCGTCGTCGTGGCCGCCGAGCGCCGTGTAGGTGGTGAAGACCATGCGCGGCCGGAACCGCTTGCCGCCGCTGGTGTTGCGCTCGAGGACCTTCCAGAGGTCGACGTAGCGGTAGCCGACCGACTCGGCCCGGCGCTGGGCGAGGCGGAAGAAGTCGTCGAGCACGGCGTCGACCCGGGCCTGGTCGCGCGCGTCACGGTCGACGAGGTCGCCGCCGACACGGCCCTGCCGGTCGTGCGTCCCCGCACGCTGGTGTTCAGCGCTCACCAGGGCAGACTACCTCTCATGACACCCGAGACCTCCGTGCATCCCCAGGCGCTCCGCAGCCCCGTCACGAGCAGCGGCGACGAGCTCGTGGTACTGCTCGACGAGGCGGGCGAGCCCTGCGGCACGCACCTCAAGGCCACGGTGCACACGGCGACGACGCCGCTGCACCTCGCCTTCAGCTGCCACGTGCTCGACGACCGCGGCCGCGTGCTCGTCACCCGCCGCGCCCTGTCGAAGAAGACCTGGCCCGGCGTCTGGACGAACTCGTTCTGCGGGCACCCGGCGCCCGGCGAGACCCCCGAGGAGGCGGTGGCCCGGCGAGCGTCGCAGGAGCTCGGCATCGAGGTCGCCGAGGTGACCAGCGTGCTGCCGGACTTCCGGTACCTCGCGACCGACGCCTCCGGCGTGGTCGAGAACGAGATCTGCCCCGTCTTCACCGCTCGCGCGGTCGGCGTGCCCGACCCCTCGCCCGACGAGGTCGCCGAGTGGGCCTGGACCGACCCGCAGGCGCTGCGCGACGCGGTCGCCGCGACGCCGTTCGCCTTCAGCCCGTGGCTCGGCTGGCAGCTCGAGGCGTGGCCGACGCCGCAGGGCTGAGCGGGCCGGGCGCGCGGGCGCCGGTCGACGGACCCCGTTCCGTCCCGGGGACCACGACGAACGGTGGCCCTCTGGGCGGAACGGGGTCCTCCGCCGCTGAGCGGCGTGCGGCTCAGGCCGAGACGCCGGTGACGACGAGCTGCTCGGCGAAGCCGAGCGTCGTCAGTCCCGTGGTCTGGCAGGACGCCAGATCGGTGTTCAGGGCCGTCGCCGTCTCGACCACGGTCGATCGGGCGAACTGGCCGCCGGAGATGGTGCCGGTGAAGGTGATCACGGTCGTGAGCGCGTTGCGGGTCGCGCTGCGCGTGTACGAGAAGGTGCTCGCGCCCCCCTTGCTCCACGAGATCGTCTTCGTGCCCGTCGTCTGCTGGAGGAGGTTCGTGCACGACAGCGACGAGGTGAACGTCGTCGAGGCGGCGGCCGTGTACCCCGCGGGGGTGCCGACGCAGGGGGCGAAGGTGCTCCTGCCGTCGACGCGGACGTTCCGGGCCTGGTTCGTGACGCCGGGGGCGTAGCTGCTGGTCGTGCTGCCCAGGCAGACGAGCGTGGGCGTCAGGGACACGGCCGGCGCGGAGGCCGGGGCCGCCGACGCGGTCGCCGCCGGAGCGAGGACGGCGACGGCCAGGGCGAGCACCGCGGCGGCGGCCGCGGCGTGGGTGGACTTGTACATGGAGATCTCCGAACGTGCAGCGCGGTCTCCGCTGGTGTCGCCTCGACCGCGGGCGGTGTGACGAACAGGCGAGGCGTCGGCCACCACGGCTGAGCAGCGTGTACGGGACGTGCTCGGGAGCGGAAGCCGTTCGACTGCCTGGGAGGTCCGGGTTGGCCGCGTGACGGCCTGAGGAGAGCAGGTGATCCGTGTCGGATCGTACGCCCGTCCGACGCAGAATGCCAGATGTCAGGCGGAATCAGGTCGGCTGCGGGCGAGCGTCGGGCAGTCGGCGCGCGCCCGCACGGCACCGGGCGCGGTCCGCGGGAGCGAGCCGCGCCTCCTCGGCACGGGGAGCGGTCCCCTCGACCCGGCCCGCGCCTCCTCGGGGGTCAGCGGGGGCGCAGCTGCGCCGCGGCGGGGCAGTCGAACGGGTCGCCGCCGGCGGCGAGGCCGACGCGGTTCAGGTAGCGGATGACGATGCCGTACGACTTGACGGCGGTCGTCTCCTGGTAGGGGATCTCGTGCTCGGCGCAGTGCGCCTTGACCAGCTTCGACGCGGCACGCAGGTGCGGCCGGGCCATGCTCGGGAACAGGTGGTGCTCGATCTGGTAGTTCAGCCCGCCCATGAACGCGGTCGAGAAACGACCCGTGATGTTGCGCGAGGTGAGCACCTGCTTGCTGAGGAAGTCGACCTTGGCGCCCTCGGGGATGATCGGCATGCCCTTGTGGTTCGGCGCGAACGACGAGCCCATGTAGAGGCCGAAGACGGCCATCTGCACGCCGATGAAGGCGAAGGCCATGCCGACGGGCAGGAAGAAGAACACGGCGCCGAAGTAGAGCACCATGCGGGTGGCGATCAGCGAGATCTCGAGCGCGCGGCCCTCGATCTTCTCCTTCGTGAGCAGCACCTTGAACGAGTGCACGTGCAGGTTGACGCCCTCGCCGAGCAGCAGCGGGAAGAAGAAGTAGCCCTGACGACGCGTCAGGTGCTTCATGAGGCCGGTCTGCTTCGCCGCGTCCTCCTCGAGGAACGACACGGTGTCGAACGCGATGTCCGGGTCCTTGCCCTTGGTGTTCGGGTTGGCGTGGTGGCGGGTGTGCTTCGACATCCACCACGCGTAGCTCATGCCGACGACGCCGGCGGCGAGCACACGGCCCACCGCGTCGTTGCGGGTGCCCGAGTCGAAGACCTGGCGGTGCGCGGCCTCGTGGGTGAGGAACGCGAACTGGGTGAGGATGACGCCGAGCGCCGCGGCGATGAGCAGCTGGAACCAGCTCGAGCCCAGCAGCACGAAGCCGGTCGCGGCGCCGCCGAGGCAGGCCACGAGGATCACGAAGACGGTGACGTAGAAGCCGGTGCGGCGACGCAGCAGGCCGGCCTCGCGGACGCTGGCGAGCAGGGCCGAGTAGGTGCTGGTGGGGCGGCTGGCGCGACCGGCGACGGTCGGGCGGAAGCCGGACGAGACCGGGCCGGAGGCGGCGGTCGGGGGTGCGATGACGGACATGGGTGCTCCCGCGGGGATAATTCGACTTCCCAGCCGCGTGACGTGAGCGATGTGCCCGGATGCTCCTGACGCTAGGGGCAGGAGCGGGGGCAGCGCCAGTGCTCGCCGCGATGCACAGGGAAGCCGGGCGGATGCACAGGTGGGGGCGTTGCTCCGCGCGCGGGCGCGGGAGGGCGCGCTGCTGCGCGCGCGGGCGGGCGGGCGGGCGCGGCGCTGCGCTGCGCCACGCGCGGCGGCTCTCTCTGCGTCTGTCGCGGCGGCTCTCTCGGCGGCGAGCGACCCGGGCCGCTGGGCGCGAGAGCTGCCAGGAGGGGGCGGTAAACTCCTCGGGTCCGCCCCGCCAAGGAAGAAGTACCGTGCCGTCTGCCTCCGCGCCTCTCGTGCCGTCCGGCGACGACACGGCCGCCGGCGGCCGCACCGCCGGTCGGGGCGACGCCTCGGTCGGGCACGACGCGTCTCGCTACTGGCCCGTGCCCCTGGTGCGTGCGGCGCCCCTCCTCGTGACGGCCGCCGTGGTCACCTTCTCGCCCGACCACTCGCCGTTCGTCGGCCTCGTGGGCTTCGGGACCGCCGCCGCCGTGGGCGGTCTGCTGCTCGCCGTCGGCGCACTGCTGCGCCTCGACGACCGCAGCAGCCGCACGCTGCAGGTCGTCCAGGGCGTCACGACCGCCGTGGCCGGCGTCGTCGCCCTCGCCGCCTCCTCGGCCGGGCTCGCCTTCTTCGTCGCCCTCGTCTCGGGCTGGGCCCTCGTCGCCGGCGCCCTCGAGCTCGTCACCGGGCTGCGTCGTCGCGGCCGGTCCCCCCTCGCCCGCGACTGGGTCAGCGTGGCCGTGCTCACGATCGCCCTGGCCGTCGTGTTCCTCGCCGTGCCGCTCGACTACGCGCAGCCGCTCGGGGGCGTCGAGGAGATCCAGGGCGAGCTCACCTCGTCGACGGTGCTCGTCGGCGTGCTCGGCGCGTGGGCCGCGGTCGTCGGGGTGTTCCTCGTCATCGCCGGGCTCTCGCTCCGGTGGCAGACCGACACGGCGCACGGGCACCGCCCGAGCACCGATCCGACACTCGACGAGGGACACCACGCATGACCACACCCAGCTGGCGCGAGCGCGTCCGACCCGCCGAGTTCCTCGGCCTCAGCGCCGTCTTCGCCCTCTTCGTCGGGCTCGTCGTGCTGATGACGACGCGTCAGCTCGAGCTCGCGCTGATCTTCCTCTGCATCGCGTTCATCGTCGCGCTCGTGCTCATCGCGATGCTCGCCCTCGCCGCCAAGCCCAACGAGGACGAGCGCCACGAGATCGACGAGTCGGACCGCCCCAAGGGCCACTGACCCGCGGCCCCGCCTGCGTCGCCACGCCCCGACCCCTCACCGCCCGACCCTCCGAATTTGAGAGCATCTGGCTCAGGCCACCTCACGATCCCGGCGTTTTAGAGGCCGCATCTTGCGGATCGCTTTCGTTCTTCGCCCCAGAGCGCGGCAGCGGCCAGACCGCCCCTCGCAAGACTCGGCCCCATCAACCCGGGCCCTACCCTGGGGCGCCGTGAAGAACGAGAGCGATCGCCGTCCGGGCCGCCGTCACGGCGGGCCCGTTGGCGTCATTCCGCCCGGGATGCTCTCAAATTCGAGAGCGGACACCCGTGAGGCGACTCTCCGAGCGCACGGTCGGAGCCGAGGAGGCGGCAGTCGCCGACTCGAGGACGCGCGCGCGAGGACACCCTCGCCGATGCGCGCGGCCGCCGCGACGGCCGGCCGCCGCGGCGCAGCCGCGCACTACCCCAGGCGGGCGACGAGCTCCGAGGCGAGGCCCGTGTAGGTCGCGGGGGTGAGGGCGACGAGGCGGGCCTTCGCGTCGGCGCCGATGTCGAGACCCTCGACGAAGGCGACGAGGTCAGCCTGCGAGACGCGCTTGCCGCGGGTGAGCTCCTTGAGCAGGGCGTAGGGGTCGGCGATCGACGAGCGGCCGGCGACGACCTCGGCGCGGATCACCGTCTGGATCGCCTCGCCGAGCACCTCCCAGTTGCCGTCGAGGTCGGCCTCGAGCGCCGCGGTGCCGACGGCGATCTCGCCGAGGCCCCGCCGCAGGTTGTCGAGCGCGAGCATCGAGTGCCCGAGGGCCACACCGATGTTGCGCTGGGTCGACGAGTCGGTGAGGTCGCGCTGCTGGCGCGAGGTGACGAGCGTCGCGGCGAGCGAGTCGAGCAGGGCGCACGACAGCTCGAGGTTCGCCTCGGCGTTCTCGAAGCGGATCGGGTTGATCTTGTGCGGCATCGTCGACGAGCCCGTCGCGCCGACCTGCGGGATCTGCGTGAAGTAGCCCATCGAGATGTACGACCACACGTCGGTCGCGAGGTTGTGCAGCACGCGGTTGGCGTGGGCGACGCGCGAGTAGAGCTCGGCCTGCCAGTCGTGCGACTCGATCTGGGTCGTGAGGGGGTTCCAGGTGAGGCCGAGCGCGTCCTCGACGAACGAGCGCGAGACCTCGGGCCAGTCGGCGCCCGGGTCGGCCACGACGTGCGCCGAGAAGGTGCCCGTCGCGCCGCTGAACTTGCCGAGGTACTCGGTGCCCTCGATCTGGGCGCGGAGGCGCTGGAGGCGGTGCACGAACACCGCGAACTCCTTGCCGACGGTCGTCGGGGTCGCGGGCTGGCCGTGCGTGTGCGCGAGCATCGGCACGTCGCGGGCGTCGACCGCCCAGCGCTGCAGGGCCTCGACGACGGCGTCGAAGGCGGGCAGCCACACCTCGGCCACGGCGGCCTTCACGGTGACCGCGTACGAGAGGTTGTTGATGTCCTCGCTGGTGCAGGCGAAGTGCGTCAGCTCGGCGATGGCGTCGAGGCCCAGCTCGGACAGCCGGGCGCGCACGTAGTACTCGACCGCCTTGACGTCGTGACGGGTCGTGGCCTCGAGCCCCGCGAGCTCGTCGATCGCGTCCTGGCCGAAGTCGGCGACGATCGCTCGCAGCGCCTCCTTCTGGTCGGCGGCGAGCGCCTGCGAGCCGAACGCCCCGCGGTCGGTCTGGGCGATCAGCCACTCGACCTCGACGTGCACGCGCGCCCGGTTGAGGCCGGCCTCGCTGAGGTGGTCGCCGAGCGCGCCCACGGAGGTGCGGTAGCGGCCGTCGAGCGGGCTGAGGGGCTGAGGAGGCAACGTCATGAGGGTCCCTTGCGGAGTGCGGGTTCGATCTGGCGGAAGAGGGCGGTGCAGGCTCGCTCGACCATGGCGAGCACGTCGTCGAACATGGCCGGGTCCGAGTAGTAGGGGTCGGGCACGTCGGAGCCGCCCTGCGCCGCGCCCTGGGGGTCGAACGACATGAGCAGCTGCACCTTCGAGCGGTCCGACTCGTTCTCGGCCCACGACCGGAGCACCCGTTCGTGGCCCCGGTCGAGCGCGACCACGAGGTCGTGACGAGCGAAGTCGGCGGTCGAGAACTGGGAGGCGCGGTGCCGGGAGCCATCGTAGCCACGGGCCCGCAGCGCCTCGACGGTGCGCGGATCGGCCCCCTCGCCGACGTGCCAGTCGCCCGTGCCCGACGACGACACGTCGAGCGAGTCGGCGTGGCCGGCCCGGCGGGCGACCTCGCGCAGGACCACCTCGGCCATCGGCGACCGGCAGATGTTGCCGGTGCAGACGAAGACGACGCTGAGGCGGCTCACCGCCGGCGGTCGCTCGGCTCGACGATCGGGCGGATCACGATCCCGATCAGCCAGGCGACGACCGCGAGGACGAGCGCGCCGAGCACGCCCCACCAGAAGCCGTCGACGACGAGGCCGAAGCCGATCTGCCCCGAGATCCAGGCGACGATGCCGAGGAGCAGCCCGTTGACGATCAGCGAGAGCAGCCCGAGGGTCAGCACGTAGAGGGGGAACGCCACGACGCGGATGACCGTGCCGACGACCCCGTTGACGATGCCGAAGATGAGCGCGACGAGCAGGTAGGTCAGCACGGTCTCGGTCGTGCCGCCGTCGCCGTACGCGTCCACGCGCACTCCCCCGACGACGAACGTGGTCGCCCAGAGGGCGAGGGCGTTGATCAGCAGCCGCACGAGGAATCGCATGGGTCCATCATGCCGCCCTAAGGTGGCCGGGTGAACGCTCCCGTCAGGCTCCGTCCCGAGATCGCCGCCCTGCCCGCCTACCGCCAGGGGAAGCAGGCCGCGCCCGACGCGTTCAAGCTGTCGTCGAACGAGAACCCGTTCGAGCCGCTGCCCGCCGTCGTCGACGCGCTCCGCGACGCCGTCGCGGTGAACCGCTACCCCGACGCGACGGCCGCGGGCCTGCGCGCCGCCCTCGCCGACAAGTTCGGCGTCACCACCGACGAGGTGCACGTGGGCGCCGGCAGCGTCTCGCTGCTGCAGCAGCTCGTCCTCGCCGCCGCGGCCCCGGGCGACGAGGTCGTCTACGCCTGGCGCTCGTTCGAGGCCTACCCCGGGCTGGTCACCGTCAGCGGCGCGACCAGCGTGCAGGTGCCCCTCCGCGAGGACGGCAGCCACGACCTCGTCGCGATGGCCGCGGCCGTCGGCGAGCGCACCCGCCTGGTGATCGTCTGCTCGCCCAACAACCCCACCGGCACGGTCGTCACGACGACCGAGTTCGAGCAGTTCATGTCGGCCGTCCCCGACGACCTCCTGGTCGTGCTCGACGAGGCCTACGCCGAGTTCGTCACCGACGAGCACGCCGTCGACGGCCCGTCGCTCACCGAGCGGCACCCGAACCTCGTCGTGCTGCGCACGTTCTCGAAGGCGCACGGCCTGGCGGCGCTCCGCGTCGGGTACGCGATCGGCGCCTCCTCGGTGCTCGACGCCGCGCGCTCGACGGCGATCCCGCTGGCCGTGACCGCGCAGGGCCAGGCCGCCGCGCTGGCGTCGCTGGCACACGAGGAGGAGCTGCTCGCGCGGGTGGACCGGATCGCGGTCCTGCGCGACCAGGTCTGGCGCGCCCTCGTCGACCAGGGCTGGGAGCCGCCGCTCGCCCAGGGCAACTTCGTCTGGCTGCCGACCGGCGAGCACACGGCCCACGCGGCCGAGGTGTTCGAGACCCACGGGCTGGTCGTCCGGGCGTTCGCGCCCGAGGGCCTCCGCGTCACGATCGGCGAGCCGGAGTCGGTCGAGCGGGTGCTGCGGGCGGCGCAGGAAGTGCTGGGGAACACATCCGTGTGAGGGCATGCGTGCCCTAGTAGGTTGGTGCGCATGTCCCCGAGCGAAACGAGCCGGCGCCCCGGCACGGTCCAGCTGCTGACGCCCGCCGGCGAGCTGGTCCGCACCGACGACACGGCCGAGTTCCTGCCCTGGGTCGACGCGCTGAGCGACGACCAGCTGCGCGCGATGCACCGCGACATGGTGCTGACGCGTCGCTTCGACCGCGAGGCCGCCGCCCTCGCCCGCCAGGGCCAGCTCGCCCTGTGGGTGCCGAGCCACGGCCAGGAGGGCGCCCAGGTCGGCCTGGCGCACGCCACCCGCCCGCAGGACCACCTGTTCCCGTCGTACCGCGAGCACGCGGTCGCCCTCGCCCGCGGCGTCGACCCGGTCGACATCCTGCGCCTGCTGCGCGGCCACACCCACGGCGGCTGGGTGCCCGCCGAGCACCAGAACTTCCACGTGTACACGCTCGTGATCGGCTCGCAGACGCTGCACGCCACGGGCTACGCGATGGGCCTCGGCCTCGACGGCAAGAGCGGCACGGGCGACCCCGAGGTCGACCAGGCCGTCGTCACCTTCTTCGGCGACGGCGCGACCAGCCAGGGCGACGTCAGCGAGGCGATGGTCTTCGCGACCAGCTTCCAGACGCCAGAGCTGTTCTTCCTGCAGAACAACCAGTGGGCGATCAGCGTGCCGGTCTCGCGCCAGTCGCGCACGCCGCTCGTCGACCGCGCCGCGGGCTTCGGCCTGCCCGCGACCCAGATCGACGGCAACGACGTGCTCGCGAGCTACGCCGTCAGCCGCCGCGACCTCGACGCCGCGCGCTCGGGCTCCGGCCCCCGGTTCATCGAGGCGATGACGTACCGCATCGGCGCGCACACCTCGTCCGACGACCCGAGCAAGTACCGCACCGACGACGAGCTGCAGGGCTGGATCGCCCGCGACCCGATCGACCGCTTCGCCGCGTTCCTCCGGTCGCGCGGCGAGGGCGACGCGTTCTTCGCCGGGCTCGAGGCCGAGGGCGACGACCTGGGCCACGACGTCCGCACCCGCACGACGTCGCTGCCCGCGCCCGACCCGTCGCTGATGTTCGAGCACGTCTACAGCGAGCCGCACCCCGTCATGCGCGAGCAGCACGAGTGGCTCACCCACTACGAACAGGGCCTCGGCGGCGACGCCGGCTCCGACTCCGCAGGAGGACGCGCATGAGCGACGTGACGACCACCACCGCTGCCGCCGCACCGGCCGCCGGTCCGCAGGGCAGCGCCGGCGTCGACGAGCCGACCCGCGCCTCCCTCGAGACCATGCCGCTCGGCAAGGCGATCAACGCCGGCCTCCGCCGCGCCATGGCCGACGACCCGCGCGTGCTGCTCATGGGCGAGGACATCGGCACGCTCGGCGGCGTCTTCCGCGTCACCGAGGGGCTGCAGGCCGAGTTCGGCGAGAACAGGGTCATCGACACGCCCCTCGCCGAGTCGGGCATCGTCGGCAGCGCGATCGGCCTCGCGATGGCCGGCTTCCGCCCTGTCGTCGAGATCCAGTTCGACGGGTTCATCTACCCGGGCTTCGACCAGATCGTGTCGCAGCTCGCCAAGATGACCAACCGCCACGAGGGCTCGGTCACGATGCCCGTCGTCATCCGGGTGCCCTACGGCGGGCACATCGGTGCCGTCGAGCACCACCAGGAGAGCCCCGAGGCCTACTTCGCGCACACGGCCGGCCTGCGCGTCGTCAGCCCGAGCACGCCGCACGACGCCTACTGGATGATCCAGGAGGCGATCGCGTCGAACGACCCGGTCATGTTCTTCGAGCCCAAGAGCCGCTACTGGCCCAAGGGCGAGGTCGACCTCGCCGAGCCGCACGCGCCGCTGCACGCCAGCCGCGTCGTGCGCACCGGCACCGAGGTCACCCTGCTCGGGCACGGCGCCATGGTCAGCGTGCTGCTGCAGGCCGCCGAGATCGCCGCCGCCGAGGGCATCTCGGCCGAGGTCGTCGACCTGCGGTCGCTGTCGCCGATCGACTACGCGCCCATCCTCGAGTCGGTCCGCAAGACCGGCCGGCTCGTCGTCGCACAAGAGGCGCCCGGCTTCGTCAGCGTCGGCTCCGAGATCGCCGCCACCGTCGCCGAGAAGGCGTTCTACTCGCTCGAGGCCCCGGTGCTGCGCGTGAGCGGCTTCGACACGCCGTTCCCGCCCGCCAAGCTCGAGACGCTCTACCTGCCCGACGCCGACCGCGTGCTCGAGGCCGTCGACCGCGCTCTCGCGTACTGAGAGGAACACCTCCGTGACCAGTGAGTTCAGCCTGCCCGACGTCGGCGAGGGCCTGACCGAGGCCGAGATCGTCGAGTGGAAGGTCGCGCCCGGCGACACCGTCCAGATCAACCAGGTGCTGGTCGAGATCGAGACGGCCAAGTCGCTCGTCGAGCTGCCGTCGCCCTACGCGGGCGTCGTCGAGAGCGTGCTCGTCGCCAGCGGCGAGACCGTCGACGTGGGCACCCCGATCATCACCATCGCCGACGGCGACGGCCCGGTCACCCCGGCCGACCGCGCGGCCCGGGCCGAGTCGGCCGAGACCGGCGCGATGGCCCGCACGGCCCAGATCATCGCCCAGGAGGAGTCGGCCCTGTCCGAGCAGCGCGCTCGCCAGGCCGCGCCGGCCCCGGCTGCCGCGCCCGCGCCTCCTGCGCCCTCGGCCGACGAGGTGGCCGCGTCGGGCAGCACGGGCACCGTGCCGTCCGCCCCTGCCGAGCCGTCGGCCCCCGCCGAGCCCGCGTCGGGCTCGGGCGCCGTGCTCGTGGGCTACGGCGCCGCCGGCGGCCACGGCCAGACCCGCCGCCGCAAGGTGTCGCAGGGCGAGGTCGACGCGCGGCAGCTGCGCGTCGCCGAGCAGGCACGCCGTCGCCCGACGACGTCGGTGCCCGCCGCGCTGGCCCTGCCGATCATCGCGAAGCCGCCGATCCGCAAGCTCGCGAAGGACCTCGAGGTCGACCTGACCACCGTGCAGCCGACCGGCCTCGCCGGCGAGGTCACCCGCGACGACGTCATCCGGCACGCGCAGCAGGCCAGCGTCTTCCGCAACATCGAGACGCCCGAGTGGAGCGAAGAGAGGGTCGAGCGCATCCCCGTCAAGGGCGTGCGCAAGGCCATCGCCGCCGCGATGACCTCGTCGGCGTTCACCGCGCCGCACGTCAGCCTCTTCGTCGACGTCGACGCGACCCGCACCATGGAGTTCGTCAAGCGCCTCAAGGCCTCGCCGCAGTTCGCCGGCGTCAAGGTCTCGCCGCTGCTGATCATGGCGAAGGCCATCATCTGGGCGGTGCGCCGCAACCCGATGGTGAACTCGGCGTGGACCGACCGCGAGATCCTCGTGCACCACTTCGTCAACCTCGGCATCGCAGCCGCGACGCCCCGCGGGCTGATCGTGCCGAACGTCAAAGAGGCCCAGTCGATGAGCCTGCTCGAGCTCGCCCAGGCGCTCGAGCAGCTGACGCTCACCGCCCGCGACGGCAAGACGAGCCCCGCCGACATGCGCGACGGCACCATCACGATCACCAACATCGGCGTCTTCGGCATGGACACGGGCACGCCCATCCTCAACCCCGGCGAGGTCGCCATCGTCGCCCTCGGCACGATCAAGCCGAAGCCGTGGGTCGTCGACGGCGAGGTGCGGTCGCGCATGGTGACGACCATCGGGGCGAGCTTCGACCACCGCGTGGTCGACGGCGACGTCGCGAGCCGGTTCGTCGCCGACGTGGCGAGCGTGCTCGAGGAGCCGGCGCTCCTGCTCGACTGAGCCCGCGCCTCCTCGGGCTGCTCCGCCAGTCCGTTTTGACAATCATTATCAGTAGCAATAGCGTGGCGGCATGAAGACATCGCGCGCCCTGCCGCTGCTCGCCCTGCCCGCTGCCGCCGTGCTCGTGCTGAGCGGCTGCGCCTCCGGCGACGGCTCGGGCGCGACCGGCTCGTCGTCCGACGACGGAGGCGCCATCGCCGTCGTCGCGTCGACGAACGTCTACGGCGACATCGCGAAGACGGTCGGCGGCGACGCCGTCGACGTCACCAGCGTGATCAGCGACCCCTCGCAGGACCCGCACTCGTTCGAGGCCGACGCCCGCACGCAGCTCGCCGTCTCGCGCGCCGACGTCGTGATCCAGAACGGCGGCGGCTACGACGAGTTCATGCACACGCTGCTCGACGCGAGCGGCTCGGAGGCGGCCGTCGTCGACGCCGTCGAGGTGAGCGGGCTGGACGACGGGCACGGCGCCGACGACCACGGCTCGGACGACCACGGCGACGAGGCGCACGCCGACGAGACCGGCGAGGCCGCCGGCGCTTCCGGCGGCGACGACGCGCACGAGCACGACCACGGCGAGTTCAACGAGCACGTCTTCTACAGCCTGCCCTCGATGGCCGCCCTGGCCACCGCGATCGCCGACGAGCTCGGCGCCGTCGACGCCGCGCAGGCCGACACGTTCACCGCGAACGCCCAGGCCTTCGGCGAGCAGATCGCCGACCTGGAAGCGCAGGCAGCGGACATCGAGGCAGCCCACGGCGGCGAGTCGGTCGCCTACACCGAGCCCGTGCCCGGCTACCTCTTCGACTCCATGGGCCTCGTCAACGTCACCCCGGCCGACTTCTCGGAGGCCATCGAGCAGGGCGACGACGTGTCGCCCGCCGCGCTGAACGAGACGCTGAAGCTCTTCTCGGACGGCTCGGTCGACCTGCTGGCCTACAACGAGCAGACCTCGAGCCCCGAGACCGAGCAGGTCGAGCAGGCGGCCACCGACGCCGGCGTCGCCATCGTCCCGGTCACGGAACTGCTCCCCGAGGGGGATGATTACGTCTCGTGGCAGCAGAGCAACATCGACAGCATCACGGCGGCGCTCGAGAAGTGACCCCGGGCACGGCCGGTCCCTCCCCCGCCGCCGCCGCCCGCGCCTCCTCGGCCGGCGGCGGCGGCGACGCCGTGCTGCGCCTGCGCGGCGCCGGCGTCTCGTTCGGCGACCGCACGCTGTGGTCGGGGCTCGACCTCGACGTCGCGCCCGGCGAGTTCATCGCCGTGCTCGGCCCGAACGGCGCGGGCAAGACGACGCTGCTGCGCGCCGTGCTCGGCCAGCAGCAGCTCACCGAGGGCACGCTCGAGTTCCTCGGCGAGCCGGTCGGCCGGGGCCACCGGCGCATCGGCTACGTGCCGCAGCAGCGCCTCATGGAGGCCGGCACCCCGCTCCGCACCCGCGACATGATCGCGCTCGGCGTCACCGGGCACCGCTGGGGCCTGCGCCGCGAGTCGGCCGCCGAGCGCGCGACCATCGACGCCCTCGTGGACGAGGTGGGCGCCTCCTCGTTCGCCTCCGCCCCGGTCGCGAGCCTGTCCGGCGGCGAGCAGCAGCGCGCGCGGGTCGGCCAGGCCCTCGCCGCCGAGCCGGCCCTGCTGCTCTGCGACGAGCCGCTCATCTCGCTCGACCTGCGCCACCAGCGCGGCGTCACCGAGCTCATCGACCGGCAGCGGCGCGCCCGCGGCGCCGCCGTCGTGTTCGTGACGCACGACGTCAACCCGATCCTCGACGTCGTCGACCGGGTGCTCTACCTGGCGGGCGGGCGGTTCCGCATCGGCACGCCCGACGAGGTGCTGCAGGCGCCCGTGCTCAGCGAGCTCTACGGCACGCCCGTCGACGTGGTGCGGACCATGGGCCGCATCGTCATCGTCGGCGGCCAGGGGCACGACGACCACCACGTCGACGACCACGACGACGACGAAGGACTCGTGCGGTGACCGATCTCTGGACCCAGCTGTTCTCGTTCCAGGACTTCGGCGAGCTCGTCGTGCTGGTGCGCAACTCGATCATCGCGGGCGCCGTGCTCGGCCTCGTGGGCGGGCTGATCGGCCCGTTCGTGATCACCCGCAACCTGCCGTTCGCCGTGCACGGCATCAGCGAGCTGTCCTTCGCCGGGGCGTCGGCCGCCCTGCTGATCGGGGCGAACGTCGTCGGCGGCTCGGTCGTCGGCAGCGTCGTGGCGGCCCTGCTGATCGGGCTGCTCGGCTCGCGCGCCCGCGAGCGCAACTCGATCATCGCCGTGCTCATGCCCGCCGGCCTGGGCCTCGGCATCCTGTTCCTGGCGCTGTACCGCGGACGCTCGGCGAACAAGTTCGGCCTGCTCACCGGCCAGATCGTGTCGGTCGACAACCCGCAGCTGGGCTGGCTCGTCGCGATCTCGGCCGTCGTGATCGTGGTGCTGCTCGTGATCTGGCGCCCGCTGACCTTCGCCAGCGTCGACCCCGACGTCGCGGCCGCGGCCGGCATCCCGGTGCGCGCGCTCGGCCTCGTCTTCATGCTCGTGCTCGGCCTCGCCGTGGCGGTCTCGGTGCAGATCGTCGGCGCCCTGCTGGTGCTCGCCCTGCTCGTGACGCCCGCGGCCGCGGCGCTGCGGCTCACGGTCGACCCGCGCCTCGTGCCGCTGCTCAGCGTCGGCTTCGCCGTCGTCTCGGTCGTCGGCGGCATCCTGCTCGCGCTCGGCGGCGGCCTGCCGATCAGCCCCTACGTCACGACGATCTCGTTCCTGATCTGGCTCGTCTGCCGCATCGTGGGCGGCCGACGCGAGAGCCGAGGAGGCGCCCCCAGGCGACCCCAGGACGCCCCGCTACCCTCGACGACGACGAAGGAGGCCTGACGTGGTGGACGGTGCACGAACGGTGAGCGACGTGGTCGGCGGTGCGCGGCCCGGCGGCGCGGGCGGCGGCAGCCGGCCCGGCGACGCGGTCGGCGGTGCGCGGTGGTGACGCGTCGGAACACCTGGCAGCGCGAGGCCGTGCGCGAGGCGCTCGGCCGCAGCGAGGGCTTCGTCAGCGCCCAGTCGCTGCACGGCCAGCTGCGCGACACGGGCTCGCCGATCGGGCTCGCGACGGTCTACCGCGCCCTCTCGGACCTCGCCTCCGACGGAGCCGCCGACTCGCTGCAGCAGGAGGGCGAGAGCCTCTACCGCGCCTGCACGCCGGGCACGCACCACCACCACCTCATCTGCCGCACCTGCGGCACCACGGTCGAGATCGAGGCCGACGCCGTCGAGACCTGGGCGCGCCAGGTGGCCGCCCAGCACGGGTTCACCGAGGCCCAGCACGTGGTCGACGTCTTCGGCACCTGCGCCGCCTGCACGGCGGAGAAGGCCGCGGGACGCGACCCCGCCGTGACGCGAGGCGGCGCCGTCGGCTGACGGGCGCCTCCTCGGCACACCCGGCGTGTTCCGATATTGTGTCGTGCGACATTTCGTACGACACCACCTGGAGCCACGGATGAACCACCTCGGCCTGCGTCGCACCCCCCTCTCGATCCGCCTCGCCGGCGCCGCCGTCGCCGCCCTCGCCCTCGCGGGCTGCTCGGCGTCGGGGGCGCCCTCGTCGTCGTCGACGTCGCCTGACTCGACCGCGCCCGGCTCGACGGCGCCCGGCTCGACGGCCTCGGCCGCCCAGGACGACGCCGCCCTGGCGCTCGTCGACGACTTCGTCGACGCGTTCGACGCCGGCGACGCCCCAGCCCTCGCCCGCACCTTCGCCGCCGACGCCGAGTTCGTGAACATCTACGGCTCGCGCATGTCGGGCCGTGACGGCATCGAGAGCGGCCACGCCGCCGCCTTCGCGAGCCGCCTCGACGGGGCCGAGCTCGTGGTCGACGCCTCCCACGTGGTCGACGTCGAGGGCGTGCGGGTCGTCCAGGCCGAGTGGAGCCTGCAGCACGCGGCCGACGTGGCCGACGCGAGCCTGCTCGTGCCCGAGGGCAGCGGCGTGCTGACGTTCTCGGTCGCCTGCCCCGACGACGACGCGTGCCGGTTCGCGTCCGGCGCGAACGTACGGACCGAGGCGGCGCCGAGCTGACGCCGCCGCCCGGGGCCAGCCGCCGACGCGCCGGGGTCTCAGCTCGGCCGACGGGACAGGGTCGCCGGGGTGACGACGGGTTGCGTGGCCTCGGGCGTGTCGCGTAGGCTCTCTCTTTGGTTGGGCGCTCTCTGCGCCCATGTGCACCGATCCTCGAGCACTACGGCCCGTCACGCGGGCCGAGCGGGGTGACGCGCGCCGACAAGTGACCTTGGGTAGGGGTCGATCGCCTCCGGGCGGCGCTCCCTACGGTACCTACGGAGGAAAATCATGGCAGCAACCTGCCAGGTGACCGGAGCCGTTCCCGGCTTCGGACACAACATCTCGCACTCGCACCGACGCACCAAGCGTCGTTTCGACCCGAACATCCAGAAGAAGACGTACTACGTGCCGTCGCTCCGTCGTAACGTGACCCTGCAGCTCAGCGCCAAGGGGATCAAGGTCATCGACGCTCGTGGCATCGAGTCGGTCGTCAAGGACCTGCTCGCTCGTGGGGAGAAGATCTAATGGCTCGTCAGCAGGACGTCCGTCCCATCATCAAGCTCCGCTCGACGGCGGGCACCGGTTTCACGTACGTGACCAAGAAGAACCGTCGCAACAACCCCGACCGTCTGGTTCTCAAGAAGTACGACCCGGTCATCCGCAAGCACGTCGAATTCCGCGAGGAGCGCTAAGCATGGCCAAGAAGAGCAAGATCGCCAAGAACGACCAGCGCGCCGTCATCGTCGCGCGCTACGCCGAGAAGCGCCTCGAGCTGAAGAAGGCCCTGGTCGACCCGGCCGGCACCGACGAGAGCCGCGAGGCCGCTCGCCTCGGCCTGCAGAAGCTGCCGCGCGACGCGTCGCCGGTCCGCCTCCGCAACCGCGACGCGATCGACGGTCGCCCCCGCGGCCACCTCAAGGAGTACGGCATCAGCCGCGTGCGCTTCCGCGACATGGCACACCGTGGTGAGCTTCCGGGCATCACGAAGTCTTCCTGGTAGGTTCGAGCCGTTTCCCGGGGCCCAGGCCCCGGGGCTGAGCTACACGGGCGGAGGGCCCTCGGCCCTGCCGCCTGATCCGAACAGGCACGGTGAACGCCGTGTCATGTCTCACCGAACGAAGTCCGAGGAGGACACCACATGGCTGACAAGTCACTGAACCGCACCGAGCTCGTCGCAGCTGTCGCTTCCGAGTCCGGCCAGAGCCAGGCTGCCGTCGGCAGCGTCGTCGACGCGTTCTTCTCCGTCGTCTCGCAGTCGGTCGCCGACGGCACGAAGGTCACCATCCCCGGGTGGATCGCCTTCGAGAAGACGCACCGCGCCGCCCGCACGGGTCGCAACCCGCAGACGGGTGAGGCCCTCGAGATCGCCGCGAGCGACTCGGTCAAGGTCAGCGCCGGCAGCAAGCTCAAGGCTGCGGTCAAGTAGTCCTCCGCTCCTCAGGGAGCACCCGCGAGAGGGCGGCGACTTCGGTCGCCGCCCTCTTTCGTGCGTCCAGGGGTGTCGCACGAGCGGGCGTCGCCCCGCGGAATTCAGGAACGAGAGGGTCTCTGGGGCCGGATCGGGGCAGCATTCAGGATGCCGCCTCCTTCGTTGCACGATTCAGGACTGCGAGTCCTGAATGAGGGAGCAGAGCACAGCACGGCACAGCAGAGCGATGCAGGCGCGGGCGGGCGTCGCCCCGCGGAATTCGGGAACGAGAGGGTCTCAGGGCCCGGATCTGGGCAGCATTCAGGATGCCGCCTCCTTCGCTGCACGATTCAGGACTGCGAGTCCTGAATGAGGGAGCAGGGCGGAGGGACGCAGGGGCGGGCGCAGGGGCGGAGGGGCGGGCGCACCGGCGTAGGCGCGGACGGGCGGGCGGGGCGGCGAGAGATCGCTCGGCGGCGAGCGGAGCGCTCCCGCTCACGGTCGGGGCGACCTAGCATGGGAGCGATGCCCAGACTCTCCCGCACGGCCGGGCCCGCACTGCTCGTGGTCGTCGCGTTCGCGGCCCTCGTCGCCGCCCTCAAGTTCGGCGGCGCGGCCGACGCGCCGCTCGTCGTCGACCCCGGCCAGGTCGTGCGCTACGGGCTGCCCATGGCCAAGATGCTCGGCAACATCGGCGCCGCGGTCACCATCGGCACGTTGTTCCTCACCTGCTTCGCCCTGTCGCGCGACCGGCCCGAGTTCGAGCGCGCCATGGACATCGCCGCCGGCGCCGCCGGGTTCTGGACCGTCGCCTCCGCGGCCACCAGCTTCTTCACGTTCCTCAGCGTCGCCAACGTGCCCGTCACCCTCGACGAGCAGTTCGGCCGCACGCTGGCGTTCTTCCTCACCGACACCGAGCTCGGCCGTGCCTGGCTCACCACGACGCTGATCGCCGCCGTCGTCACGGTGCTGAGCTTCGTGCTGCGGAACATCTGGGCCCTGGTCGCCCTGACCGTGCTCGCCGGGGGCGGGCTCATCCCCCTGGCGCAGCAGGGCCACGCCGCCGGCTCGAGCGGACACGACGCCGCCGTCACCGACCTCGCGCTGCACCTCGAGGGCGCGTCGGTCTGGCTGGGCGGGCTCGTCGCGCTCGTGCTGCTGCGGAGCACCCTCGAGAAGGGCCGCATCGGCGTCGTCCTCGCGCGCTACTCGACCGTCGCGATCATCTGCTTCGTCGTCGTCGCCGTCTCGGGAGTCGGCAGCGCGGCGCTGCGCATCGGCGACTGGGCCGCCCTGTCGACGGGCTACGGCGTGCTCGTGCTGGTCAAGACCTTCGCCCTCGTCGCGCTCGGCCTGTTCGGCGTCGTGCACCGTCAGTACCTGGTGCGGCGCATGGACACCCACCCGACCGCGACCGCACGCTTCTTCTGGTGGTTCGTCGCCGCCGAGCTCGCCTTCATGGGACTCGCCTCGGGCGTCGCGTCGGCGCTCGCCCGCACGGCCACCCCGGTCGAGGAGGTCGCGACGACCGACCTGGCCGCCCCGACGGCCGCCGAGATCCTGACCGAGGAGGCGCTGCCTCCGGAGCTGACACCGATCCGGTACCTGACGGAGTGGAACGTCGACCTGCTCTGGGCGCTCGTCTGCGCCTTCGGGATCTTCTTCTACGTGGCCGGCGTCGTGCGCCTGCACCGCCGCGGCGACGGGTGGTCGCTCGGCCGCACGGTGTCGTGGGTCGCGGGCATGCTCGTCCTGTTCTACGTGACGAACGGCGCCCCGAACGTCTACGAGCCGTACCTGTTCAGCGCGCACATGCTGTCGCACATGGTGCTCGGCATGGTGATCCCCGTGCTGCTCGTGCCCGGCGCCCCGGTCACCCTGGCGCTGCGGGCGATCCGCAAGCGGACCGACGGCACCCGCGGGCCGCGCGAGTGGATCATGATCCTCGTGCACTCGCGGTACGCCCACGTGATCAGCAACCCGATCGTCGCCGCCGTGCTCTTCGCCGGGTCGCTCTTCGTCTTCTACTACACGTCGCTCTTCAGCTGGGCGACGACGACGCACCTCGGCCACTACTGGATGATCGTGCACTTCCTGATCGTCGGGTACCTCTTCGTGCAGTCGATGATCGGCATCGACCCGGTCAAGGGCCGCCTGCCGTACCCGCTGCGCATCGTCGTGCTGCTGGCGACCATGGGGTTCCACGCGTTCTTCGGCATCGGCATCATGACGGCGACCGGGCTGTTCCTCGCCGACTGGTACGGCGCCATGGGCCGCACCTGGGGAGTCACCCCGATGCAGGACCAGTACGCGGCGGGCGGCATCGCCTGGAGCGTCGGCGAGATCCCGACCGTGGCCATGGCCATCGTCGTCGCGATCATGTGGAGCCGCAGCGACGGCCGCGAGGCCAAGCGCAAGGACCGCCAGGCCGACCGCGACGGCGACGCCGAGCTGACGGCGTACAACGAGCAGCTCGAGGCGCTGGCCCGCAGCGGTCGCTGAGCCCGCGGCGCGCGTGCGCGGCAGCAGCCGGCGTCACACCCCGAATGCCGCACGACACCCCGTTCATTCGAGGTGCGGTGCGGCATTCGGGGTGTAGCCCGCGCCGACGTGCACCCCGTGCGGGGGCCGCTCGCTCTGGGGGTCGTGCCGGAGGCGCGGTGCGGCTTGGATCGGAACCCGACGTCGACCGACGCCGACGACCGAGAGGACCCCCGTGGCGAGCCCCATCGTGAGAACCCAGCTCGGGGTCGTCGTGCTCGGCATCGCGGCGGCCACCCTCTTCGGCGGGGCGCTTCCGCACGAGAGCACGGCCCACTCCCCGGCGCCCCAGCAGCAGGAGCAGGGCCAGCAGCCGAGCGACGCGGCCCCCGCAGCCGACGCCACCCGCTAGACAGGCGACGCCCGCTAGACAGGCCACACCCACGAGAACCGCCCCCGCAGCCGGCACCACCCGCTAGAAGGGCGCCACCCCGTCGCGGTCGATGAACGTGCCCGTCGGGCCGTCGGCTCCCTGGGTCGCCAGCTCGACGACCGCGTCGGTGCCCTCGGTCACCGTCTGCGGCCCGGAGTGGCCGTTGAGGTCGGTCGCCGTGTAGCCGGGGTCGGCCGCGTTGACGCGGATGCCGGGCAGGGCCTTGGCGTACTGCACCGTGAGCATCGTCACGGCCGACTTCGACGCCGTGTAGAGCGGCGCCACCACGGTCGACTCGACACGGTCGGCGTCGTGCACCGCGGTGAACGAGCCGAGCCCGCTGGTCACGTTGACGATGGCCGGTGCCGAGGAGGCGCGCAGCAGCGGCAGGAACGCGTGCGTCGTGCGCACGATGCCGGCCACGTTGGTGTCGAGGACGAGCAGCGCGTCGGAGCCCGTCAGGTCGGCCGGGTCGGCGTGCGACCCCGTGATGCCCGCGTTGTTGATCAGGACGTCGAGCCCGCCCTCGGCGGCGACGAGCTCGGCGGCCGCCGCGACCGACGCGTCGTCGGTGACGTCGAGCTGCACGAAGCGGGCGCCGAGCTCGTCGGCGGCCTGCTGCCCGCGGGCGGTGTCGCGGGCCGCCATCCAGACGGTGTGGCCCTCGGCGAGCAGGCGGCGGGCGGTCTCGAGGCCGAGGCCCTTGTTGGATCCGGTGATGAGTGTCGTGGTCATGACCCGAGTCTGCGCGCCCGCGCCGACGGGCGCGTGGCCCGGCCCGGCGGGAGGACTGCCAGTACCAGGCAGCCGCCCCCGGGGGAGGAGAGGATGAGCTCATGCCTGCACAGGACGACCAGCTCGGCTGGCTGCTGAAGACCTGGCGAGCCCGCCTCGCTCCCGGGGACGCCGGCCTGCCCGCCGGCGGCCGGCGCCGCGCCCTCGGGCTGCGGCGCGAGGAGCTGGCCGCCCTCGCGGGCCTCTCGGTCGACTACGTCGTGCGCCTCGAGCAGGGCCGCGCCCAGCACCCCACCGACCAGGTCGCGACGGCGCTCGCCCGGGCCCTGCAGCTCGACGACTCCGAGCGCGACCACCTGTTCCGCAGCGCCGGCCTGCTGCCCCCGACGACGGCGGTCGTGTCGCGGCACATCCCGCCCGGGGTGCAGAGGCTGGTGGGACGGCTGCGCGAGACTCCCGTGGCGGTCTTCACCGCCTCCTGGGACCTGCTCACCTGGAGCCCGCTCTGGGGCAGCCTGCTCGGCGACCCCGACGGCTGGCCCGCCGGCGAGCGGAACATCGTCGTGCGGGCGTTCCGCGACGCCCGCCGACAGGCGGACCCCACGGCGACGGACCCGACGGCGACGGGCCGAGGAGGCGGCGGCACGGCCGTGCAGACCCGTCACCTCGACGGGGCGGGCGGCGCCCGGTTCCGGGCCGCGCTCGTGTCCGACCTGAGGCGGACGCTCGTGGACCACCCGGACGACCCGCGCCTCCGGGGCCTCGTCGACGGGCTGCTCGCCTCCGAGCCGGAGTTCGCCGAGCTGTGGGCGCGCGGCGCCGTCGGCGTGCACGAGTCGGCGCGCAAGGTGATGGACCACCCGCTCGTCGGCCCGCTCGAGCTCGACTGCGACGTGTTCACCGTACCGGGCAGCGAGCTGCGGATCGTCGCGTACACCGCCGCCGAGGGCAGCGCGGCGGCCGCCGCCCTCGACTTCCTGCGGGTCGGGGCCGTCGGCGCCGAAGGGACGCGAGCCGAGGGGGCGCGGGCCG
>Ga0265780_10001208_pt1 | contig 37460 bp, 32 predicted proteins | sample P1T30metagenome_FD_192432 | JGI IMG/M metagenome (GOLD analysis project Ga0265780, IMG submission 192432) | Plant litter microbial communities from East Loma Ridge, Irvine, California - P1 T30 | ecosystem: Environmental > Terrestrial > Plant litter > Unclassified | place: USA: California...
CCCACCTGCAAGGCCGCACCCGCTGTTCAGAAGTTTAACGCTCCTGAGAACCTCCAAGCTGCCATCTTCGCTCCTTACATCCAGAAGAACGGCCAGAACTACGACACCTACAACGGAATGCGTCTCTTCAACGAGGGGCCCTTCGACCCTTCTCTCTGCGCCGCCGCTTGCGACGCCCAGACTGCTTTCGACCGTCAGCACCTCGCTGACGCCAACGGCGACTACAAGCCTTGCAACTTCTTCACTGCCTACATCCTCACCAAGAACGAGATCCCGCTCGGCACGTACTGCGCTCTCTACACGCAGTCCTGGCCCTCTAGCTACGCAACGAACACTGGCTACTGGGCGGGTGACGATGCTTTCAAGGTTGTCTGCGCTGCCAGCTACACTGCCACTACCCTCGACGATGGCAACAAGAACAACGACGCCCCGTACTAGAGAGAGAGGGCTAGCATGAACGCATTAGCGATGACGATGAATATGTTGATTTACTGGGTATAGAAGGGTCATGATTTGGTTTTAGATGGAGCTTTTGGATTGCAGCAAGATATCTTTCGTACATGAGTTTACTCACATCATATACACTACCATTCCGCTGTTTTGCTGAAAATGTCCTTACGCGGCGTCCTCCTTCTCAGAAATTCTGGAACATACTCGAGGGAGCAACGATGAAGCTAGAACCGGCTATACATCAAGAGGACCTCGGGAAGGCACGAAATAGACATGCGCGGTGTTACTACTGCGAGCGAAGGTACGTCGTCACGGAAGTCTACATCCGGAAATTTTCGTCCGGCCAACCCCCACCTTACTTCGTATTTTAATTCCCGTCAGAACGCTTTGGCGGGGTACAAACTCACTGATAGCTCATAATGACAGTACTGGTTATACTGATAGCTGTCGACAATTGAATTCTGACATGCCCATAACCACGCCACAAATATCTCGCTAACCAAAATCCTACACAGGATCCCCACTAGGATCAACGAGTGATCATGCTTTATCAATATTCCGCGGCTTACACAAAATATGAGTCACGCTGCTTTTCCCGCTTGAGTAAGCCGGAAAGGAGTAACGCAACTTTTACGTGCGTAGGCGGGGAAGCTCGACTCCACATGTGTTTGGAGGATGGTAAACCTTACCAGCTCACTAGACTTGATACTGCAGTTTGGAGCATATGAGCGAGATTCGAGATATCCCCAAGGAAGTGCGCTAGCGTATCGAGAAGCGCGGATCGGTGTAAAATGACTGCTCCCTTAGCCATTGAATCGTGAATGAACCTAACATGCAACCCTGCTTTTCCGCTCGTATGCTCCACGGAGGCAGTGTATAAAAGAAACAGCACCGCACTTCCAGACCCTCTCGCTCTCAAACAAAGCCACCTAACACTTCTCCCACCCACCACCATCACAAAAGTCCCAAGTCCCACCACTCCAACATGCCTCCAACAATGGTCCTCATCCCCGGCTCCTTCGGCCAAAGCTCCCTCTACGACATGGTCGTCGAACCCCTACGCTCAAAAGGCTACTCCGTCCACGCCCTCGATCCACCATGCTATCCCAAGAGCTATAAAAAGGGTGCGCCGCCGCCGAGCATGTACGATGACGCGAAGTTTATTGCGGAGTTTGTGGAGAAATTGGCGGATCGGGGGGAGGAGGTAGTGCTTATGGCACATAGTTATGGAGGTAAGTTAGGATGGGAGGAATCTGTACTAGAATGCTAATTCGATGCCCAAGGCCTCCCGGCATCCGAGTCCCTGAAGAACGTTACGAAAGTAGCGCGCGAAAAAGAAGGGAAAAGAGGTGGCGTGATACATGCTGGGTACTTAACTGCGATTGTGCCTGTTGTGGGGCAGAATCTCGTGGAGACGATTAAAGGCGGTGCTCCGGGTATGGGCATTGATGAAGTAAAATATACCCTTCTTTACTCCTCCCCTCTTTTTGAGCTACATTCTAACTCTCACACAGGACGGCTGGCTCTTCCAGTCCGACCACGTCGCCACCGCAGCCCTCTGCTTTAACTCCCTCGACCCCGCCACCGCCCTCCCGCTCGCCAAACAACTAACCAAGCACTCGAGCGTATCCTTTGGCGACGCGCTGACATATCCCGGATACAAAGATGTCAGCGTGAGTTGGTTCTTCTGCGAGGACGATATTTGTGTGAATACGGAGGTGCAGCAGGTACGTCAGAAAGGACCCTAGAAACCCGCGAGGTGGGATTGGCTGGGGGGTAATCGTGACTTTGGGTGTTGACTAACTTGGCGAATAGACGGCTATTGATACTATCGAGGCGTCGTGGAAGGGGACGGAGAGGGAAGGGAGGAAGGTGGATGTTACGAGGGTGAAGTGCGATCATATTCCGAATTATAGTGCAAGGGACGAGTTGGAGGGGTGGATGGAGGGACTGTTTAGCAAGCGTGAGTGATGTCGTTGAAGGATACGTTGATTGTGAGCTGATTATTGCAGATTGAAAGTATTTTTGATATATTGTCCGAGGTAAGCATCGTGATCAGGAAATGAGTGCTCGAGGTCAAGCTCTACCCGTTCTATAGTAGCGCATGCGCTGGAGTGTAGCTGCTCCATCATGCCGCAGCACAAATGCGATTGCGGACATGCGCTCAGCCCTTGATTCGACGATGCTGCCCCGTTTCCGTGACCTCCACAAAGTCTCCCACGTTTACTTTCCCCTCGTTCAGCGGCGTGATCATCATCCCCAGACACGCGCTCTTACTGCCCTCGTCAACGACTCTGTAGCTGCGAAGCGTCGTACCAGGCTCGTTGCGGTGGGCGATACCTGTCTCAGGATCCACATTTGGTAAGTTGCACCTAGTGGTGCGGCACGAGACGTGCAAGTCGATCCCATCCTCGGACTTGGGATGAGTAATCTTGGCCTTGGTCCAGGTGTCCTCGTGGAAAGCGGGTGGACCGGTGACGTAGATATTTGCGCGGAAGCGCAGGGCGTTGAGCATGGGGACCTGCATTTCGTATGGTATCGGTCTGCGTGGCATTTTTGAGGCTACATCGTGGACTGAGGCGAGGTTGAGGATGTGGATTGGATACTGCTTTAGCATTTAATTTTCGTGTCAGAGATGATTTCGATGGTACTCACGCTGTCCTGCATTCCAATGACTGTTTGAAACCCCACATCTTCCTTTTTCGGTGCGTTTTGCTTGACTTCGCGGTACTTGTTCGTGTCGATCTTGAACAGCGCGATTGGGTTTGACGTGCCGAGCGTGTACTTCAGCTTAGCCAGGATCTCCGGGTCGATCTCGGTGCTCACATCAAGAGCCTCTGGGGTGTGGTTCCAGATTTTGAACTCCCTGCTCTTGTAGCCCTTGCTCTTAATGCGCTCTTCCGATGGGTTGAAGGGGACTCTGAACTCGAGGGTTGGCTCAGCTCGACCAGCCAACCTCGCTGCGATGATTTTGCCATAGTTCTTCAGGCCTTCGAAAGTGAAGTCCGTGTCAGGTGAGAAGGGAAACCGCACAACAATGCATCCGTCGCTCTTGACCCACTCTCCATCCGCCTTGTAACCTGGAGCTGATGGATCCGGAACCCAAACCTCAGTCTCGACTTTTGCCAGGCGAGGAAATTTGCGCTGGGTGACGAACTGCCACTCGCTTGTGACCTTGCCATCCAAAGATGGTAGGCTCGTCACAAATTGTCCGAGACTGAATTGGCGGTCGTACTTGAAGCCCGTTCGAATGATTTCGCCTTCGCTGAGCTCAACTGGTGCACATGACTTGACAGGGTAGACGAACAGGGCTTTGATGGTCCACGGGTTTGAGGGTGTTCGAGTTCCCCCACGAGCGTAGAGCTTGGAGTGTTGATCTTTGAGATTGCTGGTTCCTTTGAGACCTAGCTTGCGGCATCCCACGGGCGGTGGTAAGGAGGTGTCGCGCTGCAACAGAGTGAAGCCCAGGACAAAGATGACAGGAACGAGTGCGGCGAGGACAGTGCTGAGGAGGACAGCTGGCGATACTTTCTCTAGGAGTAGCGAAATAGGATTCGCCACTTCTTCATGCCACGGATTCGGCTTGCGGGAAGACATATTCACGACTCGACGCGAAGTCGTGCGACAATGTTGTTCGTGAGTCGGAGGCTGAGAAGAGGCTTATCGTGGACGACGCCGAGTGTTAGCCAAGCCACGCGCTCACCTTCCTAAATAGACACAAAAAGGAGGCGAAATTGGGGCGTGTAGCAGTCATGTTCACGAAAGGGTGGAGTTGCTCTTGACAGTGGCATACGGCTTACCTAATGAGTGAACAGAAGTTGGAGTGTGGAAGGTGCGAGTCATGGCGTGCAGTTCGCTTGCTCGCGTGACTTCGCGTGATGAACGCATTTCGAGCTGATAACCATTCTCGCGACCACCTCTCTCACTACACGTCACATTCGCTTGACGCGTCGCAAGTGACGGAAATGACGTATAGCGTCATGTTGCACGGGTACAGCTACGCCAGATCACGAGACTAGCCTACGAAACCCACGTCTCCCGTCCCAACGTGCTCGACTAGATCCCATCCACACCATGGACGACCAGGACGAATTGGTGGCATCCCCCTCTTCGCGTACGTGCAGACGCTCCATCGCGCCTTCTACGGGGAGACTAATGCAAGATAGATCGACTGCCCACCGTCTCCGCATCGCAAGCCATCCACAGCCTCCACGCGCGCGGGGCACGTACAGTATCGACTGGGCTCAGCCAGCTCGACAAGCTGCTCTCCCCGCCAAGCCTGCCGGGCCACGATGTATCGGGAGGGTATATGCGCGGGAAGGTGACGGAGATATTCGGCCCGTCAGGAGTCGGCAAGACCAGCTTTGGGTAAACTCAACACCAACCAGCACCATCCATGAGCACACACCATCCATTGAGCACTGCATCCCTCCTTCCACATCCGATACACACCGAACCTGAGACTGAGTGAGTGAAGGGTTCAGGCGGCAGCCAGTGCACTGCGTGAGGGCCAGCACGTCGTATGGGTTGGTGAGTGGTAGTCCAGACGGAGCACCGCGCTCTTATATTGCTGTACATATGGGCGACATGAGGTGAGGCTAATTGCTTCCCCGCAGACGCTGCCTGTGCGCCCCTGCCTCCGCACCGCCTTCTCGACGTCCTGTCTGCACCCCAGGAATCGCCCCTGTCCCTGCCTCTGCCCGGCAGCGGCGCCTCGAGCGCTCCTTCTTCGCCTGGTCCTGAAGCACTTCTAGATGAAGTAAGCAGCCACTTCCACCATCTCACGGCTCCAACATTGGCGCATGTCCTGGCGCTCTTCGTGCATGCACCTCCCTCATTTCCCCCGCACAAGACGGGTCTCGTCATCATCGACTCGCTCTCCACCCTCGTCGACAACGCTTATCCGCGTAATGTCGACCTCAAGAACAAGAACGAGCAGTCGCGCTGGGCGGCTGGCCGCCGATTCGCCATGGTAAATGAACTCATCTCAACATTTTGTCGCTTTGCTGCGCTGCACGATATCGCGCTGCTCGTCACTTGCCAGACGATAACACGCATTCGAGGCGCTTCGAGGGCGCTGCTGGTGCCTGCACTGTCGGGTGTGGAATGGGAGAGCGGCGTGTCAACTCGTCTGGTCCTCTTCCGTGACTGGGTGCGCCGAGCAAAGGCCACAGACACAGCAGACGCCGATAGAGTGCACAGAGCCCGATTTGCTGGCGTCCTCAAGGTGAATGGCGTGGCCCTCACTGAGGAGGGCGGTGTTGGCAGCGTAGTGCCCTTCGCGATCGAGAACGTAAGTCAATCTATCGCCCGCAGAGCCTACACTATTAGCCTTGCATGAAACCACGTTGTGTCACGGGCTTCTGCTGACACAATGTAGTCGGGGCTTTGCGCCATAAGCATAGCGGCCGACAATATTGCAGCACAAATCCTACTTCCAGCCCAGGCGAGACCGCTTAAAAGGCCATTTGCCGACGTGGAAGAAGCCGCAGGCGAAGGCCCGAATTCTGATGAGCTCTATGGATGGGTTGAAGACGACGAGGTCGCAGCTGAAGGTTTGCTGATAGATGAAGACCCCATCACAGATGCTGTGGACACTGCAGTAGATCGATCAGATGGACACAACAGCAAGATGGCGCGTCCCTCAACATTCTGAATGCTGGGTCGATGCGATAGGGCCCTCTTCCACTTACATTGCGGCGTCCTTACTGCTGTGCTTCCCACACGACCACCTTATCGCAACTTCCTGCTCGTGACTAGGATTACCTCGTATCGTTCTCCGTAGACGAGGTCCTCCAGCTGACGAAGAACCCGTCCAAGCCAAAGATCTGGCGTCCAGACAGATGACAGGGATCTATTGGCCCAGGATAAAGGTGCGCTATTCATCCGTGTGGGGTACCTCAGACGACCCCAGAATGATCGCCGAGACCTCACCTCCAAATCCAAGTTTGTTTCTGAAGATGTTGTGAAGCGCTCTGACATCAGCATTTTCTACAGTCAACCACAGAAGTTCCACCTGTTACATAAAACACTTTGCGCCCCCAGGCTAGCCTACTGCAGAGCTTTGGCGAAGTCAACCGACACCTTCTGTCTTATCACCCTGCATTGCTACTTCTTTCGCCACAATAGCGGTATGGCCCGACGAAAGAAGCAAGTACAGAGTCGCTCTGCTTCAATCACCGCTCACACGTGCTTCTGCAACCCCAAAACCTGGTGCACTGCTGCACACTAGGGACGGGCAAGCATCCCCGGACCCAACGCACCGGTAGCGCTGACCGGCAAAATTGTTTCTCGTGGGTGCCGTGGCAGCAGTGGCGCTCCACATTCTGGGGACTCCAGGGAGAATATGGTCTGGGCGTGGGATGGAAAAAGCAAACTTGCTCAAAAGGCGTTTCCAGGCGTGAAAAGTGAAGCGTCCAGAGGACGTGATAGGAGAGCATCGCGAACAACTTTTGCTACGGGAGGTGCCTTGACGGTCCGATCTCGCGACGATATTCGCCACCAAATCCACCACGATGCTTTTCGTTGGATCTGGACCCTTCAAGATATGTTCGCAATGATACGCTGACATGAGAAGGAGACGCATGTACCGATCTTCCGGCAGTCTCTGGGCCTTTGCGGCATCGCTTCGCGCGACACGCGCTGTCGGTGTTGGACATGCCTCCTGCCTCCTCGTGTTTACTCCACAAGTCCATACGGGCATTATTCAACGTAGTGGCATGCTCGACCGTTGGTTTCGAGACTCCGCGGATGTACTCGATTGTGCGATGTTAAAGCAGCGAGCTGTCTTAGAGGACAGGATCAGCCTCACGATGTCACTGTGCACCGGCTCCGGCTCTCGTCTCGCCTGCAGGACGTACCCCACGAACTCGCTACCACTGCGCGCGGGGCACGCCAGAGATCATTGCCTGGTATGTTGCGGAGACGGGCTGGCGGTGACTGTTTCGGGACATTTGGGACCGCGTGTGTTCTGTTGATGGCACGATTGATTGAAAGGATTTTTTGATTGTGGGGTAGGCGATCTGCGACTTCAAGATACGGTCTGGGATTAGGCAGGGTCACAGCAAAGGGCAGCGAAAGTGGGCAGAGCGACGCAAGATGTGCTTTTGCTCGCGACATGCGTCGACGGGAAGCCTCTCGCTTGACAGTGGATGTCACCAGCATCGCCCGTCTGGTTCAGATCGAGCAGTCGTAATTTTCACCAAGTCCTTTGTCAATCGCGGTCATTAGTCTCACATCTGGCAAGGTACATGAGGCTGCGTGCGTGACATACCACCATGCACGTGAACCTCTCAACCACACATCTTCCGCCCTTCACTCAATATCACATCGCTTGCGCTCTCCACAACAAAGCGTTGCGACAGCCGTCGGTAGTGTGACTCGAACTTGGGTTCTGTGCGATCCTAGATCCGGCTTCCCCGTGCGTATACCAGAAGGAATGTATACCTCGAACGCGTCGGAAGGACGTATATCTGGGTCCAATTTAGTGTAGCGTGTGAGGGATGCGTGGGGTGATACGTCGAGATAAAGGACTGTGTGCAGATTCTTGTATTTGCTGGAGTTTTGAAGAGTTTGGGTGAGATTTGACATGGAAAATAAGATGTGCGTTGAAATGCGAGGTGTGGAGTGCATCTCTACGTGTAATTGACCTTGATGAGAAAATTGTAGTTGTATGCCAATCTAGGAGCGATGAAGGGCTGATATGTGTACTTGGTCAAGACGTCGTTGATAAGTTTCATGCGTTATGCCCAACATCGGGTGAGCGTTTGAGATGTGGTGATTTCATGAAGCTAAAAAGGTCCATGATATCCACTTGAACAATAGCTGTGGTAATAATCCATGTCCACGTTAGGAACGTGGTTGACCTGTCGGAGTACTTTGACAGCAAATGTTGAGTGAATGCCTGAATGCTGTTCGAGCGCGAGTGTTCAGGAATGTCTACGCATGTCTGACGTTGCACATGTCCTGATATGCAGACAGAGTGAAAGTTGAGCTTCAAGGACGTAGATAGCGTCGTCCGCCGTCAATAATTGGGTCGCAAGGACGTGTCCTTTCAATACCGTGCAGCAACAATTGGCTCTTCATAAGTGATTGTGATACTGAGCCGCCCTGCAACCTGCCAATCGCGATCAACATCAGCCGCACATACAATACAGACCTTTTATCGCATCATGAAAGTAGCAAAAAAGCAGCGTCGTCGCCGCCGTGCCAGTACGTACCGATCCCACCCGAGCCACCTTATCCGGCTATCACAAGCCACCGGAACAATTGCATTCGTCTCTGCATCCCAAAGCGCGCACCCACTAAGCTCAATATCCGCCAACCAAAGACCCGAAACGTATCCTGAAAGTGACTGCGACGCAAGTATTCAGCCGCCTGGAACGTGATGGCGAGGTACCTAGCCCGAGGTACCATCTCAACAAAGGCGGCATGCGGCAATTCGTGAATAGCCGGTCCGCTTTACCGCGAAGCGAATCGCAGCGAGCGTGTGAACCGAGGGTTGGCATTGGCATCTGATTCTGGGGTAATTCATCCGGCGTGGGGGTTGCGATGCCTCGTGGCTTCTTCACATGCTAGCGTAGTTGTGGGTAGTGGTCTCGCTGCATTTGAAAGGACGTCGTGATAAAGTCGGAGCTGACTAGTCAGTTCTGCAAGGTACTTACGACTCCGCTCTCAACAACATGCACGCACTCTACACAGTAGTTGCAACTACTCTCGTCAAGCTGAAGCTGCCACGCGCTCCTCAGCAACGTCTAAATATACTTTGGTACTTTGCGACGCAATATCAGAGATGTTGGTACTGTATGGGGGTTGCCGCTGGCTTGCATGCCGTGCAACGTGTTTATGCGTATAGTCATCAATCGTGTGCGTCGTAGATATTTATCCGCTGCATATTGGCCAGATTGGCGAGGCTGTAGATTAAAGGGTGCGGGGGACATGGCGCTGTGAAAGATAAGGGAGATAGAGGCTGGCAACGTGGTGTTTGGACTGGCGGTGCGGATTGATTGCGGTGCAGAGGTATGATGCAGGTCTATGTTGACGTGCATGTTGCGTAGGAGGCCTTGATACGCGGAGGTGTAACGAGATGAAATGCGGTCGTCATAGTTGTGTTCAGACCCGACGTGGAGATCGTGAAGGTGCCTTGGTGTTGCCTTTCAACGACGCGCAGAGATTGCCGGCAATTCACTCTTGGGGAGTGCGATGTGTAAGTGATGACGATGTGGACTTGATGCATAATGCTTGCATGAAGAGAAGTCTGGTGGTTGGCCAGGACGCAGTGCATCACAGGCCATTGATGTTGTTGAGACATTCTCCTCACCGTTAGACCACAGTCAGTTCTACGGAGCTCTGACCGCTGGATCACATATACCTTATGCAGGGTACTTCCAGTATACGATCGTTGAAAGTACCTGATCTGCGGAATAGATTGCTCCAGCAAATCCGACCTGGGTTTGTTTTCGCTTGTCGTTTCGGATTCCAGCGACCTGGCTCTATAGATGAACAACGTTGTGACAGATCCTGCGGTTAGGTACTACCATGCATCGCGCAGCGGGACGTAAATTAACTCATGCTGATTGCTGCAGCTCAACAGGTACTCTCAAAAGGTTTGTTCTGAATTCTTCCGTCCTGCTGATGGAATATGCCGACGGATCAGAACGTGCGACGAGTCTTCGACAGGAACGGGGTTAATGCAAGGGCGAAAGGAATGCGACTCCACATCGCGCACGCCGTGAAAGAGACCAAATTGATCCTGCGCTGTTCTTTGCATCGAGCGAGCGGAGGAAGCGGGCCTCAATCATGCGCTAGGAACTGATTTCTTCCGTTCTTCCAGAAGCGCTTCCGATCGGTAGAATACCGACGATGGACATGCTGATGCACGTTGAGACCACGCAGCCGGAAGCATGTGATCCAGGCCCTTCACTCAACGGGACTGTATCCCAAACAGGAAGTGCACCCTCATTTGTTTGCACGACTCAGACAGCATGCCTCAGACCAAGATTCTTCGGATAATCTTCGCTGTCTCGATGCGAGCGCTTCAGATTCAACTCTTGGCAACCTGCCCCCAACTGAGCCTTATCAACGCCACTGCTCTCCTTTCCAGGATTTGCTGTTTGCGAAAGGCAAGTGCACCGCGCGAGGCGGTAGCAATATTGTGGAGACCCCACATTCGAGCCGCAACATGATGAGGATCGCGGCCGGGTTACGGTAAAAGGCAGCATCTAGAAGCTCGCTAGAAGGGGGCCGAGTCAGCAAGGCGCGGACCTCTTGGTAACTTTACTCAAACCAACAAATCCGCCGCGCCAGTCCAACTTTGTCCTGACGAAGGCGTGAGATGGGGGCGGTTGTAAAGACCCGGACCGGAGGTTGGAACATTGTACCGCTAGGCTTGTTGGTTCAGTAGCGGAGCTTTGATGTTTGGCTTATCGTGCGCTGACACTCTCAGCTGAAAGGGTTTGAGCTCACGAAACTAGTGGACACGCTGCGAGTTTCTGCGCGCAGATTGGTCGCATCTTTTGATATCGTTCAGAAGCTCGAAACAACAATTTAAAGGACTTGATCGGCAACATGTGATGGCGCCATTCACCTCCAGTCATTCCAAGACAGAACAAAATCTCTTCCGGCCTCGGCACTCGCCTCATGCCCATGAATGTGCTCAAAGAAACGCGCTTCTCGACGGCCCACTGGTGGATTACTGACGTACTGTTCTCGCATCACGGGCCGACTACCAGCCCTCCTTCCACTTGTAAACAGCTGTCTTGTCAACATTTATCGAGGTTGGGAAAACATCCCGGCATACCTGCCGACTAGAAGCCTAGACCGTGTGAATGTTGGTGGTCGTCATGCCGCAGAGATAGCGGAAGTGGAGAAGTGCGTTGCAGTCTGGGGTGCATAAGTCGCGAGTGTTGATTTGCATTCAGCCAGAGTAGCCGAAAGTGCGATAAGGTAGAAAATATCATCGAGCTGCGTGATTGCGCTGTGCGAGTAAACCGACGGCTACCGAGTCGTCTTTGATAGGCTTCCGCCATCCATAGATCCCCGCCCAGGATGTCGTCTTCGGAAATTGAGTGTGGACAGGGCACAGCGTGAAGAGTGTCACTCTTGGTCGCTACCTTCCGAGTCCGGAAGCCTCTCCTGTCCGGTCATGATAGGCGCTAGTGCTAATGACACAATTGCGGAGAAGCTCACGTAAATTGCGGAGTACGTATTCCCACGTCCCTCCCCATCGAGCCTTATCGCTCCACCCCCTGCACCTACCCATGAAAGACTTGAACAATAATAGCAGCAATGTGGGAGGGTGTGTCGCACGAGGGAAGGGCGAGTGAGACACTGTTGGCGGGGGGAAACTCAGCGATTCGCAATGCTTGCTCGCCTTTTCTTCTCACCGCCATGTCTGCGGTCTTCGGGGTGTCTCAGCCAGTGTGGGTTGCGCGTCGCAGAATGGGGGTGTCAGTTGAGCGGAGAATTTGTCGTGATGTGTGATGCTGAAAAACAAAATCCCACGCTGTGTTCCAGGTTTGTGTGCTGTGTTGGCGTTGTGTTGTGTATCTGCGGGGAAGAAGTTGTGTGGAGAGATAGCCATCATAGGCTGTAACCAAAGCCTGGGAGGTGCTTGTTCCCTGCTGAGCTGAGAAAGATTCTCGTTGCATCACCAGATCCCCAGATCACGTCAACGCTGCGCAAGGGTGTCCATCACATCAGATTCTCGGTAAGGTTGCGCGGAATGTGAAGTATTGGTTTCAATTACGCTTTGAGCAAGAAAGTCTGTCTAAATGTGCTTGCCAATAAGAAACCATCTTTCCTCGCCCCAGGCCTGATGGCCAACAAAACTGAGTGGAACTTGTACAAGACTGCGAATTGCTAGAATCCGCGGGGTATTGAAGTGAAACAAAGTCTATCGAGCTGAGTGGGGGCCGTTTGAACGAGGACAGCCTTGACAAGCAATGTCGTGAAAATCGTCATACGCATCTATGGTCCGTGGCAACGCTTCGCTAAACAGAAATCAACCAGATATGCTTCCAGAACGCCAATCCATGCGGAGAGTAGAGAGTTTGAATTAGGTGCGATGCGCAAGATCCTCGCCCGCTAATGATGGGGTCGAAGAGGAGTTGCCAGAGGAGAAGCCGCCTGAGTTAGGGCCGTTCAGAAGGTCCTGTACAGCAACTTTGGGAACTTGCGGAACCGGGAGTTTGCGCTGCGCGCCCTCAGATCTCGAGATGATGTCGCCGATTCGCAGACCAGTCGACTGAGGTGCAACGTATCGCTCCTCGCGATCCGTACTTGGCTCCATAGGAGCGAGCGCAGGAACGTAACTTTGAGAGAGGCTCAGATGGCGCAAATGCGGCAATTGCAAGTCGCTGAACCCATGCGGTCGGAGTCGGGGCGAGTGCGCAGGGGTAGCCAGTGGAGTATGGTCGGGTGTGGGGCTCGCAGAATCGTGCGAAAAGGTGGGCGAAGGTGGGGCGGTCGACATCGGCGAACCCGGTCTTGACTTCTTCGTCATCCTGTGCGCATAAGGATCGTCGTCTTCGTGTGAATGCGATCTCGACATCGGCTGCGACGAATAGGCGTACTGCGAAAGGCCTGGCAGACGATGATTGTATGGGTGGTAACCGCTGGTGATGTGCCTGCTCGAGTGCGACTGGTGGTGAGGTCGTTGCTCGAGTCTTGAAGCGGCATCTGCAAGAAGGTCCATGTTTCTTGAGAGGCCGTTGGGGCTGGTGCTGTGGTGGCCTCCATGGCGGTACGCTGCGAGATCATTACCCATGTTGGGTGAGTAGTTGGAGAAGGAGTGAGGCGGCGAGACGTTGGGCGAGCCAAGATTCGAGTTCGGTGCACTGCGTGAAATGGGTTTCGTTGGAGGAGGCATCATGTGGGCGAGTCCAGATCCCGGCTCCATGAGGCCAGCTTGCACAGCAGCGACAGCCGCCTGGTGGGCAGCGGCGTGGTGTTGACCTTTGCCTCTGCGCGAGTTGGGATTGTTGTGTATCCTTGAGTGGCTATGTGATGTTAGTCGTGTACAATATAGATTCGAGGGTGGTGTCCTACCGAGTGAGCTCATCTGAACGGGAAAATCGTTTTGTGCAACCCTGATAAGTGCAGGCATGCGGCTTCTCTCCGGTGTGGGTTCGGATGTGGCGAGTCTGGTGTTCCAGACGGTGGAAGGCCTTGTCGCAGAGAGGGCACTTGTACGGCCGTGGCAGGTCCTGTCGAGGCTCGTCGTGGCCTTGCTGAGGGGCGTTTTGCAGTAGAGGAGCCATAAGGCTCACGGTGGCAGTAGCCATGGAGGAAGTCGCAGGCAATGTGGATGGATATTGGTGTTGTTCTTGAGTAGTCTCCGGATTGAGTAGGTGGTTAAAACCTTGCTGTGAGGCGGAGGATGACATGTGATCTGATCAGGCGTAGAAAAGTCGGGGGAAGGGGATGGGGGTCGGGTATATGTATGAAATGGAGAGCACAGGCACGCTAGGCAGACTGTGTGGGGGTGACGACCGGGGTACGTGCTGACGCAGACGAGGATCGCTCGGAGCGAGAAGAGAAACAAAAGCGGCGCCAAAGACGCTTGGCGGTGCCCGTCGGTATCAGTCTAGCGGGGCTGCAAGTGATGACTGTTGCGGAGAGCCCGTAATCTGGAGCCGAGTGCACGCCGATGCAGGGGGCGGTCGTGAGAGGCGCGATGGCGTCTTTTTTAATTATGCCTGCAGCAGGACGTGTGTGTGCAGCGCAGGCAGAGTGAGTGCAGGGCCGTGGTGACAGGCAGGTACAGTGAGGACGGTGGTTATTGGGGTGCGCGCGGAACTTGCCCTGCTGGTGCACCTGGTGGAGCAGCCTGCAAATGTTGGGTGAGCCGACGATTCTGCGCACGAAATTTGCAGCAGAAATCTCTGTTCGCGGTCTAGCGGTGAACGTCGGCGAGCCACAATCAATGCCGTGGCTGTCGTGAGGCTGCTGGTGGGGAACAGGAACGTGTGCAGATAACGCCAGGGGGTCCTGTCTGATGCGTCGTTTCGTCGTGTTGTGGTCAGTACGGCGAGCGAAGCAGGCGTACGTGAGCAGGCAGGGCAGAACAAGTCCCGGCGTGGCCGAGCGTGGATGAGGTGATGCTGTGCTGTGCAGTGTGCAGTGTGTTGTGGCAGTGCAGAAAAGATGGGGTTGGATTGGAGAAGAAACGGTGTCTCAGTGTCTCAAGATGGAGAATATGGGGGAGGCGTCTACACTTTCCACTTCACTGCCCCGGGCGCCTGCTCAATTATAGGCGTGCGTTCCGACCTGCTGAGTGCTCTTCTGCGTTTCAGGACGAGCAGGCAGGTGCAGACGTGCAACGAGGCAACTGCTGCGTGTCACGGTGACCACTCGACTCACTAAGCACCATCGACTCCAGGGATTCTACAGTATCTCACCGCGCATACTGGCTACACGGGCATCCTCACTGGCCCATCTTGCACCGAACCCCTTAGAGCAGCCCCCAGCAAGCCCGTCTCCTTGGCTATGGTGTAGGAGTCGCGGCGTGAGGGCAATATCTTCTCCCCTCACCATGTCACAGTCAGATGACCAATAGCATCCCAATACCGGCCAGACATTTACCCAGGTGGCTTGTTGTGCGTTCCACCGCATCAGATCTCAAGGCAGGACACGCACAGAGGTCTGTAGGGACTCGACTCTGGGGTACTATAAGCGTAGAATAAGCAACAGTGTCCACCACCATATTTTGCCGCTTCATCACACCTTCCTGGGGAGATCGCAATATCGCTGAGGCATGGTCCGCCGGTGAACAACAGGGTGCTACCCGACCTGCATCGTCTTCTCTACGGCCCGCCTTCGATGCAGCATCTCGTCTTCCGTGCGCTCAGATGAAGTCGGTGAGCCTACGAACCCACGCAGGGCGAACCGTGGACGCCAGCCGACAATACAGGCGGAATAGCCTCAACGTAGCTTGCGACAAGTCAGCTTTGATCACGACGCCTGGACTGTGACTCAAATAATTGGCTGCTCGACTCTTGCCAGGCCACGTCCGCTGTCGAGTCGTATCTCCAGTCGCTCACTCACGTCGATCGAGTTGGCGGGGTTCCCCTGTCCTTGGCTTTCCAGCAGATCGTGGGGGCTTCTCGCCAGGCCTGTCCTGCATCACCCTGTGACGGTCCGTCTGCTCCGCGTCTGACGCCCATGTCCGTACTACTCTTGCTTAGGCGAGTCTTTTGCATATAATCGTTCACATTCTTAAAGATCACGTTGACCCTCAGGTACATTGCACCGCTGCATCTCAACGCTTTTGCTGACCCAAATTCACGTATTGTTTCTTATCAGTTCTCCTGGGAAAAATTCTTTAGCCCCTCAATAGCTCGCCCCGCTGTTCAAACAGGTCGCCCGCTGGGGTGCTTAATCCGAAGAAAAGCCTGCGCCAGATCCGCCGAACTTTGCAGGCCAGCAGCAGACGTCACTTTTGAATCGCACGTGGCAGGAGACTTCGGGAGTTGTCGGGATGCGAAAACTGGGCCTTTACTGCCACATGCCACACAGGGTATGCTTTGCTGGCTTTAACTTGTTGAAGCATCCCGAAATATCTGCTCCTGCAAGGTACTAGAGGTACGCTTGTTCGGCCACGTCTCCGTTAAAACCACTCTCCACCAGCATGAGCGTTTGTTCACGATGCCGAAAGGCCCTCTCGAGTCAGAGCGGAAGGCACTTTGCTGGTGGAATGTCGCACAGCTTCGTGCCCAGCCAGCTGATGCTGATTACGATACCTCCAGAATGCCGGAACGCCATTACGCTCCGCGATCGACTCAGTCGACTTACCTCCCAACAACACCTGACACAACCTCTCTGGTTTCGTCATCGACAGCAATCCTTTCTTTCACCGCGTTTTCCCGATCTTAGGATCCGCCCGGCACAAGTGTAGGTTACGCGTACACTTGCGAATTATAGCCTCAGGCAGACATCGTTTATCCGCATCACATCACCTTAGTTTTTCCTGGGGCCCCGCACGAGCTGGATAAAAGCTCCGGTGCACCGATGCGAGGCGTTGAAACATGTACAACATGACATCAGGGGCTGCTTGCAATTGGATGGCAAGTGGACCCATTTACAGTTGAGCTGACGCGTTTTGTAACAACAGTCGCGACATCTTCCATGATTGATGACTATGATCTACGGTCAACAAAACTGCGACATGGCTCCCAGGGGCACGCAACACATGCACATCATCGCAGTCAGATAGTGATCCAATCGTGCTACAATACCTCGGCACGGAGAGATAGTTGGTGTCCGTTAGGTCAACAACTTGAGTCCTTTACAGGGCATGTCCTGCATCCACCGAGGGGACAAAATACTAATCTTGGAGAAAATGTCATTCACCAGGTAACATTTTTGCGAGAATGATTGACGCTTTCATCTGGACTTGTCACTTTCCTTACTTCCAGAATCCTGCTTCTTGTTGAATTGTCACGCCGTCTGAGAATTCTTGTTGAGCTGGCATGTGCTTGCGATCTCACATGTCCATATTAGTACCTACTCGTATTATTATAAGATGTCAGTCTACTACCTAGACTGCAGGGAAGGGGACGTCCCACGAGCTGCTATTGGCTGCCGCCTACAACTCCTCGCCCCCAACAAATGCCTACATTACGGTACGGCGCACTCTACCGGTGGTTGGGATATGTGATCATCGTACAGCTGCGAGGCTAAGGTACTGGTGTGGTGTTGCAAAGTGAGTAAACCAAGTCCCGTGCCTTTCACGGCGAAGCCCTGCACGCGCAGAATTGTTTGGCAGTCGCAGCAGGCTGTACTCCCGGGTGAGCCTCATGTCGAAGAAGAGAGAATTGCAGAAGTTTCGAGTCGGCATTCCATTACTACATGGGGGTATTCATGCTCTTCGCGATCCTCACGCATTGCATCCTTTTCAATGTATTCCCTAAGTTCTTTTTCTCCTCCATCAATTACAAGCTTGCTCCATGAAGTCTAACGTAGCTGCGCGTCGATGCATTAGCAACTGCACGAGGCGCATCGAGGACCAGCAGGTACTCACCCAAGTTCTCGCCAATGTTGCATGTCGCCTCCGTACACGACGCTACTTCGTCGAAAAAGACTCCACATAGGCAAACGTCGTCAGAATTTGGATCGCAATCGACGGCTCCCGCTGCCTCATTCCAGCAATCCATCTGCAAATACGTTAGCACCTTCTCGCAATGTTGTGCATACACCTACTGGGCATTTTCCGACTGAAGCGACCAGAGGACCTGGATCTGGACCTGGAGGTCCTGGTGGTGGAGGAGGAGCTCTTCCTGCCACCAATGGCAATCGCGCATCAACCGGCGATGCAAGCGCAGCACCCGCAGTGCTCATGATCATCACTGCCAACGAAACGAAGATTCTCATTGTGTAAATGCAAACTTTGGCGAAATAAAGACTGGATAGCGCGGGCAACAATCGTTCAATACAGAATCGATGATCAGGCAGAGACGCGAGCTATGTACGACACATGCACGATCCTTATAAACGTAATCTGCAATCGCGGTCGATGCTGCTCATGTTATTGTAGGTGCCATCGCTCATGCGCGCAGCGTTTCGCGTGTTCGCCGCACCATTTGTTACAGATACGTCTCGAAACGGGCCGTGGACGGAAATGCATCCTCGCCCGCGCACCATTCAGATACCAGCACGTGAATTCTAGAAGATCTATAGAAAGATTGAATGCCGGATCGCGCAATACTGAAGCTGTCTCGGTGGTTTGACTTTCGGAAGTGGGAGTGCGGCGATGGGTGGCGTGGTTTTTGCGTTTCCTTGCTGCTTCACGGATTTGGAATGCCGAGTAACCGTCTCTGCATGTCGTTTTGACGCACTTGCTCCAAAATCTTGGGAGGTGTTTCTGCGGGCATGCAGTGTGCGGCCAATGTCTGTATTTGGGTTTCAGCCTCAGTTCTAAGACCTTCGGCTGCCTAGTATAGTCTCAGAAACCGGCCTCGCGATCGACGATAACGATGGTGCAGGATAGAGAGATTGAGACAGGTGTTTGAGTGCGAAGAATTGTAGGGTGTGTCATTCGTGTGCGTTGATGCGCTTGTCTCGACGTTTGGTAATCATTATGGATGTTTAGGTCTTTGGCCATTTGGGGACGTTGATGTAGCATAACTAAGGCATTCAAGGTGCGTCCAAATTCCTTCTTGTTTAAAGGGGCGAGACCTAAGGCTGCGCTTTGTCAAGAAAAGGGAGAACAGAAGAGGCAAACGCAAGATGCACCAACATCCACTCATAACATCAAGTCATCAACCAACCCCACTTCGCTCTGAACGAGTCTTCCATCTTCCACGCCTTCGGATCCCAAGCTGCACTTTCCCAAGCCGCGCTCTCCCAATTAGCTCCTTTCCTCCCGCCCGTTTCGATCGTCCAGCTCGGCTGCGTGAACAAATCCTTCAGCAAGTCCTCCTCGTCGATCACTCCCAACGCCCTGATGAGAGAATCGCGCCACCGAGAGTTAGGGAAGCGATCAAACCACCGCGGATGAGGCACTGTGAGTTGTAGCTCTGTGGGATGAAGCGGGAGTGGATGTGATGGCGATGGGAACGGCGAGCATGACGTTGTGCATATCGAGCACGAGAGCCCGAGTATCGTTCCGTTTAGATACATAGCGCTGAATACGGTGAGTGCTGGTGCGAGCGAGGATGATGGTGAAGGGAGAGGTAGAGGTACGAGACGTTGGTGAGGAGGAGTCTCTGGTGGTGACTTCATGGCGTTGAAGTCAAGCACGCTATCGAGAAGGTCAAGATCGAGGAAGTCCAGCGCAGGGTCAATAGAGTCAAATATCATGAGCTCTGTTCCGGATGACACAGAGCAGTCGAGTGTGTCTGGCAAGGTCGTTCTCGCACTGAGATCTGTAGAAGTGTCGCAGTCGCACTCCTTTCTGGCGTGCGCTTTTGTTGCAATATGGAGGAGGTTTGTTGATCCGACTTTGGCCTCGCGGAGACGTTGACCTAATGATCAAGTCAGATCAAATACTTCTCTATCACTTCTTTTGCCTTCCTAATGTTCACTCACGTCTTGCCCTTTGTGCCAACCGATCTTGAATCTGCTTGCGCTTCTTCGCATCTTTCACGTTGCTCCAATCATCGTCTTCTGGATTTGTGCGTCGAACCATATTTCAAATATCTTTCAATCTATGATCAAGATCAAGTTGACTGCTCAGTTCATGTCAGAATCTTGGGTAATGTCGTCCTTGGGTCGTGGTGGATGCTGATTATAAATCGGCGCGTGAGATGAGAGGTCTGAGCGCCGTTCCAAAGACACGCTGGGCGCCTCACCGACTTCTTTAAATTCCTCCATATTGGCATCGCAATTCAAACCTTGGTTTGCCGACGACTGAAGATATGTCAATCACCGCGGATAGACGAATGTCTTAGAGCCACATTGTTGCTGCGGTAGCCGCAATGTCAAAGTCAGCCTGTCGAAGACATGCGCCGTCGTCGTCTGCGGCTCCGACACAAACGCGGTGATTACATCGTTAACTTCACTGTCTGAACCTTTCGATGCTGGTATGGTCACAGCTCCATTGCTGTGTAAAACAATCGAGAACATGCTTACAGTAGTGCCTCTTGATCCGGCGATTGCAGCGGTGGTGGCGCTTTTCATCCCTCGAAGCTGAGGGTTCTCGCCCGCACCTTTGCAGCAGCAGGCGGCAGCCACCAAGCAGCAGAACCTCAGCCTCACGCGACAATCCCGTCTTTTTCGCTCCCTCCACCTCACCTCGCGATGTTGCGCCATGGGTGATCCTTTATCTGTCGCGGCCAGCGTTGTCGCGCTTCTTACTATCAGTGTAAAGATCACCTGCTCTCTTCACAAGTTTCGCGATGAGGTCAGCGGCGTGGATGCAACGCTGACGGGCCTGATCAACGATGTAACTAGTTTTCAACATGTCTTAGAGTCTATGAAGGATACGTTCGACCAGGATGATGTCAAGTCCAATCTTCAAGCGACAGGACATGTGGGCGCCCACTACAAGAATCTCGCCATATCTCTGGAGGACAGCTTCGCCTCGTTACAGGACCTGCTCACCCTGCTGGAAGGCGTGAACAAGACGACGAACTTCCTCGATGGCCCGAGAAAACAGTTTCGGTACAAGAATGCTATCGACCAGATTGCCTTGTTTCGCGAAAGGATTCAGACGTTCCGAGCCGCCCTCCAACTCTCATTGAGTACAATCATCTTGTAAGTGATTCCTGTAACCTCCTATTTCCTAAAATACCGTCGATTAATTTCTTCCCGGTCACATGCGAGGAAAGATCCCGAAACGGGAAAGCTGTATGAGTATTAGTGTGATCTCTGGACCTGTCACCATCGTGTCGTCCCTGTGGTCAACACGCAACACAATTCATCTGATTGCTTTACTAAAGAAAAGCAGGTGGGGTCAATTTAGCCTGCAGAAATCGACAGATAAGATACCCGAGAGAATTCTACCAACTCTCGACAAACTTTACGATGAATTTCGAACCTTAGGTGCGAGCCTTAATGCCAAGATCGAAGGCCTTCAACAATCCGTTTCGACGCAGGACACACAAGTCGGCTCTGAGCTGGCCTCAATGACTAATTTGAGAGAATGCGTACGGGCAGCAGCGGACGTTGTCTCCACAGCATCTTCGACTTTGACCATTGAGACCAGCGACAAGAAGTCTGTCAAGTACGGTTCTGATTTCGGCGATCTTTTCACGCAGAACACGAATGAACCCATGATGCGTTGGATGTCATCCAACACTGTCTACGAATATGACGATATGACCCCTCCACTTCCAGATCCTTCAGAGGCTAGTACTGGGGATGTACGTACCGATTACCCATCCGACAGTGACTCGGATATAGAAAGCGACATGATCAAGGCTCTGTTCAACACCGCAAAGAAACTTATCAGTGAGGGCGATTTGGCGGGAGCACAGCGGAAGCTGTCGAATTGTTTGACGAGGCTTAATGTTAATGCCAGTACATATTCTCTCAGATCTGCAGCACGCCATGCAGTATCTCGATCAGAGCTTCTCGACACACTTCTTGGAGTATATTGCCTTTCGGAGAACTGGGTCAAAGCCAAAACGACAATGATGGAAAGGCTGTCTATTACCGAGCGTCAAGTTGGCAATAAAGACGAACTCTACTTGATGAGTCTCCTGAGGCTTGCCGAAATTATGGTCAAAAACCACGATTACGTCGAAGCTCATTTGCAAGGCAGGCGGTCGCTTCGTGGCTTCAAGAGGCTTGGAGAAGCTGGTCAAGAAGGTTACGAGAAGTCTCTGGTCTTTCTCGTGAGCACTTGCCACATAGACAACAAGACTGACGAAGAAGAGGCGTATGCAGCTCTGCTAGCGAATTACCGTACCATAAATGGTCCCCGGGTCAGTTCGATCTTGGACTCTAAGACGCCAATTGTTACTTCTATACCAACGCCCACCCGCCGTTCGAGCCCGCCGATTATCATGCCCAGGTTGTCAGATTCGTGCGACGGACTCAGCGCGGAGTATCAGAGCAGGAAGGAACGGGAGATGGGAACGGATGAGCATCCGTCCCCGACACCGGCGGCTGAAACTCTGATCCGGTCATCAACCAATCGCGTCGATCTGACCGAGATCGAACATCGCCCAGTGCTGCTATCTGAGTCTCGCCCTTCTGATGCAGTGGACTCTGAAGAGGCTAGTATTGCAAGCGACAGTCCTGTTTTATCTGGAGCATTAACAAGATCTGCGAATCTCAATGTAAAGCCTGGAAGTTCCGCGGATACAGCTGATGACGTCTTCAAACCAATATCAGATCCAACTAACACAACTGAGTCGGGCAAAGAGAACCCGAAGCAGCCTCAGCCGATGTCCAACGAGGCTAAGGAAACCTCGACACCAGATCCACAGACTACGCATGTTGAGGACTCGGCATTCATCGCAACGAAAAAGCTTCTGGCTGCCAGAAACCAGCCTCACACATACTCTAGGCCGGAGGATTCCGCGCAAGCGCTTTCTGACACGACTCACAGTACTCAAAAGTCGAAACTCTACGAACTCTGGCTGGATCACTACCACCGCGCTGAGCAGTCATCAGATGGGATTCGAGCGAAGTTTTACAAGACCGGACCACTGCACCTCGGGACCAGAAGAATTTATACCAGCTCACAATTCTACCCTCTTATCACATACAGTCAACAGCTCTACGGAAGGCTCCCGTCACTCGCTCTCATGTGGCAACCAGAAGGCTGGAGCTGCTGGATCCTGTGGGAAGGAGTAGCGGGACCTTGTTCGAATGCACAACCGTCGATACAAGAGGCTGCCGAGGCCGCTATGACTGTGACTTGGGAGGCTATGGTGACGCCCTCAACTAAAGAGCTCCTCCGATATGACAACAAGTTGCGAGACCCTTATTCTGATAAAGAAGTGGTACTCGTTGAAGAGCGGCCTGCGCATACAAGGTATGCATCGGATCTACCGCTGATAAAGGTATCTACCGACGACCCTCACGGTAACTCTCCGGAAGCGCAAACAAGCGTGCAACGCAGCCGATCTGATCCTGGACTCCCCCGTAACGATGTCAGCGACATGGTCCACTCCAAGGACCTCTCCAGACATTTGTCCGCTATTTCAAACAACTCTCAACGCGCAGCGAGTTACCTGGACGATCTCAACTCACTCGGCCTAGATTTCGACAGCACATCTACCGAGCCTGTAGAAAATCTGGGCACGATACAGGACTACGAGTTCGCATGCCCCATCTGCAATAGGAGCCTAGCGAGCTTTTCTGAAACAAGCAAATCGATGCATGTGAATGGCTGCATTGATAGCGTCACTGCAACGATTCCGCGTTTACCGTCGGACAATGAGGAACAACCCAGGTCGATCACGCCGCAAGTTCGGACTTGCGGCTACCCTGAACGCCAGATCCTCGAGACGTGGCTTTGTAAGAAGTGTATGCGTCCACAAGTACTCAGCGATCAGACATGTCGTGCGTGTGGAGGTGACAGATCCGATGAACGCGGTGAACTTGAGGGAGTCGAGCTGCAGCCCGCACAATCTTTGCCAGTGACAAGCACCCTATCCATTAACAATACAGACGCAATATATCGTAGCGTTCTGTTGTTTGGAGACGCATGCTGTGGTAAGACGTGGCTCGCCAGGTAAGCTTATCGCTCTACATTGATCAAATCAAAGCTGATGAGAAAGTAAATGGAATTTCGGAGAACCGCCGGAGCAACACAGAGATCTGAACATCACACAAGAGTTCTCCAAGCGTGTTATCATAGAACCATTCGAGATGGAGTTGAAGGTGTGGGACTGTAGTGGCTTGGAATACCCAGTATCGTTCGATCGTGTCATGTACCTGGAGGCACACGTCATCTTGATATGCTTCGACATATCGAATCCCGATTCGTTCGACAATTTGAGTGAGGGTGTAGGTTTCAATGTCCCATTCAGCGCGTGGGGTATTGACTGACCGATAATAGTGGATTCCAGATATCAATGCGGCTCTTCCAAAGCTGCCCAAGATCCTTGTAGGATGCAAAAAAGACCTTCGGAATGATGCCAAAACCCTAATTGAACTTTGTAAGATTCAACAATCGCCAGTTCCACAACACAAGGTACGTTCGCGGACATTGTGTGAGATAGACACGAGCTGATGTTGTGTTTGCTGGTCGTAGGGCGAACGTTTAGCTAAGAAGATGGGCGCACTTGCGTACTTCGAAACTCAAACTAAGACTGGCGAGGATACGGGAATTGAGGAACTGTTCCATTACGTTGCGAAAGCATGCTTGGGAACCCAACCAAAGAGAACAAGGAGCTCTTTGCGGCGCATGTTTGGTCTTACGTGAAGACTTCCAATGTACGATGTGAGATCAATCAGCACACGTTTTCTTAAGCAGACTCGATCAAAATACATCAAGATATCCATTGACCAAGATGGAAGGTATCAAATCATATCGTCAATTCCATCACTAATGCAACAATTGCCACTTTACAGTGGAAATTGGCCGCTGTGGTCGGACACTTCGACGTGAATATGAAGGGATTTATCGAGCACAGCATGACCAGATATATGTTATGAATTGTGTATACTAAGGTGCTCGTATTTCATGTGCCAACGTTCAGCACTCCCTGAAGCGCCCGAGTGGTGACCCAAAAGGTATGAACACTTACGCAAGCGTCGACGCCATGGCAGGCCCCTCACCATACCCACGTGCCCCCTTACATCCTCCAGCAACCGTGCAACTGCAAAGATCTCTCGTATCGCGAGGACTGACCGACATCATGTCCATAGCCATAAAACCTCATATCATTCTCTTTCTCTCGGTCCCGACACTGGTTCTGCGGGCGTCGCCCCCTTCGCAACATCGGGACCACAACAATCATAGTGAACGGCGCTAGCTCGCATCCAGAGTTCGTAATAGCAAACAGCGCATAGCACGCCGCCAAATGTTTCTCTCCTGGGTCCAAGGCGATATGTCACAGCTTGGAAGCAAAGGGATCGTGCACAGAGAGGAGGCATGCGGTAGTAGCAAGGTTCGAGGCATTAGTTGGAGAAACGAAGTGCGATTATACACGGCGTAATAATGTGAAGGGTCGAATTGCGAGTGACCAGCACGCGTTCGTGAAGTTTGTCCCACGTTACCACAACGCACGCATGGCTGTTCAAGTCTGCTTGACTTCTGATGACCAAGGACGGCCAATGTCAAGGATACCCATTGCAAGTGTAGATGTGATATTTTGAGGCAGCTTACGTCTTGGCATTCTCGAATAAATATAGAATCACTCTCGTTGTCGCTTGCGGTGTCTTGCAGAAGTGAATATTCGCTCGCATCGATGATGGAAGATCGGTGTGCTATCGGATCGACGATGGAACTGTCTATGATAAGTTAGTTGCATATAACACAAGGGCGCAGAAGTGTGAGTGTTACAAGAAGAGGCTCGGTACACTTCACGACTCCCTTCAAAGCCTAGACGCCCACCAGATCATGGCCATCTCCTCTTGCCAAGCCTGTCTCGAATGCCGATACACACTCGTCCCCTCTGACGACGATAGCTCAAGCTTTCCGTCCTTGGAGTAACCCTCAAAAGTGCTTCCACCTTAGTTTCCTAGAGGTCTCATCGTCCAACTTCGTCCCTTTCGCAGATAGAACCTCCTGGTTCAGCCGCAGTAGACTCGCGATAGAGAGCGCGAGGTCCTTTTGATGTGTCGCGCACAGCCAGCCACCAAGACTTGCCGTCGCTTGGTGAGCATGAGCATCAGCAGCCGTCTGGCGAGCACCACAGTGTTCGTGTGCGCATGACTGAAGAGGCGATGAAGGTCTCGCAGGCCGTTTGTGCGTCGCTAGAGCTTTCTTTGGGTCGGAGAAATCGGGGAACTTAGAATCGGGAGACATGACATGAGCAAGAGGCCTGGTGTGATAATCGCAAAGATGGGTCGGAAGAGAGCATCAAAAAAATATAACGAATTGGATGAACTCGTACTTGTTGTTGTGATTCTAAGATATTCTTTCAGCTTCTGCTCGTTGTCTGGTACAGATCGTGCAGACTACGGCGGGAGGGACCGCTAATTGAGTGTTGAGTGGAACGCTTACGAACGGAACCACAACGGCTATCGCGATCACTTGGAGACACCTCTGAAGAACCTCAATGCTCACCCCGAGTTCGCCCGAGATTCTCAAGCTCAACGGCACGGCGGTGCGCTGTTTCCGTACTGGTACTGGAATATCGATATACCGTTCCATAGGCAACGCGCGTCTTTGCTTGGTGCAAATAAACAAAAGACGCATGGAACTCGCATCTTGTGTCGCGTACGGACACCCGTTCATAGGCCTTCTACAGGCCTCTTTCGCTGTTTTGCAATGACCATGCGATTACCCGTTCATCCTCCGGAAGGCTCTCGATGTATTGGGCCAGTGTGACACGCATGTCCTCGTCAAAGTCCTCACCCTGCTCTTTGGCCAGTTGCTCACGCATTGCATGATCTGACATGACGCCGATCATTGCGTCTTGAATGTCCTTCTTGTCTGTAACCAAAATTAGCCTATTCCTCTTTGGTAGGGAGCCAGGAAAGCAATAATAAGGGACGATTTCGTCTTACGCGTAAAGCACGCTAAGGGTGCTAGTTGCGCTGGAGAGTTGAACTAACTAATGGGCGGCTTCTGTGGCCTCAAAGGAAGTTTGATGTCCGAATCCGTGTAGATTGGCGGCACCCCTTGATCCCATCGATGAAAGATGTTGATGAGACCAGAGTCACCGACTCCCACGCACCATTCTCCGTTTTGGCTCCACGCAAAGTGACGGAAAGGAAAGGCCGTGTACTTGGGTACTTCGATGATTTTATGTGCCTTGATCAACTGGAACGGATCCGCGACGCCATGATCGCGAGGCGGCACCTTCCCTTTCTTCCGCTTGGCCTTCGTGGTACCTGAGCCAGCGCTCACTGCGGAGGACGCTATTGAGCTGGAGCTGTCTTCACGAACATAACGCGGGAGACCATGTGGCTTTTCACCACCGTCCTCGCCTGTGCCAGAGTTTTCAAGACGCTGTAGGTCCCAGAAGAACGCTTTGCTTTTTTCATTGCCAGCAACGAGGATGGGGTGACGACCGAGCTCGTGGAAGATTGAGAATCGAATGTAAAACTGAGCCGCGTTTGGTAAATCGAATTGGAGAAGTCTTTGGAAGCGTCCGGCCCATGCTGACCGTGTACCTGACGTCGAGTTTGCAGGGACAGTGACAGGCTTCCTGCTTGTCACAGCGCTGGAAGTAGGTATTGGAGCGTCTGGCACACCGGCGCTATCTGAACTGAAACCGTCGATCTTCCACATAATTATCTTGTCCTCTCTGGCAGCATGACTAAATATAACATCGTGGTACCATTGTACACAGTCAACAAAGTCGGTATGTACTTCAGTGGTCGAGAAGTGCGGGTAGTGAATCATTGCCGGTTTGTCTGTCCCTTTGTACTTGTCAAGGTCGTCAGGCACTGCCCATAGGTTGAGCTTAGTGTCCATTCCAGCTGACATGATATATCGACCTGTATGATGGTACGCGAGTGTCAAGATCTGATCCTTGTGGCCTTGTCCATAACATACAGCCGCAAGTGGCTGATGGCTGTAGGTGGTGTCGAGGCTCCATATGCGCACGCTGTTGTCAACACTGCATGAAGCGAGAAGGGTAGGATCTACGGGTGAGATGGTAAGGTCGTTGATGTCCTTGAGTCCCATCGTTAGCATGTGTGCTTTTCAGAGGTCACGCAATAGTCACATCACCATGGCCAGCAAGTGTCTGCAAGATGTTGTCAGTATATTACAACTAATCCAAGGCTGCCAAACATACTGTGACAAGTTGCTGAGATGTGATGTTGAAGACGTTGATGACATGAGCACCACTGCCACTCGCACAGAGCAGTGGATCTCCGTTTTCGGCTTGCGACCATGTCACACTGTTGTAGGATATGGTCTGTAGAACAGTTCGAACGTGGTTAGTACATGCTGTTGGGCGAGGGTCGCTGTGCAAGTCGCGTACATCACCGGCTTGTGTCTGGCCCCGGTCGTTCTCTGGCCAGTATAGGATCTCGATCGTGCAATTTTTCTCCAGGACACAACGACAGACAATGACCTGATGCACGAATTAGTCTGACTGCAGCCAAATACGAGCTGGTGGCACGTACGTGGGGACCACCGCAGACGGCGAAAATTGGGTCACTTCCAGGCAGTGTGTACGGGTAGAACTCAACGTCGAAGATGGCGACTGTGCCAGATCAGTTGTGGATAGGTCAATGATTTGGATAGTCCATACTCGAGCAAAGTTTACCTTTACTTTGGCCCTGCAGCTGTTAGTTGCCGCCGTTGGAGCCCACTCTGCATGTCTTACGCACACCCAATCTTATGGTACCTTTTAAGGAAGGCAAATCCGACTGGCTACCGGAGTCCATGACACAGCGCGGCTACGGAGAAGCTCGGTATGCGTGCCGCAGGACGACTGTTGCAGGGTGATGGCCTCGTGGGAGGCAGTTTGCGACGAGCGCAATTAGTCGTACCAATGGATGGGATGCAGCAAACGGATGTGGTTAGTGAAGAAAAGGGACACGCATGTAGCTGCAGCACGTCTTGCTTCGACGTATTTCCGGAAAGCAGTTCGAGTTGCCGCGACCAATTATAACCACTACTGCGGCTGCGGTGAGGTGAGGGGCTTGGCGTGATTCATCACTAAATTTTCCTGTGCAACCAGCCACCAGCCAGGACTGACTCGGATGCGGTAGACGCCTGCTCCCAACTACCAACTTCTGGGCGGCGGCAGTCAGAGTTATCATTGCAGTGTTGCAGCGTTGCAGTGCCTGTGACAGGATAGATCCCAGTTGAAGAGCGTCGGCCAAACTTTCCGTTCCTTAGGTAGACGACGCCACCCACGCGAGTTGATGGCTGTTGCATGCTGCCAAGAGCGTAGCACCCATCACTTGCTCAAGGCGACACCAGTTCCTCTCTGCCCTACGCAAGATACCAAACTCTGTGCTCCGCTTTGGAACTACTGACCCAGAAACGGCCCTCAATTGTGGCCTGATGTCGCCGTAGCCTGCCCCGCGCTTTCCCTCCAACCTCAGGCTCGCAGCTACCGCATACGTTTCGGCTGCTGCAGGTGCGTCAGCACAGCGAATCCGAATCCAAGGTCCTCGCGCAGCCCAGGAACCACACGCTCGCGCCCAAGCTCGGCAGCTCGTCGCCGTGCCCTGCAGTCTCTCAGTCTTCGCATCACGGTGGAGCACTGGTACTTTGCTTTGCAAACGACGGTGTTTTGTCAGGGTGACGTCTCTGCAGCAGGCCCTGTCCCTACTAGCCGCTCCGGGAATACAAGTGGTTTACCACATTGTCTTTGCCATTATCCAGTGTCAACTTTACACCTGCGCCGCCGTGGGAAATCTTCGCTCCGCTATTGCATCACACCCTGGTATCTCGAGGCCCTAGCGCATGTGTCCTGTGCCCTGGCGCCCGCCGCCCGAGTGCCTCTGTGACCGACAACCTTATCCGAACGTTGACCACGGTGCCATTGTGGGACCTGAAATCCGCACCCTGCGTACTATAGTAGGCACATGTCCCTCACTGGACCGCGCGACCATCTTCCCCCCTCTTTACTTGTGAGCGAATTATTAGATTCGACACAGTTTAGAGACCAGTGGTAGAAGAAGGCAGAAGCAACTCAAGCCAACCACACACTGACTCGCCATCATGGACACCACTTTCATCACCATTCACGGTAGGGTCTTGCGACACATGCAAACTACTACTCTCTCTAACATATCCAGATCTCACCGACGATGCTCATATCTTGTACTCGTCAGACTCCATCGTCGACATATTGGGACACACGCCTGATGAGGTCGTGAACAGGTCGGTGTGGCACTTCTTTCATCCAGACGAGCTGCCTCTGGCCAAAGCAAAACACAGCCGAGGAGTGAGGCTTGACAAAGCCGCTGTGTTGTCCTACTGTCGTCTCAAGAATCGTCAAGGTGACTGGATAGGATGCGAGTGCTGTTTTTCGATAGTGTACGATGTCATGGTGGTCTGTACCAGCATCTACAGGAATGGGATGCAGAGTCAGAGTAAGTGATGCCATCACGTTGACGCGCGTCGTCACAGACTGACCTCTGTAGAGCGTGCCGTCGAAGCGCCCATTGTCCGCAAGCTGTTCGCCTCATCGCCAAAGGACCCACGGTACCACATGTTGTCGCACCTGTCCAGCAAGTTCGATCTTGGCCCTGAGCGTCAAACACATGAACCTCGCGCCGCTCTTTTCTTGAACAGATTCACGCGAACTCTGACTGTCATGTATGCCACAAGTGGAATCGAGCAGATTATCGGCATCTCTGGAGAGGCCATGAAAGGCCAAAGCTTCTACTTTTGCATAGCTGAGAACTGTCTTAGCGATGCGGTACGGTGTCTGGAGTCTGCCAAAGGAAACGACTCTATTGCGTACATGCGCTTCCACTTCTGTGATCCTCGCACCAGAAGCAACGCACAGGACGCCATGACATCCGAGAGCGAAGACGATGAAATGACGGACATCACCAGCTTTGATGATGAAGATTATGGCGACACATCCGAGAGTGGTGTGGACGATCATAATCCTTCTGATTCGAGAGGAACCGACTCAAGGAGTTTGTCTCGGCCGTCCCAAGGTCATTGGGACAGCGAAGAGCCTCATAGGGTACCGCGCAACGACTCCGGCGACAGCACCAATCCAGCGGACACCCATCAAGCCATTTTTGGAGAACACTCGGGGAGAAACTCATCAGCTTCCTCGCCTATGAGTTCGCCTGGTTCTGATTTCCACGACGGTCCAATCGAATTAGAAGCTGTCGTATCCTGCACTTCTGATGGGCTAGTCGTATGTCTACGACGAGCGCGCCCACTTCTTCCGGCTACTTTGCCTGTTCCGGCTCCTGCAGTGCAATATAGCGGAATGTTTGCAGCACCGTGGGCATCGCAGCCACTATTCCATCCTCCTCCGCAGCAATACCCGCCCTATCCACTGGGTGCTCAATACCCACATATGGCGCAACAACAGGCTGCGCCATCACTACAGTACCAGAATGCCTTCATGCAAAGCATTCGGGACGTTGCTGTCTTCGCCTGGGCGCTCACGGGTATCAATGGCAGTCTTGCAGAATATGCTCGAGGCACTCCCGTCGGCGAATCTCAGCCACCCGAAGGCTTGCCTGTGTGGCAACCCCTGCCTGATCCCACCCAATTATCCAGGCCATCTGCAGCTCCATCTGGTTACGTGTCTGGATCCAACAGCTCGTCAAGTAACGATCGCTTCGGCTTCGGTGATCCTGGGCTTCGTTGAGCATTTTGAGCGGCCTGGTCGTGAAGACCAGCTCACTACATATGCATGATGAGATGCTTCCAACGACAAACGACTTCGCAAAACCGCGGAACATTACTTGAGCAAGCGCGTCGTTGTGGATGATACCAAACAGACATGCCCTCTGCCTTCAAGATGACGACAAAGAACGTTTCCTTCTCCCCTCTAGTAATTAGCGAAACAAAAACACATGAATCTCACTAGAATATCGTGCCACATCCAAGATCAAACAAGCAAAACAATCCAAGCCAACAACAATAGACACACGTACATTGCAGATGCAGCGCAGGGTACTACTGCAGGTAGGGCGCTTCCAGTCGTTTTCTACGTGCTGGTTGGTTGCAGCCTCGCTTAGCGCAGACTATTCTGGGTCGCCGTATGGAGCTGAGCAGAGCATCGCATTTACTACGAACATCTATTTCCACTGCACATGCAGAACCCCAAAACAGATCTTAGATGCTGTTCAAGGCACACTCTTCAAGAATGCTAAATTCTATGTAGTCACGGTAGGACGACAGATACCGGCAATGTCATGATCCAATCTCCGCCTTCATTGCGTATTCTTTGTTGCTCGGGCACATGTCCAAATTCCTGGCTTTCACACCACCAACATCTCTTTGTTTTGCTTAGGCGAATTTGTAAGTTTCTCTCTCAATCGGCGAATAGGCGCTCTAATCTTACGCCATTTCCGCGGTGTTTCACGTGTCTCGTTCTTTTAGTCGTCGATCGACTAGGTCCTTGTCTGCTTCGCCACGCCACAAGTACCGGCCATTGATATGTTTCCTGGTACCTCGTCCGCCCGGTGGAGAAAGACTGATTTGATCTTCTAGGACTCGACATACATTCTTGTTCACTTCATACCGACCCATAAAATGGCATACTTTAGGTCGACCTCACTGGTCTCGTCATCAGCTCTTACTGCATGGCTCTTGCTGGGGTTGCAATTTACGGCTTTATGCTCAGCTCAAAGTACTTCATCGTCAACCGTAGCGAGTCTTTCGAGTGCGACTAGCTCTGCGCCGGCACAGACACATACAGTCCAAGTGGGACTCGCTGATCACAAGTTCAATCCTGATATTACCAAGGCAGCTATCGGCGACGTAAGTAGAAGAATCACAACGAGGCTTGGTACCTACTAACATGCTTCACAGACTGTCGAGTTTCGCTTCTTCCCAGCAAACCACAGCATCGTCCGCGCCGAATATGGCTACCCATGCATTCCATACGAGATGACCGGTCCCAATAAGACGGGCTTCTTCTCCGGCTTCAACGCCGCCGACAAAGTCGTCGAAGATGTAAGTCCACAGTCTACTTCCTTTACTGCACGCAACAAACTAACATCCCTTCCCCAGCCCCCAAAATACTCCATCAAAATCAACGACACCCAGCCCATTTTCTTCTACTGCTCCGCCCCCGGCTCCTGCCTCACCTACGGCATGGTCGGCGCCATAAACCCCACCAACAGCACCACAATCGCGAACCAACAAAGCCTCGCCAAGAAAAGCGCCTACATGCTCAACCCGGGTGAACCCTTTCCCCCAGAAGCCCCCCTCCCATCCGACGTCCCCAACGCCATACCCTCAGGAATCACTCTCCCATCAGCCCCAGCCTCCAAGAAAGCTAGCCTCAGCGCCGGTGCCATCGCAGGCATCGTAATCGGCGCACTGAGCGTCATTGTCCTCGCCGCGCTCCTATTCTTCTTCTGGGGCCGCACCAAGAGTCTGAAGGACGAAGTTGAGCGCAAGGAAAGTAAGCTGGCGGACAGTAGCGGTACACAACAGCAGCCACATCCCGACCCAGCGCCGTTCCAGCAGTACTCCATGGTGCAATCGCAAGCTATGTCTCCGCACGCGCAATCATACCATGGACATAACGCATCAGTGTCGTCTGCGGGATACTTCTCGCCCACACATACAAACCAACAACAACAACCGCATCAAGGTCAAGAGCACAAGTACACAAGTCCAACAATGGCGCAACACCCCGCGTTTTCAAACCCAGGGCAAATGTCGCCGAGAACGTATGAATTACCGCATGCTTCGTTGCAGTTGCCTCCGAGTCAGCGATCTGGGTCGCCGCACTGTTTATCTCTGAATACGACGCAGACGCCGACGCTGGGGCCGTATGGTATCGAGCGCGCTGCGGGGCCTGCGCCGCCGTATGGGTACCATGTTAATTCGCAGATTGGGCCGCAGGAAATGGATGGGACGCCGGTGGGGAAAGAGAGTGAGGGCGGGGAGAAGGGTGAGAGTGAGAGAGTGCAGGAGAGGGGGGCGAGATGGGAAGAAGTCAAGGGCGATGAAGGGCGGATGTTTTGATAATCTACTTCCTTATTTCCTTTATGCTTGCTGACGTCCAGCGTCGGGATAGATTAGTGCTGTATATTCACCGACATGATGAACATTGTCACTGTATGGTATATGGTGTCAAAGGAGGCCAAAGCTTAGTGTGTTTGTGTATAAATGATTTTGTCTTTTATTTCATTGCACTTTGCTTCCCTCCCAGTTCAGCAATAGAACCAAGGCGCGCATTTCTTCCTTCACCTCACATCCTACACGGTTTGATCCATCCATCCATGGTGAAAAATTGAAAACTCGGTAAAAAATCGATCAGCAGAGCAGCCACCAACGCCCCGACCTTCCAGTCCATTGAAAAATCCCGTGAACCCCGCTTTTGAGATTTTGCCCGTCGTCAAAAGTGGCTCGTGAACATGAAATAGACCAAATGGTCGAAGAGACTGCGCGTACAAATGAAGAACAGAACATCGTTGTCGCAATTACATGTTGTACATTTCCGGAATCGAGAGAAGTGAAGGAGCGAAGGCGTCCTGCGGCCCGCTCAAATGGTCAAACGCCGGTGAAGGAGCGGGGTATCATAACTCATGGTCGCTCATGTCGAAGTGGAAGTGGTGGTCACCGTCGCGATACGCGCCGGTTCGGTAGAGGTCGCTTCTTCAGTGAGGGGCGGCAACGTAGGCTCTACACTTTTCCGTGGTGGTGAGTTTGTGTTTGGTAAACTTGCCGTGGACAAAGTAGGTGAGCTTGTTCCTTGATGCCCAAGCGGCGGTGTTGAGTTGGAGCCCGTAGAGTGTGTTTGGGCTAGCTTCGCTCGTCTGCTGGTGTAGTCGCTGAGGCTGAGCTTTTTGCGCGCTGGCATAGGATTGACAGCATCTCGGACAGCAGGCGAGAAGGGAGAATTGATCGTCGCACTACCAGGTGACTGAGCGATTGCGCTGCCGGTCAGAACATTGGAGATGGAGCCAGGAGTCACCATGGGAATGGTCCCGGTGATACTGATCTCATCCGACTGTGGAGGCATATCGACGTGCATGTCTGTGGGCTTTGGAGGCGCATCTGAGCTAGGTTCAGGTGACGTCCACGATGGTGCGGGTGGAGGGAGGGGTGGATCCGATGGCTCTAGCGATGGTTCCGGTGCTGGAGCATCAGGCATATCTTCCTCTTTAGCCTCGATTGGATTCGAGATGGTAGCGTCAACGTCTCCCATTTCAACATCAACGGTGGGCGGGGGTGTGGGTTCTTTTGATGGAGTCGGGTCTCGTGTTCTGCTGATCACGCTTGGCTCTGCCGTTGTATCCACAGTGGATGACTCGTCTAGTGGTGGGGATGGAGGCAGTGGAGAAGGCTTATTGGAAGACACGTCCCTGAGAGCTGGGGAGCTGACCTCCATCTTCACGGACGACGACCGGATACGCTCCCGCTGGAGCTTGTCCTCTTGAGCTTGTTGTAGTAATTTTCGCTTGAAAGACATGGGTGGCTTCATGTCTCTCTGCTTGACGAACGTCTGAACGATGGCAGCACCATCACCTTCTGTTTGTGTCGATGCCTCTGCGTATACAGGTTTAGGTCTGGACGCGGCGCGGCCAATGGTCTTCGTTGAGCTACCAGAGGTTTTCCGCGCGACACCGTGACTATGCTCGCGGTGACGTGTGGTTGGGGAGGGTTCTGGATGACCGAGTCGCCTCTGTGTTGCTGAATTAGCATTAAAGAGTGTTGATCGGGAAAAGTCCCTTACAGAGGAGGAGAGACTGGGTGTGTTGAGAGAAGACCCAGAAGTATTCCTCTTCCCCTTCTTGCTTTTGTGATCAGCGTCGAAATCCATTTGCTTGAACAGCTTCTCTTGCTGTTGTATCTTTCGTTTCTCGCGCTCCGACATCTTGAGATCGCCGTCCAAAGAGAAGTGTGTCGCTGGGGTATGGTCCCGACTACTAGATTTGTGTGAACCAGAAGTCGACCTCGCGTCCACGTGGTCATCGTCGCCTCCGTCATGGTTCAGTGCTTCACTACCAGCGCGGCTATTGGTGGCACGCCCTGTGCTCAAAGGCGAGACCTGCGACTTCTTGTTCTTTTTGCCCTTGGGTTTGGGTTGCTCGGTAATTGTGTTGCGGCGTGCACGTTCGAGTAAGCATTCGTGGCCCGTTGAGGGGTCGCAAGCGCAACCACCAAAGTTTGCCAGTACGCGCGTTGCCCAAGGTTGTATTTTCCTGAGCCCGTCCTTTGCGCCATTGGTGATCACTTTTGCGAGTTGCTTGAAGACCTCAGAGTCCAGATCCCACCCGACTGTGAGCTCCTCGCCAGGATCGATCTGGCGCGTCGCCAGGAAGCAGAAGTGGAACTCGTTGCTCGACTCTATGAAGATTTTCATGGTCATGTTGGGATTGCAGCTCCGCCTCGCGTAGCGAAGGATGTTGCCTTCTCTCCGGACATCAATGTATATCGGCAAATGAGGAGGGAAGAAGACGAATGGCTCAGGGTGTCGTAAAAGCTCCCACCGGTTGGCAGGATCCCCAAAGTAGTCTTCCTTTCTCCCAACCAGTCCTTTGAGCTCGCCGATGTAGCCACCGTCCGGGACTATCTCTTCGGCTGTGATGAAGTGCCATTGAGGATGTAGTCCATGAGCAGTGATACCAGAGTCGATCTCGGTCTGTTTGGCAATGCTCGGTGCGCCGAGTTCGTGTATTGGCTGATCTATGCGCGAGAAGAGATCCTGTGGCTTCTTGCCTCCACTTGCCTCAGCGAGGGCCTCTGAGTCCGTGAGCCAGGTGGAGATGTCGTTCGCTACGCCGATGCTTGTATACGAGTTCGAGTCTGGCGAAGCTGGCTCTGACTGCCGGTAGAGGTTCATGAACTCGGAGGAGAACTCCTCAATCGAGCCATCTGGATTGGTGGGAGACTTGACGGGACTGTGGCCGTTTAGCATGACTGAACCGCCCCGTTTGCGCGAGCCCGGCACCAGCGACGGCGCTTGACTGACGACGCTCACGGACACAGAAGCGCGATGGCTGGTCTTGGGCTTCTTGTTCGGAGGGGGCTGGTCGCGAGGGCTTCCGCTCTTGCGCTCGGGATTGTAATGTAGGTCGTTCGATGCTGGCCAGCCGTTGGACTGGAGCGGGCCAGGTGTGTCCTTGGTGCGCTTCTTTGGGTTCTTCGTGGCAGTCTTCGGACGTCCTTTCCTTTCGACGATGTTGCTGTGTATTTCCCTGCGTTGGCGCTGCTTGTCTGACGCGCCTTTGTGGTCGACCTGCCGGGGCGTGCAGTCTGCGCATTCGTGCACCTCTGGTACGAGTTCTGACGATTCGTAGTAGCACACAATATGTTGCCAGGTGTCGCATTTCTCGCACAGTACGGTGAGGCCATCGTCATCGGCGAATCCGCAAATGCACTTGATTGTGGACGACTCTTCCTCCTCGACGGTGCCATCGAGTGTGGGAGAGCCGGCCGAGAAGGTCGGCGCAGGCTGGCCATTGTAGAAGACCGAGGCGGAGGGTGCTGGCTGAGGTTCAGCGTGCGCCTTGACCGACGAGACGTCTGTCATAATCTGGCAGACACGCTGAACAAGAGAGTTGTGAGATGCTATTGTGGGTGGCTCAGGCTCTTGGTGCTTTGGATCGCATGACGCCCCACGCGACAACGACCCAAGCACGGCGGGCAGCGACGAAGCCAACGGATCTGGCAGTCTCTCGCAGCGTTCTGCTGCAGCTCAGCTCGAACCAGGTGGCTACCAGGGCGCTGCAGCCAGGGAGAAGAGGCTTCCGGGTCCGGTAGCGGCGGGACGTGGTGTCGAGGAGGGTGTCGCTGGAGGCACTGCGACGTTACTGGGTAGATGGGATGGCCCAGAGATCATCAATAGACGGTATGGGGCGTGGTGAGAGACGTGGTC
>Ga0265780_10001209_pt1 | contig 37457 bp, 25 predicted proteins | sample P1T30metagenome_FD_192432 | JGI IMG/M metagenome (GOLD analysis project Ga0265780, IMG submission 192432) | Plant litter microbial communities from East Loma Ridge, Irvine, California - P1 T30 | ecosystem: Environmental > Terrestrial > Plant litter > Unclassified | place: USA: California...
CCAGACCGGGTGTGCGGTTGAGATAGTCGAGGTAGGTATCGCCGGGCGTAGCAGCTGCGATGCAGCCCATGCGTAGGTCGGGGTGGGTAGGCGTCTGGTAGTTAGCGGTATCGTGGCAGGCGCGGGCGTAGTAGTAGCGCGGCACCCCCCGGCCGTTACGGGCTGTGGTTAAATTCTGCCAGAAAACCATGTGGGGTGCGTGTGCCAACGTGTCGGTCATCCCCATTGACGTTACTACATTCCAGAGGGCATTGCAGCCGGCCAGCGTACCCAGGCTGTGCGTAATGATACGCACGGGATGGGCATGCGACACCCGGCTGAGGATACCACGCAGCCCCAAGCCTACGAATTGCGCATTAGGCTGGGCTATCTTGAAAAAGAAGGGAATAGCTCCCCGACGACCATCCCAATACACGCGCAGTACCTGATAGGGCCCTCGGGGTAGGTGCTCGGCTCGTAGCCGAGCACCTACCGCTTCAAACGACTTGGTGGCCTCGTCGGGCGTGTTGTTGAAGCCATGAATAAGCACAACTAGCGTAGCCCCCGCCCCTAATTGGTCGAGGCGCTGGTTGACGGCGGCGGCGGCTTGCCGGCGTAGCAGCGCCTGAAAGGCAGGCCAGCCTTCTTCGGGGTCGGCTGCGGCCGCAGCAGGCAGGTCACTCACTCCGTAGCCAGCATAAAGCTGGCGCAGCCGCGTAGGCTGGCTAGCGTAGTAATTTAGTAGGTAGCCTGCACCACTTCGAAGCTGACGCTCATCACGGTGCAATGCTGTATCAATCGGGTAAAGGCTGCCATCACGGTCTATGTACAAGCTGAGCGCCCCAGGCTGCCTTAGCCCAGAGGTACCAGCCTGGGTGGCAAAAACAACAGCTCGCCCGCAACCGGTCAGCAAGACCAGCATAGTCAGTAACCCCAACAGGTATACTAGTCGCACGTTCTTCACGGTTGCTAAGCGGCCAAGAGTGAAGTGAACTCTAAGCTTATAAAGCAAATATATACTATTTTTATTTTATTGAATACGGCGCTCCAGCCAGGCTTGATTGACCCACTTTATGTGGCAATTCAGTTTCCTTGGCACCTGATACTAGTGATATTTCATTACCTCAGGCTATTCGTCTGCCGCTTGCACTATATAAAGAACATCAACAAGCACAGTTGCGGGCAAGAAGGTGCGGGCCACAATGTAAAATCAGAATTATTCCATTCGCTTAGTCAGGGGGCGCCGCGGAGGGCTAACGCCCGGCACCACCGCCACCAGTGGGGCGCGGCGCGTCTCGGCTTGCGATGGCCTGTTGCAATGGGGCTGGCACGGTTACATCGTACAGCTCGCTGATGGCTTTAGGCTGGGTAATCTGGTTATCAACAATGACGTTGAGCAAGCCAAACAAACGAGTGGCTATGTCTGCGTTGTCGTAGAGGTCGAGCTGGCCCGGATGCACGGCGTTATTGCCAGCCACACGCAGGCTGTCGAGAGCCCTTTGCAACTGCACAGGCAGGCCCTTTTGCACGAGACTCTTGATGTCATTATTGATGTTTTCACCCGGCTCGCCGAGGTGCTTGCATAGGCGTTGCACGGCCAAACGTAGCAAGGCCGCTGCGCCTCGGGGCGAGATGCTGAGGATACTACGGGCTTCCTCGTAATCCTGCTTTACATCGTCGGGCATGTCGGGGTTGGGTAAAGGGGCTGCGCCGCCGAAGGGGTAAATCATGGCTTCGTTGTGCCAAATAGAATATTCATTACAGTGAGCACATTGGGCAAAGTAGAGCTGAGGAATATACCCAATATGAACAGCGGTATTATGTTGGCGCTTGTGCTTACCTGCATAAGTCCATTCTTGGTTAGAATAGGCTCCACACTGAGGACAATTAAAAGCCGGTTCTAAGTACAAAGGAGCTTTGTAAGGAGCAGACACAAACAGCGGATTGAAAGTGAGCCAACTAAGTTAGTAATCTTCCGCCATACCACCCCGGTTTTGCCAACCTGCTTCGCCCTTTCCTACCTTTACCCACCTACCCTCCCAGGCAAAAAGCTGTTGGTTTCCCTTTTTCTCTACAACTCATTGCCTTAAAAAAAAGCGCCCTCTACTCCTCCCTCTGGAAAAGCTGCGGCGAGCTGCGCGGCAGTATAGACGACTCCCAATACAAGAATTACGTGCTGGTACGGCTGTTCATAAAATACGTAGCCGACAAGTACGCCAGGCGCACTGATGCGCTGCTGGAAGTGCCCGAAGGCGGCAGCTTTCACGACATGGTACTGGCGATGGGCCAGAAGGACATCGGCGACCGCCTGAACAAAATCATTAGCAAGCTGGCTGAGGCCAATGGGCTGAGCGGCGTACTCGACGTGCCGGAGGTCAACCTCAACGACGACAACAAGCTGGGGGATGCTGGCGGCGTTTGAGGAGTATGGCTTAGGAGAATAGAACAGAGTAATAGAGAAAGGATTTTTTGCCACGTAATTTTTTCACTTCTCCCGTGCCTAAGCAAGCCACTCCGCCACTGCATCTGCATCCATCGCCACCGCTGGCCCCGGTTGATGGAATAGGCCCGGGGGTAGGGCTGGCATTCGTTCGGGCCTACTTTCCGTTGGTGCAAGGGTCGTTGCGCATCGCCACGGCCTACTTCAGCCTCAAGGGCTATACTATGGCTTTCGCCTATCTGCCCCAGGGAGCTGGGGTTAGGTTGAAAATATTGGTAGGCAAGCGGGATGGGTACCAGGTAGAGCGAACCGTATTGGAAGACCTGCGAGCCGAACTAAGACAAGGCGTAAAGCTGGCCACGCTCTACGAAGCCGTGGCCGACCTGTACCGGCGAATGGAGGCCGGTGAGCTAACCATTTGTGACGCCCGCCAAATGGAGCGGCCTTTTCATTGCAAATTTTACCTAATCGACGCGGCTGGGGTATTTCACGGGTCGGCCAATTTTTCGCTTAATGGGCTGAAGGGCCAAGCCGAGCAGCTAACCTACTCCACCGACACCAACCGAGTGGCTGACTGGACTGCCTGGTTTGAAAAGGTAGCAGCCGGAGCCACTGACCTACACGCCGAGTTGCGCAAGTTGCTGGCCGAATGGTTGAAGATGGCTACTCCATTTCAGGTATACCTGCGGGCGCTGGAATTGCTACTTACCCCCATGCGCGAGCTCAATCACAAAGCCGGGGCCCATTCCCCGGTACCTTACCAACGCACCTTGGCGGCCTGGGCCGAGCGGCAACTCATAGCGCACAAAGGGGCAATACTAGTGGTGGCTACCGGCCTGGGCAAAACCATTATCGGCGCTGAAACGGTGGGCCAACTCTGGCGAGCCGGATGGATTGAGCGAGTGCTGGTATTGGCACCGCCGTTGGTGCACGAAGCCTGGAGCAACGAGTTGGAAGGGAGGGGCTTGAAAGACCGGCACTACAAACAATTTGGCTTGAAAGCTCTATTCAGAGCCGAACCAGTACCGGGCGGGCAAACTGCGCGCTTGCTGGAAGAGCTAAACCAAGCTAATTCCGGGACCCTGATACTAGTTGATGAGGCCCACGAATACCGTAACCAGCAGCAAGCCGCCCAAGCCAAACTGCTCAACAAAGCCAAGCAGCGCGACAAATCCAGCAGTGGCAGCTTGGTTTTCGACCGTCTGAAACCCGCTCTAGCGGCGGGCGCCCAAGTGCTCTTGCTCACCGGCAGTGCCTACGGCACCAGCCGGCTAAACCTAAGCAGTCTCTTGCGCCTGCTCCCGTCCACGGCACCGGTAGCCCCGGCGGCCGAAGCCACTGAACTCGAATTGCAGATAACCGCGCCTACTGAGCCACCCTATTGGACGGCTTCGACACCAGCCGATTTTGGGCTCCTGCCCGTGGTTGCCGTCTTCACTTATTCCGCACGCGCTCTACCTCGCTCGTCTTGAGCAGCCCGGCGCGACAAGCGCCCCGGGCGAAATCAGTCAGCCGCCCTTTCTGCCATTTGCGCACGGCCCCGGCTACTTGCCCCTTGGCATCCATTCGGAGCCTGTTTATTACTCTCCGCCGCATTGGCAAGAGATTCTGACAGCGTTCGACCGCGGGTGCTTTGCGCAGGAGGTTCCCATCACAACCGAAGGCTACACGGATGAAACCGGGCCAATAATAGGTAAAACCGACGTAGTGAATAAGCAGGCGTTAGCGGCGTGGCTCAGTTCACCGGCGGCGCTCCGCGAAACGATAGAACATAATTTAGCTACAGTAGGCCCCGCCCTCACCAAGCAGGGCACTTTGCCCTTGTTGTTCAATCCGGATGATTCGACTAGCGCCCAAACAGCAACTCCCACGCCGAACGTGAGCCGACAACTGCCACTTTGGGAAGCAGACGAGGTACCGGCAACAACTCAGAAGCAACGGAACTCTAAGACCAGCAAACGCCCGAAAAACGCTAGCTATAACACCAATTTGCGCCTTACCCAAGAAGAACGACAGCGCCAGCTAGCGCCCATCCAAGCCCTCTTGCATGCAGGAATAGAAGAAGACCCCAAGTTCAAAGTGCTTTACCGGCTGCTACACGACTTGTGCGTTGTGAACAAAGGCCAGGCAATTATTTTCGTCCGCTTGCACGCAACGGCCGCTTATCTGGGCAAGCGCTTGCAAGTGGCTTTTAAACCCGCGAAGCTGCAAGTAGCCTGTACCGTAACGGCCCGTGGTGACTTAAAGTCATTGGCGGAACGCCAGCTTTTGCGAGAACAGTTTGCCCCTGTAGCGAATGGCAAAGACGAGGCTGCTCGCTACCAACTTTTAGTATGCACTGATGCAGATGGGGTCGGCGTCAATCTACAGGATGCAGCGAACGTAATCAACTATGACCTACCTGCTTCGGCTGATGGGCTAGTCCAGCGCCTCGGCAGGATATTACGTCCGGCGCGATACGCTGGTCGGGTGCCGCACATGTACACGTTTATCCCCGATTGTTTGCACCCTTCCCAAACGGCGCCCTTATCCTCGCTAACGGTGCAAGCCATTGCCCAGCTGGTTGAGCGCCTACGACGCCGTCATGTAGCCTGCTCCCAGCTGCTTGGCTTTCCTGTACTCGGAACCAATAGCGACCCATACATCCCGCTGGATGTGGCCATAGACCCAGCCGCTCTTGCTGATAAATTGAGTGAGAACTGGCAGGGGCTAAGTACGACGGCAAATACCTGGACCTCACACATTGCAAGCCTAGCAGAACACCGCTCCGCGTTGAGTACCTTGCCTAAGGTCCTGCACAGTGCCCGGCTTTATAAGCAAAGAAATCCACAAGTAATTGTTTTGCTGGAATATGACAAGGGGGTCGTCCCCATTGTGTACGACATTCAGAGTGACCGGCTAATTAACTTACACGACCTTCCCATTTTAAACCTACTTCGAGCCGACCCTACCGAAATGCCTGCTGGGGTAAATATGCCTCGCATCATGCGTTACGCAGATTTAGCCACTCGCCGTTGGTGTGAGCGCACCCACGTAAGACCCAAGCTTACGAAGCGAATGGCGGCGCTTTATTTACATCCTGAGCATCAAGCAGAAGATTTCGATTACTTATTGAAAGTTGAATGACTGAAGACAGCACTAATTTTCTGAGTCATGGTCAAGTCAATCGGTAACCCTCCTCTCACACCCCCAGCGCCGCCGGCTGCACAAATACATGCCGTACCTCGGGGTGGGCGGCCTTGATGGCCGCTCGCAGACGCTCCACGGCCTCGGTGAGCTGGGCGGCGGGCAGGTCAGGAACAAACTCGGCGGGTAGCACCACCAGGATTTCCTGCGGGCTGAGGTAAGATGAGAGCGGCGGAGACGTGCGTAGAATAGTGGTTTCGGCGCAGGCCAGCGCGGTGATGCTAGCCAACAATTTTTCTTCGGCGGGCTCGCCCAAAAGCAGGCTTTTGGTTTCGCGCAGCAGCAGGCCAGCCACTACCAGCAGCAGCAGCCCGATGAGCAGCGAGGCCACACCATCGAGCGCGGGCGTATCCAACCAGTGGCTGAGAAGCACGCCTAAAAAGGCGATGAGCAGCCCCAGCAAGTCGGACGCATCTTCGAAGAGTACCACGAAGATGGACGGGTCCTTGCTGTCGCGAAACGCCTTCCAGAACGGGCGCTGGCCGCGCTGAGCGTTGAAGGTGCGGCGCCCCACCCAAAAGGAGTAGCCATCGAAGCAGAAAGCGATGGCCAGCACCGCGTAATTCCAGGTGGGGCTGCCCAGCGGCTCGGGGTGGCGCAAGTGCTCGATACCTTCGTAGAGCGAAAGGCCACCGCCAAGCGCAAAAATAAAAATTGCCACCACAAACGCCCAGAAATACAACTCTTTGCCATAGCCAAAGGGCCGGGCTGCATCGGCGGGCTGCTGGCTACGGCGCAGGCCCAGCAGCAACAGCCACTCGTTGGCCGTATCCACGAGCGAATGGATGCCCTCGGAGAGCATGGCCGATGAGCCAGTGAACCAAGCTGCCACAAATTTGATGGCCGCGATGCCCAGATTGGAAGCTAGGGCAGCATAAATCGCGGTTTTGGAGCTGGGCGCGGCGGTAGACAAAGCAGCAAGGATAAGAGGCTGAAAGCCGTAATACGAGCGGCACGCGCTGGGGTAGCGGCCGCCAGCGTCTTTCGCAATTGGTAATGAGCCAATCGATTTTTGCACGCCCGCGCTCCCCTATTTTTACCCGCATGAATATCACCTTGCAGCAAGCGCAGGCCGCCGTGGAGGCCGCCCGCCAAAAATCGCTCGAAATGGGCGTCAAAATGAACATTGCCGTAGTCGATGCCGGCGCCAATCTCGTGGCTTTTGCCCGCATGGATGGCGCGTGGCTCGGCTCGCTCGACATTTCCATCAAGAAAGCAAAAACGGCCCGTTTTTTCGACATGCCTACCGGCGTTATCGGTAGCCTTTCGCAGCCTGGCGGCCCGCTCTTCAATATTGAGGTGTCGAACGGCGGCCTCATTAGCTTTCCCGGCGGCGAGCTTATTAAGGATGCTGAAGGCACCATTATTGGGGCTATTGGCGTCTCGGGCAGCACCGTGGAGGACGATGCTGCGGTGGCGCAGGCCGGCGTGGCGGCGGTATAAATGATTTCGGTTGCGCAGTAGTCCGCCACGTAGCGGCAGCAGATTAATAGCGACGATTACTACTGCGTGGCGGTTTTTAATGCGGATTTTGGGGCATGAACCTAGCTCGCTACGCAACGGGCTGCCGCGCAACTGAGAATAGCTAGCCGATTTCAAAAGTAAGGGCGCCCTGAAAATCAGGGCGCCCTTGCTTTTGAAATCCTGCGAAACAACTTAGCTTATTGGCTGAGCCTGGGCATTGAATAGCCCAAAAGCAATTTAAGAACCATATAATTAGCTCAAGTTGCAGAGTAGCCGCAGCGCGGCGGCTCGTCGGTAGGATGCAAACATTTTGAGGGAAAAAGCCCCAGCGGGGCGACCCATTTGTTTGCATGGGTCGCCCCGCTGGGGCTTTTTCTCTTTTCCCTCGGGCAACTACTACCGACGGGCCGACGCGCTGCGGCTAGGTCGCAACTTGAGTTAATCAACCTCAAGTCCAAGCCTACTGGTGGCAAACGGCCACGGTAGCTCAAGGTAGCGGGTTTTGCCAACCCGACGCGCACGTCAACAATGCCCGTTTCTACTATGGCTGTGTTTAAATAATTGTCGCGGCGTTGCCATTGCCTTGCTTCAAATTTAATTATAAATTATTATAAATAAACAAATTAGCGCTCTGTTTTCACGTATATTTACTCACCAGTTTAATTTTAAGCCTGGTTAATTTCCTCTTTTCCCTACCTGTAGTGAGCTAGTGAGCATAAAAATCTTTACCCCTCCTGGCCAGCGCTCCTTGCTGGCCAATTGCCTATTGGCAGTCTCTTTTTTACTACTGAGTAGCTGCGAGAAGCCTGCGCTTCAGCCGGTGCCCGCCGCTAGGCAAGCCGGCCAGGTGGGCCAGCCCCAAGGTACCAACCCTTTTTCGGTGGCCAATGTAAGCCAAGCTTACGCTAACTTGCTGGCTAGCAATAAAAAATCAGCCCAATTAGTAGTTAAGCCAACTACAAAAAACGCAGCCACCAGCCAATCAGCTGTAGCACGCCCTATTGAGCCGACGCCAGCGCCAGACCCAGACCCCACTCCGCCCACTACTCCTTCGCCGCCACCTCCGCTACAGCCTACCCACTGGTACTTACGCTTTAAGCCAGCCGACCTAAATCAATTGGCCGACTTGGGTGACTTGGGCTATGAACTATCCTGGGAACCGCTGGATGAATCGGTAGCTGCCGTAACTACCGTCGATTACCAGTCGGCCGATATTCCCTGGATTTATACCGTCCTTCCCGCTGGCACTACGTTACCATCGGCCATCGCCTCAGAGCATTTAGAAGACCTGTATCTGTTTAATGAGGAAGATGGCGATATGCAGGACAGTGACCCCTGGACCCCCGACCCCACGCCAACCCCACCCTCCTGCTTTGCCCAGTGGAGTGCCACTACCAATCGCTACCAGCCTTGCCAAAGCGTCAAAACGAGTGGCGGTAACCGGGTGGGCACGCCACAACCCAGCCGGCAAGCGTTGGCTGCTCAGCGCATCAAACAAGCTGGTATTTCGCCCCACGCCTTGTACAACGAGGTCATGCGCCTGAGTGGGCACGCAGACGAGCTACTTGACCAAACCGCCGAAATAGCAGTTTCTAGCAGCCCGACCCAAACGCAATTATTTGGAGGACGCTACCACCCAAGGGGTAAAATCCTGGTGCAGGATACCGAACTGGGCAACGTGCCCCTGCGCGGCGTGGAAGTGAAGTCGCGGCGGTGGTTTCAGTTCGGCAGCACCTTCACCGACGACCAAGGCAATTTTGCCATCAGCACCAGCTACCGCAGTCTGGCCAAGCTTTCGCTGTATTTCAAAAATAACCTAGCCACCACGCGCGGCATTGTCACTGGCTTCCGGTTCTGGGATGCTGTACTACCCATATCGGCGGGCATCGGCGACTACGAAGACGATGATATGGAGCGCGTCTACTATACCGTCACCGCTCAGCAGGGGCTGAATAACGTAAACAGCAAGGGGGCCTCGACTTGGGCAGCCTGCACGTTGTTCAACGCCCTGGCCGAAGACCGTGATTTTTCGCTGGCTCGTGGCTTGCCTACTGCGCCTACTGATATCAATGTATGGCTCTTTCCTGATTTCCCCCCCAGCAGTGGCCCTGGTGCTACCCCCATGCTCCGCAAAATTGCGAGCACCTCGGCTGTATCTCAGATTATTGACTTTCTGCTACTCGGTTCGGGTAGAAGCGATTTAGCCCTTATCAAGCAGGTGGTGCAACGGCAGCTGCCCGATGTGTCGATTCGCTACGGCGGCGACCAAGGCACGATTCCAACTTTCCGACTAAAGCCGTTGCTGTACCACGAGCTGGGCCACGCGCAGCACTATAGCCAGGTAGGCAACAATTTCTGGACGGTATTCATCGCCCTAACGGTACAGCACGGGGGCTACGGCGATAAGTCAGACAGCGGTTCCGGCCGCATGGCCGTCAGTGAAGGGTGGGCCAACTACACCGAGCGGCTGTTCACGATTGCCAAGTACCAGAGCACTGTACAAAGCATTCGGAGTGACGGGGCGTTGCTGGAATTAGAAAACCAGATTCCGAGCTCTTCCAATCGCACTGTTACCGTTCCGGGATACTATACGGAAGGCTGGCTCATCTTCGGCCTCTACCACGACATGACCGATAACTCGGAGCCAACTTTCACGGGCGTTACGGACAATGTCGATGCGTTTACGCCGGCAATGGTTTTCCACGGCTTGCAGTCGAATGTCTCCACGGTGCGCGATTATCAGGCGCTTATCAATTCCCAAACCGCCGGGACGCAGGCTGCGCAGCTAAACCAACTTGTTACCAGCTATCAGTGGTAGACTATGAAAAGCACTTTGCTCCTTTGGGTGGTACTGGCTAGCTTGAGCGGCGGACTGAATGGGTGCAAAAAGCGTTATCCAAACGTGGTGTCCATGCTCTTTCTGGCCCCGGTAACCATTACCCCAAGTGCCCGCACCATGCAGTTGGGAGATACCCTGTGGCTGACCGCCAGTTTCTCCGATTCGCTGCTTGACTACAACAGCGGCAACCGCTACCGGGTACGCCCCCCAGACATGACGTTCGTAACTGGTTTTGCCATTAAAAAGCTGCTAGGCGTTGGTCAGCTCCCGGCGGGTATCGCCAGCACCGTCAACGTAGTCGCCAAGGTTGGCCAGATGTCAGTTGGAGGCACTACTACCGGGCTGTTTTCGCTGGTGTATGATGGGGCGCGCTACCGGGGCAGGTTTGGCCTAATACCGACCCAGCGCGGTATTACGTCCGTTTCGTTACTATTGGGCCCTGCGGGCGGCGCGAAGGCATTGCGCACCTACATTCCATTTATTCAACTGCCGCCAGCCGCTGATGGCACGGAGCAAAAAGCCCTGCTGGAGGACATGTATTTTGTTATCAATGACGGCAAGGCCACCAATTATGACCTCTACAGCCAGCACACTAAAGCCTATTCCCTAGACCCTGGCATCGACCCCAAAAGCCTTATTTATGAAGCACAAAGCACGTTTACCGTAGAGGTGCAGTAACTCTTTTAAATACTCAAAAAGCGCTCTACCTTTTGGTGGAGCGCTTTTTTTAGTGCCTGGCAGGTAGTTTCTACAGCTTTGCTGGCGCTGGCGCGGGGGTGGTTATTTTCACTGCCACTGGCTCTACGAGCGCTACCCGCACCTTGCCAAAACCCGCCCCAACCACCACGGCCGGAGCCACCACGGTGGCCCCGGTAGCTGGGTATTCGCCCGCAGCCACGGCGCGCCCATCGGCCGTAGCGGCCCAAATAGCGGCTGGCAAGCCGTGCAGCACCACTTGGTAGGTGGCGTAGCTGGGATGGTAATCACCTTCTATTTTCTGACTCAGAGCGAGCGAGTTCGCATCGCCGGCCACGGTGAAGCGGCGCACTGCTTTGGCACCTTGCTGGTAGCCGTAGCCTTCGCCACCATCGTCGTATAGCACGCTTTCGGCGACCCCGTTTTTGTAGTAGACGTGCAGCGTTAGCTCTTCCACTACTTGCTCGCCCACATATTGCATTACGGGCTGCATGGGCACGACGGCGCCAGCTTTTATGAAGAGTGGAATGCGGGTGAGGTCGGCGGCGGCCCAGACTTCGGCCCCGCCGCTACGCAGCTCGTCGGTCCAGTAGTAGTACCACTCGCCTTTGGGCAGGTACACCCAGCGGCCGTCGCTGTCGGCCTGCGTGATGGGGCAGACCAGCAGATTATCGCCGAGGCCGAATTCGGCCATGCGCAGGTAGGTTTCGGGGTCGTTTTGGTCGAGGAAGGTGAGCGGGCGCAGCATGGGCGTGCCCTGCGTGCTATACTGCCAAAAAGCCGTGTACACGTAGGGCAGTAGCCGGTAGCGCAGCTCAATAAAGTGCCGAGCCAGGCTCGTAAACGGCTCGCCGAAGCTCCAGGGCTCCTGGTCGCCGTGGTCGCCCGAGCTGTGCGTGCGGAAGAACGGGTGGAACGCCCCCAGCGCAATCCAGCGGGCGTAGAGCTCGCCGCTGGGTGTGTCGATGAAGCCGCCGATGTCGGAGCCAACAAAGCTGAAGCCGCTGATGCTGAGGCGCTGGCACTGGATATTGGCCAGCCACAGGTGCTCCCAGGAGGCTACGTTGTCGCCGGTCCAGCCCGAGGAGTAGCGCTGGCCGCCGCTGTAGGTGCTGCGCGTGATGGTAAACGGCCGGTTGGGGTAGCTGAAGCGCGCCGCGCCGTCGGCGGTGGCGCGGGCCATTTGCATGCCGTAGATATTATGGGCTTTGCGGTGCGAGCCGGGCTGGCCGTCGTAGCCAAAGCGCACATCGTCGGGGAAAGTACCGCGCTCGAACACGGCAGGTTCGTTCATATCGGTCCAAATTCCTTTCACGCCCACGTCTTTTAGCAGGCCCTCAAACAGGCCGGCCCACCACTCGCGCACCTCGGGGCGGGTATAGTCGGGGAAGTTGCAGGCGCCCGGCCACACCGAGCCGCGCATGAGCGGGCCATCGGCCCGGCGGCAGAAGTAGTCGTTCGCCAGCCCTTCCTGGTACACGGGGTAGTCGGGGTCGATTTTGATGCCAGGGTCGATAATCACGACCAACTTAAAGCCGTCGGCAGCAAGCTCCTGCACCATGCGCTTGGGCTCGGAAAAATGCGCGGGGTGCCAGGTAAAGCACCGGTAGCCATCCATGTAGTCGATATCGAGGTAAATGGCATCGCACGGAATGCGGCGCTCGCGCAGGCCCTGCGTGATTTCCTTGACGTTGCGCTCTGGGAAGTAGCTCCACTTGCACTGGTGGTAGCCCAGCGCCCACAGCGGCGGCAGGGGCGGCGGGCCGGTCAGGCGGGTATATTCTTCGGCTACTTCGAGCAGCGTGGGGCCGTAGATAAAGTAGTAATTCAGCTCGCCCCCCTCGGCCCAAAAGCTGGTAACATCGGCCTGCTCGGCGGCGAAGTCGAAGTGCGTCTTGAAGGTATTATCGAAGAAAATGCCGTGCGCAATACGCTGCTGAAGCACGTGGTAAAACGGAATATTCTTGTAAAGCGGGTCGGCGTTTTTGGCGTAGCCGTAGGTGTCGGTGCCCCAGTTGGTGAAGCGCTGGCCGCGCAGGTTCATGTTGGCGGGCTTGTCGCCGAGGCCGTAGTAGCACGCGCCGCTGGGCACTTGGTGGCTCATTTTCACAATGTCGTTGCCGGTATCATCGTCGTGGTGCCAGTGGAAACCCTTGTCGTCGGCACTCAGCACGGTGCCCGAGCGGTCGAGCACGCGGGTGCGCAGCGAGTCCTTCCAGACAATGCAAATGAGCCGCGCCGTGGTAAGGCGGTAGTGGTCGCTCTTCTCCTTAAACTCCAGAAAAACGGGCACTGGTGGGCGCGTAGGGTACGCCTCCTCGGGGCCGGGTAGGGCGTAGCTAAAATCGGGCTCGGCCGGCGCGCCCGGTGTGAGGTAGCGGAAGCGCAGAATCTTATCGGACAGCGCGTGCAGCAGCAGCCGGGTACCGCTTTCGGTGGTGAAGGTGTAGAGGAAATCGTTGGTTTGCTCGGCCCGCGCCACGGGGCCGGGCTGCTGCTCCCGGCGGCTGTGGGCGGCCAGGTTGTTGAGCATGTAGTTATTTTCCTGGAGGAAGTTGGGCATAAAACAGAGCGGCGCGGGGCGGCGGGTAGCGAAAAAAGGAAGCTGCTGACTAGCGCGAGTATAGACCGCCAGCACAGGCCGCAAGTTATCCTTTGGGCAAGGTAGCAACTTGCAAAAAGGCAAGCCGAAACCGATTTAGGAGCTTTGCGTGCAGGTTATTTTTTGCACTCTTCAGCCAACCTACGGTACTTAGCCCCGTTATTCGCAAGCGTATTCCCTGCCCATGAATTTGCCCGTTGCGTCCGACCCCGTTGCCGTCCTGGTTTTAGCCTGGGATGAAACTACCCCCGCCACGCGGGTGCTGGTGGAAGCCACGGCGGTTTTGGCACCGGCCCTCGACTCGGTGGTGGCGCTGGTACCCACCGGCCTAGCTGCCGATGAGCTTAGCCAAGAGGAATTTCTGCCACTCGAAGCCAGCATCACATTGCCCGAGCTACCTACTTTGCTTGAGGCATTACCCGCTGAAACACCTGCGGAAGTTGCTGGTATAGATGCCGATAATACAGAGGAAGCATTGGATAATCCGGAGGCGACAGTTGATACTACCGAAGCTGTCGCTTCTAGCCCGCTTTTAGCAATTGCCACCAGCCCAGCCAACTCGTCGGCCGAGGCGGCTGCTACTCCCGCTGTTGAGGCTACTGCTCCGCTCCTACCCGTGGCTACGTCAGCCGCAGCTACTGCGGCGGCGCTGGTCAAGCCAGCTTTGGTTTGGCAGGAGGTGCGCGTGCTTCGTTGGGACGCCAACTTGGGTGGTGCTAACGCAGCGGCGCGGGGTGCCCATTTGGGGCAAGGCGAACCAACTTTTGTCTGGACGGGAGCTGCTACTACGCCCGCCGCGCCCTACCTCGGTAGCTCAGAATCAGCGCTAGCTATCCAAGATAATTCGATAATAGATACACCGGCTGGCAACTCGGCCGTAGCAGCCGCGCTTTTAGGGGCTGCTGATACGGCCGCTACGGCGCTAAGGGCTTTGCGTACGTTAGGGCCAACCAGCAACGGAGCCTTTCTAGCCACTAGCGAGGTACCTGCCTCAACTCAACCACCAACCTATCCACGGGCCGAACTGCCCGAGACGGCCGATGCCGAATCGGATGCCACCCCCACACCGGTTGCCGACGAGCCAGTGCCAACCGCCGAAGCCTCAACTACTGAGCTAAGCGAAGAAGCCGCAACCGCCCAGGAGTCCTTTGCTGTTGATACCACTCTGGTACAAGCTGCTGAGCCGGCTGCACCAGCACCACCCACGCAGGCCACCCTGACGCCCCCGATAGCCGAGCCCGAGTTTTTCGCGCCCGCCGAATCACCGCAGCTCGCAGCTCTGCGCCCGGCTGGTCAGGCTTTCGACGCGCCTGACCTCAATTTCCAGATTATTCAGTACGCCCGGATGGCAGTACCGCAGGCCCTGAATGAACGGCCTTTTGGAGTCATTTATGCGCCTTCTTGGCCAACCTGGTTGGCAGCTCAGGAGCTACGCCACCGTAGCGGCCAGCCGCTGGTGCTGCACATCGCCAAGCTCGCCGCGGCTGACGACGAGCCCATCGACTTGGCTACCGGCTGGATAGCCGAATTGCAGCGCCAAGGCCTACACCGCGCCGACCTAATCCTGACTGAAACGCACGCCCTGGCCCAGCGCCTGCGCCACGAATTGGCGCTGCCCGCCCACCGGGTGCGCCCCGTGCCCGCCACCGACGCGGCGGCCGTGGCCCAGGCGTTGCGCACGGCGGTGTGGGTGTAGGTTGCTGTCATGTTGCGCGGAGCGCAGCGGAGTCGAAGCATCTCTACCTCAATACTAAGCAAGATGCCCAGCAATGAAGCGAAGGAGATGCTTCGACTCCGCTGCGCTCCGCCCAGCATGACAGCTAGTACCCCACTCGTACTTTTGTAGACCATGACGGACTTTGAACAGGAATTTGACGCGGCGCTCGAAGATGACCCGCGCACCGGCGACGTATTTGTAGTAGCGCCCTTTTCGGTGGCCGAAACCTACGGTACCAAGGAAACGCTGCCCGTGGCCACGGCCATCGACGGCTTCCCGTACCGGGGTGAGCTAACGGCCATTGGCGATGGCTACCACGCGCTGGTGATACCCCGCGAGGTGCGCCGCGCCGTGGGCAAAACCATCGGCGACGTGCTGCACGTAGCTCTCAGCCACGACCTGGAAGAGCGCGTGGTAGACCTGCCAGAAGATTTTGCCGCCGCGCTGGCCGAAAATCCCACCGCGCAAGCCTTCTTCAAGAAACTCGAAAAGCCCGACCAGCGTGCCTACGTGCGCTACCTAAAAGGCGCCAGAACTGCCGAAGCCCGCGCCAAACGCCTCACCGAAACCGTGTACCGCCTCAGCGTGGGCCGCAAGCGTGAAACGGGTAGCAAGTAATTTCTAGGTGTGCAAGTACCTAGCTCATAGAAGCTTGTTACTGCGGGCACAACAGTCGTATCTGAGCGGTATCCAGCAGGCAACCTGAACAGGTGCGATTTTTTCGTTGCGCTCGCAATGATAAGAAACCTTACTAAAGCCCAAAAAGCCGCCGGACGTTACGTCCGGCGGCTTTTTGGGCTTTATGCTAATTGACTATTCTAGCACTAGGCGGGCCGACTGCTGGCCGGCGCGCACCACGTACACACCTTTGTTAAGGCTGGTGGGCAGCGGTAAGGTGGCTTTGCCAGTAGCGTCGGCTTTTACCGACAGCACGGCGCGGCCGAGTACGTCGAGCACCTGCACCGTAGCACCGGCTTCGGCCCCGCTGAGCGTGGTTACCGATTGCGTCGGGTTGGGGAATAGAGCCAGCCGGGCAGCCGAAGTACCGGCCGTAGTAGCCAGCGGCGTGGCCGAAATGGTTACCAAGTAGTCCTCGGTTTCACCGTACCAGTTGCAGCCATTTACGCAGCCGGTGGCCGTGTTGGTAGTGCAGGCATCGGCCGAGGTCAGGGCGCTGTTGCGCCAGCGCACGCGCATGCGGGTGGGGCCAGCCAGCGCCGTGGTGGGCACCGCCAGCGCGACCGGGAATACCACGTCGGTGTTCGTGAGGCTAGAATTACCTACCAGCGTGTATTCGCTGGCGTCGAACACGCCATTTTGGTCAAAATCCACCCAAAGGCCGCCCTGCGAACCGGTGTTATTCGAGCGAACCGTCACGCTGAGGTTGGCAGTGGCACCGCGGTTGAGGGTAGTGGTGTAAGCTAGGTTAGCGGTGAAATCGCCGTAACCGTTGGTCGAGTTTACGCCGGTATTGTTGGTGAAGCCGGGTGCGCCGGGCAGCGTCACGCTCTTGATATACTCATTGGTACCCGTGCTGATAACCGCGCAGTAGCAGTTGGCGAAGGGCGTTTGGGCCACCGATACCGTATTCGACGTGGCCGACTGGGTGCTGGCGGTGCAGGTCACGACTACGCGGTAATCGGTGGCGGCCGCTTGGCTGGCTATGGTGTAGAAAACCGAGGTTTGGGCTGCGCCCAGGTTGGTGAAGGTATTGGTGCCGGCCGGGCTGCTCTGCCACTGGTAGCTGAGGCCCGTGGTGCCCACCGCCACGCCCGAGGCCGTGAGCGTAATGGCCGTGCCGCCGCAAACCGTAGTAGCCGACGACGCCACCGAAATAGCGGGCGGCGTACCCGTGCAGACCACTGAAGGTGCCAGCGTAATGGTATAATCCTCGGTTTCGCCATACGTGGTGCCAAGGCAAGCGCTCGTGCCATCGAGCACCGAAGTAGTCGGGAAGTACTGCGTGCGCACCCGCATGCGGGTGGTGCCAAGCAGGGCCGTGGCCGGAATCGCGAGCGTGGGCGTCAGGGTTACGGTGCTACCGGCGGTGTTGGTGGCGTTGGAGCCCAGCGCCAGATATTCGCTGGCGTCGAAAGTGCCGCTGTGGTCGTAATCAATCCAGAGGCCAGCCTTGGCGTAGCGGCCCAGCGTGATGGAAAGCGGGTAACTGAGACCGGGGCTGAGGGTAGCGGTAGCTGTGGCCGCCGGGTAGTTGGTGTAATAGGGCGAGGCGGCGCAGGTCGTGGTATTGGCGAGCGTGGTACCCGTGATTTCGACCTTGAGCAGCGACCCATACGTGCCGCAACCCAGACTGGTAGTAGGCATGCAGTAGCAATCGCCAAAAGGTGACTGGGCCACTTGCACCGGTGCCGAAGGCACGGCGGCGCTGCCCGTGCCGCCATAAAGGCAGGTTACGAGCAGGCGGTAAGACGTGGCGGCCGTTTGGCCGCTGGCGGTATAGGTAGCGCTGGTAGCCCCCGTGATGCTGGTCCAGGTCGTGCCATTGGCCGACGACTGCCACTGGTAGGTGTAGCCCGACTGATTACCCAAGCCACTAACCGACAAGTAGATATTGGTAGAAACGCAAGCCGTAGTAAGCAACGTAGTACCGCCGCTGATGGTAGTAGCTACCGCGCTGAGGCCCGTAGGGGCCGCCGCGCACACGGGCGTGCTGCCGGCCGTTACGGCGAGCAGCACGGTATTGCCGGCCGCCGCCGGCTTCAGAAACGTGATACCCGTGATGTTTTTGGTGATGTTGGCCACATCGAGCGCCAGCCGCAGCTGGTAAAAGCGCGGCCCGGCGGGCGTGCCAGTGTACTGCACCGCGTTATCGCCGCGGCTCACGCGGCCCAGGCGCTCACGCACTACATTGGTCTGACCCGTGGCAAACCAGTCGCCAATAGTCTGGCTATTAAATACCTGTGAAGTACCATCGGCGAAGTTGACGGTAACGGTGAGCACGCTGGCCGCGTTGCCCGACGTGCCGATAACGTACAGCTCGTTGGCCGCGCGGGGCGTAGCAAAGCTCAGCGTGCCGGTGGCCGCCGCGCCGTACAGCCGCAGCGCATTGTTGGCCGAATACGAGGCCAATTGGTAGGTAATGGCGCTATTCAGGACACTGGTAATCAGGCCCGAGTTTTCGAGCGCTGGGTACGTAGCAGCCGGAAAGCCGCTTGGGTTAGGTGCCTGGCCATTGGGCCCCACGTAGTCCTGCGCCATGAGGCAGTAGCCGGTGCCGCCGGTGGCCGCGGCCCCGTCGATATCGGCCGTGGTGCTGGCACTCACCGCGCCGACGCCGTTGGCAATAATGTCTTCGGTGAAGCCCGTAAGTGCGACCGGTGTGTACGTCTGCCCCCAGGCGGTAGCGCCGGAGCCCCAAGCCAAGGCCAGCAGCAAGAGCTTACAAATACTGGTAAACGGTTGTTTCATACGTGGGTATTGGAGAAGTAGGAAAAGGTAAATACTGGTGGCTAAAAGTATAGCAAACTGTCGTGCCTAGCCAAATAAGTACTCAGTAGCTCACCACTTTACCCCCTGCTAACCCCTGCGATATGCAATTAGTACTTCCTGACAGCTACCCGTTAACACGTCCAGCTTTAGCAGGTAATATTTTCCTGCTACGCGTATTTAACTTCTTCCCAGAAGATAGCTAGTAGTACAACTTGCGCTACTAGCCCTACTGGGTTTCTGCTGCTTAGCAGGCACCAGCCACCCGTTGGGTCCAGCTTGCGCTATACCCAAAACGCCCTTCGCCTCCCCTACCAACTAGCGGGTAAGAGAAGCGGAGGGCAGTTTTGGCACTCCGAAAACTGATGAGCGGCTACTTGCCCGCCGCCAGCACCAGGGCCGTGCGATTGGGTACGTAGAGGCTGAGGCGCGGGGCTTCGGCAGTGCCACCGCCACCCAGCGTATCGTACACTACGGCCTCGTCGAGGCGCTCGAAGCCGCCAAACGCGCCTTGGTCGGAGTGCAGCGCGAGGCGGTAGCGGCCGGTTTTTGGCACCGGAATACCGTAGCCGAAAAAGCTTTCGGTGGGGTTGAAATTGAACACGAACACCAGCCCGGCGCGCTCGAAGGCGATGACTTGGTTGCCGTGGTCGATGTTGAGCAGCTGGGCGGGGCCTTTGACGAGCAGTTGCCGCTCGCGGGCCAGTTGCAGCATGGCTTTGTCGAAGGCCAAAAGCTGGCTAAACCGCAGGTCGGGGTTGTCGGCCAGGCTCCACTGGCGGCGAGCGAAGTGGTAGCTCCAGTCGTTGCCAGCGCGCGGAAAATCAACCCATTCGGGGTGGCCGAACTCGTTACCGATGAAATTGAGGTAGGCCTCGCCGCCCGCGCTCATGGTAATCAGGCGGATGAGCTTGTGCAGCGCCGTGGCGCGGGCGGCCTGCATGTTGCCATCGAGCACACCCATGTTGGAGTAGATGGTGGCATCGTAGAGCCAGTGCGCCAGCGTTTTGTCGCCCACCAGCGCTTGGTCGTGGCTTTCGGCGTAGGCCACGGTTTTTTCACCCTGGCGGCGGTTCACGAGTTGGTGCCACAGCTCGCCGAGGTCCCAGTCTTCGTCGCGCTTGTGCTTGAGGGTTTTAATCCAGAAATCGGGCACGCCCATGGCCAAGCGGTAGTCGAAGCCCACGCCGCCCTCGGCGATGGGGCGGCACAGGCCGGGCAGGCCGCTCATGTCCTCGGCAATCAGCAGGGCCGACTTCTTAAACTCGCGCACCAGCGTGCTGGCCAGCATGAGGTACAGAATGGCGTCGTCGTCGGCATCGGGGCCAAAATAGCTGTCGTAGCCGCCAAAAGCGTGGCCTTCGCCGTGGTGGTGGTAGAGCATCGACGTCACGCCATCGAAGCGGAAGCCGTCGAAGTGAAATTCTTCGAGCCAATAGCGCAGGTTGCTCAGCAAAAACTGCTGCACCTCGGGCCGGCCGTAGTCGAAGAGCTTCGAGTCCCAGCCGGGGTGGTTGCCGCGTTCGCCTTTGTGGAAATACAAATTGCCGGAGCCGTCGAAGTCGGCCAGGCCCTCGGCCTCGTTCTTCACGGCGTGCGAATGCACGAGGTCGAGCAGTACCACGAGGCCACGGTTGTGGGCCTCGTTTACCAGGTATTTCAAATCTTCGGGCGTACCGAAGCGCGAGCTGGGCGCGAAGAAATTGGCCACGTGGTAGCCAAACGAGCCGTAGTACGGGTGCTCCAGAATGGCCATCAGCTGGATGGTATTGTAGCCCTCGGCCTGAATGCGCGGCAAAATGAGGTCGGCAAACTCGCGGTAGGTGCCCACGCGGCCTTCCTCCTGGGCCATGCCCACGTGCGCCTCGTAGATGAGCGGCTGGCCCTTGGTGGCGTTGGCCACGCGGAAGGTTTTGTCGGTCCACTCAAACGGCTTTTCGGGCACCCACAGTTGGGCCGAAAAGTCCTTACTTTCCTCATCTTGCACGGCGCGGCGCAGGTAGGCGGGCAGGCGGTCCTTACCCTGGCCGTGGGCCACCACGTGCAGCTTGTAGCGCGAGCCAGCGGCCGGGCGGCGGCCGCTTTCGTCGTCGGCCACGAAGCCTTCCCACACGCCCGTCGTCTCGTCTTTGGTGAGCGGGTCGGCGGCGCGGTTCCAGTAGTTGAAGTCGCCGACCAGGCTCACGGCCTCGGCGCCCGGCGCCCACTCGCGTACCACGTAGCCGCGCCGCTTGGCATCGTAGTGCAGGCCTAGGCGCTGGTGCGCGGTGGCAAATTTGCTCAGCGAGCCGTACTCTTTGGTGATGACGGCCAAGCGGTCGGTCAGCCGCTGCTGGCGGGCCAGCAGCACCGGCTCGAAGGGCTGGAGCCAGGAGTCTTCTTGGGTGAGAATCAGCGTAGGGGCGGCAGGGGCGGCGGTGGGTGCTAAGGCGTCGGCAGACATGGAGAAAGAAAGAAGATGGGGTGCTCAAAGGTAGGCAACTACCCGATTGCCGGGCCCTTGTGCCTACTTTGCAGTATGCATACGCTTTCCCGCTTCGCCTCGGCCACGCTACTTTCTGCCTTCTTAATCAACTCAGCGCTGGCCCAACCGGCTCGGCGCGCCCCGGCCCCGGTGCGCGACCAATTGCCGCCCGCCACCGCGCCCGTGGTGGCGCGCCACGCGCTCGTGGTGTCGGCTCACCCCATCGCCTCGCAGGTGGGCCGCGACATTATGCAGCAGGGCGGCAATGCCTACGATGCGGCGGTGGCCGTGCAGTTTGCGCTGGCCGTGGTACTGCCGGTGGCGGGCAACGTGGGTGGCGGTGGCTTTTTGGTGTACCGCGACCACGCCGGTCCGGTGGGCACGCTTGACTTCCGCGAAACGGCCCCGGCTGCCGCCAGCCGCGACATGTACCTCGATGCCAGCGGCAACGTGGTGCCCGGCCGCAGCACAGCCGGCGCGCTGGCCGTGGGCACACCCGGCACCGTGGCCGGCATGGAGGCCTTGCACAAAAAGCTTGGTAAGCTGCCTTGGGCCAAAGTGGTAGCGCCCGCCGTGCGCCTGGCCCGCTACGGCGTGGCCCTTACTGAAAAAGAAGCGGCCGGCCTGAATCGCAACCAAGCCGATTTTACCAAGTACAATCCCGGCTCGGCACCCGTTTTTGTGCGGGCCAGCGCGTGGCAAAAAGGCGACACCCTCAAGCAGCCCGCCCTGGCGGCTACAATGCAGCGCATTCAGGACCAAGGACGGGCGGGCTTTTATCAAGGCCGCACCGCCGAATTACTACTAGCCGAAATGAAGAAAGGCGGCGGCCTCATCACCCAGCAAGACCTCGCCCAGTACCAGCCCAAATGGCGCACGCCGCTCAAAGGCCAGTACCGCGGCTACGAGGTTATCACGATGCCGCCGCCCAGCAGCGGCGGCGTGGCGCTGCTGCAAATATTGCAAATGCTGGAGCCGCACGACCTCGCCAAAATGGGCTATCACACATCCACCGCCGTGGCCCTCGTCACGGAGGCCGAGCGCCGCGCCTACGCCGACCGCGCCACTTATCTCGGCGACCCCGATTTTGGCAAGGTGCCCGTGGCGCAGCTTTTGGCCTCGGCCTATAATAAGCAGCGCGCCAGCACTATTTCTACGGCTGGTCAAGCCACACCCAGCGCCCAAGTGGCAGCTGGCAAAGGCCTACCCGGCTACGAAAGCGACCAAACCACCCACTACGATATCGTGGATGCGCAGGGCAACGCCGTAAGCTGCACCACTACCCTAAACGGGGCCTACGGCAGCAAAGTAGTCGTGGCCGGCGCGGGCTTTCTGCTTAATAATGAGATGGATGACTTTTCATCCAAACCCGGCGTACCCAACTCCTACGGCCTCGTGGGCGGCACCGCCAACGCCATCGCGCCCGGCAAGCGCATGCTCAGCAGCATGACGCCCACTATTCTCACCAAAGGCGGCAAGCTAGCGCTCGTGACGGGCTCGCCGGGTGGCAGCACCATCATTACCAGCGTTTTGCAATCTATTCTCAACGTAGTTGATTACGGTGGTAATGCCCAAGAGGCCGTGGCCGCACCGCGCCTGCACCACCAGTGGCTACCTGACCAGCTCGATGTGGAAGCCGGCGCCCTCGCCCCCACTACCGAGCAAACGCTCAAAGACAAGGGCTTCAACCCCCAGCCCCGCGCCAGTTGGGGCCGCCTCGACGCCATTCGGGTGCTGCCGAGCGGGCAGTTGGAAGGCGGCGCCGACCCGCGCGGCGATGATGCGGCGGTGGGGTATTAAGGCCTTCTAATTTAGAATTATATGGCTAAAATGGCTGAGAAATTCATAGCCTGGTTTGTAGCAGGTCTATTGGTAATAAGTACTTTGGCAGGTTTAGCCGTTATCAATGTTTTGGTTAGCTTGAAATATGAAACAACGGCTTCAAAAAGCTGCGTTAGCCAAATAACCGGTTGTAATCTTTGCTGGCAGTTGCGGTTGAGCCAAAGCATTTGTGTTGGCAGCTTGCTGATTGCATTTTTAATTACTTTGGCTGCCTGGCTGCAACGTGACAAAGTAACCTTGACTTAGTATATTTTTGCCATTTGCAAAGCCTCTGAGAAAGCCGTATCTTTGCACCAGAATTGGTATCTAATCTGAAAAGAGGGGACGCGCAGTCCCCTCTTTTTTTGCCCTACACCCCGCCTAACATGGCTCAATTTGACCGCCAACGCATTCAGCAGCTGCTCACCGACTCCATCGGCGAGACCGAGCTGTTTGTGGTTAGCCTCACCGTGTCCGACTCGGTGCTGCCCAAAATCACCGTCACGCTCGACGGGCCGAATGGCCTAGGCATCGATGAAATTGTGACCATCACACGCCGCCTAAATCGCGGCATGGAAGAGCTATACGGCGAGGAGGCCGCCTACTCGCTCGAAGTAACCTCGCCGGGGGCCGACCAGCCCCTCACCGACCCACGCCAGTACCAGCGCCACATTGGCCGCAGTCTCGACCTGAAGCTGCAAGATGGCACCGAGAAAACCGGCCCGCTCATGGCCGTGACACCCGAAGGCATTGAGCTGGAAGAAGTTATTAAGGTAAAGACCAAGAAAACGACCTTACCCGCCGCCTTTTTCCCGTTTGGGGACATTAAAGAGGCTAAAGTTGTTATCTCTTTTAAATAAACCGCAGATTCAAACGGATTTGTCGGATTGAACGGATATGCCTGCTAAAGCAGGCTGACTGTTAGAATCTGACTTTGTTTGGGTTTTTAGACGCTTTCAATTTATCTCTCATGGCTAAAAAAGCAGCAGGCCCCAGCCCGCAGGAAGTTGCCGCCGCGGCGGCCGACCTCAACGCCCGGATGCTCATCGAGAACTTCCAGGAGTTCGCCAAGAGCCGCAACATCGACCGGCCCACGATGATGTCGATTCTGGACGACGTGTTTCGGACGATGATTCGCAAGAAATTTGAGGATGACTCGAACTTCGATGTGATTGTAAACCCCGACAACGGCGACCTGGAAATCTGGCGCAACCGCGAAATCGTGGACGACGACTCGGAGGATATCTGGGACTTGGACAAGATTCCGCTGGCAGAAGCCCAGAAGATTGAGCCCGACTTCGAGATTGGCGAGTCGGTGGCCGAGCCGATTAAAATTGATGACTTCGGCCGCCGCGCCGTGCTCCTAGCCCGCCAGACGCTCATTCAGCGCGTGAAGGACATGGAGCGCGACAATCTGTACCAGAAATACAAGGACTTGGTTGGCGAAATCATCACCGGCGAAGTGTACCAGGTTTGGAGCCGCGAGGCCCTGATTTTGGACAAGGACGAAAACGAGTTGGTGCTGCCCAAAAACGAGCAAATCCCGAAGGACCGCTACCGCAAAGGCGATACCGTGCGCGCTGTAGTTCACCGTGTTGACGTGGTGAATGGCACACCTAAGGTTATCCTGAGCCGCGCCGCGCCAGCATTTTTGGAGCGCTTGTTTGAGCAGGAAGTACCAGAAATTTTTGATGGCCTCATCACCATCAAAAACGTGGTGCGCGAGCCCGGCGAGCGTGCCAAAGTAGCCGTAGAAAGCTACGACGAGCGCATCGACCCGGTGGGTGCCTGCGTGGGCATGAAGGGCAGCCGCATTCACCCCGTGGTGCGTGAGCTGATGAACGAGAACATCGACATCATCAACTACACCGATAACCTCGAGCTATTCATCGCCCGGGCGCTATCGCCGGCGAAGGTTGGCTCGATGAAAATCAGCGAACTAACCGGACGCGTTTCCGTGTTCATGAAGCCGGACCAAGTTAGTCTGGCCATCGGCCGGGGCGGTGCCAACATCAAGTTGGCTTCGCGCCTAGTGGGAATGGAAATCGACGTGTTCCGCGAAGCAACCGACTATGAGGAAGACATCTCGCTCGACGAGTTCACCGACGAAATTGAGCCTTGGATTATCGCCGAGCTCAAGAAAATTGGCCTCGATACCGGTCGTGCCGTATTGGCGGTCAAGAAAGACGACATTGTTCGTCGGACTGAACTAGAAGAAGAAACGGTGGACGACCTGTACCGCGTTATCCGCCAAGAATTTGCCGACGACGACGATTTGCCGACCGAGGAAACCACGCCAACGGCGGCCGTAGCTGTTGAAGAAGCGGCTCCGCAGGCGGCCGCAGCTACCGACGAAGCGGCGCCCGCCGCCCCGGCCAACCCCGACAGCGCTCCGGCCGCCCAATGAGGGCCGGGGCCAACCGCCCGCAGGTAATCTACTAAATCAAGCCAGCAGGCTTGATTTATAGCCTGCTGGCCAGATTTAATCTTTACCTTTGCACTCCAGAACGTATCGTTCGCAACTTCATAGAATGGCGGAAGCAACCCCGAAACGGCTACTACAGGCAGCCAAAGACCTGAATATCGGTATCGACCGGGCAGTCGAGACCCTTGCCCGCAAGGGCATTGCGGTCGAAAATAAGCCCACCACGAAGCTCACTGGTGAGCAGGTGGCTTTGTTAGAAAAAGAATTTGCTGCTTCGGCCCAGGACAAGCAGGAAGCACAGCGCCACACCCAGGCGCGCCGCCAGAGCGAGCTAAATGCCCAGGCCCAAGCTGCCGCAGCCAAGCCTGCCGCACCCGCCCCGGCCCCCAAGCCCGCCGCACCTGCCCCAGTAGCGCAGCCCGTAGCGGTGGCTCCGGCTCCGGCTCCGGTGGCAGCTGCCCCGCAGCCAGCCCCCGTGGCCGTAGCTCAGCCGGCTCCTGCACCCGTGGCCCAGCCTACTCCTACTCTAGTAGCTACCCCGGCGCCGACGCCAGTGGCTGCTACGCCGGCCCCAGTAGTGGAAGCCCCCAAAACGCCTGGCTTGAAAGTGCTGGGTAAAATTGAACTCGACAGCAAAGGCCGGGTAGTACCGCCGCGTCCGGCTGCGCCCACTCCGGCACCGGCCCCTGTGGCTGCAACTCCCGCTCCAGCGGCGGCCGCTCCGGCCCCGCAGCCTGCGCCCGTTGCCAAGGCTGAGCCCGCTCCCGTTGCGGCATCTGCTGCGCCAGTTCAAGCTCCGGCTCCCGTAGCCCAGCCTGCGCCAGTCGCTAAGGCTGCACCCGCTCCGGTTACGACGCCTGCTCCTACTCCAACGCCTGCCCCGGTTGCCCAAGCGGCTCCGGCTGTTGCAGCTACTCCTGCCCCCGCGCCTGTCGCTGCTCCTGCGGCACCAGTGGCGGCTACTCTCGCACCGGCTGCCACCGCGCCCGAGGCTTCGGCTCCTGCGGCGGAAGAAGGCACCATTACGGCTAAGGCTGACCAACTAAAAGGGCTGACCGTGCTGGGCAAAATCCAGCTGCCGGTTGATTCTAGCCGCCGCGGTCCTGGGGGCCGCGGGCCGCGCCCGGTGGCGTCGTCCGACGTGCGCAAGAGCGGCGTGGGCACGAACAACAATAACCAGAAGAAGCGTCAGCGTTTGCCTGCTCCCGGCCAGCCGGGTGGTGGTGCCAACACGGGCACGGGTACTGGCACTGGCCAGCAAGGTGGTGGCGGTGGCTACCAGGGCAACCGCCCCGGTGGTCCTGGCCAAGGTGGCAACCGCCCCGGCGGCCCCGGCCAAGGTGGCAACCGCCCCGGTCCTGGCGGCAATCGCCCCGGCCAGAGCGCACCCCGCACGCCGCAGGTGCCGCTTACGCCCGAGCAGAACGACAAGCAGATTCAGGAGCAAATCAAGGCTACGCTGGCCAAGCTGAGCGGCGGCAAAAACAACGCCGCTGCCAACCGTGCCCGCTATCGCCGCGATAAACGCGGTATGGCCGCCGAAGAGCGCGAAGCCCTACGTGCCCAGAACGAGCTTGATGCCAAAACCCTCAAAATCACCGAGTTTATTTCGGCCAACGACTTCGCATCCCTCATGGATGTGAACGTGAACGAGGTAATCCGGGTGTGCTTGGGTATGGGCATGTTCGTGTCGATTAACCAGCGTCTCGACGCCGAAGCCATCACGGTTATAGCCGATGAATTTGGCTTTGACGTGGAGTTTCTGTCGGCAGAAGAAGACGAGGAAGCCATCGACATCAGCGATGCGCCCGAAGACTTGCAGCCCCGTGCGCCTATCGTGACTATCATGGGTCACGTCGACCACGGCAAAACGTCGCTGCTTGACTACATCCGGAATGCAAGCGTGGCCAAAGGCGAAGCCGGTGGTATTACGCAGCACATCGGTGCCTACGAGGTTACGACCAAATCGGGCTCGCCCATTACGTTCCTTGATACGCCTGGTCACGAAGCCTTTACGGCTATGCGTGCCCGTGGTGCGAAAGTGACGGACATCGCGATTATCGTAGTTGCAGCCGACGACTCGGTGATGCCGCAGACCAAAGAAGCCATCAACCACGCCCAAGCGGCGGGTGTGCCGATTATTATTGCGCTCAACAAAGTTGACAAACCTACCGCTAACCCAGAGAAAATCCGCGAAGAGCTTTCGCAGATGAATATTCTGGTGGAAGAGTGGGGTGGCAAGTACCAGAGCCAGGAGGTTTCGGCCAAGTCGGGTCTTGGTATAGAGGAGCTACTTGAGAAAGTACTGCTTGAAGCTGAGCTGCTTGAGCTCACCGCTAACCCTGACCGCAACGCCATCGGTACGGTAATCGAAGCCGAACTGGACAAAGGCCGCGGTTACGTAACCACCGTACTGGTGCAAACCGGTACTCTGAACGTAGGCGATATCGTGCTGGCTGGCCCGCACTACGGTCGCGTGAAAGCCATGACCGATTACCGTGGCAAGAAGAAGAAGCTAGCTGGTCCGGCCACTCCGGTACAGGTACTTGGCCTAACGGGCGCCCCGCAAGCCGGCGACCGCATCCAGGTAATGGAAACGGAGCGCGAAGCCCGCGAATTGGCTACCCAGCGTCAGCAACTGGCTCGTGAGCAGAGCATCCGGACCAAGAAGCACATCACGCTTGATGAGATTGGTCGCCGTCTGGCTATTGGCTCGTTTAAGGAGCTGAATATCCTGGTAAAAGGCGACGTGGACGGTTCGGTAGAAGCACTCTCCGACTCGCTGCTGAAGCTGAGCACGCCCGAAGTGAAGGTGAACATCCTCACCAAAGGTGTGGGTGCCATTTCGGAAAGCGACGTACTGCTGGCTTCGGCTTCCGACGCCATCATCATCGGCTTCCAGGTGCGGCCCTCGCAAAGTGCTCGCCGCTTGGCCGAGCAGGAGCAAATTGACATTCGCCTCTACAGCATCATTTACAACGCCATCAACGAAGTAAAAGACGCCATGGAGGGTATGCTGGCCCCGACGCTGCACGAGGTTATTACGGCCAACGCCGAAGTACGCCAGGTGTTCAACATCACCAAAGTCGGCACTATTGCCGGCTGTATGATGACGGACGGCACCCTGACCCGCAAAACCCGCGTGCGGGTAGTGCGCAACGGTATCGTGCAGTACACCGGCGATATCCAAGACCTCAAGCGCTTCAAAGACGACGTGTCGGAGGTGCGACAGGGTTACGAATGCGGTATCTCCATCAAAGGCTTCAACGACCTGCAAGAAGGCGACAACATTGAGGGCTTCGAAGAACAGGAAATCAAGCGTAAGCTGTAACCCGGACCGCAGATTCAAACGGATTTAACGGATACGCCTGCTAAAGCAGGCTGACTACTAAGTCTCGTATTTGGTTGTTTTAGAAATAAGAAAGGCCACCCAAATGGGTGGCCTTTCTTATTTCTTATATCTATTTGCTACAATGATTAAGCAGCGCAGCGAATTAGATAGTTAACCTGCTTGGGCAGGCATATCTACGAAATCCGTTTAATCCGTTTGAATCTGCGGTCTACATGGCGAAGAAGTTCTTCTTGCGCTTGTGGGTTAACGGTTCACCTTTGGGGTCAATGCCGGGCGCTTGGTGGCCTTCGCCGCGCTTGTTCTCCTGGCCACGCAGCGACTTGTATTTACGTACCGTGAAGCCACCGCTATTTTTGTCGAGTTGGCGGAACGCGCCGCCGTTGCCGTCGCCGAGGCTGGTGTTGCCAGCGCGAGATTCTAGGATGCGAAGCTGCTGCTCTTGGGCTATTTCTTCGGGGGTCTTATCCTTGGCCTGTTGGGGCTGCGCCATTGCGGCGGCAGCGCGCTTCTCTTTGCGGCTTTGGGCGTGGGCCGCCGGGGTTGCGAGCAGGCAAGCCGAACCAACCAGCAGCACGGCAGAGAACATTTTTTTCACGAGAAGAAAAAGAAAATAAGAGAGTTCCGAAGGTAAGGCATCAACCGCAGGGTTAGCGCGCTAAGTTCCAGACTGAGCCGGCAACTAGGCGACTAAATTAGCAAGCCTTCCCTGCAAAATCAGCTAGTTGCGAGCGCGCAACGCGTCCCGAATTTCGGTCAGCAACACCTCCTCTTTAGTAGCAACGGGGACCGCAGGCACTACCACTACCGGGGCCGGCTGCTTAAAGCGATTAGCTAGCTTCACTACCCAGAAAATGACGAACGCAATGATTAAGAAGTAGATGACGGCGTTGATGAAATTGCCATAGCTCACAACGGCCGCCTTGGCATCCTGGGCCGCTTTCAGCGTCTCGTAATGCTGGCCATTGAGGGCAAAAAACTTCTCTTTGAAATCGATGCCACTTGTGAATACGCTCAGGACGGGCATGATAATATCGTCGGTGAGCGAAGTGACGATTTTGCCAAAAGCACTGCCGATGATAACGCCGACCGCAAGGTCGAGCACGTTGCCTTTAGAAATGAACTCTTTAAATTCGGAAATGACACTCATCTGGTGAAAGGAAGAAAGGGTGAGGGGAATGACGCTAGCAGCCTTTGCGACTAGCGAATCTAGAGCGGCGAAAAAGTAATGCCCACCGTTAAGCTCCACAAATTATACTGCAATATGCAGGCAATATCCTATAACAGCATTCAACCACCTGTTCTTTAGTTAAAACCAGTGGGCTAATGCGCCAAATTCAACTGCTATTGCCCCGGCCGTACCTTTGAGGCCGCTTTACCCACCGAATAACTCCTTTCATGGCAACTACTTTCGAGAACCTGCTGTATGACCTGGATGCCGCCGCGGGCATCCTCACCATCACTGTCAACCGGCCCACCAAGCTCAATGCTTTGAACGCGGCCACCATCGCGGAATTGGGCCAGGCTATGGCCGAGGCGCAGCAAGATGCGGCAGTACGCGGCATTTTGCTCACGGGCAGCGGCGAGAAAGCATTTGTGGCCGGGGCCGACATTGCCGAGCTGGCCCAATTGAGCGGCCCGGGGGCGCAGGAAGCCTCCGCACGGGGGCAGGCGGTATTCCGGCAGTTCGAGACTAGCGCTAAGCCCATAGTGGCGGCCGTAAATGGCTTTGCGCTGGGCGGTGGCTGCGAGTTAGCCATGGCCTGCCACATTCGGGTGGCGTCGGACAATGCCCGCTTCGGCCAGCCTGAGGTAAACCTGGGTTTGCTGCCCGGCTACGGCGGCACCCAGCGCCTGGTGCAACTAGTGGGCAAAGGCAAAGCGCTGGAGCTATTGCTGACCGCCGACCAGGTAAAAGCTGACGAAGCGTTGCGCCTGGGTCTCGCCAACCACGTGGTACCGCAAGCCGAGCTGCTCGATTTTAGTAAAGCTTTACTAACCAAAATACTGGGCAAAGCGCCCATAGCCGTAGCCTTGACCATTGCTTGCGTAAACACCTACTTCGACCAAGGCGGCGAGGCGGGCTACACTGCCGAAGCAGCCGCCTTTGGCCAGGCTTTTGGCACCGACGATTTCCGCGAAGGCACCGCCGCTTTCCTGGAAAAGCGCGCGGCCAGTTTCAACGGAAAATAATTTATCAGGATAATCTAGGCGGAAAACCCGAGCACTAAAACGGTTTTCCTTCTCTGATTCCTGATTCCTCGAAGGATGAGTATTGCGAAAAAGCTAGCCTCACAAACGGCCACCTACGGCGTGAGCAGCATAGTGGGGCGGGTGCTGAGCTATTTGCTGGTGCCGATATATACGGGCCATTTTGTGCCCGCCGAATACGGCGTAGTGACGGCCCTGTACGCCTACGTGTCGTTCATGAACGTGCTGTTTACCTACGGGCTCGAAACCACGTTCTTACGCTTTGCCAACCGGCCGGGCGCCGACCGCCGGGAGCTGTATAATCGCATGCTCACCATGCTCTTTATCAGCAGTATATTCCTTACTACCATCCTGTGCTTGCTGGCGCGGCCGTTGGTTGGAGTACTGCATTTGCCGCCCGGCACTGAAAATTATATCGTGTGGATGGCCCTGATTTTGGGGCTCGATGCGGTAGTAGCGCTGCCTTTTGCGCGGCTGCGACTAGAGAACAAAGCGCGCAAGTTTGCTACCATCCGATTATTTAATATTCTGGTTTACGTCGGGCTGAATCTGTTCTTCGTAGTGCTGTGCCCGGCCGTGGAGCGCAGCGCGCCCGGCAGCCTGCTGGCAGCCCTGCGGCCGCTGGTATTGGCCGTGTATAACCCCGATTTGGGCATCGGCTATATCTTTCTGTCGAATCTCGCCGCCTCGGCCCTGACACTAATAGCCCTTTGGCGCGAGTTATTAGATTTTCGCCTTCGCTGGCCCAGTGTAGAATTTCTACGGCCCGTGCTGGCCTACTCGCTCCCGCTGATGCTGATGGGCCTAGCGGGCATTGCCAACGAAACCCTCGACCGCCTTATGCTACCGGCCTACCTACCCAAGGGCTTCTATCCCGGTCTTAGTTCGGAGGCGGCCAACGGCGTGTACGGAGCCTGCTACAAGCTCAGCATCTTTATGTCGCTGGTTATCCAAGCGTTCCGCTACGCGGCCGAGCCGTTCTTCTTTGCCCAAAGCACCGAAAAAAACTCGCCTGCCACGTTTGCGCTGGTCCTGAAATGGTTTACGTTGTGCTGCACCTTTATCTTCATTGGCATTAGTCTGAATTTGAGCTGGATAGGACCACTTTTCCTGCGCAGCGCTGTGTACCGCACGGGGCTGGGCGTAGTACCTATTCTGCTGCTGGCCAACCTGTTTTTGGGGGTGTATTACAACCTTTCGGTCTGGTTTAAGCTCACCGACAAAACCTATTTTGGCACCTACATCGGCGCGGCGGGCGCGGTACTCACCATCGTGCTCAACCTGTTATTGATACCCGTGCTGGGCTACATGGGCAGCGCCTGGGCCACGCTGGCCTGCTACTTTATGATGGCCGCGCTGTGCTGGTGGCTGGGCGAGCGGCACTTCCCGGTGCCCTACCCGATGGGCCGGCTGCTGCTGTGGCTGCTGGGTGCGGTGGGGCTGGTGGTAGCCGGGCAGGCCGGTATTCGGGCGCTGCCCAAGGAAGTCGGCTACGCGCTGGGTCTGGGTTTGTCGCTGGTTTTCATCGCACTAGTGTACCTGATAGAGGGCCGGCAACTGCGCCGCCCCGCCCCGCTAGTGCCCAAATAGGAACCAAAAGGGCAAAAAAAACACCGAGCAATACTCGGTGTCTTTCTGAGCTATGAAAACAAACTTAGCCAACTTCCCTTTCCCGAATCGGCCAAAGGTCGATTACAGTATCAGGTTGCTAACCGATGCAAAGTTGGCAGTTTTGAATGATATATGCGCGCTGCGCCCGAATTTTTTCGGCGAAAAGTGCCTTATACTCGGCAAATGGCACTAAAATACCTCTTAATATTATTCTAATAACCTATTCATAGGTTACATAATTAATAAGTCTTGGTAGCCTGAGGACTACTAGTGCATTAGGCAATTTCACTGTCCCGCTGGTCAGCTATTAGTAGATACCGTTTCGGCCACGTCAAGTAAAAGCAACGGAACTGGTAACTTTGCAGCAGTCCAAACCCGTGATTTTGTCGTATAGCTGGTTTCTGGTTATTCCTCCCCTTTTTTCCACTTCGCAAAGGCTATTTCGCCCACCTGCTCATGCTTCTCCTCACCCTTTTGTTCCTCAGCAATCCGAAGACCATTATCTTCATCATCTTCGTATTGGTGTTGTTTTTTGGTGCTAAGCGTATTCCCGAGCTGTTTCGGGGCGTAGGCCAAGGGGTGCGCGAGTTTAAGGACGCCTCTACCGAGCAGCCGCGCCCACCTTTCCAGGCACCCGGCCAGTCCCAGCAGCCCTATGGCCAGCCCAACCAAGCTTATGGCCAGCCGGGCCAGCACCCCAATCAGCCCCAGCAGCAATATGGCCAGCCCGGCCAGCTGCCCAACGCACCGGCGGCTCCCTACAATCCTAACGGCCCAGCGGTATAAGCTTTCGCAGCTTGGGTCTTTGATTTTCAGCTTTTAATTTTTTCTTAATTATGACTTCTTCCCTGCTTTTTCTTGGTGATATCGGCGGCTCCGAATTGATTTTGATTATGGTCGTCATTCTCATTTTCTTCGGTGCGAATAAAATTCCAGAACTGGCGCGGGGCTTGGGCAAGGGCATCCGGGAGTTTAAGGATGCCAGCAGCGAGATTCGCAATGAGTTTGAGAACGCGGGCCAAAACCGGCCCAACCAGTACCCAAACCAACAGCAGTACCCTAACCAGTACCCGCCGCAGCAAGCGCCATATGACCAGTCGCAGCCGCCCTACCAGCAGCCCCAGTACGGCCACGTGCCCCCGGCTACTACGAGCTACGAGCCTACGCCCCCGGTGTATAATGCGAATGATGCCGTAAATTCGCCGGCCGCCGCGCCGGTGCCCCACTCGCACGACACCCCCCTGCCGTCGCCGAATGGCGTGCCCGGTACCAAGCCGCGCCTCGACCAGTCCTCACCTGACGCTTAAGAATTGAAACCTCAGTATTCTTCCCTTTCGGAAATTCAGCGCGAGCTGGCGGCGGGCACTACGTCCTGCCGCCAGCTCGTTGAGTATTATCTGGTTAACATCGAGCAGCGCAATGCCGAGCTCAATGTTTTTCTGGAAGTATGGGCCGACGAAGCCCGCCAGCAAGCCGCTGCCGTAGACGAAAAGCTCGCCAACGGTACCGCCGGCCGCCTCGCGGGCATGGTCATCGGCCTCAAGGATGTGCTGGCCTACGAAGGCCACTCGCTGCAAAGCAGCAGCCGCATCCTCGACGGGTTCAAGTCGCTCTACACTGGCACCGCTGTGCAGCGTCTACTGGCCAAAGACGCCATTTTTATCGGTCGCCAAAACTGCGACGAGTTTGCCATGGGCGGCTCGAACGAGAACTCGGCTTTTGGCCCGGCGCGCAACGCGCTGGACCCCAGCCGGGTACCGGGCGGCTCGTCGGGCGCGTCGGCGGTAGCAGTGCAGGCCGATATGTGCCTGGCCTCCATTGGCTCCGACACGGGTGGCTCGGTGCGCCAGCCGGCCGCGTTTTGCGGCGTGGTAGGCCTCAAACCCACGTACTCGCGCATTTCGCGCTACGGACTGGTGGCATTTGCTTCATCGTTCGACCAAATCGGGCCCATCACCCACTCGGTGGAGGATGCCGCCCGATTGCTCGAAGTAATGGCCGGTCCCGACGGCATGGACAGCACCGCCAGCGAGAAGCCTGTGCCTCTGTACACCGCCCTACTAGAGCCCCTGCCCCACTACCGCATCGGCTACCTCAAAGAGGCTATCGACCGGCCGGGCTTGCAGCCCGAGGTGCACGACGCCTTAGAAACGACCCTGGAGACACTTCGCAGCCAAGGCCACGTAGTGGAGCCAGTCGATTTCCCGTACCTCGACGAGATGATTCCTACCTACTACATCCTCACTACGGCCGAGGCTAGCTCCAACCTCTCGCGCTTCGATGGTGTGAAGTACGGCTACCGCGCCCCGGATGCTACGGACCTGGAATCGCTCTACAAAAAGACCCGTGCCCAAGGTTTTGGCCCCGAGGTGCAGCGCCGCATCATGCTGGGCACGTTTGTGCTCAGCGCCAGCTATTACGATGCGTACTACACCAAGGCGCAGCGCGTACGCCGGCTCATTAAGGAGAAGACCGACGAACTGCTGCGCCAATACGACTTTTTGGTGCTGCCAACTACGCCGACCACGGCCTTCAAAATTGGCGAAAAGCAAGACCCGGTGAGCATGTACCTGGCTGATATTTTCACGGTGCAGGCCTCGCTTTCGGGCGTGCCAGCCATCTCCATCCCGGCCGGGGAGGATGCGGAAGGCATGCCAATTGGCTTGCAGATACTGAGCGGCGCGTTCCGGGAGGCTGATTTGCTGGCTTTTGCCAATGCGCTGATGGCCGTGCCGGTAGCTGAATAGCGCCGCGAACGGGAAAAATTGCTGGTACCCCCAACCTTAAACTGACTGACTGCGTAGCTGCCTGCTCCGTAGTCAGTCAGTTTTTTTAGCAAGCCTTGCTAACGGTTAGGCCGTTCAGGATATGGATTTTACCTTAGCTCAATGAAAGTACCGCACCAAGTACCTGCGCCAGCCAATCGACCCAATTTGGGGGGAAAGTTGACGGGCCGGCTGCTCGGGTGGGCACTGGCGCTGGGGGCACTGCCGGCCGCCGCGCAGCAGGTGCCGCGCCCCGGCCAAGCCCTGCCGCAAGACACTGTACAACACGCTACTATTGACTTGCCTGCGGCCACTATAGACTCGCTGGCGGCCGAGCCGCTGGAGATTGAAATTGACTCGGCCCGGTGGGCTTGGCTGCACACGCCGGCCACCATGCAAGAGGTAGTGGGCGACCGCATGAGCTGCTTCGAAACGGCCGCGCCGCACCAATTCAATAATGCTGTGATGGCCTACGTGCGGCTTTTTACCGAACGGCAGCGCGGCTACACGCAGCGCGTATTAGAGCGGCGCGACTTTTATTTTCCAATTTTTGAAAAATACTTAGCGAAGTACAACCTGCCCGACGAGCTGAAATATTTGTCGGTGGTAGAGTCGGCACTGATACCCACGGCCAAGTCGCAGGTGGGCGCGGTGGGCTTGTGGCAGTTTATGCCGCCTACGGCCAGCGACATGCGCCTGAAACGCGACGAATGGGTGGATGAGCGCATGCACCCCGAGAAATCAACCGAGGCAGCGTGCAAGTACTTGCGCGGCCTCTACGGCATGTTTCACGATTGGGAGCTGGTACTGGCGGCCTACAACTGGGGCGCGGGCAACGTGCAGCGAACTATTCGCAAAACCGGCAAGCGTAATTTTTGGGAGATGTACCCGCACATGCCGGCCGAAACGCGCAATTACGTGCCCACCTTCACGGCCATCATGTACGCCATGACCTACGCCAAAGCGCATGACCTGCCCAGCCCGGCTCTGCGCTACCAGCAGTACGAGCAGCTTGATACGCTGACCATGCGCGGCCAGGCCATTGATTTGCGCCGCCTCAGCCGCGCTTTGGGCTACGCCGACTCGATGGCGTTGACGCGCTATAACCCTGAATTGCGCCAGGCCGGCTTGCCGGCGGGCTACCGGCCCTACGTGCTGCGTTTTCCAGCCGCGGCCCGCGAGCACTTGGGCGATGTGGATTACGCGACCCTAGTGGCCTATTGTCAGCCAACGGCCGAAATACCGCGGCCGCTGGAGCCGCTGCTGGCCCGGCTGCCCGGCATAGAGCCGTGGCCCGATGCTGCGCTGGCCACCACGGCCAAAAAACCAGCTGCCGCCGACAGTACCCCGCGCTACCGCCGCCTGAGCTACACGCTGCGCAAAGGCCAGACGCTAGCCACGGTAGCTGATAAGTATGAGGTCAGCCAAACCCAGCTGCGCAAGTGGAATAATATACGCAAAGGGCAGCCCCTGAAACCCGGCAAACAGCTGCTCGTGCTAGTGGCCCTGCCCGCCGCACCGGCCCCGCGCCCAAGCCAGCCGGTGGCCCCTACCCCACCGCCCACCACGGTCGCCACGTTGCGCCGCGCTGCGCCAGTTGATACCGCCTGGCAGGAACTGGCAGCGGCGAATGCCCGCTACGCCCGGCAGGCGCAGGAGCGCATAGCCCGCGAAGCAGCGCAGGCAAAAGAACTGGCCCGCGTGCAGCGGCAGATAGCCGCTCGTGCGGCAGCCCAAAAAAGGCTTTCTATCGCCCAAGCAGCGGCGGCAGCCAAGGCTAGTGCGGCGGCTCGCCTGGGCATTCCGGCCGACTCAGCTGCTGCTGAAACTACCGCAACGGCCGATATGGCGACAACCAACCTAGCCCCGTCTACTACAGTCATCGCTCCGGTTCGGGAGAGCAAGCGCCGCTCGACTAGCTCGGCAGCTGCTCGCCAGGCCGAAACTAGGGCTGCGCAGGTGGCAGCTATTGAGCCTGAGAAGACAGAAGCCGACACGGAGGAAACGGTTCCGGCTCGCCGCTCGGCGCGGCCAGTAGTCTCAGTGGCTGCGGCCGAAGCACGGGCAGCTAGCCGCCCCCAACCCGAGCCGCGCCCAGCTAAGGAAGAAGTCGCTACGCTGTACACCGTGCGGCCGGGCGACAACCTAACCCGCCTGGCTCGCGAGCAGGGCGTGCCCTTGGAGCAGCTAAAAGCGTGGAATAGAATAACGGGCGAAACCGTGCTGGTGGGCCAGCAACTGCGTCTGACCGCCCCGGCCGATGCCACTGCCGTACCCGTAGTTGCTACGGCCGCTACCAGCCGCCGCCAGAAGGCTGAAGCTAAAACTTTGGCTGACAGCCCCAAGCTATCGACCCACATTGTGCAGCCCGGCGACACGCTATTTAGCATTGCCCGGCGCTTTGGCCTGAGCCTAGCGGAGTTGAAGCGGCTCAATCACTT
>Ga0265780_10001210_pt1 | contig 37453 bp, 31 predicted proteins | sample P1T30metagenome_FD_192432 | JGI IMG/M metagenome (GOLD analysis project Ga0265780, IMG submission 192432) | Plant litter microbial communities from East Loma Ridge, Irvine, California - P1 T30 | ecosystem: Environmental > Terrestrial > Plant litter > Unclassified | place: USA: California...
GCTCCTGTCTAGTGAAGCGATGTGAGCGTAGAGCCGCGACAGAGGTGCGCACCCAATCTCCAGGTGTACCTTGATTGAGAGCGAACTCAGAAGCAAACAAGCTGACGACGTAGAGTATCAGGCAGAGGATTTGCAGCAGCTTCAACAGTGGAGCAATGGATTCTGTCACCCGGCTCACAAAGCAGATGTTACGAAGGACTCTGCAAAGCTCTTGAGCCTTGAGCTTAGTGCCTGCGAGAGCGTCCTTGTCCATTGTTGCCTTGTCCTTTCGCGCTTCCCTAAGATGGACGTATTCAAGGCGGCACGGTGAAGCTTCACCGTCCAGGCGGAATCCATCGGGCATGCGGAGGCGTGCCGTGAGCATAGCACATGTAAGAGGTTGCGCGACGGCCGGAATGAGAGGTTCTGCCGACTTGAAGAAGCCAGCACCGGTCGCGTTGAACAGCCAATTCTGGAGGGGCTTGACTCGATGTTCAACTATCAGCATGACCTTGTTTGCAAGATAGCGTCCCCGGAAGCTAATTCGAGCCCATCCGTTCCGGACATCTTGCTGTACGCTCGGCTGATCGACATGAGGAGCATGATGAAGTCGTCCACAGTTTCCAACCGTCCAGTCTATGGTCCGATTGCGAAAGGTGGGGTATTGGAATCCTCCAAAGTCCATTAGCTGGACGTCGGCCTCTTGGACTCCACGAGCTAGGCAGGCTTCATACGTCTCCATGAACTTGCTGTCAAGCTGCGTGTGTTCCAGTTTGTCCATCCGACTCTCAAGCACGTTCTCCCGCCATGTGATGCTGCCCTGAGCTCGCAGCTCAAAGATGACTTCTTCAACTTGGGTGTTTAGGATTCCCATGTAGCCCCGGAGGCCAGTGCTGAGCAGCGTACATGTAGTGACGAGGTACGCAAGGCCAGTTAGGAGGACGAGGAGGTGAGGAACGGAGAGCTTTGCTTTCGATCGAAGACGGTTCTGGGTGTGCTGTGAAGGCGTTGCGCTAGCCACAGCCTGACGAAGGTCCGGAATACGCACATTTTTGAATGGAGACTTTCGGGGAATGTCCTCAGCGGCGTTTGCAGGGCTGGCCATGGTTGCAGATGTTGCAATAACAGCTGGTGGTGTTGTACTGGCGTGGTCGGTGGCGTCCACCATGTGTAGACAGTCTTTGTCTTCAAGTGAGAGAGCGCACAGGTTGTGCGGGAGGAGGTTGGGTGAGTAGGAACTTTTGCCGAGCTGTAAGGGAGGGGGGGAGAGGTATCTTATGCTCTTGGGAGAGTATCGTGGTGATGCACTTGGCACGTCGTTTCCCTATAGGCAGCTCGACGGATCATGCCAAGGCGAGTTCCTGAAGTGACAAATGTTCGGCGTGACCGGCCAAGGTAAGTGGTGTGAAAGGTGGTTATTGTTTGTATGCAGCGACAAGATACTGACACTGGCGGAAGGTGCAAGTGCACAACGCACTCGGCACGTCAATTCACTGCAAACTGATGCCTAGAATCTGCACGTACCTAAGTTCGAGCTAAAACGAGGTGGTGAAGTCGAGCGAAGCCAGCCAAGCTGGTGTGAAAGGTGGTAGTTCCTTATTTGCTGTGACACAAGCGGAAGGCGCAGGTGTATTTATGCGACCGCCAACAATGACGAGTGCTCTGACTGAAGCCACTAGCCAGCACATGCATGTCGCATGTCGCCAATGCTGCAGGATAGAAGAGCTATACAGAATTATGGAAGCCGTTCGAAACATCTGAGACTTAAGAAGCGAAAAGCTACAACTTCGTGAGCATCAATCGCACAGCAACGATGAGGTATCGTAGCCATGTCAGATTACCTTCCTACAGCCTTTTCCTCGTCGTCCGTCTACTAGGTACCCTCCCGATGTCCTCGATATCCCCAATGGCCCGATCAAAATCTTCAGTCTTGACCAAAGTAAGCGGCGCCTCTTCAATCTTGACCGCATCATCCGTCACGTCCTCCGCCTTAATCTCACCAATCTCAACCCCCACCTCTTCCTGCTTCACCACACCGCCACTCCCCACCTCCACCTCCACCTCCACCTCTCTTTTAACCTCCTTCTTCACCTTGACCTTCTTCCCCACCACCGCCGACGGACACAGCCCCCTATCCGCAAGCTTACACTCCCCACACCTCCTCCCCACGGGAAGACAAATCGTCTGCCCATGCCCCACCAGCAGATTATTAATATCATGCCACTTCTCCCTGGGCAGCCAACTCTCCAGCGCCGCCCGCGTCTGCTCAGGCGTCTGCGTCTTATTCCAGCCCCACAGATTCGTAATTCGATGGACATGTACGTCGACACCAATGCCCTCATCCTTGCCCCATGCAGCGCTCATCGTCAGGTATGCCATTTTGGGCCCGACGCCGGGGAGGCTGACGAGCCCCTCGATGCTATCTGGGATCTCGGAGTTGAACTTGTCGCGCAGGATTTCGGCGGTGGCTTTTATGTATTTGGTTTTGAGGTTGTGGAAGCCTACTTTGTTGATCATGGCGTTGAGGTCGGGAGGGGAGAGGGCGAGGACGGATTCGAGGTTGAAGCCCTGGGAAATGTCAGTGTGTGATTGGGGGATTGGGATGCGATGGGGGGATGTACGCCAGGCATGTTCTCCTGCATGTTCCGCATCGCAACGGCCGTGACTGTGTCTTTTGTCTGACTGCTTAGCATCAGGGCGACGAGCGTCTGGAATCGCTGGTCCCGTGGTGTGCGTTCACGATCTGCGAGACTCTCGCAGCCCATGGTGTCTACAGGGGCGATGTTCTCGTTGCGCATTTCGCGCGTGAGGGCGTAGATTTCTTCCCAATTCGCCGGCGGCTCGATCTTGATGCTTCCATCGTCGCCTTTTATCTTCTTCGCGGGCGTTCGACGCGCTTTTTTTGGCTTCTTGGGCGATGCGATTGACGTGATGGACTCTTCTTTGATCTCGTGTTTGACGGCGATTGGTGCTGTTCTTCGCTTCTTTACAGGCCGCTTCTCTTCCTCTGAGCTTGATGAGGCCGGGGCGTCGACATCCAGCTCTGATTCGGATTCTGAAGAGACTCGTTCGGAACTTGACAGTGTATGTTGCCTCTTGCTTCTCTCTTCTGTGACGGCAGTGCGGTTCTGACGTAATGTACGTGTCGCGGCCACGATGCGCGAGGTATCGCGAGACACACGCGAGGTACGCATGGATGCTCGGAGTATAACGAGAATGATTGCTATGGCTTGATGTCAATCAAGATCTTTAATTGCGACTTTCGATTGCGCGTTGCGACTCCTGAGCGACAGTAATGGCGACATTACGGTTCGTCCATATTGCGCAACCAATGACGGGAGACGGATGTTGACGCGTGGTCACATGACATGGCACATCGATGACGAGAGCATTTCTGGAAGACTTATCGATTATTGCACACGGTATACTCTGTTCTAAGTTTTTATAGTTTTAATTGAAATAAAGTATAAAGAAAAGTATAAACCCTAGCCCCCAATAACAACTCCTACCGAATCAGCGTCATCTCAATAAACTCACTTGACCTGTTCGCATGCTATGTGTAGAAAAAGCCGAGAGAAAATAAAACCCTAGCCGAATTCAAAGTAAAATAACTCCAAGTATATTATTAGCACTACAAAGATCTTCCCTCACTTCCGCCTCTCAAAAGGCGCGATCTTCAGAACCCCCAACTTCAAAGTTACTCAAAACTTCCATTATGCCTAAACGAGATCTCTAGCTACACGGATAGCAATATCCTGAACGCCACCCGCTTTTGCCAAACCGCAATACATGCTAAACCTACAATCCCTCACACCTAGAAGTTCTGTCAGATAATTCGCGCTGCGCCCTATGCAATCGTCAAACCCAAACATCTTCCTGCGTCTTCCAGCTCAGCTAATACTTTGTCCTCCAGCTCGTTCAAGCTTGCATCGCTCCGACCCTTTCTGCTGAGCATGTCCACTTCGCGCTCGTCCATTGCGACTATACGCTCGCGTAGTGCACCCTTGCGGCTGAGCCAGCTCTCAATATCCTCTTTGACATTCTCCTTGTCCCAGTCCAGGGGTGCAACGTCGTTGGCTTGTATGCCAAGTTTGGGGCCCTGTTTGCGCACGTTTTCGATGATGGCGGAAACAAGAGACAGTGAATGTGCTTCTGAGGTGATGGACAGAGTTATCTTGGTAGAATGGGCTCGCGATGATGGGCTGCTGTTCATAGCTTGTGATGCCCGGAGAAGCTGCTCCGGGTACTGGTTGAGGAAGCTCGAGATCTCGCCAGCGATGGGCGGACCTACAGACAGCAGAAGGTTCAAACACAACGGTAATATGCCTTTGACCCAGATAGAGTACAGCCGTGCTGGTGAATCAAAATGGCCCATGCCGTTAGGCCGGCGGTAGTAGTTCATCAGGTTTGCGGTGTTGAGTTGCGATAATACACCATCGACCGCCATAGTCTCAGCGAGGGCGGGAATGGTGGAGAGGGAGAGGAGGAATAGCAGGCTTAGTTCGCCGTAGATAGGGTCGTTGACACCATTGTTGGGGATGGTGAGGCGGTCAGACCATGAGAACAAGCTGGTGGCGTAACGAAGAGTGTTGTTGTTTGCAAAGAGTAGAGCGGCTTGAGACTGCCACATGTTCATCTCAGGAATGGCAATGATCCGTTGCAGTAGTGCGGTCAGGAGAGCAAAGTCGGAAGGTGTGACGGATGCTGGCTCAGCATGGAGCTGTGTAGCCAAGCTGCGAAATCCCTTGGCAACGGTGTCTGCGAGGATCTCGAGCAATAGCGTCGAGATAGCTTCGGTGAAGTCGTTGTGGCTTTTTGGTACGGTGCCGCGGAAGCTGGAGCGGAAAGTTACATCTTTTTCCTGACTCGAATCGTCGACAAGGTGGAAGTGGAGCGCCAGGAAGAGCATCCGCAACAGCGATCGATAGTAATGGACTACATCGCTGGAGAAGACACTGTCAAAGTCAGGTATTGAAGCTCGAATCGCGTCCCATACTGGCGTCAAGAGCTGGCGGGTTTCTGTAGTCTGCACCTTTGCCTCTACGAGCTTCTTCAGCAAAGCAAATGCCAGGTCAGCTCGAGTTACCATGAGCTGGCCGAAGAGCGCCTCCGGTAGATTGGATTCAGCATTGGCCTTCATGCATTTTTTGACTATACTAGTCACAAGTCTCGCCACACGGTCGTCCTTGGCAACAACGTAGCTCAGTTCGAGAGCAAGTATTTTCCAACTTTGCAGGAGCTGCACCTGGGACTCTACCAGACCAAGGTTGAAGTTGGCGTTCTCAACTTCGTTCGCAAACCCTGTGCCTTGCCTTGGTCCTGTCCAGTTGCTGTCAAAGCTCAGTAGTCGATTCGCGAGATCGATGTCGTAGAAGAAGCTTCGACCAAAAGACTCTGGATACAGGGTCGTTCGCTTCAGGTTGTCAGGTGTGACCCCAGGGAAGTGGGTCTCAATATGCTGCTTCAGGTTGCGGTGCAGCGAGGAGTTGTATGATGGCAGCTCCAACGCATTGTCTTCGAGATAAACCAGGCTGGTGACGACTTCCTTGAGTACAGTGATGTCGCCAACTTGCCGTGAACCGTGAAAGTACATGGCCAAAATTTCGCAGGTCAGGGACGCAAACCTGTTCTGGTATGAGCGTTCTACAAGCTCTGCATTGGTCTTGATGTTCCTGGGCTGCTTTGCCATCCACTTCATGAATGTGAGGAGCTTTTGGATGAAGTCTTTCTCTTTTCTCAAGTCCCCCATAGCCCATGACCAGTTGTTCTGAGCTGATGAGACGAATTCCAACATGGCCGTATACAGATCCCATGGTAGCTTAGTTGAGCCTTTCTCTGGTAGAGCAATGTTGGTAAGGGCACTGAGAGCTCGCGTAAGCAAGGCTTTGCTCTTCAATGGAGCAGTCGACTCCGACTTAGTCCGCATCGCCTCTCGCGGCGTGCTACCAGTAAGCAAGTAGAGGGAGAACCATTGCTGTTTGCATGTCACTACCGCCGACAGCAGGTTCCAGACGTTAGTCTGAATATCGAGAACTCTGATGGGCTCGTCAAGCTGAGACAAGATGCTAAGGAAATTCCTTGCAGTACGCGGTCCAAGGTGACCTAGTAAGGAGGGAGGCTCTTGTTGTTCAGTTTGAGCGCGGGCTGCGCCTGTTGAGCCATGCGTATCCATTGCCTCGTCTGCTGGAGCCACGACGCGGACGGCACCACGCACAAGAGTCTCGAGCAAAAGCACGACCTGTGACTTCCATTTGTCGCTAGAGCTGTAAAGTCGTGCTAGCAGTGGCGTCGCTTTGAACAACTGCTGCTCTAGATGTGTCCATGGCTTGTTGAGCAACATTGCAACTCGCACCAATGCATCGGCAAGAGTCAGAGTGGCCTGCGTTTGTTGCCTCCACAATGTGCCAGAGCTGGTGAGTAAAGTTGTGTCCTCGGGGCTTACTCCTATCACCAGTGATGCTAGGATAGGATTCGTAGGCATGCTGCCTTCCGATTTGGTCAAGTATAATTGAGTGATGTACTCAGCTATGGGGGCAATAAGCTTGGTGAGCTTCGCGGACAGTTTCGATGCATCGTCGATGCCGTGAGCGAGCTGCAAGATCATCGTAAACACCTCGCATATAGCGATGTTGATCTCCGGCCGATCATCAGGGCGTGAGTACTTCCAGCTCAAAGAGCTCTCATATATGCTCGCCAAGGTCCGCCCGAATGTGAAAAGTGTCGTGCTGATCGTCTTGTCGGATGTACCGCTCTCCGAAGGGGCTGTGGCATTGAAGCGGCTTACTGCTCTGCTTGGTGTCTTCCGTGCAACAGATCGCTCGACGGCATCTGTAACCAAGACCTTGTAAAGTCGAATGCAACCAATCAGGAAGTCATATCTGCCAAGGACCATTTCAGTCCCGATGAGTACGGCAGCAAGACTACCACCGTTGCCGTCGCCCTCGAGCAATCGGCTTCGAGCCAGCCAGGGCCATACTCTCTGCGGAGCGACAGTGGCTAGTACCTCCAGGAAATGAGTGCAGTTGACCAAGAGCTCCAGTGATTCTTCGTTGCCAGGCTGTTCACACAGTCGCAGTAGCTCCTCCTCAAAAATGGCAAATATTGCGCTGACAGTGTCTTGCGTCCCACTGATGCCTATTGATAATGCTTCTAGCAGCTCGACGGAACAGATACCCTCTGATAACTGCAGAGATGACTGCATAAGGTCCGCGAACAGGCCTACAATCTCGGTGACAGTTGCCCGGGCAGCTGGCTCTTGTGTGGAAACTTCGACTGTAGTACTTGCTACAGGGTAGGTGGAAAGTAGTTGGACAAGGTACGTCAACGTGGAGTGTTGGAACTTCCATGCGGCGACGTAGGGCTCCTCTGTGTCATCGACTATGATACCTTCTGTGCCGGCAGGAATCTCTAGGGGCTCCTCAATGGATCCTGACGGGCCTGACGTTAGAAGACGCCGCTGGCCAAGAAAGCTAGACGTGGCTTTGGTGGAGAAAAGTGGAAGAGGGGCAGTGAGTTGAACCCAATTTTGGTTCTCTTCTTCGCGGGTCAATGCATACTCCCTGAAGCCGACAGGTAAACGTTGCATTAGCTCGGCCGAGTTGACAAGCTTTTCCATGAAGGTAGGAATGCCATTTCGCGAAGTGTTGTCGCCTCGGACCAAGGCACTACACAACTTGAGGAAAGCATCATTCTCGTATGGGTAGCGACGACGTGTTTCGCCCAAGATAGCTGCCCTCAGGACATACTCGTCTTCGAGGAAGAATGAAACGATCGGATCTGGCTGGCGAGCCGCCTTGTCGTCAACCCACGTGCGGAAAGTGCGGTCGCCTGCTAGTAGAGTGTATGTAGTGGCTAGCAACTCGCCACTGTAAACTACAATGTCGTTACCCACACTGGCCCGGATAACCTGGAGGAAGAGTAGACGGACACGGTCTCGCGACACCTGGTCGATTTGGGTCCCGAACGCCGACGATGCGAGCTCTACCATCTGATCAATGATGGGGAGAACACCTGCATCCGCACTAGCGACGGCAAGGCATCGATAGGGCAAATCACCCTCGAAGAGCTCATGGGACTCGAGCGAGGACACGGCAAGTCCAGCTTCTTCCAGCACGGACAGGCCAGTTTGGGGAGCATCTGGATATTCGAGCATGTTGTCGCGCTCCCGCTCGTCCAGGGCTGCTCTCTCGGTGAGCTTCCACGTGACTAGAGCCCAAGCGAACATTGGAGGTATCGCTGGACTTGGGCCAAACTGTGCTGCTTCTCCAAACATGGTTGTGATGTTCGTCAATACCCCAGTATTTAGGATGTATGATGATCGTTCCCAGTTCTTATAGTCTCCCGAGTCGATGTCATTGACGATTAGGTCAATCTTCAAAAGCGAGAGTGCAACGAGCGAGATGAGTAGCTGAACGACAGGAACCACTGGCTCCTGGCCCGGGGAGACGACGAGGAATTCGCGGAAGAAGCCGCGCTGTGAGAAGAACTGAAGCCAGTCCTCGATGGTCGCGGCCGGCACGAAGCCCTTGGTGTAGACGTCTGCGTGCGTGAGAGAGATGTGCAGGATGTGTAGCAGCTCTGTTGTCTGCGCAACGACCCACTTCTCCGATGCCGCCTCTATGATGGATTCGCTCACATCCCACCCATAGCCACCTTCTAGCGATGCGCATCTTTGTTGCGCGGCCTGGAGACATTCGTCAAGCGCCTTCGCGCCAGTAGTAGCGCCCGGTCCTCCAGCTTGGGCTGTTGCGATTGCCTGGCCGAGCTCTTCGATCCAGCCGGCGCCAACAGTGTGGTAGTCGTTGCCATAAATGGTCTGGTTCCGGAGGTGCGGTAGGGAGCCCCACGAGACGAGGAGCTGGCTGATGCGCAGGATGGAGGCGCACGTGGAGTGGTAGATGTCAAGAATGCGCAGACGTCGCTGGTCCTGTGTGTCGAATTGCGAGACTTTTGCGGCGAGCGGAGTGGAAAGGATGGACGAGTTGGGCGCAAATGTCGACGCGCCGAGATTTGCGAGGCCGGCAGCGTCCTGCACGCTGAGTGCCTCCTCTTCAGTCAGTCCGCTCAGAAGCTGGACGGCCGGCCTGCTCTGCCATTCCTGGGCGACAAGCTGTAGTGCTGCGTATTCTGATATCTGCGCCTGCTTTGAGAGCCAGAGGCTGTCTTCTTTGATCTCGTCTATGTTGTAGTGGCTGTTCGAAGAGGGCGTGACTTTGATAGGCGCGGTCTTGGCCTCAAACTTGCTCTTCTCTTGCGACGACGGATCTGGAAATGGTTTCCATGGCCGGCTCAGTATCTGCTTGTTCTCGTTCGCGCTCAGGAAGGCGCGCAGGGGGTCGCTCTTGGTCGCAGTTTCGGGGTCGCAGAGGGCGCGGTATGCGATATCCCAGGTGCTAATCATGTCAGCGCTTGAAGCTTGTATGAGGCTCGAGGCTGGTATAAACATACACAAGCTGCTGCTCGCCTGTGAAGCACTTGGTCAGGTCGAGCTCGGGCGATTGGGTGGAGGCCATTTTCGCGCTGCAATGCGCTGGGTATGGTGCAGCTAGCCAAAGGCCATGAAGAGGGCGCAATGGGCGGTGTGGAGGGGAGCGGCTTGTTTGGCGTGGTTGTCTACAAAGTCGCGTCGGCGAGAGACAAGGGCTAACTTTGGGCTGGTGCTTGCTTGTTTACGCCACACCTCCAGCCACACCTCCAGCCACAGTGGCTCAACCCCGCTACGTCCGAGCCTCAATTCACCCGCGTCTAGATTGACTCACCCCACCACGGGCTGGCAAGGTGTTCGCTTTAGACTTTCATTGTACATCGGACCGCTCGCGTCAGCTCGGCCATCATCTCGGCGAATATCTGGGTTTATGACGCTTGTGGCGGAGTATTTGGGCAACAATTGGTCTCTCATAGCTTCTTCTATTCAACTTCTTTTTGAGAAACGGCGCCCCTAAGCTACACAGAGCTTCACGCGCAAGCCAGACCACGTCCAAGACCCTCCACCCACTGCAAAATGGCCTCCCTCGCGCTCATCGATAATTCACCCCGCCACCCCGACCCCTCCCCACCGATACCCACTGCGTCCAACGTCATTCTCATCGACAACTATGACTCTTTCACCTGGAACGTATACCAGTACCTTGTCTTTGAGGGCGCAAAAGTGACCGTATACCGCAACGACGAGATTACTGTCGATGAATTGGTCGCAAAGAAGCCAACACAATTGGTTGTCAGCCCAGGTCCCGGTCACCCAGCGAAGGATGCGGGCATAAGCAACGACGCGATCAAGCACTTTGGCGGCAAGATCCCCATCCTGGGTGTGTGTATGGGTGCTCAGTGCATGTACTACAGCAATGGCGGAACTGTCGATGTGACTGGCCAAATTCTGCACGGAAAGACGTCACCACTCAAGCATGATGGCAAGGGCGTGTATGCTGGTGTGGCTCAGAATGTCCCTGTCACGCGATACCACTCCCTCGCGGGTACCTATGGGACCCTCCCAGAATGCCTCGAGGTGACCTCCACGATCCCCGCCAACCCAGATGGCGACATCAAGGAGGTCATTATGGGCATCCGCCACAAGGAATACGTCATGGAAGGTGTTCAATTCCATCCAGAGAGCATCTTGACAGAGGACGGACGCATCATGATGAGGAACTTTTTGCGCATGCAGGGCGGGACCTGGGCAGAGAACGACAAACTCCAGAAAGAGGCACACGCTCAAGCGGTTGCTGCTACCAACGGCGCGACCAACGACTCGAAGAAAGACAAGCAAACCTCGATATTGCATAAAATCTACGACCATCGGAGGGCAGCTGTCGCTGAGCAAAAGAAAATACCTTCCCAAAGACCAAACGATTTGCAAGCATCATACGACCTCAATCTGGCACCTCCGCAGATCGACTTCCCAAGCCGTCTCAGGCAATCGCCCTACCGCCTCTCCCTCATGGCTGAGATCAAGCGTGCATCGCCTTCAAAGGGCATAATTTCATTGTCAACTTGCGCACCCGCACAAGCTAGGACGTATGCAAAGGCTGGCGCAAGCACAATCTCAGTATTGACGGAACCGGAGTGGTTCAAGGGCAGCATCGACGATTTGAGGGCCGTCAGGCAGAGCCTTGAAGGAATGCCGAACCGTCCAGCAGTCTTGCGCAAGGAGTTCATTTTCGAAGAATACCAAATCTTGGAGGCCCGGCTTGCCGGTGCGGACACTGTCCTGCTCATTGTCAAAATGCTCGATGAAGCACTGCTGAAACAATTGTACAACTACTCCCGCACGCTCGGCATGGAGCCTTTGGTTGAGGTACAAAATGTTGAAGAAATGGAGATTGCGGTTAAGCTTGGGTCAAAGGTCATCGGTGTCAATAACCGAAATCTTGTCAGCTTCGAAGTCGATATGGAAACGACTAGCCGCCTTGTAAGCATGGTACCGAAAGACACCATTCTTTGCGCCTTGAGTGGCATTGCTGGACCCAAGGATGTCGAGCCATACATTCAGGGTGGTGTTGGTGCTGTACTAGTTGGTGAAGCACTGATGCGCGCCTCCAACACGGAGCAGTTTATTGCGGAACTTCTCGGTGGATCATCTGCGAACGTTTCGAAAACAGCACCAGGCCTCATGGTGAAGATATGCGGCACACGTAGTGCTGAGGCCGCAAAAGCTGCAATCGAGGCTGGTGCAGACTTGATCGGGATGGTTTTAGCCCCAGGACTCAAACGCACTGTCTCGGCAGAGACGGCGCTGGCCATATCCGATGTTGTTCACAAAGTGAAGAAGCCGCAAATCTCGAAATCGGCACTCCTTGCTGATCCGAAGACTGCATCCGACTTCTTCGAGCACGGCGCGTCACGGCTTGCTTCAGCCGATGATCGTGCGCTTCTTGTTGGCGTTTTTCGAAATCAGTCGCTCGAGTACGTTCTTGAGCAACAGCGACTGCTTAATTTGGACATTGTGCAACTGCATGGTCAGGAACCAGTTGAGTGGGCCAAGCTCATGCCTGTTCCGGTTTTGAAGGCCTTCAACCCCCATGACCATGGCATTGGCACGAGAGGTTACCACGCACTACCACTACTGGACGCAGGCTCAGGAGGTTCCGGTCAACAGCTAGACCTCATTGAAGTCAAGGCGGCATTCGAAAAAGACCAGGGAGTCAAGGTCATTCTGGCGGGGGGACTCAACCCAGATAATGTCCAGAGCATGTTATCTGGCCTTGGCGACTACCGAGATCGCGTCAAGGGTGTCGATGTGAGCAGTGGTGTAGAGGAAGACGAGCAACAGAGTCTGGAAAAGATACGGGCTTTCATCAAAGCTGCAAAGAGCTAGATCCAGGGGCGATTGGACATAGATTTTGGACGACCTCAATGCTTACAAATTTTCTCTTCATGCACAACTCAATTTTAACGCTCTCCTTTCCATCAAGTCTATTTGATTAACTTCTACTCGTAATGTATGATCGCGTCCGACTTGTTGTACACGTACGACTATCGAATGGGATATCTGCACGGACATTTCAATAATTGTGGATCTCCACTTCTCTCTCACCCCGCCGGTGCTGTCCCACGTCCTGAAAAAAGTTATCTTACTTCACCTAGTATTGTTGACTATAAAGTAAGTCAATGCGGAATCCGTCCTGTTTGTTCTGCCCAGCACTAGCTATAAAGTCTGCGACTACCTCGCTCCCCGGATCCCACCACTGCTCCACGACTACACTTTCTTGTCGCATAATTATCGATTAACACAATCATTGTACTACTCGAGAACCATTACTCGCGATGGGTATCTTGTCTGGTGTCGTCATAGCAATAGCTGGCGCACTCCCCGCTGAGCCCGCCCAAATCAAGAAATGGGTCGATAACAACGGCGGCAAATGGTCTCCTCGTGTCGAGCAAAGAGTCACGCACCTAATCACCAGCAAACCCGCGTACAAGGCGGTGACTGATCCGGTCATGAAGGCGGCTGAGCTCAACATCCACATCGTAAGCTATGACTGGCTCGAGGACTCACTGCAGGGCAAGAGGAAGCTGCCAGAGAAGAGGTACACCCACGAGGCCATGAAGAAACAAGGAAAGATGAGGAAAGAATTGAAGAAGTATGGGGCGGCGGCCGACAGTAAGCGTTTCATCGAAGGATGTGAGAGGATCAAGGAGCTGACCGGTTCAGGTACGTCCAAGAAGCTTCCTACTCCACGCAAGCCCAAGCCCTCAAAGAGTCACTTCTTCGGATATACAATCAACTCCAAGTTCGTCTCCGCGAAAGATGCTCTGATACAGAGAAGGGCAGAGCGGGAGGCTAAAGAGGCCGCGGAGAAGGCAGAGAAGGGAGCGGAAAAGGTATCATCTTCTGGAACGGCACAAGCTCCCATCGCGATCGACGATGGCACTCCAGAGCCAGCTGCTACAAGCTCTCTGCCCACGCCTTCTCCGTCAGCATCTTCAACAAAGACTTTCCTGAAGCTCTCGACCTCGCCTTCTCCAGCCAACCCTCCCGTCAACACTTCATTCGAAACGCAAGCTAAGAAACCCACGCTCAAAGATCTCTACCACTTCTACCTCGACTCCACGGGCTTCGAATACAAAGTCACCCTCGCCCGCAGCAACTTCTCCACCAACCAAATCACCCGCTACCAACTCAGCATCCTCGAGAGTCACACCCGTCCCCACACATACTGTACCCTCGTGCAATACAACCCCCCGCCCACACCCGAAGCCTTCGATGCATCCATCCGCAACCCCCTCCTCGCCTTCCTCCGCCCCAAGCCAACCCCGCAACCCATCCTTCCCTCCCCCACCGAACAAGCCCGCCTACAATCTCTCGTCACGCCGCCCGTTCCCGCAGCCGCAGCGCCCTTCAAGCGCCTCATCTGCCCAATGAACTCGCCCTTCGCCCCCGCCTGGCGCGCCTTCCGCCACACCTTCCGCACGCTGACTCTGCTCGCCTGGGAAGAGCGCTTCGACATCGACGCGTCCAAAGCTCTCCAGACCGCTCGGGCCATTACACTGGGCATCGAGCCGTACATCTACTCGAAGCCGAAACTCGGCCTACCGGTCGGCATGGGCGTTCAAGAGGCTGGCTTGTTCCAGGGAAGTTCGCAGGACATTGGCAGGGTGGAGATCAAGGGCGACAAAGAGGACGGGTATGTGAGGAATGAGTTTGGATTGCCTGGGACGGACGATGAGCCGCTCGGTATGAATGGCGTCGTCGGCAGTGCGATTTGGCGCGCGGAACAGAAGGTTAAGAAGGCGGAGAGGGAGAAGGAAGAGGCGGAGGAGCAGTTAATCAAGGAGGAGAGGGAAAAGGCGAATGCGGCGAAGAGGAGGTTTGTCGATCGCCCGCTGTTTAATGGCGTTATGGGTAAGCCTAGGGCGGAGGAGAGCGCGGGCTGGAAGTCGGAGGTCGTGCAGAAGAAGGGCGCGGCAGTGTTTACGACGTTTAAGAAGGGGAGGGCGTTGCCTTGGGGGAGGGAGAGATGAGGTGGTGGTGAGGATGGGATGTAGGTGAAGAGGTAGGCGGACATGGGCACTGAACATCAGAGTCTTGACCTTCTTGGATGAAGTCGGGACTCTTTGGGATGCTATTTTTCTTATGTTTTGTCAGCTTGGACACATTATTCTTTGGATTCGAATACATCTTCCTCAACCTCAGTGGACCTCCATATTCGCCATTGGTACAAATTTGATTCGATCAAATGGTCAATTTACGTCAAATCTAGTTCGAAAAGTATGACGTATGCACCATTGCTGTTCCTGGACCTGTCGCACTACATTGTTTGACTCAAATTACCATCAAAACGCCTAAGCCTCAACTCGCAATTGCCACTTGAAGCAGACGATCGCGAAAACTTGTAGAAATTACTCACTCGCATGTGCTTGATCCCAAGTATCGGTAGTTTGACTTGAAACATTTGTGATTCGTCGTAGGCAACCATTCATCTAACTTGATTCGATGGACCCAAGCAAGCTGCATTACATAGCATAGGCCGCAGTTTGGTATTTGACACAAATATGTGCTGATTTTATCACGAGTGCAGCTTGGTATACTCGATAAGTAAGTAAGGAGGCAATTGTTACTCAAGATTGCTGACACCCAAAGTAGGCATTTGCCAAACAATAAGAGTATTTACAAGCAATCCCAACGTTAATAAAAGGACAAGAGCTTCTCGAGGACAACTCTGCATCTTACTTTCTTACCCATCTGAAAGTCATCATGGCTGACCAATATGGAGATGAACGCGGAGCCCATCCGGGTAGAGGCAGAGGACGGGGACGTGGGCGTGGGCGTGGAAGAGGGGAGACTTCACAGTCCCCAGACCATGTTCACTATCAAGACTCACGAAGCTCCTCTCGCGGCTCGCATCGATCACCTGCACCAACGAGAGGAGGACAGAATTCTCGCAGCAACAGTGCACGCCCACCTCACGGAGGCCGGGGATACAATTCATACAACAACGGGCCGTCAGATGGATACACCGCCAATCAAGGATATGGCAGTGGTGATCAAACTGCTAGGGCCACATACGGACATACCTACCCGCAGGCCGAACCACCAAGTGAGTTCGCTCTACCGATATCGACCACATACGCTAACCACTGAACTACAGCGCTTCAAGAACAGCTCAATCATGGACGACGAGATGCTCCATGCATATGGTGCGGCGATAGGCGACACGCACTCATTGACTGTTTTCGTCCACAACCTCAACAACCTACTCGTCTGTGCGCCGAAATTCTGCACAAGGTCTCACAGGAAGATGCGACCAACTTCATTGCGGATCTGCAATCTCAGCATGTGCCGCAGCAACCAGCTCCTATCATGACTAGGAGGGAAAGACCGATGCGCGGAAGCTCAGCCGATGGCTTGCAAGGAGGAAGAGGTCTTTCTACGGGTAGCCGTGGCAGAGGAGGCTCTCAGCAACCTCATCATAGACAGCAATATCATGGTGGTGGTAAGTATATCGCATTTGATTGACTTCATGACATAGCTAATTGGTTCCCAGCTCCTCAGGCCCCGCTCGATCTGCCCAATCTTGATCATCGTGCACAGTTCTCGAACGATGAACACAAGGCCAAATTCAAAGAAGCGATGCAGAACACGAAGTCGCAGAAGCTTTGTCTGCGCCCCGGCTTTGCTCTTGGGGACAGCTTTGATGCTATTGTGTACACCAATCACTTTGCCATCGAGCTGCCCACGAAGGACATGTATGAGTACAAGATCGAAGGCATCATTACTTCAGAGCAGGAGGAGGAGGAAAGAATACCGTCTGCAGCCAGAAGACAAGAGCTCATGGAGATGGCAATTACCGGCTCGACCATGCTCCAAAACGCGGGTGATACCTTTGCGACCGACTGTATGGAGAAGATTGTAGCTTGGAAACCCCTCCACCAGACCGATGGAAACAACGCTTCTGCCCACGGTGCTCTGCTAGAAGATATTCAGATCACGATACCATCGACACGACAAGGTCAAGCTTCAGTAACGCGTACAGTACAGTTGAAGTACATCGGATCTGTCCCGGTCAAGACACTCACAAAGGCTTGCTCCGGCGACATCGACGCTTTACCATTGGTGCCAAAATCCCCTACTGGTATGACAGTGGTGGAGGCAGTCAACATCATCATCGGCCATGCTACCCGCAGCCCTACTTCAGGCGCTGCAGCACAAACCTTCCGGCTTGGAGGAAATAAATTTTTCTCCACTTCTAGCACCATAGACCTGGACCACGGATTGCAATGCTCCAAAGGCTTCTTTTTCACTTTGCGGTATGGTATGGGAAAGCCACTGCTCAATGTGAGCACTGCTGCGACAGCTTTCTACAAGTCCATTTCCGTCGCCGCCTTCATGAACCAATTCTGCAAAATTGGTGGGCAGAAAACAAACTTCACTGCAGCAGACTTGAAGAACCTGAGAGCTGCTCTGAAGGGGGTTAGAGTCAAGATCGGGCACGAGAATAGGACGAAGGCGATAACCGATGTGGCTGATCTTACGGTGACTCCAAGTGGGACGAGTTTCACTGACCGGCACAACGTCGTCCAAACAGTCTATTCGCATCTAGCAGCGACCCACGGTATGTGTGTATCTTTGAAATTTATTCAAGTTGCTAACTTTTCAAGCGACCAAGCTGAGTACCTTGTTACCAGAAATTCAAAATTCTCAATGTCCTTGCATCGTCTTTGGCCGCAATGCCAGCGCGCGCCATTTCCCAGCCGAGACACTCTTCATTGTTGAGCATCAACCTCTCAAGGGGAAAGCTCCGCCTAGTGCAACATCAACGATGATCGAACAAGCGAGGGAGGACCCTTTGCGCAATCGCCGGAACATATGTACGAGTGGCCTTCAATCACTTGGTGTCATCGGCAATCGTAGTTCTACACTGGTGAGTTTCGACTGCAGCCTACAGACATGCAATCTAACACGAAACTCTAGATATCGGCTGGCATATCTGTTCAGAAAAATATGATCACAGTCCCCGTGCGACATGCGATACGACCACCCATCACCTACTCAGGTAACCCATTTGAACTAGCTCAGGAGGGTCGTGTGCAGTGGAACCTCCAGAGACTCAAATTCCTTCAGCGCAGCGCCGGCAGGCTCTCGAAGAGGATTCTACTAATCATTCCTGTCAAGAGTGACAACCGTAGTTTCAACGATTCAACCACGACTATATTCGGCAGAGAATGTGTGGAGCAGCTCATAGAAAGCTTCTTAGACTATGGGCGTGGCCCAAATGAGTCTTCCATCAAACCGAAAAACTTCACAATTGATATTGAGATTCTCCGCATTCAAGATGGCCAGAGTCATGAGGACGACTTCAACAGGCTTTTCACGCTTGCTAAAGCCAAGACACCCTCCACAGATTTAGCCATGCTGTTTAGCCCAACAAAAGGCGGACTGCCAGATGTCTTCGGTGACTTCAAGCGGACTGCAGAAACGCGTCACGGCCTGCAAACGATCTGCATCGCGGCTAAAGCTGCAAACGACTCAAAGAACCGCAAACATCCCAAAACGGGGAAGTTTCAGAACCTACTTCCACAGTTCATGGGTAACGTCAGTATGAAGCTGAATCTCAAACTTGGCAATATCAATCACAGCTTCGAGCTCTCGGAGACTTTGAGAGACCTGCTCTTTGTCCAGCCAGAGGTTCCGAAGCAAGAGGGAGCTGTAGCTACAATGGCACAGCCAGCTGATCTGAAGAACAAGAAGATTGTAGATACGATGATACTTGGTGGCGACGTCTCGCATCCACTGAAAGGCAGTGCCGACCCTTCTATCGCCGCCATCGTCGGTAGCGTTGACAAGTACTTTGCCAAGTACTTGGGGTCTGTGCGATACCAGCAAGGCGAGACAGAGGTCAGTGATGCTCAGCTTCTATATCTTGATTCATGCTAACCGATTTCCTAGATCATTGACGAGGCTGAAGCAATGTTCTTCGAACGCTTGTGTGCCTGGTACGACAACCAAGACGGCCGACTCCCTTCCAACATCATCTACTACCGAGACGGAGTCGGAAACACCATGTACGACGACGTTCTGGTACGAGAAGTATCAAAGATCGAAGCCGCGTACGAAAGAGTCAAAGCAGCCAAGAGTCTCGAGATGACCAAGAAGGGAATCGCAATCGCATCCAAGCCGAAAATCACTGTTGTGATCGTCACCAAGCGCCATCATACTCGCTTCTACCCAGACAGCAACGACGACAAGGAAAATTGCCAGCCTGGCACGGTCGTCGATTCGGGAGTCACGCATCCGTGCTACTTTGACTTCTACCTGCAATCCCACGCGCCAGTCAAGGGAACCGCCAAGCCGACTTACTACGTCGTCCTGCGCAACAACATCGCCTTCGACGCCGCTCAGATGCAAGACCTCACCAACGCTCTGTGCTACACGTATGCCCGCTGCTGCTTGCCAGTCGGATACGCACCGCCTGCTTATTATGCTGATAGGCTTTGCGAGCAAGCCAGGCTGTACATCAAGCGCTTTGATGTTAGGCAGCGTGTCGGTCCGGAGCCTCAGCGGCCGGATAAGGTAGACGGTGAGTCTGCTATATCGCGCAACTCAAATATCAGGCAGTGGAAGATCAATTTGAGGAACTGGAAAACTTCGGTTGCTGATGAGTGGAAGCGCTTGGATACAGGGCCGAGTAATGGTGAAGTTGTGTCCAATGGACCGTGGCATGCGAAGTTGAACGATACGATGTTCTGGATGTGAGGTGCGCTGCAAATCATTACGCTAGCTTCACAGTTGAGTCGCAAGGCGATACAGCTATGATTCTCTCCCTTGGTTTGGTTTCTGTTTTGGTGTCATTTGTTTCGCGAATGGTTCTGATTGCTATTTTCTTGCTATAGATTTCCTTACCTTACATTTCATAGTATCATTCGTTTTCATACAATCCATCGAAATCTATCATACCGTCTTTTTGCGGTAGGTTTAGCCTGGTCCTTATGTGGATTCTGTGTCACTGTTGCTGATGCATCAGAGCGTGAACAGTGCTAATCAACCAACCGTTTCAGTAAACATCCTGACTTGGACATCATAGATTAAGCTTTCCGATAAGCTTCCCAAGGCCATTTCCCGTGGCGCAGGATATAAATCCAAATCTAACTCGCAGCTGATACTTCAAGATGTCGAGAAAGGACAAAGACGCTAGTGCTGCATGAAGTCCTCCCAAGCCCCAACATCAAACCGCGACTCTTGAGTACACAACCCTAGGGAATACAATGAGCAAGCCAAGAGATTCAGAAACAAGAAGCAAGTGTTAAACATCAAACTCTCCTATTGACTATTTACATCGTGCATAAATATTACCCGAGCACCCCCCACTCCATACTAAAGACTAAGACCGCTCATTCAGCGAGCGTATATGGTAAGTATCAAACCAATTGTCAAAAAATCTCCCCCCTCTCCGCCCTCCAGCTCCCAAGATTGCTCAGCAATCCCTTCTGTTTATATACAACCCTGTCCATTACATTCACTCTTTCTGTCCAGTGGAGTATATTTACTCAGGCTTGCCGAAAAGGCCGCGGGCAAAGTGCCTCTTGCGGAGGTTGTACTCAACAGCGCGCTTCTTGGCGGCAGTGGACTGCGTGAAGGCTGCCGAGCCGCCGAAGGGGCCGGCGAGAGCGGAGTTCTGCATGCGCACGATGCAGACGTTTGTCGCGCCACCGGCTGTGCCCTGGCAGGTCATACCAGCCGGCATGGCGACGGTTACTGGGAAATCTTGTACCGCTAAATTTTGGTTAGTTGTGGAGCTGTGGTGGTGTAGGTGGATTGGGATTCACTTACCAGCGAGTGAAAGACCTCCGAAGCCGATTCCGGGCACGTTCTGCATGACCTGCGCGGGCTGGAAGGCCGCAGGGTCGGTTCCAGCAGAGGTAGCGTCGATCATGGCAGTAAGAGGACCCGCTCCGTCCTGGTTCACTTGGTGGAAGGTCATCGTGATGGTGCCGTCGTCGCTGGTGGTGGGAAGACCGGATGAAGCACCTGTGCCAGCGGCCTTTGAGACACCAGACTCGGCGGCAGCAGACTTGCCGCCAGCTGCTTTGCCTCCAGCAGCTCCGCCAGCAGCTCCGCCAGCGGCTGCACCGGCGCCGCCGGTAAGGGCGTCGAGGAGACCGCGCTTGGCTCCGCCGGCTCCACCGCTCATGAACATGGAGATAGCAGCGGCAGCGTCGACGGGACCGCCGCCCTGGGTGCGGCCAAGGGCTGAGGCCTTGCCGCCCATCTCACGGGTGCGGATGATGGAAGTGTCGGCCTCGGAACCGCACCCGGGGGTGGCGCAGTTACGGGGAGTGCCATCCTGGACTGTGATAATGTTAGATGATGTTCGTGTACTAGAGAAGAAGATGGAGAAGCTTACCGGAGAGAGCAGGCATTTTTACGCCGTTAGCACCTATCATCTCAGTGACGAGACCGTGGGCGGAAACGGTGGAGGCAATAGCCGCAATGTAGGTGATTGAGTAACGCATCTTGACTAAGGTAAAGTTTGTTGAAAAGGACTGATAGAAAGGTGTTCGAATATGAAGGAGAGTAGATTAAACAAGCGACCGGCGCAAGGAATTAGTTAGAGAGAGAGAAGAAGAAGAGGCTGGATGTGTTGAGCTGAGGATGATACTTCTGGAGGATGATCCAGATACCTTATATACGACTTTCGAGGCACTGTCGGAGCTATGGGAAGCTTAGCACTGCACAAGCATTCGCATGTGCTTGTCTCCGAGTATGCAAGACAGAGGCATCGAAAAGCCCCTTGCCGCCAAGTTGATACCAGGCTCCAAACACGAAGAGGTCACTGTGGGTAGCAGTGATGCCGAAGAGAACGAGTAGATGGGCAGCGATGATACGGTGCTGGTCGGACCATGCGCGAAAAGGGCCCACTGCATTGATGTTCACCAGGATCTCCACAGCGGGAAGATCCTCTCCAACGCATCGGGAGAAGCCGATCCAGCGGCGAGAAGCCAATGACATCGGAAGAGAGAAATCGCCGAAGAAGCAGGTGCATGATTGTTTGGGAATCGCAGAGGTGGAGCCAAGGAAACGTATCAGAAGACAAGTGTCGCTATACTTGGCATTCAAAACGTCGATTCGGAGATGCATGTTTGATCTAGGTAGCAAACGATGTTTGGATGCTGTAGAGCTGTATGCATGTGTTCTGGCTTCCTGAACAGGTGGATGATATTGGAGAATTGAAGCATCCATTGCACAACTACATTGAAGGTCGTGGTTCGCTCAGTGATGTTCTTGCATGTTCAATCATCATCCAAATCATTTTCGAACTTATCATGGGGAAGTCCATCGATCTTTTCAGTTTCGGCGCTTGAAACCGTTCGGTTTGGTGCTTAGCGCGATGTGGCGCGGATCATGTGTGTATGAACCCCCGACCCTCTCCGAAACATCACACAAACTTTGTCCCTTATTACCAGCTTCGGAATGTGTTTTTTGTTTGATCGCAACATGACGATCTGCATAATGCATGCCTTTGACTCATGACTGAGGTCCAGCATTGTTTCTGTCGCAACGCACAGATTTGATCACGATGCTTCTCCTGTTCTCTCCGTAAGCACCCGAAATGTGTTTTGAGTGCGCTGCGATCTCCGTAGTATGGATGAGATTTACATATCTCTTCTCTCTCTTTATTTTCTCCGTATGCACCCGAACATGTGTTTTGACTGCTGCGGATTCATCATATTTTAGCTCCTGATGGGGCTATCTCTTCCCCTTCTCAAGCTCAAGCTCCATCCCCCTCAATCCCCTCCTCCGCCCAGCTCCTAAAGTCCCTAACTTCCTTAATCCACACATACCTCACTGAGATCTCCGCAATCTCATAATACAGCGTGTCCATCTCCACCAGCCCCTTGCGTATCAAGCTCTTGATAAACAGCAGCAAAAGTAGTATATAACGACTTTGCGCTTCCTTGCCGTATTCCAGCACGTCGCCCTCATCTGACGGGGTGGGTGGCTTGCCCATGCGCTCGATTGTGCGCAGGGCGTGTTGTATGTATTGTGTTATGATGGGCGCTGGGTCGATGGAGTGGGTTTCGAGGATGCGGTTGGTGAGGAGCGTGGTGAGGAAGTCGAGGTATGTGAGGGAGATGGGGAGACGCGTGATTTCGAATATGGCGGCATCTGTGTCAAGCTCGAGGTTGCGGAGTATGTCGGTTTTGCGCTGCTGGACCAAGTCTTCGCCCGAGTCATTTGGTTCCTTCGTCCTCGTGGGAGGGTGAATGTCATCTACCCCATTCTGCGGCTGTGAAGGCGCCGCTTGCCCGTTTGTCTCTGGCTCAGGCGTCTTCTCATAGATGCCTTCGTCCTCTAGCATTCGAACGTATGGCCTCAAGTCGAAAGGCCTGTGGAGGCCATCGCTTGAGAGCGAGACAATGGCTTGCTGTGGCGTTTGATCTAGCAAATGCTTGAAATCACCTCCTTGTAGGAGCATCTTAATCCACAGCACTCGAGCTGCACTGATCTTATCCACCGAAAGTTCATTCTTCGCAACACCATTACTCTCGCGCTGCCCTCCCGCAGCATCAAGTCGCTGGATGGCTTCTACCCAATGACTCAAGAAAGGGTTTTGCTTCAGGGGCGTGTCCCTGTTCAAAAGCCAGAGCAAGTATTCGCAGTTCATGAGAACCGCAAGAGCTTGCGCGCTGGGTTCCGCCCTTGCGCGCATCTCGAAAACATCGATGGTGTTTTTCAACCTACAGCTTTTCTCGAAGCCGCTTTCGTTTCTGCTACCTTGAACAGCCGCATTCTGGCCGAAATATCGTATCGCATCGTGTATAGAAAGGCTGTAGTCGCTCAGAGTTCTAATCTCAGCGTCTGTCAGGGTAGCAGTGAGGTCCATTGCACGCGATATTTTACGCGCGGTTTCCGGGGTGCGTGAACGCGGCAGTGGACTTGAGTTTGTTCGTCGTAGGAGAGCTCCATAGAGGCTATGAAGTTGGTTGTGGGTAGAATCGCGATTTTGTGCGTGAAAGGCAGCGATGCGCACGCGGCAGGCGCCGAGGCATGTGTCCGCATGATCCCAGCGCCAATCTTTCACCGTGTTGCGTCATACCCGTGACGAGTCGTGTATGGCTGTGCAAACGTGCCAGCGAAACATGAGCTGGCATTATACACAGGACGTTCATGGCACAAGAAAACGAGATGTGGTTGTAAAATTATTTGATTAAGTCATCATGCTACGCTCAGCTGAGCGCAACAATCTTTCTCCCAACGCTCGAGACTTGCAAAACTATGCTAAGAACCAAGACGCCTTTCATGAATGAGTAAACAGGGCCATAGCCAAGACATCGACCGGATTGACCGGAGCACCCGGCCATCATATGCGAGGTGTCACTCGCACCGCAAGCCGCGGACGAGTTCGGACCTTGGGCGGCCAAAAGAAACAGGGAATGGGTATCGTAGAGACATGGTCGTTATGCCTTCATCGTTCGGTTGATGTGCGACTCCGCTAAAACTTGAATATGATGTACAGAGCGTGGATGATACCCTGAAAGGGATGTTAGTAAGCTGTTGTTGTTTTTAGATGCTGCTGTGTGACTTACAGGAATGTAACCAAGAACGGTCAAGAGGATGTTGATGAGGAAGTCGGCGTTGCAGCCGCGCTCGAGGAAGACACCAAGAGGAGGCAGGATGATGGCAAGAAGGATCTTGCAGATATCGCTGGCTGTGAACGGCATGATGTATGTGTTTGGTGGTTGGAGTTGATGATTTGGTTCGTTCGTGTAGTGACTCGAATAGTTGTAAAGTCGATGGAGAGTGAGTTGCTGTCTGACAAACAAGAGCAGTGGCAGGAAGACTAGTATTTATGGAAGGGCGTGCAGGCAGCTCATGACCAACGCTGCAGTAGCGATGACGTATCACCACTCTCACCCAACCTCACCGAAAACAACCAACAGGGATGCCGCATAGCCGGCGCCACACGTCCGTCAGACAAGCTTCAGCCTGCTTCGCGCCCTCGCAATCCAGGCCTTGCAGCCAAGTTCACAGCCCGCTGTAATTTGCTGTCCAAGATCAAACGGCGTGCGTCACTCGCATGATTGTCGCCCTGTGCCAGGGCAAAGCGCCTGGGTAAGCGCAACTGGCTTTCGCAACCGGATGTCGCGGCGTTGTGGCACAGTTATGACGCCACAAGTGGCTGGCGCCACGCAAGCCCGTCGATCCATACATCATCGCGAACCGCCGACGACAACGCGCCTTGTTTGCAGCGCGTTTCGGGCTATGTTTAGACGGCTGTGGCTAAACGTGTGGAGTTTGCGTTCACGAAGGAAGGAAGTGCGAGGCTTGATTCGACCTCGCGGACGCAGGTTTTGACATGGGAAAGGGTTCGATCTCGGCATTCTTCGTCTTCCTTGCGATTCGATGCATCGCCAGCGTGTGACTGCATGCGTTCGGGCCTACTCCGTGCTCAGCATGGACATGCTTGAAAGTTTCTCGAATTGTCCGTGATGTCAAGGACAAAACATGGCGCTTCGTTGCGTCATAGTTGTGCTCCAGCGGCTATGAGATGCTTCACGAGATCTGCTAGATCCTGCCATGGGTGTTGGCGAAAGCATCAAGACAGTTGACCGCGACTGGGTCTTGGTTCAGGTACAAAGTTCTCTGAGAAAGACATTGTAGCCGGCTTCCGGACCCTCGCAAAGACCTGTCACCACAGCTCACTAGACACTTACCTTGGCATGCATGGAGCGTAAGCTACAGATGAGTGGCTTCCGTTAGATCCGGTTCGTTAATCAGACGTCGCATATAGACATCACTTGCAAGGCAGTTGCAGAAGATCGTTCATTTCATTCTGTCATGTCGAGCCAAAGTAGGGGTATATCATCCAGTCCATCATCTCCTCCCAGTCACACCCAGCATCTCCCCTACTGGGGCGCCTGCTTCTGCAAATCCGCCTCAACACCCCGCTGCCTCGCCTTGCCCTCATCATGTTGCTTCTGCGCCTCCGCCTTCTGTGCCGCATTCCCCGTCAGGCCTGCAACCGCACCCCCAATCGTTCCACCAACACGATCTGAAATGCCCTTGCCCAGATCATTCATCTGGCCCGCTGCCTCCTGGCCCTTGCCTTCCTGGTTCTGCTTGATACCCTGCTGCTTGAGGCCCTCCGCGCCGACGATGCCGCCAATGGCCTCCTTTGCAGCACCGAAGTTCTGGTTCCAAGAGCCGGCGGTGCGGTCTGAGTTGTCTTTTGCAACGCCGCCTGAGGAACTGACGGCGAAGGGGCCGGCTTTGGCGGTTGCGTGGGAAAGGTCCTTTTCGGCGGCGGCGACGTCCTTTTTGTTCTCGCCTTGGACTTGGTCGGCGGTGCTGCCAGTCAGGGAACCGATGGCGGACTGGACGGCGCCTGTAGCGGAGTCGACGTAGGACTGGAGGGTGGAGGTTTGGTCTTTGTTGTTGGAAGACATGGTTGTGGTTGGTAAGTTTGGTTTAATAGTTAGGTTGAGTAGAGAAAGAATTGGTGTGTGAGTTAATTTCCTGACTTCGTACAGATCGCGGTAGGTATATATATTCCTAGGGAGAGTTCATGTCTGGTGTTTGTTGCCGCCTTACTCGGTTTGACATGTGTGAAGGTGTGACGTCATACCCCACGTTTTGCTCGCGAGCCTACTGCATCCATAACGGGATCTTGACAACGTGGGACTAAGGCTATTTGCGGGTACTATCGTTTAATTCAACGGCTTACGACAGTGGCGTCGACATGTGAGAGACAATTTGTGCAGGTCATTTCACGATCCCGAATTGCAATGACGCAATGTTTAACATCGCACTTCCAGATGTCGCATGGACTGATACTTCCTCACGACATCAGGGGCTGTCCACAGCGCAGCGAATAGCTTCACATGTCTACGTAGCACTGACATTGTTATGTACAGGCTCGAAGTAAATTAATGTGCTCATTAACTGTGTCGTCAGTTTTCTCCTTTCGACGAATCGCTACATCAACGGAATGCCACCCCTGTCATTCCGTTTACTGCGTGTTGGTAGGAAACTGACAAGGGTATCTCCAAAACGTCCTAGGACGGAGTACCTAGATAATGAAAAACGTCGCCAATTATATGAACGAGAAACAGACCTCGAGTTACGGCTTCTTGAGTTTTTTACATATTTTCCAGTAATTTTCTAGCTGACTCCATCATCATCTATCCTTGCAGCACCCCTGTTACTTTCCTTCGTCAGCTCTAACCTGCATTACAGCGCCGGTGAGGATTATTCTGTAGAACGGGGACGACAGTCCATGGCAGATCTTATTCGATGATTGATCAAGCCTGCGGATTAGGTCAAAGATGATCTCTACAAGTGGTCCTGCTTAAGCTCATACGGAGTTCTCTGCACGTAAGCGGCGTTGCGGTTAGATCTGTGGAGCTTACTCAGGCGTGCAGCTTCCTCGTTGGCCAATACAATATCTTCCAAGGCTACAGGCGCCGTGCACTCTGCATAGTCTCAGCCTGCCCCTCCACACCATTGAAACTCGCATCCTACATACACTACATTCTCACTCCTGAAGAGCACTTTCATTCATCACTGCTCGTATCTCTTCGGGCGATGTAAACAACTATGTCGATATACCAAACCCTTCGAGACGAGGACGGACGCTCTCATCTCCGACTCCTTAGGTTGCAGCCTGGTGACGCAGACGACGACATTGAATGCACCCTCGAGACAGTCACCTACGAGGACTCAGATAACCGATACGAAGCGATCTCCTACTGCTGGGGCGATGCCAAAGATACCGTCCCGCTCGCTTGTAATGGGGTGCAAACCCTAGTCACACGCAACCTTCATGGCGCCTTGCGACGTTTTCGCCCGCCACGAGGAACCGCCGCAAGATCACTGTGGGCTGATGCGCTTTGCATAAATCAGCAAAATAATGAAAAGAAAGGAAAGCAAGTCGACAGAATGGGCGAGGTTTTTGCAAACGCTAGCAGGGTCCTTGTCTGGCTTGGAAGCAATGTAGATGACACTACGGCCGTGGATACATTCGCTATGATTTGTGAGATCAATCAGTATCTTGACAAAGTTTTTGTACAGTGTCAGAAGAACTTTAAAATAATGCCGATACTTTCAAAACCATATCCAATCTGCTTGGAAGAAAAAAAGTGGCTTGGAGTTGCTGCGCTACTCAACTCACCATCGTTTCATCGTGTGTGGACAATACAGGTAATCTACATTCTTGGCATCTCGAAATTTAATTACCTAATACACGGGCAGGAGGCAGCTCTGGCTAGAGAATGTATCGTGTTCTGGGGAAATGCCGAAATTGATGCAGCTGATGTAGTTGAGCTATGCCTTTTGTGTGGTTTTGAAACGGACTTGAGAAACATGGTTCAAAATTTCGCCCATGCTCCTGTAGTTCGCTAGGTGGTTAGAAACCTCATCATCTACGTACACTACACACTAGGAAGTTCAGGAAGCGAAAAATGGTTTACAAATCGACCTTTATCTGCATATGTGGCAGCAGATTCTGGAAAAGTGGATCATGGGTGGCTCAACCTTTTAGGCAATGTGTCTTTCCGGGATGTCACAGACGCTCGAGATTACATCTATGCTTTTCTTGGATGTCCTGCCGCAAAGTCAGATAACGGTCTTCCTTATGTAGACGCCGATTATACGATTTCCAAAGACGAACTTTACAAGCGCGTTGCACGAACCCTTCTCCGCAATCCGAAGGAAGGTCCGTGGATACTATGTGCTACAGGGTGTTCAGGTAGGGAAGAGCTTCTGCGTAGCCATCTACCTTCTTGGGTACCATGCTGGGACACTGTTAGATGCGTTCTCCGGCTGTCAGATAAAAGATTTTGGTTTAAAGCCGGAGGCCCAGAGAGTCTGCTTCAAACAGAAGAGCAAGATGGCGCCACACTGTCAGTTCGAGGTCAACGCTTAGACGAGATTACGTGGATTTCCGATATAATCGACTCAAAGAGCTTCCTGATAGCTCAAAACCAGCCCGACGCAGAACCATACATCGACAAACTACGGGACCAGATATCAATGCAGATGTCAAAGATCGGGAAAGAATTTCAGTACAAGGACTTCTTTTTGGCACTTTTGCACGGCTTCCCTACATGGTACTCAAGCCCAAAAGCGTGGCAAATGCACGGAATATCAGCATACCTGGAGTCAGTGGGTTCAAAAATGGCCGTGGATATGTCGAAAGAAGCGCCTACTGATTTACAGAGAGCCGCTCTTGCGATGGAAGGTGACCTTCGGAGGACAATGGGCCGCAGGATCGCCATCACGCCCCACGGACGTCTAGGTATAGTTGAAGTAAGATCTACAAGACTCGGCGACACCTTGTGTATCTTCCATGGCGTCTCTGTACCCTTCGTCCTAGCCCCAACAACAGATGGTCGCTTCAAGCTCGCAGGCCAGGCATACATACACGGAGTAATGGGCGGAGAGCTCGTGGATCAGTCCAAAGCAGAAAGCATATTGCTGGAGTAATGTCAACTTCCCACATTACGAAGGGGACTACAATTATGTGGGCAAACAAGCTTTCACAACATCAACACGCGTAGCACAAGAAATCTCTCGCACATGAGCGCGATCCAAGATACATGCAAAAATAACCACACTCGAATGAACGACCCGGACGATGTATGGCATCCATCGCCAACAAACCTATCCACACATCTCAGACAACCAAACGCACCGCTTTTGTCCTTTGACTGCAACGAGAAATCCAAATTTGCCTCCAATACGCATGTTTTGATCGCCGAATCTTCCCATCACGCCTCGGAGAAGAGCAGGGATTCATTCTTACTTTCTCCATAAATGTAGTTCCGCTCTGTCATTGGAAAGCAAGGGTTCATACAATGGATGTTACTACGGACTCGGGATGGAACAGCACTTCGATGGAGAAACGTTTGACATGATCTGGCACGTCAGATACAATGCAGTGGATCTCTTTACGGTATTTTTTTAATATTCTCAACGTCGATACAATCTTCCAAATCGCCTCCCCCATTTCCCTTGCAAGTTAGAGAACATTTCCACCATCCCGTCCCCGATCCCAGCTCCCGAACGCCGGCATCCGTAATCATACAAGGCCGCCATGTAGACGCCTACCAATGACATATCTGTCTCATCGTTAGCACAAATCCCCTCGAATCATCACACAGGCATCACTTACCCCACCCTCACTATCATCAACCTTCCACGTCCCCGCTAGTCCCACAATCCCCCCTTCCACCTCCTTCCCGCCTTCAAACGCACTAACCCCGATATCCCCGGGCCCGTTATTCAACAGCCGCTTCGCCCACGCATCGATCGCCGGCTCGCCCGTCTCATCCCTCGCCTGCTTAAGAAACGGGATAAGCGCGGTTCCCCCCGTGCCGCGTAATTTCTTACTGCCACCCCTTGCGAGCGTGTTGGCGAGGTTGATTTTCGCCGGTGCGGACGGCGGGGATAAAGAGCGAGTCTGCTCGCGCGACTTGACGATGATGTAGCGCGAGACGAGTTGGATGTGTTTATCGCGCAGGGAGCGGAGCATGGCGAGACATGCATCGTACGCAGTCGTCAGCGCGCGGTCGTCGAGATGCGCGTTGACGTATTCGCGGATGTTCGCGACGCGCTCCATGTGTGAGAGGAAGCGGCGGTGCGGGCCCGGCATGTAGCAGCGCATGTCTTGGATGAAGCCGTGGGGCGGGGATTGCACGGCGCCTGAATCGTGAGAGGAGGGAGTGGGGATTGGTTTTTCGCCAGTAGGGCGGTGCTCGACGCCCAGCACGACGTCGAAGAATTGGATGATGGAGGACTGCGCGTTGCTGCCGCCGCTGAATTGCACGTAGGGCTGCGTGCCGGTGGCATCGTCGAATATGACGCCTTGTGGCAGGCCGGCGTCAGACATGTTTTTGCTGCCGGCAAGGTAGGGGCGGATTCGGTGGTAGAAGACATGCGGGTCGCAGCTTTCGTACATGCGCTCGAGGAGGGCGCCGAGCTCGTCGAGCCGCTCGGCGAAGGAACGGAGTGCTTTTGTTACGACGTTGATCTCGTTGTGCCGCGCTGCTGCTATGGCGTCGAGCATTAGAGGTATGATGGGTCCTGCTCTTGCTTCAATCGCTACGGAAACCAGGTAGAACCATGACTCGTCCATCGAACCAGTGAAGGTCATTTGAGTGGAGAGATTATCGAGAGTGTCCATTGGCTCGTCCCTAAAGAGAGGTTGCCAGTTCCATAAACACACGCCTGCATATGTAGCAACTGGCGGAAGCTCCAAGTGTCGACATGCTTGAAGAAATGGTATTGAAATGGCAGGAGGAACAGTCTGCATTGAACTGTTAGATCTCCTCCGGACTGACCTGATGTCGAATACTTACATCGGCAGGCTTCTCTCCACCCCAAATGTAGCCATGAGCCATAAATCCCAGGATAGAGTACGCTCTCCGCCATTCAGCTTCAGTGAGAAGTAGGTCGGTATCGAGGATCGGCAGGTTCTCGATTATCTGGCGTAGTCGCTTCGCAAGGATTAATTTCTGGAAGTTCAGTACAACAGTTTCCCATGGTCTGTAGTACGCATCGGGAAGAACTGCGAGTGGAATCTCATCCGGAAGGAAGCCGTTCCGCGGTGAGACATCGTAGTCGCTGAGGACAGGCAATTGCGGAAGCATTGTCGTTGAGGGCGTGTGGCGAGGCTTTCAAGTGAGGTCGGAGATGGAATTCTAAAGAGCCGAGTGACAGCAGATTATTTAGATTGTCAGTACAACTCTTCCCGTTGTTGACAAGCAATTGCTCGGCGTGGCGGTCGTGACAGGTGTCGCGTGATTGCGCTTGTTGTAGGGAAGCCGTGTAGCTATAGACAAAGCGCCGAATGAATTCGATTATTATCAATCAATCGCCAGTACGGTCTTTCCGGTTTTCAAAAACTCCAGCAGAATAACCGGCGGGTCGATTGACCTTAAGATTGTCGTGGTTGCGCGGGACAAAAGGAACGTTTCTGTTCAGCCTTGTAATGGTGTGTAGAGCGGAGTTAGCTTCCTAGCGGAGACGCGGAAAGGTTAGTAATAGGATCAAGTAGGTAGCTGAGGCAACCACAAGCCCTTCCGAATCCAAGTGAAAGAGAAGATGATCACGTTCGAAGGCGAATGAATCAGGTCATAGACAACTATCCGCGGCCGTGTCGCTCTGTCACAAGGCTGTAACCACAGCGTGAGTACAGAGGAGGCAAATCTCTTCACGCACGGATCGGAATCGGCTGAGATTAGTGATTTGATGTGTTTACCGGACTTCTAGACATGTCTTAGCAATCACTTTACGCATAAGTCGATGATTCTGGCATCCCCACATAGAGAGTCGCGAGGCCGTCGGCGGACGCTTCCAGCGAACGGAACGCCGTGGTCGAGACCCCTGAGAGGACCCTGCATGGTTATGGCGCAACGGGCGAGCAGCCGAAGTCGGGCGATCACTCGCGCCTCCGATCGAGCACATCATGGCCAGGTGAAACCATCGCAGTCTCGGGATCGGACTCTGATGCAGGTGAAATGCAGTATCGAAACAGAGCAAGGTAATATGGAAATCAACACTATGAGTAGAAAGCTAGACACAAGAATCTTATTTAGTATGAACGCCTTGATGCATGTCGTTACAATATGGCTCCCATCCTTCGCGTTCCTCCGAGCTATCCAATAGTCGATTCATTACTCCATCAGCTCAGTAACATACGCCAGCATCAGGTCTGCTTTGCGGGGGGTATAAGCGTCGCTAAACAAGTATGAATGCGTTCCGTACAAACCGACATTTCCTCCCCACTCCAACAATATTACTATATCAGTGAAATCGTGTATCTATAATCCAGCCTATCGCCTCGTCGACGATGAAAGACTGGCAATGGCAGCTGCGGAAGCCAGATCGGGTTTCCCAGACACACTACGCTGGGCAACTCGCGGTAGGCCACTGTTGAGTGGGGCTCCGTTGACTGTACGCTTCACACCCCCTGGCCCGGGGGCACCTCCTTGCACAGTCGAGTGTCGTCGCTGCGGGGCTGCACCTTTTACAGGCGAGTTGCTTGACGACACCTCGCGGTTGGTGTGGACAGCGGCCCCGTTCTTGAAACTTGTCGCGGGCGGTTCTGGTAGTGGCCGCACGCGGGACTGTGGGGTCTGAGACGTGGCAAGGCGCTTCGCGGGAGACGAAACACCCGACATACCGTTCAACGGCTGACGTTGACGAGCGGACTGACGTATACCGGTGATGAAGGGATGCAGCATAGCCTCGTCTGGCTTCATGCGGCGTTCTGGGTCCCATCGCAGGCAGCGTGCAATGAAGTCAAGGAAGTTTTCGTCGTCGCACTTCAGCGCTTGCTGCAGCGTCTTGGAGCTAGGCCTTCGCCGGCGTCCTTTTGTCGACACAGTCACTCTTGGCTTCCCGAGCGAGTCAAAGAACAGCTTCTTCCTGCTGCTCTTCTCAATGAGGTGCTTCTCGGGAGGACCGAAGATCTCCATAATACAAGCAAGCTGCTCCTGCTCGTTCTCTCCTGGGAAGATTGGATATCCAGTGAGCAACTCCGCCAGGATACAACCCAAGCTCCACATATCGATAGCTAGACCATAACTCATACCAAGAATGACCTCGGGTGATCGGTAAAAGCGAGACTGGATATAGGTATACACCTTCTCGTTCTCGAAACAACTTGATCCGAAATCGATGACCTTGATCTCCGAATGGAGCGGGTGGGCAAGTAGGATGTTTTCGGGCTTCAAATCGCAGTGGATAACACGCTGCGTCTTCAGCAGGACCAGCGAAGCAAGCATCTGCTTGCAGAATCGACGGATGAGGCGGAGCGAGAAGCCCTTGAACTCGTGCGCCTTGATGAACTCGTAAAGGTTCATGCCCAAAAGTTCCGTCGAGATGCAGAGGTGGCCGCGGAAGTAGAAGCTCTGTGTGAAGTTGATCATGCTGTGCTTGTTATCGGGGTCCTGGCAATTGTTAGTTTCCATATCAAGCATAGACGATTAGTGACTTACCCATTCGCGCAGCTTCTGAAGGATGTTGACTTCAACCAAAGCTTGCTGATGGAACCTCTTCTTGTTACGGATGATCTTGATAGCGACAAGGCCCCCAGTCTTGTGATCAACACATCGAACAACCTGACCAAAACTTCCCTTTCCGAGCAAATCGACGACTTCGTATCGGTAAGCGAGGTGGTCACCGAAGACGATGTTGTAGTCGCCCCGATCGTCATCGTAGCCAAAGTTTGCTGTCTGTGCATTGAGATCCCCCACATGCTTCTTCGCGCTTTTCGTCCCACAAAAGTAGATCTCTTTGTAGTCAATAATCTCCCCTCTCTCGAAGATATTAAGATTGACAATCTGGAGGGCTTGCGCTGGGGAAACGCGCTCTTGGGGCTTTGCACGTTTCCGGAGCTCGTCTACATCGCGTGCTGCATTCTCAAAGTCTTTTCGCTTTGAGGCAAGCTTCTTCATCTCCTCGTCTGCCATCAAATCATCCTTATCGAGGTTCGGGTCCAAGTTGCGGGACTTGAGCATGTTAGACGAACTCTTCGACCCAAGCATTCTTTGCATAGGGGTCAAGATTGAAGAGGCTGATTTCGGCACTCCTTGAGCTCCAGCAGAATCGTTGTATCCTGATAACGTGCGCATACCAGCAGTAACCGAGGGCTTGCGGACGCCGGGCTTTTCCAGCTCAGTATCACTCGCAACTGTTGCGGTGGATGTTTTGCGGCGCCCAAAATCAAGCGATGGCCGAGCGCGGTTGGTAGCAGGTGTAGGGCTTGTGCCAAGACTACCTAGTCCGCCAGTCCACGTAGCCGAGGCTGGTAAGCGTGGTGGGGGCATATTGCCATGCTTTGCTGACTGCGGCGCTGCTTCATCAGGTTTCTGAGAGCCTCTGCGGACTGGTGTGTTTTGAGCAGCATGTGTAGCTGCCTTGGACGGAGCTCGCCGCCAGCCGCTCAAGCTGAGCTTCCGCCTCAGTGACGAACCAGAGGAAGGCGTCTCGGGTTCGGTCGAAGTAGAAGTATGGGCAGAGTCCGAAGTATCCTTCTTTTGTAGCGGACGTGCACCTGCAGGCTTGATGTGCTGCATTTCGACGTCTTTTGCACCTGTGTAATGTTCTCCACTTGGTCGTGACTGTAAGCGGGCAAACTCACCACTACCTTTTGGCAGCGAGTTGGAAGCAAAGGGCGTGGTTGTTTGTCGTGTTGGATTCAGTGTTGGTATAGGCATTGTTCCAATAGCAGGTGGTCCACCAAACGGCTCTGCGGCACGCAGATTGTACGCGGAGCTGCTGCTACGAATCTGTTGTTCGAAGTCATGGCTTTCGTGAGGGCCACTCTTGTTAAAGAAGCTAGCCTTGGACGCTGTCATGGGGGTGCTAGGTGTCTTGTTGACAGCGCGCTTAGGTGGAGGCGTGACATTGCGATTCTCAACTTCAGCCGAAGGCGCAGGGAACGACGAAATGCGGCTATTGAAGGGTGTGCTAAGAGGTAGCAAGTTCAGCGGTGGAAGCCTGATTGGCTGCAAATTCTTTTTCGTGGACTGCTGCGCAACTGGTGTCCGATCCGGTTCAGATCCAGAGCCAACTGTCAGTCCACGTCGGTGTCTGATGGAACCCGAGCTCTCTTTGGACATCTCACTCCTAACGGATTGGTTGTGGGGTGTCTCTGCCTGTGGAGTTGCGTTAGTTCCGCTGTTGCTAGCTGGTGGCGCTGAAGGAGGTGGCGCTGGCATATGCGATTTGAATGACGCTGCAGAAAAGCTGAAACTGCTGCGTTCTGGGTCCTTTGGAGATTCGTATGCCTTTGGAATTGCTGGCACTGGAGGTACCTCCTCTGGCTCTTCTCCCCCAGCCGAGCTATGTACGTTTCTAGGCTTGGGTGTAGGTAAGCGTGAGCTTGACAGCACTGGATTGGCACGTGTGGGTATGGCAGAGCCTCCTTTGGTCAAAGAATTTAGGCTCGAATTCGAGGAAAGCGATATACCGGAAGCGTACGACTTGGGATTCTGCTCGGGCGTTGCGCGCGCGGACGAAGGAGTCACGCTCTTATCGAAGAGTATAGCTGGCGAGTTACTAAAGGCGCGTTCGTCGAATGACATGTCAGCCTGCGGGGTTGGAGGAGCTACTGGACCGCCAGGGGCATTAGGGTTCATAGATAAGCGTTTCAGTCTTCGAGCATCCGTAGGGCTGATGGTCCTTGCTCCAAGCCCTGAAATGTGGTGGACCGTCGACTGGCGCTTACTGGAAGAGGAGGAGGGCGTATGAGCCCGCTGTGCGAAAAACTTGCCAGGCGAGCGAGTCTGGCCAAGCGGCGCAGACTCAGGATCTGGTACTGATGAGGTTGATGTCAGGTTCCCGGATTGCTGTCGTGACGGCGGCTGGAACGATTTCGCTTTGGCGTTGCGTGTTGCATTTGGCAGTTTAGGCACTCCTGTTGTGAGATTGGGGGGGTTGAAATTCGACGAGAGCGTTTCCCGTCGAGCGCCTCTATTTAGCGAAGGGGCGCGGCCGATTGGCAGTTGTGAGCTGTCGTTGTGCAGTCTCAACATTCCATCAGAGCTGTTTGTTGGCAGCATTCCCGGGCCCACACTCTTTCGTGGCGGACGGGCTGCCGGGTTCTGCGGTGCTGGTGCGGGGAACTGACTCTGACGACGCGTGCGGATTGCCATGTTCGAGGCGGGCGGTGGCATGGTCGACGCGTCAGAAGCAGTCGAGGCCACGCTCCCGTTTCGGGCAGTCGACTGACTGAAGCGGCGCACGAACGAGTTGCTGCGTGTCGGTCTTGCGTCTCCCGCCGTGGCTCCTGCGCTGGTCTGCATGTTGGGCGTGATGTTGCTGACAGGCACAGACGTCTTGAAGGTCCCGGGTGCGGGAAAGTCACTCAGGTCGGGCTCATAGGAGAGACTGTTTGCAAAGTCATCAAAGTTGACCGCGGGGAGAAAGTCGTATGTTGCGGTGGGCTCGATGACAGGCTCGGTAGGACTGTTGGAGTGCGAGTGTCCCTGTTGGTTAGAGAAGCTGAAGCGGGGATTGGAGGTGGCGGAGCGCGTGGTGGCCTCATTCGAGAGGGTTGGGAGGAAGGAGCGATTCTCGACGGAAGGCGCGCTGGTGCGGCTAGCGATCCTGGTGGTGCATGTCAGCCCTCGCTCTTGCCTGTTTCTGTGCACACTTTGACGACCAAACGTACCTGGGCTTGGTGAAGTCCTGCGGTCGCTCTCGTGGCCCCAGTGGGTGCTTCACTCGCCCTCGTAGCGCCGGGTTGTTTATGGCGGGCGGGGGTCGCGATGTAGCCGACATGGCATTGGAGGCGCTTGTCTTGCGCAGGCGGCTGCCGTTGTCGGTGGTCCGCTGGAATTTGCGTACCCGGTCCTCTGTCGCGGCCGTGTTAGTATCGTCATCTCCGCGGGGGTCCACGCATGGCAACGGAATGCATACCTGACGAGCCGCTCGACTCGTCGCCCGACACTGTCGACCCCGACCGGGCTGGGAGATCCATGGCATCAGTTGTGCGAGTGCCTGTTCGTATGGACGTGGACATGGTCAGCAACTGCACAGCGCCTCTTCAACACGCCAATCACAACGCAATGACGACTGGCGGCGTTCCGACTGTCTCGTGGCTCCACGGCGCGAAGACGGCTTCCAAGCGTCGAGCTTGGTCTCCGCCCCAGGCTATGCGGACATGTCGCTGGGCTCTCTGGCGGCGGTGAGGACGACGGTGCGGCGTCGTGCAATTGGCAGCAAGGGCGAGGGCAAGGCGGAGACGGTGGGATACGCGTGGGCACCCGCAGGAAGGCTTCTGTTGTGCAGCAGAAGGACGCCGCAGGCAGGTTGCCGTCGTGGTAGAAAGGTACAAGCGTTGAAGTGAGCAGCAGCCCGCCAAAAGCAGCCGATGCAGCCACTAGGTTGTCGGGTTAATCCACCCCTGCTACGCGAATCATGGCTTGACCTCGCAGATATCATATCATCAAAACAATTGCCTGGGAAACGGCGCAATGTCCACCCTCACTCAGGAGAAATGTGCGCTGCCAATATAACAAGCCCCCGTCC
>Ga0265780_10001211_pt1 | contig 37430 bp, 34 predicted proteins | sample P1T30metagenome_FD_192432 | JGI IMG/M metagenome (GOLD analysis project Ga0265780, IMG submission 192432) | Plant litter microbial communities from East Loma Ridge, Irvine, California - P1 T30 | ecosystem: Environmental > Terrestrial > Plant litter > Unclassified | place: USA: California...
CGGTGACCACGGGAGGCAGGTCGGGATTGCGCCCTTCGCGGCGCATGAAGACGTTGCCGATCTTGTCGACGGTAATGGCCAGGCCGGCGTCACGGCCCCACTGGACCACGAGGTCGCGGCCCTGGCGGTCGAGGTCGGTCAGGGCGAGGCGTTTGACGCCGCCCTTGTCGGTGGCGCCGATCCGGGCGAGGTCCATCAGGGAGGTCCAGAGGCGGGCGGGGTTAATGCGGAGTTCAGCGTTCATAATGAGTTCCTTGAGTTATCGTTCGAGCCGTCGCCCCTGCGCAGGCAGGGGCCCAAGTTGCATGAGCTGTCGAAACGCGTGCAACTTGGAGGAAATGATGCCGAGGGCATCATTTGCGCCTTCGCGGGGACGACGTTCAGATGGTGGCGGCGCTATTCGCGGTTGCGGTCGCGGTCGCGGCAGCCGCAGTGGCCACGCTTGCAGTCGTGGCACTGAAAGCCGGCCGCTCCACATACCGCCCCGCCCCCTGCTCCGCCCGCAAATCCCCCTTCTCGTACACCACCTTCCCCGCCGCCACCGTATGCGTCGGCACCCCACGCACGGTCCGCCCCTCGAACACGTTGAACCCGCCCTTCGAATGCTGGGTCGCGGCCGACAGGGTACGTACGCCCAGCGGATCCCAGACCACGATGTCGGCATCCGCCCCCGCCGCCACCACGCCCTTGCGCGGATAGATGTTGAAGATCTGCGCCGCGTTGGTCGAGGTCACCTTCACGAATTCGGACGGGGTCAGGCGGCCGCTGTTGACGCCGGCGTCCCAGACCACGGCCATGCGTTCTTCCACCCCGCCACAGCCGTTCGGGATGCGGGTGAAATCGTCCTGGCCCATCGCCTTCTGCCCGGCGCAGAAGGTGCAGTGGTCGGTGGCTGTCGTGTGCAGGTTGCCGCCCTGCAGGCCCTGCCACAGCGCGGTCTGGTGGTGGCTGGAACGGAACGGGGGGCTCATCACGAAGGCGCGCGCGTAGGCGGGATCGGCGTTGCGGTACACGCTGTCGTCGATCACCAGGTGGCCGGCCAGTGCTTCGCCATACACGCGCTGGCCGCGGGCGCGGGCGCGGGCGATGGCGTCCAGCGACTCCATGCAGGACACGTGCACGATGTAGACCGGGGTGCCGAGCACGTTCGCGATGGCGATCGCGCGATTCGCCGCCTCGGCCTCGACTTCGGGCGGGCGCGACAGCGGATGCGCTTCGGGTCCGGTGATGCCCCTGGCCAGCAATTCCTTCTGCAGCTGGTACACCAGCTCGCCGTTCTCCGCGTGCACGGTCGGGATCGCGCCGAGTTCCAGCGCGCGGCGGAAGCTCTTCACCAGCGTCTCGTCGTCGGCCATGATCGCGTTCTTGTAGGCCATGAAGTGCTTGAAGCTGTTCACGCCATGCTCGCGCACCAGCGTGCCCATGTCCTCGTGCACCGAGTCGTCCCACCAGGTCACGGCCACGTGGAAGGTGTAGTCGGCCGCGGACTTTTGCGCCCAGCCGCGCCAGGTGTGGAAGGCGTCCATCAGCGGCTGCTTCGGGCTCGGGATCACGAAGTCCATGATGGTGGTGGTGCCGCCGGCCAGCGCGGCCGCGGTGCCGGTGTAGAAATCGTCGGCGGTGACCGTGCCCATGAAGGGGAGCTGCATGTGGGTGTGGGTGTCGATCCCGCCCGGCATCACGTACTGGCCGCCGGCGTCGACGACGGTGGCATTGGGCGGCGTGTCCAGGGTCTCGCCGACGGCGACGATCTTGTCCCCAAAGCACAAAACGTCGGCGCGGAAGGCGCGGTCGGCGTTGACGACGGTACCGCCACGTATCAGGACAGTCATGCGTTACTCCCAGTTGGTTTAATCGAGCGAACGGGCCGGCGCCATCACGGGCACCGCCCTGCCCTTCATCATCAGGCCGTAGACGAGCGCGGAAATCGCGATCCCGACGAACCAGGCGTAGGTGTACACCATCCTGAAACCGCTCCCGACGGTCGGGAAGGCATCCGGAAAGGCCGCGTTCAGGAAGCCCGGGATGTTCGGCAGCACGCCGGCCAGGAAGGCGACGATGGCGGCCACGTTCCAGCCGCGCAGTGCGCCCCCCGTGTACGAATACATGCCGTCGTCGCGGTACAGCTGGTCGACCACGAGCTCGGTCTTGCGGATCAGGTAATAGTCGACGATCAGCACCCCGGCGATGGGGCCCAGCAGCGCCGAGTACCCGGTAAGCCAGATGAAGATGTAGTTCTGGGTCGACTCCAGGATCTTCCACGGCATCATCGCCAGCGCGATGCCGGCGGTGATGTAGCCGCCGGTGCGGTAGGAGATCAGCTTCGGCGACAGCGCCGAAAAGTCATAAGCCGGGCCGACCAGGTTGGCCGCCAGGTTGACGCTGACGGTATCGACCAGCAGCACGATCAGCGCGACCAGCACCGCGGCGCCGGTCATGCGGCTGGCCAGGTCGACCGGATCCCACAACGCCTTGCCGTACAGGACCACGGTGGCCGAGGTGACGATCACCGCCAGCGCCGCCAGCAGGCCCATCGGCACCGGCAGGCCGATCGACTGGCCGACCACCTGGTCGCGCTGGGTGCGCGCGAAGCGGGTGAAATCCGGGATGTTCAGCGCCAGCGTGGCCCAGAAGCCGACCATGGCGGTGAGCGAAGGCCAGAACACGGTCCAGAACTGTCCGGCCTTGGGGCCGCCCTCGACAAAGGCGGACGGCTTGTCCAGCAGCGGGCCGAAACCGCCGGCCTTGTTGTACACCCAGCCCAGCAGCACGAAGCAGATCGCGATCTTCAGCGGCGCGGTATAGGTCTCCAGTTTGCGGATCGACTCCATCCCATGCACGATGAAATAGAACTGGATCGCCCAGAACGCCAGGAAACAGCCCAGCTGGGCGCCGTTGATGCCCAGGCCCGCCAGCCTGGCGCCGCCAATCTCGTGGCCCGCCAGCACGCCCAGCAGGGTGTAGATCATGCTGCCGCCGAACCAGGTCTGGATGCCGTACCAGCCGCAGGCGACGACGGCGCGCATCAGCGCCGGCAGGCGCGCGCCGCGCGTGCCGAACGAGGCCCGCGCCAGCACCGCGTACGGAATCCCGTACTTGGTGCCGGCGTGGCCGATCAGGAGCATCGGCAGCAGCACGATCGCATTCGCCAGGAAGACCGTGAACACGGCCTGGTAGGCCGACATGCCGGACTCGACCAGGCTGGCCGACAGCGTATACGCCGGGATGCACATCACCATGCCGACCCACAGCGCGGCAAAGTGGTACCAGCGCCAGGTGCGCTGTGCCGCGCTGGTGGGCGCGAGGTCTTCGTTCCAGAGGTCCTTGTTCGTAGCGGGGTCGATGCTCATCGGCTTGCTCTCCGTCGGGTTGGCGATAACAAATAGTTAGCAAAAGCAATGCCAGCGTGTAGGCACCCCGACCATCGCTTACACCTCGCTCAATGCTACCTCCGCCCGGGGATTGCGTGGGTCCTGCGTCCAGTTCATGTAAGGCTTGCCCGTGTCCTGCGGCACCATCGTGATGCAGCCCTCGACCGGACAGGTGATTTCGCACAGGTTGCATCCCACGCATTCGGCGTCGATGATCTCGTAACGCCGCGCATTCCCCTCCACCAGGCGCGCCACCGCCTGGTGCGAGGTATCCTCGCAGGCGATGTGGCATTTGCCGCATCCGATGCACTTGTCCTGGTCGATATGGGCGATGACCTGGTAATTCATGTCCAGGTATTTCCAGTCGGTCGTGTTCGGCACCGCCTTGCGCGAGAAGGCCGCAATGCTGGCGTAGCCCTGCGCATCCATCCAGCGCGACAGCCCATCCTTCATCTCGTCGACGATGCGGAAGCCATGCAGCATCGCGGCGGTGCAGACCTGCACCGATCCGGCGCCCAGCGCGATGAATTCGGCCGCGTCGCGCCAGTTGCCGATGCCGCCGATGCCCGAGATCGGCAAACCGCGCGTGACCGGATCGCGCGCGATCTCGGCCACCATGTTCAGCGCGATCGGCTTCACGGCCGCGCCGCAATAGCCACCGTGGGTGCTGGCACCGCCGACGATCGGATACGCGACCATGCGGTCCAGGTCCAGGTGGGTGATCGAGTTGATGGTGTTGATCAGCGAGACCGCGTCGGCCCCGCCCGCCAGCGCCGCGCGCGCCGGCGCGCGCACGTCGGTGATGTTCGGGGTCAGCTTGACGATCACCGGCAGGCGCGTGTACGTCTTGCACCAGCGCGTGACCTGCTCGATCAGGTCCGGCTGCTGGCCCACGGCCGCGCCCATGCCGCGCTCGGGCATGCCGTGCGGGCAGCCGAAGTTCAGTTCGATGCCGTCGGCGCCGGTGGCTTCCACCAGCGGTAATATCTCGCGCCAGGGCGCTTCCTCGCAGGGCAGCATCATCGACACGACCAGCGCGCGGTCGGGCCACGCCTTCTTGACCGCCGTGATCTCGCGCAGGTTGATCTCCAGGCTGCGGTCGGTGATCAGTTCGATGTTGTTGAAGCCGATGACCTCGCGGTTCTTCCCGTGCAGTGCCGAGTAGCGCGAGGACACGTTGACCGCCGGCGGGTCCTCGCCCAGCGTTTTCCACACCACGCCGCCCCAGCCCGCCTCGAAGGCGCGCACGACGTTATAGGCTTTATCCGTCGGCGGCGCCGAGGCCAGCCAGAACGGATTGGGCGACTTGATGCCGCAAAAATCGATGCTCAGGTCCGCCATCATGCCCCCGCTTTCGTGTGAACCGACTGGATATCGTTGTGGATGGCCAGCGCGGCCAGCTTGCCGTGCTGGACCGCCTGCACCGTCAGGTCCTGGCCCGGCGCGATACAGTCGCCGCCGGCGTACACGCCCGGCAGCGCGGTGCGGAAGTCGGTATCGACGCGGATGCGGTCGCCGTCGCGTTCGAGTTCGCGCGCCAGCGGATCGACGACGCTGCCCCCGTCCATGTGCTGGCCGATGGCCTTGAACACGGCATCGGCGGCGATCTCGACGATGGCGCCGGTGGCGGCCAGGCGGCCGTCCTCCAGGCGCGTCTCCTCGAAGCGCATGCCGCGCACCCGGCCCGCGTCGTCGAGCAGCAGTTCCAGCGGCGCGGCCCAGGTGCGCATGCGCACGAAGTGGGTCTTGGCGATCTCGATCTCATGGCCGGTCGCGCTCATCGATTCGAAGCCGCGGCGGTACACCAGCGTGACCTCTTCGCTACCCAGGCGCTTGAGCTGGACCGCCATGTCGATGGCGGTGTTGCCGGCGCCGATGACGATGGCGCGGCGCGGCACCGGCAGCGCGGCCAGGTCGCCCGCCTGGCGCAGCGTCGCGATGTAGTCGACCGCCGCCATCAGGCCCGGCGCATCCTCGCCGGTCAGGCCGAGGCGGCGGCTGGCCTGCAGGCCGATGGCCAGGAACACGGCGTCGTAGCGGGTGTGCAGGTCGGCCAGGTGCAGGTTGGCGCCAAGGATGCGGCCGTACTGGACCTGGATACCACCGATCGACAGCAGGAACTCGACTTCCTTCTGGGCGAAGTCGCCCGGCAGCTTGTACTTGGCGATGCCGTACTCATTCAGGCCGCCCGCCTTGTCCTGCGCCTCGAACACGACCACGTCATGGCCCAGCATCGCCAGCCGGTGCGCACAGGACAGCCCGGCCGGGCCGGCGCCGACCACGGCGATGGTCTTGCCAGTGCCTGGGGCGCGCTGGAAGGGGTGACAGTCGAAGTGCGCGTTGTCGATGGCGTGGCGCTGCAGCAGGCCGATCTTGACCGGTTGGCCCTCGGCATCGTCGTTGCGCACGCAGGCGTCCTCGCACAGGATCTCGGTCGGACAGACGCGCGAACAGGCGCCGCCGAAGATGTTCTGCTTCAGGATGCCGATGGCCGCGCCCTCGATGTTCTGGTCGTGGATGTTGCGGATGAAGCTGGCCACGTCGATGCCGGTGGGGCAGGCGCGGGTGCAGGGGGCGTCGTAGCAGTAGAGGCAGCGTGCGCTTTCGATGGCGGCCTGGCGCGCCGTGAGGGCGGGCGCCAGGTCGCTGAAGCGTTCGGCCAGGGCGGTGTGGGTGCCGGCGGCCAGGGGGAGGTGCTGGAGTGACTCGATCATGTTATCCCTTCAGGTTCTTGTACGTTGCTACCATCAACACCTTGTGTTGGCGCCAGCACGTCGCCCCTGCGGAGGCAGGGGTCCAAGTTGCACGAGCTGTCGAAACGCACAAACTTGGATTCCCGCCTTCGCGGGAATGACGTATTCAAGTAGCGGGAGCTAATCGCTAAGCGCTATTCACCGTTCTTTATTTCATCTGCGGAAAAGCAAACTCCACCCCACTGCTGGCGGTGTTCGGCCACCTTTGCATCACCGCCTTGTGCCGCGTATAAAACCGCACCCCCTCCGGCCCATACGCGTGGTGGTCCCCGAACAGGCTCTTCTTCCAGCCGCCGAAGCTGTTGAAGGCCATCGGCACCGGCAGCGGCACGTTCACGCCCACCATCCCGACTTGTACCTGGCGCACGAATTCGCGCGCCACGCCGCCGTCGCGGGTGAAGACGGCCACGCCGTTGCCGTATTCGTTGGCGTTGATGAGTTCGAGCGCGCTGCCGATGTCCGGCATGCGCACCACGCACAGCACCGGGCCGAAGATCTCTTCGCGGTAGATGCTCATCGAGGGCTGCACGTGGTCGAACAGCGTGCCGCCGACAAAGAAGCCGTTCTCGCGGCCCTCCACCTTGTAGCCGCGCCCGTCCACGACCAGGGTCGCGCCCTGCTCCACGCCCTCGCCGATCAGCTTTTCGATGCGCCCCTTGGCGGCCGAGGTGACCACCGGTCCCATCTCGGCCCCTGGCGCCATGCCGTCGTTGATCTTCAAGGCAGCGGTGCGCTCGGCCAGGGCGGCGACCAGCCTGTCGCCGGCCTCGCCCACTGCCACCGCCACCGAGATCGCCATGCAGCGCTCGCCCGCCGAGCCATAGGCCGCGCCGACCAGGGCGTCGACCGCCATCTCCATGTCGGCGTCCGGCATCACGACCATGTGATTCTTGGCGCCGCCCAGCGCCTGCACCCGCTTGCCCGACGCCGTGCCGCGGGCGTAGATGTATTCGGCGATCGGCGTCGAGCCGACGAAGCTCAGGGCCTGGATATCCGGGTGGTCGAGCAGCGCATCGACCGCCGCCTTGTCGCCCTGCACCACGTTGAACACGCCGTCCGGCAGGCCCGCTTCCTTGAGCAGGCGCGCATGCAGCAGCGACGGCGACGGGTCGCGCTCCGAGGGCTTCAGCACGAAGGTATTGCCGCAGGCGATGGCGACCGGGAACATCCACATCGGCACCATCACCGGGAAGTTGAAGGGCGTGATGCCGGCCACCACGCCCAGCGACTGGCGCATCGACCAGGCGTCGATGCCGCGCGCGATCTGGTCGGTGAATTCGCCCTTGAGCATCTGCGGGATGCCGACCGCGAACTCGACCACCTCGATGCCGCGCGCCACCTCGCCCTGGGCGTCCAGGAAGGTCTTGCCGTGCTCGCGCACGACCAGGGCTGCGAAGTCGTCGGTGTGCTGCTGGCACAGTTGCAGGTATTTGAACAGCACGCGCGCCCGCGCCAGCGGCGGGGTCGCGGCCCAGGCCGGAAAGGCGGCGGACGCTGCGGCAACCGCGGCATCCACGTCGTCCTTGCTCGCCAGCGCCACGCGCGCGCAGGGTTCGCCCAGCGCCGGGTTGTAGACGTCGGCAAAGCGCGCGCCGCCTTCGACGCCCTGCCCGCCGATGAAGTGATTGATCGTTTCCATGTCCATCCTCAGTCCAGATGCTTCAGCACGTCGGTCAACTTGCCGAACAATTCGTCGATATGGGTCTTCTCGAGCACCAGCGGCGGCGACAGCGCGATGATGTCGCCGGTGGTGCGGATCAGGACCCCGTCCGCGAACGCCTTCTTGAACGCGGCATAGGCGCGCGCGCCGACCTTGCCCGGGATCGCTTCCAGCTCGATGCCGGCCACCAGCCCGATGGTGCGGATGTCGATCACGTGCGGCAGCCCGCGCAGGCTGTGCACGGCGTCTTCCCAGTAGGGCTGCATGGCAGCCGCGTGTTCCAGGATCTTCTGCTCCTTGAACACCTCGAGCGTGGCCAGGCCCGCCGCGCAGGCCAGCGGGTGGCCGGAATAGGTGTAGCCGTGGAACAGTTCGATGCCGGCCGGCGCCTCCATGAAGGCGTCGTGAATGAACCGTTTCGAGAACACCGCGCCCATCGGCACCGTGCCGTTGGTGATGCCCTTGGCGGTGGTCATCATGTCCGGCTCGACCTCGAAATAGTCGGCCGCGAACGGCGTGCTCAAGCGGCCGAAGCCGGTGATGACCTCGTCGAAGATCAGGAGGATGCCGTACTTGTCGCAGATCTCGCGCAGGCGCTTCAGGTAGCCTTTCGGCGGCACCAGCACGCCGGTGGAGCCCGAGACCGGCTCGATGATCACGGCGGCGATCGTCGACGCGTCGTGCAGCGTGACCAGGCGCTCGAGTTCGTCCGCCAGCTCGACGCCGAAGTCCGGCTCGCCGCGCGAGAACGCGTTTTTCAATAAGTTGTGCGTGTGCGGCAGGTGGTCCACGCCGGGCAGCAAGGGCCCGAAGCTCTTGCGGTTGGGGCCGATGCCGCCCACCGACAGGCCGCCGAAGCCGACGCCATGGTAGCCGCGCTCGCGCCCGATCAGACGGGTGCGTCCGCCCTCGCCGCGCGCCTTGTGGTAGGCCAGCGCGATCTTGAGGGCGGTGTCGACCGCTTCCGAGCCGGAGTTGGTGTAGAACACGTGGCCGAACTTGTGGTCGGTGTAGTCCATCAGCTGCTCGGCCAGGTCGAAGGCGGCCGGGTGGCCCATCTGGAAGGTCGGCGCAAAGTCGAGCTGGCCGACCATCTCGCTGACCGCGGCGACGATCTTCGGCTGCCGGTGGCCCAGCGGCACGCACCACAGGCCGGCGGTGCCGTCGAGGATGGCGTTGCCGTCGACGTCCTTGTAGTACATGCCCTCGGCCGAGACCAGCAGGCGCGGGCTGGCCTTGAAGTCGCGGTTGTTGGTGAATGGCATCCAGAAGGACGCCATCGAATCCGGTCTCGTTTCGTTCATCGACTCCCCCAATATTTTTTAGCCAAAAATTTACCAGTTGGCAAAATCATGATGCAATAATAGTCAGCAGTACCACGGCGGCACATATACACAACCAGCGAAAAGCGGCCAACCGTACAGGCAGCATAACCAGTACAGTTGGCGGCGGCGCACCGATGGAGTGGCGATGGACGACGCAGCAAAACGACCCGACAGGGACAAGCCGGACGGCAGCGGCTGGCCGGTCCTGGCCATCGACCGCCAGCGCCGCGGCAGCCTGGTCGACCAGATCGTGGCGGCCATCGCCGAGATGGTCAACCGGCGCGAGCTGCGGCTTGGCACCCGGATGCCCTCGGTTCGACAATTCGCAAAGTGCAATGGCGTCAGCACCTTCACGGTGGTCGAGTCCTACGACCGCCTGCTGCATCTGGGACTCCTGACCTCGCGCCGCGGTTCCGGCTTTTTCGTCGCCCGCGGCGGCCCCGATGCGCCGCAACAACCCTGCCTGCCCGCGTCGAGCACGGCCGTGGACGCCCTCACCTCGGACCTGTATTCCGGCCAGTCGGATGCGCTGCCGGTCGGCGCCGGCTGGCTGCCGCCCGAGTGGTACGGCGAATCGACGCTGCTCGACGCCGTGCGCCACGCGATGAAGATCCCGGCCGGGCGCCTGCGCGGCTACGGCCACCCGCTCGGCTTCCCGGCGCTGCGCCAGCACATGGCCGCCAGCCTGGCCGACGAGCTGTTCGCGGTCGAACCCGAGCAGGTCCTGCTGACCCACGGCGCCACCCACGCGTTCGACCTGATATTGAGGACGCTCACCCGTCCCGGCGACACGGTGTTCGTCGAAGACCCCGGCTACAGCAACCTGCTGGCCCTGGTGCGCCACCACGGCTGCATCCCGGTCGGTATTCCCCGGACGGCCAACGGCCTCGATATGGAAGTGCTGGCGTCGCGCGCGGCGAGCAGCCAGCCCAAGCTCATGTTCGTCAACACGGTGCTGCAGAATCCCCTGGGCACCTCGCTGTCCCAGGTCCAGGCGCACCGCCTGCTGGCCCTGGCCGAGCAGTACGATTTCTGGCTGGTCGAAGACGACATCTACCGCGAGCTGGCGGCGCGCGGCGACGCCTCGCTGGCGGCGATGGACGGGTTGAGAAGGGTGATCCGCATCGGCAGCTTTTCGAAGACGCTGTCGCCGGTGCTGCGGGTCGGCTCGATCTGCGCGTCCGGCTCCCTGCTGCCGGAACTGGTGCGCGTGAAAATGCTGACCGGACTGACCACGTCCGAGATCAACGAGCGCGCCGTGTTCGACGCCGTCAGCAGCCGCGCCTACCGCAAGCAGGTCGAGCGCCTGGTGCAGCAGCTGGAAGGCGCGCGCGAACGGGCGCTGGAGCGTTTGCAGGATGCCGGCCTGGTGCCGCTGGCGCGTCCGCGCGGCGGCATGTTCGTCAGCGCCGGCTGGCCGGACGCCGGTAAGCGTAGCGGGCGCCAGATCGCCGACCAGGCGCAAGGCGCCATTCCCGAGGCCACTCAGGCCGGTGCGCCTCGCAGCGGGCGCCAGATAGCGGAGCTCGCACTGCGCGCCGGCATCCTGCTGGCCCCCGGCGAATTCTTCAGCCTGCAGCCGCCGGAACAGGCCTGGTTCCGCTTCAACGTCGCCTACGCCGCCGATCCCACCCTGCTCGACTTCCTGCGTTCGATCCGTTGAGGGAACCACCTTGAACACGACCATCAATGCCATCCGCACCGCCACCGTCAAGCGGCGCGTCCTGAACCGCGACAAGGTCGAAGCCTCGATCCTGCTCGAGGCCGTGCGCCTGTTCGCCGAATGCGGCTTCGAAGGCAGCTCGATCGCCACCGTCGCCGAGCGCGCCGGGCTCTCCAAGCAGAACCTGATGTACTACTTCCCGACCAAGCAGGTGCTCTACCAGCGCGTGCTCGACAACGTGCTGGACGACTGGCTGGAACGCATGGCCAGCCTGGCCGACGCGCGCAAGGATCCGGCCGACGTGCTGCGCGCCTACATCCGCGCCAAGCTGGCGTTCTCGCGCGAGCAGCCGCTGGCCTCGCGCGTGTATGCGCTGGAAGTGATCGGCGGCGCCACGCTGTACGGCGAGCAGATCCGGCGCCGCGTGGTGCCGCTGCTGCGCGCCGACATAGCCGTGTTCGAGCGCTGGATCGCGGAGGGGAAGATCGCCTCCGTGAACGCCACGCACCTGCTGTTCGCGGTGTGGGCGATGACCCAATCGTATGCCGACTTTTCGGCGCAGATGTCGCTGGTACTTGACCGCGACAGCCTGATCCAGCAGGATTTCGACGATGCCGAGCAGCTCATCACCACCATGGTGCTGGCCGCGGTCGGCCTGAACAAGGAGAAGGAGCCCACATGCCCACCCTGACCCCGACCGTCTTGAGCACCGAACGCCTGCGCCTGCGCTGGTTCACGGAGGACGACGCCGCCGCCAACTTCGCCGTGTTTTCCGACCCCGAGGTCACGCGCTACTGGAGCCGCGCGCCCTGGACCGAGCTCGAACAATCGGCCCAGATGATCGCCGCCACGATGGCCAACTACGCCGACGGCAGCGGCCTGCGCTTCGCGATCGAACGCCTGGACGGCGGCGAAATGATCGGCAACGTCTCCCTGTTCCACTTCATCGACGACAGCCGCCGCTGCGACATCGGCTACGCGCTGGGCAGCCGGTACTGGGGCCAGGGTTATGCGTCCGAGGCGCTGCAGGCCGCCATCGGCTACGGCTTCCGCGAGCTTGGCCTGAACCGCGTCGAGGCCGACGTCGATCCGGCCAACGCGGCCTCGCGGCGGGTGCTGGAAAAGCTGGGCTTCCGGGAAGAAGGCTACATGCCGGAGCGCTGGATCGTGCATGGCGAAGCGGCGGACACGGTGAACTACGGGTTACTGAAACGCTACTGGGATGCGCGCTCGACATCGTGAGCGAACGTGGAGGTGCGCTGGCCGGTGGCCATCTGTTTCAAGATGTAAGCCCCGTAGGAAATGTCTCACCTGCGCGCGTCCGTGTCTCCGATGTTCATGATTCTTGAGCCAGCTAAGCTGTGAATACACGACGACGCACAACGCGTCACGCAGCAAGCATTTCCCATGTTGGGATCACAACATCAAGGAGATTATCATGCGCAAACAAATTCTCACCGCTACCATCCTGGCCGCCCTGTCGAGCGTCGCCTTTGCACAAACCACCTCGGGCGGCTCCGCCACCGGCTCGTCGGCCACCGGCTCGTCCGCCACCGGATCGAGCGCGACCGGCTCGATGGGCAGCTCGTCGATGGGCGCCACCCAGAGCGGTTCGACCGGTACCGCCGGCACGACCGGCAGCACCACTGGCACCCCGAGCGCCGGTTCCTGGGCCGGCCAGGGTGTCAACGGCGGCGGCTCGGTATCGCCGGTCCCGGGCACCGTGGGCAGCACCCCGGTCCTGCCGTCGCAATCGAACAGCATGGGCTCGAGCGCCACGGGCACGATGTCCTCGGGCACCGGCGCCGCTACCGGCACCGGTTCCAGCATGGGCGCCGGCGCCAGGACGGGCAGCGGCTCGATGGGCACCGGCACCACCGGCTCCAGCAGCACCAGCTCGCAGCGCAACATGCTGCCGGGCGGCACCGGCGTCGGCACCAATGGCGGCGTGGTCGGCGGCACGACCACCAGCCCGAGCTCGAGCGGCACCGGCACCGGCGTCAGCAATGGCAACAACGGCGGGCTGAACCAGCAGCGCTGATCCTTAGCAAGAAATTACGTAGCAAGAAGTTAAAAAGGGCTGGCGCCTGGGCGCCGGCCCTTTTTGCATGATCTACCTTGTTACACCATCCCGCTCGTCCGTCCTGACAACCACTTATCCCGCGTTTTCGGCAATCCATCGGAGGGGGCTGGTCCGCACCCGGCTTCCCATCTACAGTGATCCCATCGACACAGGAGGATCACATGCACAACACCACCTTCCGCAACTTCAGCGCCGCCCTCGAAGACTTCTCGCGCGACATCGTGCGCGCCTGCCGCCGCGCCGGCCGCGCCATCGCCGTCATGCCCTGGCCGGCGATGCTGGTATGCTGCATCGGCCTGGCGCTGATCATCAGCATCCTGCCGCTGGCCCTGTTCCTGTTCATCGCCTTCATGGGCGTCAAACTGGTGCTCGGCGCCTTCATCGTCGACGGCCGCCGTGCACGCCGCGAACACACCAAGTGCTGAACAAGCGGAGTCACACATGAAAGCCAGCCAGATCAACCGCGGCATCGATTTCCTGCGCGATGCCGGCCGCGAAGCCAGCGTGCTCGGGTGGCGCTTCTTCGATTGGCTGGCCGTGGTCGAATGGCGGCGCCTGGGCCTTACCTGGCTCATCGTGCTGGTCGGCTTCGGCATGCTGAACACGCCCGAGCCGGCGGTCTGGTTCATCTTCCTGTCCTTCGGCATCAAGGTGCTGGCCGGCGGCAAGCGCAAGGCCGAACTGCAGGCCAAGGAAGCGACGCTGCAGGCCAACGTCGCTACCTTGGAACGGCGCCTGATGGAAGCCAAGATGGCCGCGCTGCAGGCGCAGGTCGAGCCGCACTTCCTGTTCAACACCCTGGCCCTGATCGGCCAGCTGATCGAGACCAACCCGCCGGAAGCCGCGCGCGTGCACGCCCACCTGATCGACTACCTGCGCTCGACGCTGCCGCAGATGCGCGCCCGCGACAACGGCAGCCTCGGCAAGCAGGTCGAGCTGTCGAAGGCCTACCTGTCCATCATGCAGGCGCGCATGAAGGAGCGCCTGAAAGTGAAGTTCGAGGTGCCGCTGTTCCTGCACAGCGCGCCCTTCCCGCCGATGATGCTGCAGACCCTGATCGAGAACAGCATCAAGCATGGGCTGGAACCGAAGATCGAAGGCGGCACCGTGAGCGTGCGCGCCTTCGTGGTCGACACCGCCCTGCACGTGGAAGTGTGCGACGATGGCGTCGGCATCGACCTGCATGCGGACGACGGCGTCGGCCTGGCCAACATCCGCGAGCGCCTGCAGCTGCTGTACGGCGCCCAGGCCGAGCTGCTCATCGCGATGCCGCCCGGCGGCGGCGCCTGCGCGACGATCCGCCTGCCTTACAAGATGATGGAGGAAGCCTGACGTGGATACCGCACGACCCCTGACCGCCCTGATCGCCGACGACGAAGCGCCGATGCGCGACCTGCTGCGCGCCCGCCTGCAGGCGGCATGGCCGGATCTGCGGATCGTGGCCGAAGCCGCCAACGGCGTCGAGGCCGTGGAACTGGGCGAGCGGCACCGGCCGGACATCGCCTTCCTGGACATCCGCATGCCGGGCCTGTCCGGCATCGAGGCGGCGCGCCGACTGTATCCGCATTCGCACATCGTGTTCGCCACCGCCTACGACCAGTACGCGCTGGACGCCTTCGAGCAGGGCGCGCTCGACTACCTCCTGAAACCGGTGACGGCCGAACGCCTGGCCACGACTTGCGCGCGCCTGCGCACGCGCCTGCAGGCACGCGTGCAAGCTGACCTCGCGCCGCCGCAGGACATCGGCCAGCAGCTGGCGCGCCTGGCCTCGCTGCTGGAAAACAAGGGCGCGCCGAAACCGCAGGCGGGCTACCTGCGCTGGATCCAGGCCCAGGTCGGGTCGAGTTTGCGGATGGTGAGCACGCGCGAGGTCCTGTTCTTCCAGTCCGACGAAAAGTACACGCGGGTGCAGACCGCGACCTCGGAATTCCTGATCCGCAAGACCCTGAAGGAATTGCTGGACGAACTCGACCCGGAAGAATTCTGGAGAGTCCATCGCTCGACGCTGGTGCGGGTCGACGCCATCGCCGAAGTGGCGCGCGATGGCCGCGGGCGCCAGATGCTGAAGCTGAAGAACTACGCCGGCGAACTCGAAGTGAGCCGGAATCACAGCTATCTGTTCCAGCAGATGTGAAAGCGCGGCGGCGCTGGTAGGATGGATTCACCGCCATCCAAGGAGACCGTCATGCCGTCCACCGCCATCCCCTGCATGCGTTACCGCGACGCGCCCGCCGCCATCGACTGGCTGTGCGAGGCTTTCGGCTTCGAATGCCAGATGGCGGTCCCGGACAGCAAGGGCGCCATTGTCCATGCGCAGTTGATACTGAATGGCGGCATGATCATGCTGGGCTCGGTCAGCAATGACAACGAGTACGGGCGCCAGCTCGCCCAGCCGGATGAAATCGGCGGCCGCGAGACCCAGACCGTCTATTTGCACGTGGAAGACGCAGACCGGATCTGCGAACGTGCGCGCGCAGCCGGCGCCGTCATCCTGCAGGAACCGGCGGATACCGAATTCGGCAGCCGCGGCTTCATGTGCCGCGACCGCGAGGGCCACGTGTGGAACATCGGGACCTACGATCCCTGGCAGCCCGACGAACTGTTCAAATGATTTAATTCAGCGGATCAATTGATCAGCTGAACAGCCCTTCGTCCGACCCGTCGCCGTCGAAGAAGCCGCCACTGCTGTCCAGGCCGCTGCCATCGTCGACGCCGCTGTCGAACAGGCCCTGGCCCGAGCCGCTGTCGAGCGACTGGCCGACGTCGCCGAGGCCGGCCTGGTCGGCCAGTGCGCTGCCGGATTGATCACTGAACAAATTGTTGCTGGTGTCGTCGCTGTTCAGCAGGTGGTTCGAGCCGCCGTTGCCGCCGTGGTCATGGAACATGTTGTCCAGGCCATGGAACAGGAAACTGCCGGCTGCGACGCCAGCCGCCGTGGCCGCGATGGAACCGAGCAAACCGCCGCCGGCGCCGCGCAGGAAGCCGCCCGACGACGGTTGCTGGTACTGCGGCTGTTGATACTGAGCCTGGTAAGGCGGCTGGTAGGCTTGCTGGTCATTGCGCTGGTAGGGTGCCGGCGCCGGACGCGAGCCGCCGCTGTTGCCCCACGAATTGGCGTCAAGAAATTTACCGTCATCGCCGCGCTGACCCGAGCGCAACTGGTTTTCCAGGGACGCGATCCGCTCCCTGGCATTGTTGATCGCCTGCTCCTGCAGCAGCGAGCGCTGCACCAGCAGGTAGGCCGCGTCGGGCTGCTGGGCCACCGCACGCTGGATCAGCGCATCGGCTTCGGGATCTTTCTGGATGCCCCGCGCCTGGATCAGCTGGGACAGGAAATCGTGCAACATCTGCGAATCTTGCGGGCTCATGGCTTTGCCTCCTCGATGGTATCCGGATGAGACTCATGTTGAGGGGGTAGTCAGGATTTCAAGTCGGCGCGCGCATGTAATCGCATTTCCAGTGTTTCCGGTTCCATCACGAAGCCCAGCTTCTCGGCCGGCTCGCCGCCGTGGGACGTCGACACGGCCTCGATCTCGAAGCAACCCAGCAGCATCGCCATCCCGACCTTGATTTCCAGCAAGGCCAGATAGCGCCCCGGACAGGTGCGCGGCCCGGCGCCGAAGGGCATCGACAGCTTCTTGTCGATGCCGCCGTCGAGCCAGCGCTGCGGATCGAACTGCGCGGCGTTCGCCACCCAGGCCTCGTCGACGCTGCTGCCGCGCATCACGCACCAGATCAGCGTTCCCCTGGGCACCTGCACGTCGCCGACGGTCGTGTCGGCCAGCGCCTCGAACGGCAAAAAGGCGGCTGGCGGCTTCAGGCGCAGCGCCTCGTTGGCGCAGGCTTCGATGAAGTCGAGCCCGTCGAGCTGCTCGATGGTGAGCGCGGCGCTGTCCGGCGCGATGCGCAGCACTTCGGCGCGTGCCCGCGCCGCCACGGCCGGATGGCGGTGCAGCAGCCAGATCAGCCAGGCCATGCAGTTCGAAGTCGTGTCCTCGCCGGCCAGCAGCATGGTCAGCACATTGCCCGCCACCTCGACCTCGGTGACGCCGCTGCCCTCCTGCGCGGCGGCGGCCAGCATCGCTTCCAGCATGTTGCGCGGCCGCTCGGCAAGCTGCGGGTCGAGCCGCATGCGCGCCTTGGCCTGCGCCACCAGCTCATTCACCGCGACGCGCACCGCGGCCATGCAGCGCTCCAGCTGGCGGTCGCGCGGCAGTTTCACGTAGCGCCAGTAGGGAAAGGGTGCCATGCTGCGCTCGCCGACCGCGGGCAGGATCTTGTCGAGGTTGCGCTGGATCGCGTTGTCGCCGGTTTCGATGGTGTTGACGTCGCTGCCGAAGGCCAGGCCGGCGACGATGTCGACCGAGAACATGCGCAGGTCGGCGCCCAGCTCGATGGTCTTCCCGGCCGCCGCCATGCCCTCCCAGCGCTTGCGCAGGCGCTGCCCCACCTGCACCAGCGACGGGAAATAGGCCTTGACCGCATGCGGCGCAAAGGCCTGCATGACCATGCGCCGCTGGTTGCGCCAGTCGGCGCCCTCCGCCTCGAACACGCCGGGTACGCCGCCCAGCTCGTCCGCCACCTCGGCGGTGACGCTGGGACGGCGGAATAGCGCCGGCCGCTCGCGCAGGATGCGGGCGATCAGCGCGTGGTCGGCCACCACCAGCATCTGCGTGCGGCCCAGCGCCACGCGGAACAGCGGGCCGTATTCGCGGCTCCAGTGTTCCATGTCCTGGTGCACGCGCCCGCGGTGCATCTGGTGCAGGTTGCCGAGCAGCGGCAAGGCGCGCGGGCCGGGCAGGTCCGTGAGCCGGCGGCAAGCCCGGTCCAGCGCGGGGGCAGCATTGTCCTGCATTCGAAGTCTCCATGAAGGCAAGCGCCGGCGTTCACGGCGCGACCCTGCAATATTGACAAGTTCCGTGGAGGAAGACAAGACCGCTTGCGCCTGGATTCCAACCAGCATATCATTTAGATGTTACGCATCATCTAAAAGGAACAAGCATGAAAGTCAGTCGAGCCCAGGCGGAAGAAAACCGCCGCACCGTCGTCGATGCCGCCGGCCGCCTGTTCCGCGAGCATGGCTTCGACGGCGTCGGCTTGAACGAACTGATGCGCGCCGCCGGCCTCACCCACGGCGGCTTCTACAAGCAGTTCAAGTCCAAGCAGGATCTCGCCGTCGAAGCCTGCGACAGCCTGCTCGCGGGCAGCGCCGAGCGCTGGCAGCGAGTCGCCACGCAAGCCGGCGGCGAGGCCTTCCCCGTGCTGGTGCGCCGCTACCTGTCCGCCGCCCACCGCGACCGCCGCGCCGACGGCTGCGCGTTCGCGGCGCTGGGGCCCGACGTGGCGCGCCAGGATGGTGGCCTGCGCCGCAGCTTCGAGGCCGGCCTCGGCGCCCATCTCGCGGTGCTCGACGAGACCATGCATGGCGCGCCGCAGCCGGCGCCCTCGAACGGGGCGCTGGCCGCCCTGTCGACGATGGTCGGCGCCCTGCTGCTCTCGCGCATGGTCGAAGACGACACCCTGTCGCGCCGGATTCTCGATGCCGCCGCGGGCGCCCTGCTCGATGCGCCGGCTTCCACTGCATCATCCACCTGAGGAGCACGACCATGCGTTACACACTGTTCGGCAAACACACCGGCCTGCGCGTTTCCGAGCTGGTACTCGGCACCGGCAACTTCGGCACGCGCTGGGGCCACGGCGCCCAGCCCGAGGAAGCGAAGCGCATCCTGGACGCCTACGCCGACGCGGGCGGGAATTTCATCGACACCGCCGACAGCTACCAGGCCGGCCAGTCCGAGGAAATCCTGGGCGAGCTGCTGGCCGGGCGGCGCGACCGTTTTGTGCTGGCCACCAAGTACAGCCTGCGCATGGACCCGGCGGCGGGCATCCTCGTCAACGGCAACAGCCGCAAGGCGATGCTGTCCTCGGTCGAGCAGAGCCTGAAGCGCTTGCGGACCGACCGCATCGACCTGCTCTGGGTGCACATGGCCGACGGCGTCACCCCAAGCGAGGAAATCGTGCGCGGTTTCGACGACCTGGCCCGCGCCGGCAAGATCCTGTACGCGGGCCTGTCGGACTTCCCGGCCTGGCGCGTGGCGCGCGCGGCGACGATCGCGGAACTGCGCGGCGCCGTGCCGATCGCCGGTTTGCAGGTCGAGCACAGCCTGGTGGAGAGGACCAGCGAACACGAACTGCTGCCGGCCGGCCAGGCGCTGGGCCTGGGCATCGTCGCCTGGTCGCCGCTGGGCGGCGGCATGTTGACCGGGAAGTACCGCAAGGGTGAACAGGGACGCGCCGAAGGCTTCGGCGGCAAGGTATTCCAGGCCGAGAATTCGCCGCAGCGCAGCGCCATCCTGGACACCTTGATCGCGGTCGCCGACGAAGCCGGCGCCACCCCGGCCGAAACCGCCATCGCCTGGGTCGCCGCCAAGGGTGCGCTGCCGATCATCGGACCGCGCACGCTGGCCCAGCTGGAAAACAACCTGGGCGCCATCGACGTCCGGCTGGCGCCGGAACAGCTCGCGCGCCTCGATGCGGCCAGCCGTCCCGCGCCGATCTTCCCGCACACGATGCTCGACGATCCCGCCAACCGCCAGCGCGTGGCGGGCGGACTGCATGACCGCCTGGTGTGGCCTTCGAGCCCCGTCGCCTGACTGCCGGAGCGTCCATGCTGGACTACGGCCCGGCGGTGCATGCGGCAGCGGCCTGATTACTTGTTCAGGTCGCGGCCGCCGAAGGCGTTCGGCAGCTGGGCCGCGGCCGTGGTTTCCATCAGGTCGCCCTTCAGGTTGGTCAGCACGACCGGCAGCTCGTTGCCGCCCAGTTCCAGGATCACCTGGCGGCAGGCGCCGCAGGGGGCGATCGGGCCCTCGGTCTCGCCGATCACGGCCAGCGCCGTGAAGTCGCCCGGCTGGTAGCCGCTGGCGATGGCCGAGAACAAGGCGGTGCGCTCGGCGCAGTTGCACAGGCCGTAGGATGCGTTTTCCACGTTACAGCCGCGGAAGATGCGGCCGTCCTTGCATTCGAGGGCGGCGCCGACCTTGAAGTTGGAGTAAGGGGTGTAGGCGAGTTCGCGGGCGGCGCGGGCTTCGGCGATGAGGTTTTCGTATTTCATGAGTTATCCTGAACGTCGCCCCTGCGAAGGCAGGGGCCCAAGTTTTATGCGCTACCGAAATGCGTGCAAATTGGGCCCCTGCCTGCGCAGGGCGACGGTGGTTATTCGAACGCAGGGTGATTACGGACGGATCGTCTTGTAGATCATCGGCTGCGCCGCCGCTTGCTCGGCCGCGATGCGGTATGCCGCCTGCACCTCGCGCACCGCGCGCTCGGCCGCTTCCTGGGTGCGCGCATGCACCAGGCCCAGCGCTTGACCCACTTCGATCCGGTCGCCCAGTTCCACCAGGTCCGTGAGACCGACCGCGAAGTCGATCGGATCCTGCGGACGGATACGGCCGCCGCCCAGGCCGACCACAGCCAGGCCCAGGCCGCGGCAGTCGGTCGATGCGGCGTAGCCGGCGTCGAGGGCCGGCACCGGCACCACGATCGGCGCGCGCGCCAGGTGGGCGTCCGGGTTCTCCATCAGGTCGGCCGGGCCGCCCAGGGCGCTGACCATGCGCGCGAAGCGCTCGGCGGCTTCGCCCGAATCCAGCGCACGCTGCAGCTTGGCCAGCGCTTCTTCGGTGCTGGCAGCCAGGCCGGAAATGACCAGCATCTCGGCGCACAGCGCCATCGTCACTTCATGCAGGCGTGCCGGGCGCGATTTGCCGGTCAGGTAGTCGATCGCCACGCGCACTTCCACGGCGTTGCCGGCCGCCGGGCACAGCGACTCGTTCATGCCGGTCAGGATCGCGGAGGTCTTGGTGCCGGCGCCGTTGCCGACCTGGACGATCGACTCGGCCAGCTCCACCGATTTTTCATAGGTCGGCATGAAGGCGCCGCTGCCGGCTTTCACGTCCATGACCAGCGCGTCGAGGCCCGCCGCCAGCTTTTTGGAGAGGATCGAGCCGGTGATCATGGCCACCGATTCCACGGTCGCCGTGGTGTCGCGGATGCTGTAGAAGCGCTTGTCGGCCGGCGCCAACTGGGCGGTCTGGCCGATGATGGCGACGCCGACGTCCTTGACCACTTTCTTGAACAGCTCGGGATCGGGCACGGTCGAGTAGCCCGGGATCGAGTCGAACTTGTCCAGGGTGCCGCCGGTGTGGCCCAGGCCGCGGCCCGAGATCATCGGCACGTAGCCGCCGCAGGCCGCGATCATCGGGCCGAGCATCAACGAGACGACGTCGCCGACGCCGCCGGTCGAGTGCTTGTCGACGACCGGACCCGGCAGGTTCAGCGATTTCCACTCCATGACCTGGCCGGAATCGCGCATCGCCAGCGTGAAGGCGACGCGTTCGTCCATGCTCATGTCGTTGAAGTAGACGGCCATGGCCAGGGCCGCGATCTGGCCTTCGGTGGTTTCACCATTGGGGATGCCGCGTACGAAGAACTGGATTTCTTCCTTGCTCAGGGTGCCGCCGTCGCGCTTTTTGCGGACGATTTCTTGGGGGAGGAACATGATGCGTTCTCTTTACTAAAAACGGTAAATACGGTCGGCTCATCAGGAGCCGTTAACTGTAAAACGTCATTCCCGCGCAGGCGGGAATGACGTGCTGGGGCCGCGGGCCCGACGGTTTGAGGTGCTGGTACCGCCGACATGTCGGTAGTACCCGCGCCCGATCAATCATTTAGACGCCGTACGGAATCCAGACATTCTTGACCTGGCTCGCATGCTGCAGCACCGAACGGCCGCAAGCCTGCTTCGGATCGAACCAGTCACGCCCCTTGGCGCCGCCGACCCAGGTGCGCTTCAGCGATTCCGCGGACAGGCGTTCCACTTCCGCGCAACCCTCAGCCGAACCATCGTGACGCCACACGGCATCCACGTCGAAGTGCGACGCCAGCGTACGCGCCAGTTCATCCGCGGAACCGGTGACGATATTCAGCACGCCACCCGGCAGGTCCGAGGTATCCAGCACCTGGTACAGGTCCAGGCTCGACAGCGGATGCGCTTCCGACGGCACGGCCACCACGCGGTTGCCCAGCGCCAGCGCCGGTGCCACCAGCGAGACGAAGCCCAGCAGCGGATTCTCCGTTGGGCAGACGATGCCGATCACGCCGACCGGCTCGTTCAGCGCCACGGTGATGCCGTGCATCGGCGGCTGGTGCGCCTGGCCGTCGTACTTGTCGGCCCAGGCCGCCCAGTAGAACAGGCGCTCGATCGCGGCCTGCACTTCGCGCTCGGCGTTCTTGCTGCCGGTTTGCGCGGCGATGCGGGCCGCGAATTCGTCGGCGCGGGCGGCCAGGTTCTCGGCGATGTAGTACAGCACCTGGGCGCGGTTGTGGGCGCTGGCCTTGGCCCAGCCGGACGCCTTGTGCGCGGCTTCCACGGCGTTGCGGATGTCCTTGCGGCTGCCCTCGCCCACGTCGGCCAGGAAGGCGCCGTTGCTGCCGATGATCGCGCGGCTGTAGCCGCTGTCCGGGCGCGCCTGCTTGCCGCCGATGTAGAGCTTGGCGGTGCGGTCGATCTGGAAGGGGTTGGCTTCCTGGCCCGGCTTGGCCTTGGCCTTATCACCGCGCGCTTTTTCGGCACCCAGCGGCAGTGCCGGACGCGCGTCTTCCGAGCGCAGCGTCAGGTACTCGTACATGCCTTCCTTGCCGCCTTCGCGGCCGAAGCCCGATTCCTTGTAGCCGCCGAAGCCGCAGGCCGCATCGAACTGGTTCGCGGTGTTGATCCACACCACGCCGGCCTTGATCTGCGGCGCCACGTCCAGCGCCAGGCTGATCGACTCGGTCCACACGCAGGCCGCCAGGCCGTACACGGTGTTGTTGGCCAGCTGGACCGCCTCGCCCGGGGTGCGGAAGCTCATCGCCACCAGCACCGGGCCGAAGATCTCGGTCTGGCTCACGGTGGCGGTGGTCGACGCGCCCGTGATCAGGGTCGGCAGGTACCAGGCGCCCTGGTCCGGGGCGGCGCAGGACGGCTGCCACACTTCACAGCCTTCGGCCCTGGCCGATTCCACCAGGCCGTGGATGCGCTGCTGCTGCACCGGATCGACCAGCGCGCCGATGTCGTTGGACTTGTCCAGCGGCGAGCCGACGCGCAGGGTCTGCATGCGCGCCTTGACCTTCTCGATGAAGCGCGGGTACACGCCTTCCTGCACCAGCAGGCGCGAGCCGGCGCAGCACACCTGGCCCTGGTTGAACCAGATCGAATCGACCAGGCCTTCGACGGCGGCGTCGAGATCCGCGTCCTCGAACACGATGAACGGCGACTTGCCGCCCAGTTCCAGCGACAGCTTCTTGCCGCTGCCGGCGGTGGCTTTGCGGATGATGCGGCCGACTTCGGTCGAACCCGTAAAGGCCAGCTTGTTGACGTCCGGGTGCTTGACGATGGCTTCGCCCACGCGGCCGTCGCCGGTGACGACGTTGAACACGCCGTCCGGCACGCCGGCCATCTGGCAGATCTCGGCGAACAGCAGCGTGGTGAGCGAGGTGTATTCGGCCGGCTTGAACACGATGGTGTTACCGGCGGCCAGCGCCGGCGCCACCTTCCACGCCAGCATCAGGAGCGGGAAGTTCCAGGGCACGATCTGGCCGACCACGCCCACGGCGCGGTAGTCCGCGAATTCTTCCGACTGCAGCTGGGCCCAGCCGGCGTGATGGTAGAAGTGGCGCGCGGCCAGCGGGATGTCGGCGTCGCGGGTTTCGCGGATGGTCTTGCCGTTGTCCAGCGTCTCGAGCACCGCGAACAGGCGCGCATGCTTCTGCAGCAGGCGCGCCAGCGTGTACAGCACGGTGGCGCGGCCGTGGCCGCCCATCGCGACCCAGCCCGGATGCGCGCGGCGCGCGGCTTCCACGGCCAGTTGCACGTCGTCGTTGGTGGCTTGGGTCACCTGGGCCAGCTCGCTGCCGTCGGCCGGGTTGAAGCTGCCGAAGGTGTCGGTCGGTTCGGTCCACTTGTTATCGATGAACAGGCCGAAACGGCGGCCATGCTGGTCCAGCCACGCTTGCGCTTCCTTGGTGCTCTCGGGTGCGGGACCGTAATCCATAGTTTGCAAAATCTCTTTAATAGTCGGCATGACGTGTCCGTGTGTCTTTTTCGATTAGGGTTGCGCGTGGCGGTGAGCGGCCGAGTACGAACCGGTGACGTAGTGTTCGAGCTGGCGCTCGATGTCGGTCAGCAGGCTGGACGCGCCGATGCGGAACAGGTGCGGCTGCAGCCACTCGTTGCCCAGTTCTTCCTTCATCACGGTCAGGTACTGCAGCGCGGACTTGGCGGTGCCCACGCCGCCGGCCGGCTTGTAGCCGACCTGGAAGCCGGTACGCTCGTAGTATTCGCGGATCGCGCGCACCATCGTCAGCGACACGGGGATGGTCGCGTTCACGCCTTCCTTGCCGGTCGAGGTCTTGATGAAATCGGCGCCGGCCATCATGCAGACCCACGAAGCCTTGGCCACGTTTTCCAGCGTGACCAGTTCGCCGGTGGCGAGAATGGCTTTCACGTGCGCTTCGCCGCAAGCCTGGCGGTAGGCCACCATCTCGTCGTACAGCGCCTGCCAGTTGCCCGTCAGGACGTGCTGGCGCGTGATCACGATGTCGATCTCGGTCGCGCCCGCGGCCACCGACAGCTCGATCTCGCGCAGCTTGGTCTCGAGGCTCGACAGGCCAGCCGGGAAGGCGGTCGACACCGCGGCGATCGGCAGGCGGCCCTGCAGGATCTCGCCCGCCGGCTTGATCATCTCGTGGTAGACGCAGACGGCGCCGGTCGTCAAAGTGTCGAGGCCCAGCGCCTGCATCAAATCGGCGCGCAGCGGACGCATGGCCTTGCGGCACAGGCGTTCGACGCGGCCCGGGGTGTCGTCGCCGGACAGCGTGGTCAGGTCGATGCACTCGATGGCGCGGATCAGCCAGGCCGCCTGGTATTCCTTCTTGACCGTGCGGCGGTTCGCCAGGCTGGCGGCGCGGCGGTCGGCGGCGTTGCGGTTGACCTTGAGGTGGTTGATCCAGCCCAGGTCGAGACCCATGGCCGTGTTGCGTTTGAAATCCAGGTTCTGGGTCATAGCAGAGCAGTTCCGTTTGCGAGAGGTTTGACGCCGAGGTGCTTGGCGAGCGTGGCGCCGATGTCGGAGAAGGTGTCGGCGACCGGCAGTTCCCTAGCAGGCGCCGCCGGGCCGAAGAACAGCACCGGGATATGTTCGCGGGTGTGGTCCGAGCCGGCCCAGGTCGGGTCGCAGCCGTGGTCGGCGGTGATCACGACCAGGTCGCCTTCTTTCAGCTTGCTCATGAATTCCGGTAGGCGCGCGTCCAGCTCGTGCAGCGCGTTCGAGTAACCCGCGACGTCGCGGCGGTGGCCGAAGTGCATGTCGAAGTCGACGAAGTTCACGAAGCTCAGCGACTTGTCGGGTGCGGTGTCCGCCACTTCCAGCAGGCGGTCGAACAGCGCCATGTTGTCGGCGCCCTTGATCAATTGGGTCACGCCCTGGCCCGCGAAGATGTCGCTGATTTTACCGAGCGCGATGACTTCGCCGCCGGCGTCCTTGACGTGGTCCAGCAGGGTCGGCGCGACCGGCGGCACGGCGTAGTCGTGGCGGTTGCTGGTGCGCTTGTAGTTGCCGTCGGCGCCGGTGAACGGACGCGCGATCACGCGGCCGATGTTGTAGGGCTTGACCAGCTCGTAGGCGGCTTCGCAGACTTGATACAGGCGCTCCAGGCCGAAGTGCTCTTCGTGCGCGGCGATCTGCATGACCGAGTCGGCCGAGGTGTAGATGATGACCTTGCCGGTCTTGACGTGCTCGTCGCCCAGCTCGTTGATGATGGTGGTGCCCGAAGCATGGCAGTTGCCGAGCCAGCCGGCGACGCCGGTGATCTCCTGCAGTTTATCGGTCAGCGCTGAGGGGAAGGACGGCACGGTCTTCGGGAAGTAGCCCCAGTCGAACAGCACCGGCACCCCGGCGATTTCCCAGTGGCCGCTCTGGGTGTCCTTGCCGGTCGACTGCTCGCGCGCGACGCTCCAGGCGCCGCTGAAGCCGTCGCGTTTGCTGAAGCCTTGCGGCCACTCGCCGCTGGCCTTGTGCGCGGCGGCGCCGAGGCCGATGGCTTCCAGGTTCGGCAAGTCCATGGGCTTGCCCTTGTCGGCCGCCCATTGGGCGATGTGGCCGAGGGTGTTGGCGCCTGCGTCGCCGTATTTGTCGGCATCGGGCAAGGCGCCGAGGCCGAAGGAGTCAAGCAGGAGGATGAATGCGCGTGACATATATGTTAGCTCCAGAACGTCGCCCCTGCGAAGGCAGGGGCCTAAGTTTGCAAGCGTTTCGACTGCTCGTCCAACTTGGGCCCCTGCCTGCGCAGGGGCGACGGTAAATTAGGCGGTGGTGGCAGGTGCAGTCGTCCCCAGACGCTCGACAAACCCACGAATCAGCTCAACCAGGTCCTTCGCCGCAATCGCCGCATACTTCAAGGTCTGCTCATGCGACAGCGGGAACGGCGTCAGCCCTTCCGCCAGGTTGGTGATGGCCGACACGCCCGCGACCTTCAGGCCGCAGTGGCGCGCCGCGATCACTTCCGGCACCACCGACATGCCGACCACGTCCGCGCCCAGCGTCTTGAAGGCGCGGATTTCGGCGGCGGTCTCGAAGTGCGGGCCCGGGGTCGCCAGGTAGACGCCTTCGGCCACGGTGATGTTCTTTTCCACGGCGACGGCCTTGATCATCTCGCGCAGTTCGCTGTCGTAGGCATTGGCCATGCTGAAGAAGCGCGGGCCGAAGCGGTCGTCGTTCGGGCCGGCCATCGGGCTGCCCGGGAGCAGGTTGATGTGGTCGTTCAGCACGACGACGCTGCCGGCATCCACTTCCGGACGCAGCGATCCGGCGGCATTCGTCACCAGCAGCAGTTCGCAGCCCAGCAGCTTGAAGGTGCGCACGGCGGAGGTCATCACGCTGGCGCCGTAACCTTCATAAAAGTGGCCGCGGCCCTTCATGCACACCACCGGCACGCCGGAAAGAAGACCCAGCACCAGCTCGCCCGCGTGGCCGTGCACGGTACTGATCGGGAAGCCCGGCAGGTCGGCGTAGCTGATCGAGACGGCGTCCGTCATCTGCTCGGCGAGCACGCCGAGGCCGGAACCGAGGATCAGGGCGGCGCGTGGCGTGAATCCGGGTTTGCGGGCGCGGATGACGTCCGCGGCTTCGAATGGGGTGTTGCTGGACATGGATGGACTTCCTGTTGGATGGTAAGGAGTGTTCTGCAGGTGGCATGGACTGGGCGTCGCACGTTTTTCGGGACGCCTGCGCACCAAAATGATCGAACTATGCATTATCCTGGATTGGTATGGCAAATACCATTTTTCTGGTCGATTTATATGTCGAATGTATAAATCCAGGCTAGACTAATCACCTATATGGATAGGCCTGCCTGTTCAGAAATCTTCGGCTGAAAATGCCGCGTTGACGCTCCTCAAACAAATGTTTAAGATGAAAAACAAATGTTTACCCTTTTCCACCGCCTGACTCGCCGTGCCTGACCATCCAAAAAAACAACAGTTGCTCGAGCTGATACGCGCCAACCCCTTCATCTCGCAGCAAGACCTGGCCACCGAACTGGGCCTGTCGCGCTCGGCCGTGGCCGGCTATATCGCCGGCCTGATCCGGGAGCGCAAGCTGCTCGGGCGCGCCTACGTCCTGCCCGACAACCGGCCCGTCACCTGCGTCGGCGCGGCCAACCTGGACCGCAAGCTGCGCTCGCTGGCCCCGCTCGCCCTGCACACCTCGAACCCGGCCAGCCAGGGCGAATCCTTCGGCGGCGTGGCGCGCAACATCGCCGAGAACCTGGCGCGCCTCGGCACGGCAGTTGCTTTACTCACTGCGATCGGCAATGACAGCTCGGGCGCCACCCTGCTCGCCCATGCCGAGTCGCTGGGCATCGACACCCATGGCGCGCTGCGCCTGCCGGACGCCGCCAGCGGCACCTACACCGCGGTGCTGGATGCCGATGGCGACATGGTGGTGGCGCTGGCCGACATGGCATTGTACGACCGGATCACCCCGGGCTTCGTCGCCGCGCGCCAGGCGCAGCTGGCATCGAGCGCGCTGGTGGTGGCCGACCTGAACCTGCCGCTGGATACCGTCGAGGCCATCGTCGCCGAGGCGCGCCGCAGCGAGGTGGCGCTGGTGCTGGTGGCGGTGTCCGAGCCGAAGATGGCGCGCCTGCCGCGCAACCTGGCCGGCGTGCGCCTCTTGATCCTGAACGCCGGCGAGCTGGCGGCGCGGGTCGGGCGCACGCTCGACGGCGACGCGGCCTTTGAAACCGCCATGCGCGAGGTGCAGGCGCAGGGCGCGCGCGACCTGATCGTCACGCGCGGCGCGGCCGGCGTGCTGCTGACCCAGGCGGACGGCAGCATCGCCCGCTTGGCCGCGCCGACCGCCGAGGTGGTCGACGTCACCGGCGCCGGCGATGCCTTTGCGGCGGCCGTGTGCTGGTCGCTGGCGCGCGGTGATGCTCAGGGGCCCGATGACTTGCTGCTGGCCTGCCGCCGCGGCCTGCGCCTGTCCAGCCTGACGCTGGGGACGAAAGAAACCGTCTACCCGCGCCTGGGACCGGACAGCCTGGCCGGCGTGGAACAACCCGAAACGATTCATATGGAACCGAAGTGATCATGCAAGCCTTTCTCCAGTTTTCCCCCGAAGTCCAAGCGGCGCGCGCCGCCGGCAAACCCATCGTCGCCCTCGAATCGACCATCATCTCGCACGGCATGCCCTATCCGCAGAACGTGCAGACCGCGCGCGAAGTCGAGGGGGTGATCCGCGACGCCGGCGCCGTGCCGGCCACCATCGCCATCATCGACGGCAAGATCTGCATCGGCCTGTCAGATGAGCAGCTCGAAGTGCTGGGCAATTCGAAAGACGCGATCAAGGTCTCGCGCCGCGACCTGGCCTACGTGCTGTCGCAAAAGAAGCTGGGCGCCACCACCGTGGCCGCGACCATGATCTGCGCCCAACTGGCCGGCATCGAGGTCTTCGTCACCGGCGGCATCGGCGGCGTACACCGCGGCGCCGAGACCAGCTTCGACATCTCGGCCGATTTGCAGGAACTGGCGCAGACCAGCGTCGCCGTCGTCTGCGCCGGCGTGAAATCCATCCTCGACATCGGCCTGACCCTGGAATACCTCGAAACCCACGGCGTGCCGGTGCTGAGCGTCGGCCAGCCGGGCTTCCCGGCCTTCTTCACGCGCGACAGCGGCTTCAAGGCCGACTTCCAGATCGACAGTGCAGAGGACCAGGCGCGCTTCATCCGCACCAAGTGGCAGCTTGGTTTGCAGGGCGGCGTGGTGGTCAGCAATCCGGTGCCGGAAGCAATGGCGATGCAGAACGCCGAGATCGACGGCATCATCGAACAAGCCCTGCGCGAAGCCGGTGAACAAGGCGTGAAAGGCAAGGCGGTGACGCCCTTCCTGCTGGCGCGCATCAAGGAACTGACGGGCGGGCGCAGCCTGGCGACCAACATCGCGCTGGTCAAGCACAACGCGCTGGTCGGTGCCCGGCTGGCCGTGGCGCTGAACCCTTAACAAAGACCGACATGTCGATCGACCTGAAGCAACTGAAATACTTCCTGGCCGTGGCCGAAGAAAAGAGCTTCAGCCGCGCCGCCGAGCGCCTGCACATCTCGCAGCCGCCGCTGTCGCAGCAGATCATGAAGCTGGAAAGCGAACTCGGGGTGCGCCTGTTCGCGCGCACCACGCGCAGCTTCGAGCTGACCGTGGCCGGCAAGGCGCTGATGCAGGAAGCGGCCGACCTGCTGGGCCGCATGCGCATGACGATCGACACCATCCGCCAGATCGACCGCGGCGAGGTCGGGCGCCTGCGCGTGGGCATCGTCGGCTCGGCGATGTGGGGCCCGATCCCGGGCCTGCTGGAGCAGTTCCAGAGCCAGTTCCCGCGCGTGACCTGGACCATCCACGAGCTGGGGCCGAACGACCAGTGGGAAGCGCTGCGCGCCAGGCAGATCGACGTCGGTTTCTGGCGCGAGCCGAAGATCGACGACGAGGCGCTCAGGCACGCCAACCTGCGCCAGGAACTGGCCTTCCGCGAGAACGTGTGCGTGGCGATCAACGCGCGCCACCCGCTGGCGCAGAAAAGCGGCATCGACCTGATCGAGATCGCCGGCGAGCCGATGCTGACCCTGCACCTGGACCAGTCGGCCGAGCCGCGCTACCTGATCCAGTGCTGCGTGAACGCCGGCTTCCAGCCGACCATCTTCCAGGAAGCGGCCGAGCCGCAGACTTTATTGGCCATGGTCGGCGCCGGGCTGGGCGTGGCGCTGATGCCGGAAACCACCAGCCGCATCGGCTGGCCGGGGGTGCGCTTCCTGCCGATCCGGGCGGAGGCGCCGTCGGCCAATCTGTACATCACCTACCCGTCGCAGGACGATGCGCCGGTGGTGCGGGCTTTCCTGAATATCCTGCATCCGGCTGGCGAATAGGCTGATGGCTGAACACCGGGGTCAGAGCCCCTTGAAATGCAACACCGGGCTCTGACCCCTCCTAGTGGGTCGCCCCACCCGCCTCCGCCACATCCTTCTCCACCCCCACCGCCACTTCCACCGCGATCCGCAGCCCGTCGATGATGTCCCCGAGCGCCATCGACGGCGCCCCATCCGTGCGCTCCGCCACCTGCTCGGGCAGGAAGGGCACGTGGATGAAGCCCGCCTTCAGCGCCCGGCCCTGCGCATGGTGCATCAGGCCGTAGAACACGTGGTTGCACACGAAGGTGCCGGCGGTCTGCGACACGCCGGCCGGAAAGCCGCGCAGGCGCAGCGATTGCACGATGGCCTTGATCGGCAGCGTGCCGAAATACGCGGCCGGGCCGCCGTCGACGATGGTGGCGTCCACCGGCTGCTGGCCGGCGTTGTCGGCGATCGAGGCGTCGTCGACGTTGATCGCGATGCGCTCGACCGAGATCTCGTTGCGCCCGCCGGCCTGGCCGACGGCGATCACGATGTCCGGCTGGAGCGCGTCGATGGCGTCGAACAGGGCCATGTTGGCGCGTGCGAACACGCAGGGCAGTTCGCGCGCGGCCACCTGGAAGCCGGGACCGCTCCAACCGTCGAGCGCACGCACCGCCTCCCAGGAGGGGTTGACGCTGGCGCCGTTGAAAGGTTCGAATCCGGTGAGCAGTACGGTCTTGGTCATTCTTTACCTCATTGAACCATCAAAATAACTACATCAGGAAATACAACAGCACGATATTCACGCCCAGCAGCGGCAAGGCCGTCGGCAGTTGGGCCTTGATCACGGCATTCTTGTCCGGCAGCTCGAGCAAGGCCGCCGGCACGATATTGAAATTCGCGGCCATCGGGGTCATCAGGGTGCCGCAATAGGCGCTGAACATGCCGATCGCCGCCATCACGGCGGGGTTCGCATGATACACGCCGACCAGCACCGGAATCCCGATCCCGCCTGCGATCACGGGAAAGGCCGCGAAGCCGTTGCCCATGACGACGGTGAACAATGCCATGCCGATGCAAAACGCGGCGCATGCCACGAGCCGCGACGTCATCGGGATGTAGCTGGTCGTGACCTCGGCCACGGCCTTGCCCACGCCGGCTTCGGAAAACAGCAGCCCGAGCACGGCCAGCATGTGCGGCAGCACCACGGCCCAGCCCATCGCGTCGATCAGGCGCCGTGCCTCGCGCACGCCCTGCAGCGGGCTGGCGCGGGTGATCGAACAGGCCAGCGCCAGCGCGACGATGGCGCCGCAGCCCATGCTGACCAGGGTCAGGTTCTTCGGATCGAGCAGCGGCAGCGCGTCCAGGTGCACGTCCTTCAGCAGGGTCGAACCGATCATCGTCACCACCGGGATCGCCAGCGCCGGCACCAGCAGGCGGTGGCCGAGCCTGGCGGCGCTGGCGCGGCGTTCCGATTCCGGCAAGGGCTGCGCCTTGCCCGGCCGGACCAGATCGAAGCCGGCGGCCAGCGCCATCGCCACCATCAGCAGCCCGGCGGCCAGCGGCGGCAAGTGGTCACCGGCCAGGTAGACCAGCGCGTACAGGCCCCAGAACAGCGCGCTGGAAAAACGCCGCGGATTGCCGCGGTCGCGCAGGTTCATGACGGCGGTGGCGGCGAACAGCAGGCCCACCAGCAGGTAGAAGAAGTCGATCGTGATCATCGCTTGCTACCCGCCTCCTTCAGGATGCGCAGGTCGAGGCGGCGCAGGTTCCAGGCGTGGATCACGAAGGCCGAGACCGCGGTCGGGATGCCCCACAGCGCCATGTGCAGCGGATCGACTTCCAGCCCTTCCGCACGCAGGATGGTCTGCATCAGCACGATCGCGCCGAAGGCCACGAACACGTCTTCCCCGAAGAACAGGCCGACGTTGTCGGTGGCCGCGCTCATCGCCCGGATGCGGTGGCGCAGCCGCTCGTCCAGGCGTCCGCCCGCCGCCACGATCCGCGCTTCGGCCGCCGCTTCCGCCATCGGCGCGACCAGCGGGCGCACCATGTTCGGATGGCCGCCCAGGCTGGTGAGACCAAAGGCGGCCGCCAGTTCGCGCACGAACAGGTAGACGGTCAGGAGGCGCCCGGTGGTGGCCGAGCGGATGGTGGCGATGCTGGCCTGCGCGTGTTCCTTCAGGCCGGCGCGCTCGAGCAGCCCGATCGCGGCCAGCGGCAGCAGCAGGATCAGCGGCAGGTTGCGCGTCTTGAGGAAGGCGCTGCCGAGCGACTCCAGGATATGGACGGGCGACATCGCGGCGGCCAGTCCGGTCACGGCGCAGGCGGCGATGACGACCAGCACCGGATGGGCGCGCAGCAGGAAGCCGGCCACGACGACGGCGATGCCGAGCAGGGGCCACAGGTTGACGGCAGTGTGCATGATGCTCCAGTCCGGTTATTTTGCTTGCAAGATATTACCTCAGCATGAAACCAGCAGGGTTCCCCTCGCCGCCCGCGCTGAACCCGGCCGCCGCCGGTGTCGCTTTCATGCTTAAGGGATGCCGACCTGCACAAGCGGCCTGGCGCGTCTTGCGTGTGCGCAGGACGCCACCGGGTGCGCTCGCTAAGCTGCGACGGACACCCACACGAGGTTTTCCCATGACGCCATCCATTTCACGACAGCGGTCGCTGGCGACCCGGCTGCTGCAACTCTTGCTTGTTGCCAGCCTCGGCGGCGCCAGCCTGTCCGGCTGCAACGGCGACGTCGGCATCGGTCTCGGCTACACCTGGTATTCCGGCCCGGACGAATGGCCGGACCATCCCGACTGGCCGAGCTGGCCGGACCGGCCGCAGGGCGCGACCGGCATGTTCCCGATCGCCGGCGACATCTGCGGCGTGTGCAGCACCACGCGCGACGGCACCGGTTCCCAGGCGCGCTTCAACGACCCGCAGGGCATCGCCGCCGACGGCGCCGGCAACCTGTACGTGGCCGAAGGGACCAGCGCCACCATCCGCAAGATCACGCCGCAGGGTGTGGTCACCACGCTGGCCGGCACGCCCGGCAGCGCCGGCTATGCCGACGGCAGCGGCGCCGCGGCGCGCTTCAACACGCCCAGCCGCCTTGAGACGGATGCGGACGGCAACGTCTACATCACCGACACCGGCAACTCGGCGGTCCGGCGCATCACGGCGGCGGGCGCGGTGAGCACGCTGGCCGGCAGCGGCAGCTGCGGCAGCAGCGACGGCGGGCCGGCGGCGGCCCAGTTCTGCAATCCGAAAGGCATCGCGCTGGACCGCCACGGCAACCTGTGGGTGGCCGACAGCGGCAACCACACGGTGCGCCGCATCGACGTGGCCGGCCAGGTGACGACGGTGGCGGGCGCCCCCGGCGTGTGCGGCAGCGTGGATGGCGAGCGCGAGAACCGCGGCAACCAGGCGCGCTTCTGCAACCCGCAGGACGTGGCCGTGGACGAGTGGGACAATGTGTACGTGGCGGACACCGGCAACTCGACGGTGCGCATGATTTCGCCCAACGGCACGGTGTCGACCTTGGCCGGCCTGGCCGGCCAGTGCGCCTCCCAGGACGGCAGCCCAGGCGTCTCGCGCCTGTGCTCGCCGGCCGGCATCGACCTCGAGGGCAACGATTTGTACGTGGCCGACACCGGCAACGCCACCATCCGCCGCATCAACCTGGACAACGTGACGTCCACCGTGGCCGGCGTGCCGGGCAGCCAGGGCATCGTGCTGGGTGCCCTGCCCGGCGGCCTGGACCGGCCGATCGGCGTGACCTTGGCGCCGGACGGCTCGGTGGCGCTGACCACGCACAACCTGGTGGTCAAGCTGCTGGTGGCGAAGTGAGTTTCAGTCTGGACGGACTGGATTCGAGGCGTCTTCGCCGACCACCGTGGTCCACTGGCGCACGCGCCAGCTCTTCACCAGGCCGTTGGTGACATAGGGATCGGCCTGGGCGAAGCGTTCGGCCGCATCCGGCGAGTCTCCGGTGAACAGCAGGACGGCGGTGTCGGCCGGATCGGCCAGCGCGCCGGCGATCACGATTTCGCCGCGCTGCTGGGCGTCCCAGGCCAGTTGCAGGTGTTCGTTGCGGAATTCGCCGCGGCGCGCCAGGTAATCGGAGGCCAGGTCGTAAATCAACAAGTAATGCAAGATGTCTCCTCAAATCGGAATCAGGTGGAATTCATCTTACTTGATATGGCAGCAAGATGTTATTGTTGCTTTCAAGCCACTTTTTGCACCTGCACAGTGCGCTTGCGCGCCATTTGCGAACGCGCGCACAGAGTTATGCGAATTGCAGAGTTAAACTATGCTGCATGAGCACTCGAACCAAATTGGCGGCAGGGATGGCTGGCTTTGCCAGCATGTTGTGGCTGGGCCTGACGGCCGCAGTGGCGGCGAACCAGCGCCGCCTGGTCTTCAATCCGACGGTCGAGCGTGAAGTCCAGAGTCCGCGCAGCAGCGGCCACCGCACCCGTCCCGTGGTACTGCGCGCCAAGGATGGCACCCGCCTGTCCGGCTGGCTGATGACGCCCAAGCTGCCGGGCAAGCATCCGGCCGTGGTGTATTTCGGCGGCCGCTCCGAGGAAGTCTCCTGGGTGGTGCGCGATGCCGGCAAGCTGTTTCCCAACATGGCGGTACTGGCCGTGAACTACCGCGGCTATGGCGAATCGCAGGGCGTGCCGGCCGAGATCCACATGATCGACGACGGCTGCATGCTGGTCGACTGGCTGGCGGCGCGCGTCCATGTCGACGCCTCCCGCATTGCCGTCGTCGGCCGCAGCCTGGGTTCCGGCGTGGCCGTGCAGGTCGCCAAGGAACGGCCGGTGCACTCGGTGGTGCTGATTACCCCCTACGATTCGATCCTGGCCCTGGCCAAGCGCAAGTTCCGCGTGATGCCGATCGAATACATGCTGCGCCACCGTTTCGAATCGATCAAGTTCGCGCCCGCGCTGAAGGCGCCCACCTACGTCCTGCGTGCCGCCAGCGACGACGTGGTGCCGCATTCACACACCGATCAATTGGTCGCCAAGCTGGCCCGGCTCTGCGGGGACGACATCGTGCCTGGGTCGGACCACATGAACATCCCCTACCTGGAAGCGACCCAGGAGCGCGTCGCCAGCTTCCTCACCACCCAGTTCGCCAGGCCGATCGCCGCGGAGACCCTGGCCCAGTCCGCCAGCACGGCCGCCACCACGGGTGCCGCCAGCACCGTGGCTGCCGCCGCGGCTGCCGCTTCAGTCACCGCTGCGGCCACTGCTGCGGCCACCACGCCGCTCACCGTCCCGGCCACTGCTGCGGCCACCACGCCGTTCACCGCCCCAGCCACCGCTGTCCCTGAAAGCGTTGCGGCTTCGGTGCGCCCTGCCGTGGCAATTGCCGCCGCCCTCCCCCTCGCCGTCAAATAAATCGCGACAGTTTCGCCATCCTCGGGTTGTGGTTTTCTGAGAGAAATTGCGAAAAGTTGTCGCTATTTATATTTCAAGTAAATAAATTGCGAAGTAAAATCATATTTGCCACGAATAAACAGGCTGATGCATAGTTGCCAAGTTGCGCTGCGAACGTCTCCGTCCAGGATCTGCAGCACGTGGTCGGCAAGTTCTTCTACCGCCCGACCGCGATTGTCATCGTAAGCAAGTTCGACAGGGTCTGACTCAGTCCGCCGGCAAGCGTGCCATGCCTAAACGGTCCTTTGCCCCCTCCCAGCACAGCCGTTTGGGCAGGTACAATAGAGAATTCAGAAGCAACGGAAGAGATTCATGCGGAAATTCACGCGGAAGTTCAAGCACCTCGGCATGGCGATAGCGGCGCTGTGCGTGAGCGCCAGCGCCTCGGCCGACATGGCCGGCGCCAAGCTCGCGATCGTCTACGACGCCGGCGGCAAGTTCGACAAGTCCTTCAACCAGTCCGCGGCCGAAGGCGTGACCCGCTTCATGAAGGAAACCGGCGTCAAGGTGTTTGAAGCCCAGGCCAACTACGATACCCAGGCCGAGCAGGTGCTGCGCGCGCTCGCGCGCAAGAAGCTGAAACTGATCATCTCGATCGGCTTTTCCCAGACCCAGCCGGTGCAGCGCATCGCCGCCGAGTACCCGAACGTGCACTTCGTGATCATCGACGGCAATGCCCAGGGCAAGAACGTCAACTCGGTGCTGTTCAAGGAACAGGAAGGCTCCTACCTGGTCGGCGTGGCCGCCGCCATGGCGTCCAAGACCAAGACCATCAGCTTCGTCGGCGGCATGGACATCCCCTTGATCCGCGCCTTCGCCTGCGGCTATGCCCAGGGTGCGAAGGCGATCGTGCCGAAGATTGCCATCATGCAGAACATGGTCGGCACCACCAGCGCGGCCTGGAACGACCCGGCCAAGGGCGGCGAACTCGCGCGTGCCCAGTTCGACCGCGGCTCGGACGTCGTGTTCGCAGTGGCCGGCGGCTCGGGCATGGGCGCCCTGCAGATGGCCAAGGAAAAGGGCAAGCTGGCGATCGGCGTCGATTCGAACCAGAACTACCTGTACCCGGGCACGATGCTGAGCTCGATGGTCAAGCGCGTCGACAACGCCACCTACGAAGCCCTGGTGAAAGCGAACCAGAACCAGTTCACGCCGGGCATCACCTTCGAGGGCCTGAAGGAAGGCGGTGTCGACTGGGCGCTGGACAAGTACAACCGCAGTGTCGTCACTCCCGAGATCGAAAAGCGCGTGCTGGCCGCCCGGGACGACATCGTCAGCGGCAAGATCAAGGTGGTGGACTATCGCGCCGCCGGCTCTTGCCCGCAGTAACGCCGCACCGTATTACATGAACGACCCAAGCGCGCCGCGCCGGCATCCACCGGCGCGGCGCGCTTTTGAATGAATGACTCTCTTGATTACTCTGTCTACCGAAACCGGAGCGCTATGCAGCCAGCCGTAGAATTCCGCAACATCAGCAAGGCCTTCGGGGCCGTGCAGGCCAACGCCGACGTCAGCTTCTCGATCGCCAAGGGTTCGATCCATGGCGTGATCGGCGAAAACGGCGCCGGCAAGTCGACCCTGATGAGCATCCTGTACGGCTACTACAATGCCGACAGCGGCCAGGTCCTGATCGACGGCCAGCCGCAGGACATCCGC